>Ga0207112_1005_pt1 | contig 61905 bp, 43 predicted proteins | sample Alteio_BWMinHeat_72_FD_153549 | JGI IMG/M metagenome (GOLD analysis project Ga0207112, IMG submission 153549) | Enriched cells from forest soil in Barre Woods Harvard Forest LTER site, Petersham, Massachusetts, United States -... | ecosystem: Environmental > Terrestrial > Soil > Temperate forest >...
GACTTCGACGCTGCAAAAACTCAAGCTAAGCGTGTGGCCAAAGAAAAGAACATAAGATTTGTAGAAGACGCACTTAACATTGAAACGTTGACAGGAGCCGGAACAATAGGCTTGGAGTTGATTCAAGTAAAAGAACCAATTGATTTTCTGATTGTACCCCTCGGCAATGGAGCACTAATCAATGGCGTGGCGCGCATATATAAAGAGTACAGTCCATCAACAAGAATTATTGCGGTACAATCTAAAGGGGCCTCTGCTATGGTGGAGTCATGGAAAGAAGGAAAGATAAAAATCCATGAACAGATCAATACGATTGCTGATGGTATCGGTGTAAGAATTCCAATGCCGCAAGCTTTAGAAGATATGGAAGGCTTGGTGGATGACGCTTTGTTGGTAGAGGAAGAAACGATCATACAATCAATGAAATCTGTTCACGTTCACGCAGGCATAGTCGCTGAGCCTTCAGCGGTGGTGGGCATCGCGGCAGTCATCGAAAGTAAGACTACTTTCAAAAACAAATCGGTGGCCACAATTATCACTGGTGGCAACATCACCGAGACCCAAATGGATTTATGGCTCTGACCGCCCAAATCAACAAATTAGCTGATCTCTAAATCAACAATTGGCTACCTGCGGTAATGTATCCGAGAGCCATATGGGCTTGTGGCTCTGACATACATTTTCTCTCCCTTCATCCTACCTCCCGAATACGTTGGACACAAGTGGGGGGAACAAGAATTGAGAATAAAGGCTATAGTTAATAAGGCAACCGCTACGAGAGATAGTTTTGCTTTCATATCGGTAAATTCTAAAATGAAACCTGATATTGAAGAACTACCTCTCCTTTTCTGTCGATTGCTTGAGCGCTAGCTGAAGAATAAACTGGCCTGTTCTGATAATTCAAAGTGAACTTGCTGTTATGACCGTAGATCAACCAATTTACTCCAGCATCAATAACTGCCATAGGGCTTTTAAGTCTGTCGAAATTAGAATATTGAATCGCTGAATAAATTTGCAGTGTTCCTGATTCACCTAAGAGTTTGTCTCTGAACTTATATCCCGATTGAAAATAAATGGTGTTTCCTGTCCCAATCAATGGCGCACCATTTCCTGTACCATTTAAAGAGCCGTTCTTGGTGCCGTTGGTAGGATTCATAGGTCCCACGTTACGCAGATACCCTTTACCAAAATCATAAACAAAATATCCGGTATATATTGTTAATGCAGTCCCAATCTCTTTGTTGATTGGTGCATCGTAGAACAAATCAACACTCCATAAGTTCATAGCGTGGTAAGCTGTGTCCGGTGATACAGTGTTATCACTTAATAAAGTTTTGCTCCACATTGCCTTGTCCTGGTGAACAAATCCGGTTCCGATATTTAAGACTCTCTTCCTTCCGAGATAAGTTCCAGTGGTACCAGGGCCAAAGTTATTTTCCTGATCAAGAAATTGATACATGAAATATCCTTGTAAAGCCTGCTTCGGCACCTGCATGGAGTAACTTGAATTAAGAGTCAAAGGATCAACCGTGGTTGAGGCAGTTTGTGTGACAAAAGGCTTGCTCAATGAAACCCGATAGTCCAATTTTCCAAGCTTGCCTTTGGCATACACTCCAAGCTTGCGAACAAATTGATCATTCACATCATTCGTAGTCTCTTGAAAAATCGGAGGATCAAGTCCAAGAATAGAACTCACGGAAGAATTGGCAAATCGTCCGGGGCCATTCCAGCCGTTAAGTCCAAAACCTAAACTAAATTTCTTTGGCACAAAAGCATATTCCGCAGTGGCGTCATGCAAAAATGAACCAGCTTTGCGAGGTGACAAGTAGTTAAAATTATTCTGACCAAACTGCACGAAAAATGCTACGCGCTTTGAAAGTTGTCCGCTCATTACAAAACGAACTCTTCTCAACCCCACATCGAAAGTGTTATTCTGAAGCTCTCCATTAACGGTTGAGCCAGGATTGTTTTGGTTGTATCGCGCCCAAACTTGTGAAACAAAATTCAGTTTTATGTAAGATGAACTGTCCGCGCTTAGGTAGGTCTTCAATCCATCCTTCAAACGTGCAGGGAACTGTGCATTTGCCAGAAAGGGAATACAAATAACCAATAGAAATAATATCTTTTTCATAGTTAAAAAGTTGTAGTTGTTTATACAGACAAAGGGACAGATGAACCGTTTCTCTTATATTTTTTAATTTCCTCTTCAAGACTCTTGTACTTATTAAATTCTTCTTCAAGGCCTTTCAATTTCTTAAGTTCCTCCTCAAGGCTTTTGTATTTTTTAAGTTCTTCCTCCAAGGCAATGAACTTTGCCTCCATCTCTATCTTCTGGCGTTGCATCTCTTCCTGCGTAGCATTCATCTCTTCCTGGTTTTGGCGCATTTCCTCTTCTTGAGCGCGAAGTTCCTCGGCTTGATGCTGTGATTCCTGAAGGAGCAATTTCGTGTGAGTAGCTATTTTTACACTCGACAGTGTGGCTGCAATTACTTCAGCCAATTTTTCTACAAACTCAATTTGGTATTGTTCGAAGATTTCGAATGACGCCAATTCAATTATTCCAAAAACCATTTCATTCTGTTTCATTGGCACTATCATTACACTTTTTGGGCTGGCCTCACCAAGACCAGAAGTGATCTTGATATAACTTTCTGGAATTCGTTTTAAGAATGTGGTCTCCTTTTCGATCCAGGTTTGTCCTGCAAGACCTTCTCCTTTGAGTATCTTACTGTTTCCAAATTTTTTCCTGCCCCATGCATAAGTGGCCATAAGTTGCAAATGCTCCTGAGCCGTGTTCTCTTCCTGAATGATGAATAGCTGACCTTGATTAGAGTTCGTGTACTTTACTAGGCTCGAAATAATTCGCTCGCTGAGCTCCTCAAGCGTAAGTGAAGAGGAACGTAAAATGTCACTGAAATTGGCCAGACCCGTGGTGACCCAATTTCTTTTCTGGTTATCAATGTGAGCATCGTTGAGTTTAGTATGCATGGCGATGAGAGACTGTGCCAACACATCGTCTGCATACTCCTTGTTGTAAATAGTATTCAATTCTCCGTCTCCAATTTTCTTTGCAAAACTCGCTGCAGTTTCAATTCTGCCAATTAGATTATTTAGCGATTTTGATGTTTCACCAGTTTCATCAAGTGCCTCAAGCTCTTCTTTTTCAGGAAAAACACCATTGGAAAGTTTTTCAATTCTTTGTTGAATTGATTTAATGGAATAGGTTATGCTTTTCGAAAATGACAGGGAGAGAACAAGGCCTAAAACCAATTGGCTACCGCATAAAATAATGATCACACCAACCAACAGGTTTTTTTCTCTATTCACTTGATTCACAATCTTCTCATTGGCAAGATCTATTATGGGATCAATTTTGTGAACCGCTATACGAACATCTCTCTTCACGCCATCGTCATCAGTGAACCCTAATTGCTTATCCAGCTCAACAATCTGTGCAAGAGTGGCAAGGTATTCATCCAGCAATTTCTTCTCCCCTAGTTCTTTAGGATGAGTGGCTTCGAACGACCCAATCTCTTCGTTAACTTTCTGAATGTTCGAAAGTTCATGTCTTAAAAAATAATCTTTCTCACGTCTTCGCAGCGTAAGAAGAAATGTCTTGTCAATGGTTGAGTTGCCTTCCAATTCATGGGCTGCCTTTCGCAACTCCCCTTCTAAACCCCAATCTTTAAATCCTTTTTTTCGGTAAATGGAAACTTCCTCAAGAAAACTGCTGGTATAATCGGCTACGTATTTTCTCACTTCACCGATGCTATCCTTTAAATTGAAATCATTTATAATACTCTTCTCTTGAAGAGCCAGAAGCCTTTCACCAACTGCTTTTGCTAATTCATTATATCTTGAAATGTATTGGCTTTCCCCTTTTTCAAAATAGTTCACATTGGTCAATTCTCTCAGGATATAATCTTTCTCGGACCTGCGCATTTGAAGCAAGTCGATTTTTACATCAAAAGTCAACTTCCGAACATCCGTTAGATAAAAAATGCGGAAAATGGAGAAAATGGTAGTAATCCCCAGGATTAATGTTAAACCCAAAAGGATTCCCGATTGCGTAAGCAACTTGGCCTTGATCTTTTTAATTCTGTTGACCAGCTTCATTTTGTTTGTGATTTGTTACACAAAAGTAAAGTCGCTGTTAACAGAGAAGAACCAGGAATGATTAACTGGTGGGAATGAATGAGTATCTGAGGATTCGCCAGAGCCAATAAGGGAAAATCCCATGGTTAGCCCCAAATAAAAAATTCAACCACGCAGGCATTTCATCCATAGGAACAAGTGCAGAGTGACTAACAAAAGCAACTGCAAATGAGTAACTGGTAGGAATAAATGAGCAAGTGGAAACCATAATCCAACCCTAACGGTTACAAGACTACCTTATATCAGACGTTGACCACTAAATTCCATATGGATGCTTAGCATCAAGATTAACTCGACTGCTTTGCTCTGATCTAATACAACATCCAAATCAAGAAGACCACTCACAAAATACTTGGCCGCCATTAAATAATCATGATTTGCTCACTTTTTTTCCCGTGTTAGCATAAGTCGGGCATGTTTGAATGGTACAGGAACTAAGAATGAGAGTTAAGATTAGAAGTGCAAGTGCAACAATTGTCAGTTTTGCTTTCATGATAATAAATTAGTGGTTGTTTTAAAATTTTATTTTTTTGAATTTGATTAACATAATTTTTTTAAGAGCTCTTGCCAAGGCTCAATACTTTGCCAGCGATCTTATCAAGTGATACTACATTAATTGTAGCTCCTAAATCTATCGCAACTTTAGGCATACCAAATACGGTACAGCTTTCTTCATCCTGGGCAATGGTTTGCGCTCCGACCTCTCTCATTTCAAGAAGACCTTTGGCTCCATCGTCACCCATCCCTGTCATGATCACCCCTACAGAGTTGGTACCGGCATATTTTGCAGTTGATCTGAAAAGTACATCAACGGATGGCCGATGTCGATTCACCAATGGACCATCATCAAGTTTTATGATATACCTGGCTCCATTTCGCGAGAGCATCATATGCCGGTTACCTGGAGCAATTAGAGCGTGACCTTTCAATACTGGATCACCATCTTCAGCTTCTTTCACATTTATCTGACAAATGTCATTGAGGCGCTTAGCAAAAGATTTTGTAAAAACCTCAGGCATGTGTTGCACTATAATTATGCCAGGGCAATCCGGCGGCATAGCCGAAAGAAAAACACGCAAGGCTTCTGTTCCACCGGTGGATGCTCCAACCGCTATAACTTTGTCCGTTGTCTTCAACATGGCAGTGCCATCTATGCTTTTGGCTAGAATAGCATCCGCTGAAAATTTCTTTGGCACGAAAAATTCTTTCGGTGAATATTCTCTTCGTTTAAAAATCTTAGCCTTATAGGTAGCCTTGATGGCATCACATAAAGTAACTGTGGCTTCCTCTAAGGCAGCCTGCGTATTGATTTTAGGTTTGCAGATAACTTCCGATGCACCATACTCAAGCGCGCTCAAAGCCGTCTCGCTTCCTTTTTCTGATAGCGTTGAAATGATTAACACTGGAATTGGATGCTGGGCCATTATCCTCCTCAGAAATGTTAGCCCATCCATGCGAGGCATTTCAATGTCAAGTGATATCACATCCGGAGCGTCTTCTTTTATTCGGTTAACAGCGAAATAAGGATCCGCTACGGCACCCACGACTTCAATTTCAGGATCGGAATTAAATATCTGTGTGAGGGTCTGCCTCACCAGAGCTGAATCATCGACGATCAGTACCTTTATTTTCTTCTTATCAGATTTCATCGCTCTTCAGTATTAGACTTCTGCACAAATTTCATTCTCACCTCACCAGTCATAGTATCAAACACAATTTTCCGTCCTATTTCTCCTTCTACACTTTTTCCTACTACAGGAATGCTCATTCGATCGAGCATTTCAAAAGCAATCTCCACGTTCCGTGCTCCTATATTATTGTAGCTGGTCGTTTGGTTGGCTCCTCCAAAAACTTTTGCCACTAAATCCATTTTTGCGCTTCCCAATTGTAACACCTGCTGAATTAGTTTTTCATTTGCAATATTCCCAAACCGCGGAGAGGCAAGGCCGTTTCCATTCCAGAGGGCAAGCATGTAATGATTCATTCCTCCTATTCTCAGACGGGTATCATATAAACAAATACCGACACACGAACCCAGGATGGTGGTGATAATGTGTCGTTGATTACTTACGTATAGGTTTGAGGGATAAAGAAAATGAGTGGCAATTTTCTCAAGCTCATCCTTCATATCATCATATCATCGGTGTCGAATACAAATTCATTTCCGTCAGTCGATAGCTCATGTGAATTTTCGGATCCTATCATTTCAGGCATACAAATAATGAAATTGCTGCCTACGTCCACTTTGCTTTTTACGTCAACAGAACCGCCTAAAAATTCAGTCAGAGACTTAACTACTGATAAGCCGAGCCCATGTCCTGCATGCGTTTTAGTTGTTCCCGTGTCTAGCTGAACAAACCGATCAAAAATTCTTTCCAATTTATCTGTGGGGATTCCTTTGCCCTGATCAATCACGGGGATCACCAGGTTATTTAATTCGTCACGATACACCAGGATTTTAATTTCACCTCCTTGAGGGCTGTGACCGATGGCATTCATCAACAAATTGGAAAAAACGGTTTTCAATTTCTCAGAGTCAGTTTTGAACACCAGATCAGGCGCATCAAATACTACTCGAATGTTTTTGCGTTGAATTAAATGTTGAAAACTTTCCAATGTACTTTCTAATAGTCGCTTGACTTTAACTTTCACAATATAGGGCTCTACCTGTCCTGCCTCTAATTCGGCTGCGACGAAAATATTTTGCAACTGAAATTGAAGTACAAACGATTCTGAAAATATCATTTGTGCACTCTTAATCAACTGGTCTTTGTCTGAATTTCCGCTTGTCATTTCACTTGAAAGTCCGATTATCGAAGTGAGCGGATTGTTTATTTCATTCCTGATATTGGATAAGAAAGCGCTTTGTACACTTTCCGATTGAACTAGTTTTGCATTGATTTTCTCAAGCTGGCTAAGCAATTCGTGTTGCTCTTTCATTACTTGCTGATTGCGATCGAATCGATTTTTCAATTCATCCAAAAGGTGCTGATCTGAAATATTATGCATAAATTATTTTCTTCTGAATATGGTAGGTTTGAGTGGCACTAAGGGAACTTGCATTCCTGTCGCAGATTCCGAATGACCGAGGAGAAAATATCCACCTGGCAAAAGGTGATTGCATAGTTTGTTGATCACCGCCTCCTGTGTGGGTCGGTCAAAATAAATCAATACGTTCCGGCAAAAAATGACATGAAACTTTTCACCAATTGGATAAGTGGTATCCATCAGGTTAATCCGCATGAACGATGTATTTTTTCTCAACTCAGGAACAACTCTAACAAGTTTCTTCTGCGGATCTTTATTGCTCATAAAGTATCTCTTCTGGTAAGCCAGTGGCACGTCGCTAATGCGCTCATCTTTGTAAACACCCATTTGAGCTTTTTCTAAAATGTCGCTTGAAATGTCTGAACCAAAAATGTGATAGGGAAAAGGCGATCCATGTTGTTTAGCAAATTCACTGATCACCATAGCGATCGTGTAAGGCTCTTCTCCGCTGGAGCTGGCTGAACTCCAAATTTTTATTGGCTCGCCCTTATTCTTTTGGTGAAACTCAGGCAATACCGTTTCATACAGAAATTCAAAGTGAGCAGGCTCTCTGAAAAAATCAGTCTTGTTAGTGGATACTACGTTGATCATGCTAATGAGCTCTTTTTCCATTCCTTCAGGACTGAAAACATAATCGCAGTATTCAGCAAAACTCTTTATCTCATTAGCGCGTAAGCGCTTCATCAGTCGCCCTTCCAGCATCGTTCTCTTTTCGTTCGGCATTTTAATGCCGTAGTTTCTGTAGATGAACTCGCTGAGCCGTTTGAAATCAGAATCGGTTAGCTTCTCTTTTGAAATGATATCTTGAATGAAATTGTTCATGTGATTGTCGTCACTTACTTCATTAAAAGGGTGGCCGAAATGACCACCCTTTAAGGAAATAAGATTGCTTAGAATCGCTCGTACTCGTTATCGTGTGAATCCCCACCGCCTAAGTTGATGTGCACACCATTTGTTTTGTGAGTTTCCTTCTGCTTATGCTGCTTGGGTGCCTTTACTTCTTTTCTATTTTCAATTGAAGCGATGTACGATGACTTTTTCTTTGCAATCGTCCCGTGATTATTGGATTGCTCTCCGATATTGAAATAGGAAACCAATTCTTTCATGTTCATCGACTGGCTGTTTAGCTCTTCAGAAGTAGCTGCTACTTCTTCAGCGTTGGCAGCATTCTTCTGAACCACCTGGTTCAATTGTTGAAGTGCTGTGTTCACTTGATCAGAACCGCTGTTCATCTCCACGCTGGCTGAAGTAATCTCCTGAATCAGATCTGCTGTCTTGCGTATATCAGGAACGATTTCGCTCAACATCGTTCCAGACTTCTGCGCAATTTCTACGCTGCTCTTAGAAACACTGTCTATTTCGGCAGCTGCTTGCTGACTGCGTTCTGCTAATTTGCGAACTTCAGCAGCTACTACTGCAAAGCCTCTTCCATGATCGCCTGCACGCGCGGCTTCAACCGCCGCATTCAACGCAAGAAGGTTAGTCTGTCTTGCAATCTCACCAATGATGGAGATCTTATCAGCAATAGTCTTCATTGATCTAACTGTCTCTCCCACTGCTTTGCTGCTTTCTTCAATATCCTTAGCTGCTTTACGCGAAATTTTTTCAGTCTCGCGGGCGTTCTCAGTGTTCTGCTGTATGCTGGCCGCCATCTCTTCCATTGAAGAAGAAACTTCCTCAGCAGAGCTGGCTTGTTCCGTAGCACCTTCCGACATTTGTTGTGATGACTGGTTCATCTCTGTACTTGCTGTCGTAATTTGATCAGCCGATGACATTACTCCACCAATTACTTCTTTCAATTTGGCAACCATATTGCGCAAGCTGCTGAGGGCATTGCCTATTTCATCTTTGCTGTTAGATTCTACTTCGATAGTCAGGTCGCCATCGGAGACCTGACCAATTTTTTGAGTTAATGTAATGATCGGTTTAGCGATAGAATTAGCCATGAACAATGCAACGAGTATTGTAGCTATAACAACTCCAAGACCAACCATCAGGATCATGTTACGCAAGCTGTTGATTGGAGTAAATACTTCATCCAAATCAATCTCGACCAACATCACCCAGTTAACACCAGGGTGAACATCCAACGTACAGAATGAACTGAGAACAGGAATTCCTCTGTAATCTTTTGTAATCAATACGCCAGCCGCTCCTTTTTTTGCGCCCAACTTCATCACTTCGGTTTCTATTTTCTGGTTCATTACCGGAGTTCCGTTTTTCTTAATAGCGTGGATCACGTCATCACTATAACCTGCATCTTTCAATGCCTTGAAGTATCCTTCAGGATTCTCTAACATAAACCTTGACGTGCTACGCATGGTACCATCATCAGCTGACACAATGTACGATTCACCTGTCATTCCCATTCCATCGTTCTGCCACTGCTTATCACTCGTCATCACATTATTAACCTCATCCAAAGGAACTTGAAACACAAGCACTCCAACCACTTCGTGCCCATCATAAATAGGTGTGGCTAGAAAGGAGGTTGGCATATTATACGAAGGAGCATATTTCTTAGTTGGGCCCATCGATATTTGTCCTCTGGACAATGTCTTAGCCTCATTATAAATTACCGCGAGGGACGAACCTTTGAAAGGGCCATCGTGCAAAGACGTGCCAAAATCGACTTCCTTAAACATGGAATAAACGATATATCCGGTCTTAGCGTCAATCAACATCATATCATAAATCTTGAATTCATGAATATAATTTCTGAATGTTGGATGATACATCGCGTGCAATCGGTTATACTCGCTATTGTCCGCTGCCCGATCAAACTTATCTTTTGACCCTACTGGATTTGGGTTTTCAATGATATACTTTGATTGGAAAAAAATCGTTTTAGGGTCATTTGACAAATACTCGTCCACTGAACCCGTTTCAATACGCTTCATGAATTCTGTTTCAAAATAATTCTTCATGTCATTGGTCCTTGATTCTTGGCGACCATCATTCACACTTGCTTTCAGGAACGCATCGCTCAAACTCTTGGAAGCATCGATTACCATCTTGTCTTCCGCCATTACTCTCACTTGTGAATGCATTTGCTTGTAGAAGGCTTCTATCCTTCTCTTCTTAAGCTCTCTGATCGAGGTCATCTGAGCTGAGTAAGCTCCTTGAAGGGTTTTGCTGCTCAGGTTGTAGCTGATCGTGCCGAGTAACGCTGCCGTAAATAACACGCAGAGCGCTACTACAATGGCGATCTTGAATTTGATACTTAAATTTTTGTACATGGTCTTAATTGTTAAAATGGAGTTTAGTTCTATTGTTAATTGATAATTATTGGTGTTTTTTCGATGATTTGGAATCCAATAAAAGATTCAGATCGTCTACTTCATCAGTAGAAAAAGCCTTGCCGATCTTAAGGATCATGACAAACTCTTCATTGATTTTCACAAGCCCTTCCATGAATTCGGAATTATAGCGAGACCCGATGCTGGGGGGTTCTTGTATGGTATTCTCATTGACTTCAAGCACTTCGCTTACTGCATCGACTAGCGCGCCTAAGGTTACCGTGCCATCCTCAACTTCAATACTTATGACAATAATGCATGAATCAAGAGTGAGTTCTTTTTTGGGCATACCGAACTTGATACGAGCATCGATCACCGGCAATACATTACCGCGCAGGTTAATCACCCCTAACAAAAAGTCAGGAGACTTGGGCACCTTAGTGATTTTAGTCATCTCGAGAATCTCGATGACCTTAATCACATCAATCGCAAACAATTCGTACATCAACCGAAAAGTGAGGAACTGTCGGATTACGTTTTTTACTTCTGTTTGTTCTAGTGTCATTTCTTGTTATTTCTTGGTTAGTAATTTTTCTAAAATTTGAAGATGGCTGCCATCCCCAATGTCGTTTGAGAGTTCTTCGTAAAGTTTCCGTTGGAGTCAACAAATTGTTGTGGCTGAACTTCGTTGTTCGGGCCTCTCATTTTTTGAAAGCTGTCTATTCGTAATTCTGGCTTAAGGATAAGTGTATCATCGGCCAAACTGACATTGGCGGTCAGTGTGATACTGTTTACAGATGTCCCCAATCCATTGGTAAGCAAAGGTCTTGCACCGCTACTATTGTCAAAATGCTCAAGACGTGTACCGACAATCAATGATTTATTCAACCTGTATTGTGTATATAAGTTCTCACCACTCCAATGAATCATTGTTGGAGAATACCTGCCGCCTTGATATTCGCCTTTCAGAGAGCCGTACATCAACCAGGCACTCAACTGAAGGCGTGAACTCACTTGATAAGTGGATGAAAAATCTATTATTCCGAAATAAGAAGTTGTGTCTTTTCCGTTGGCCCTTGCGTTTGCTTCGTTGCCTTGGATGGTATTGATATAGACTTTAAGATCTTTAGCCGGGGTTAAGGCGATTTGTCCAATAAAACTTTTTGCTCTGTTATTATCATTGATATTGTCGGTGCCGTTGACAAGACCGGCCATCAAAGAAACGTTTTCGTTCGGTGCATACGTCCCCTTGAGACCCAAATGATAAAAAGGTATCCCCGCATTGAACGTATTGTTAATTGAATAATGAAAATTCAAGGGTGCATCAATCACTTCATAACCGATATGAGTACCAAATTGCCCCATCGTAATAGTAAATTTGTCCGTAGGCTTATAATTGATGTAGGCCTGCTTGATAAATACAGAGGTGGATGTATTTCTGGCCAATAGAGACCCAAACCTATACCCCGGATTACTTCCATAACTAGCGTAAGAAATATTCGGGCCCCATCCTAGTTCAGTGACCAACTCAGCATTTTTATAAGAGTAGCCCATGTGTGCCATCACCATTCCTAACTGGAATTGGCCAACGTACCGGTCAAAGCCTCTGCTTATTCCTGAACTTCCAAGGTTGTCGCGCGTGGATGGGTTGTTAAAATTTCCGAAGTAATAAGTATCAAAGTATCCTGAAAATGAAAGTGCTGGTTTCTTGGCTTGTTCGATAATAATTTTTGTAGAGTTCAATGAATCCTTGACAGCAAAAACACTGTCAGCGATGCTTCTATTTTCAAAACCCATGGCCATTGTAGTCGAAATAAAAAATGATATCACAACGACAATTATTGAACCCATCCGAACTATACCTCTATTTTTCATAAGGAGTTACTTTCTTCAGTGATGCCACCTGGCTAAGATTATGCCTCTGAATGAGTTTGACCGGATCTATAACAAGCGCCACAGTTCCATCACCAAGGATAGTCGCTCCGGAAAATTCATCCTGATTTCTATAGAGATGACCAAGCGGCTTAAGCACAGCCTGGTAATCTCCTACGATTCGGTCAACGACCAAACCGACCGGGTTTCCATTTTGAATAATTTTGATAATCTGGCTATGATAGGGTGCTTCGTTCGTTGCGTTGAAATCTTGTCGAAGGAAAAAGAATGGAATCCGTTGACCATCAAGTGTGACCCACTGATTAAAAGTCTCCGTGAGTTGTGAGGTTACTATCTCATAACATTTTTGTACAGCAAAAAGCGGAAGAATAAATTCTGTGGTTCCTATTTCCACTCGAAGTCCATCGATGATGGAAAGTGTCAGAGGCAGCTTAATCTGAAAGGTAGAACCTTGCCCCACTTTCGTGGTAACTTCAATCTCACCACGAATGTCGCCTATGTTTCTTTTTACTACGTCCATGCCAACACCTCGGCCAGACACACCCGTGATTTGGTCGGCTGTTGAAAAACCAGGTAAAAAAATCAGGTTGATAATTTCATTTTCGGAGAGTTCTACATCCGGCGCGATCAGGCCTTTCTCTATGGCTATCTTTTTTATTTTTTCGAATTTGATCCCGGCTCCGTCATCTTTTATTTCAATGATCACATTAGCGCCAGAATAATAAGACTTAAAAAGAATCGTCCCCTGCTTGCGTTTGCCTTTCTTTTCTCTTTCTTCGGGCGACTCGATACCGTGATCGATCGCGTTACGTAGTAAGTGCAGTAAAGGATCGGATAGTTTTTCGATAATCGATTTGTCGATCTCTGTATCAGCTCCTTCTACTTTAAAATCAACATCCTTCTTGAGTTCATTAGAAAGATCACGAACCAGGCGTTGAAACCTTACCACAAGGCTTTCTATGGGAATAAGGCTCATCGTGAATGCATTGTCCCGAAGCCTTCTTGTAATCTTTTCTACATTTTCAGCGATGCCTGTCAATTCCCCTGATGGATCACTTTCTGCAAGCAACGTAAGACTGGCCTGTGTGGTAACTAATTCACTGACCAGGTTCATCAACTCATCTAACCGCTCAGAAGAAACTCTGACGTTGGATGTATTCTTTGCTTTTTTAAGATCGGCTGCAACAGCCTGAATGGAAGATTGCGTTAACGAAAGTATCTGTGATCGCACATAGCTTTCTCCTAATTTGCTAACGAAGGTCTGCGAGGATTTTAACTTCTCCAGTGTCTTTGCCTCTTCCAGTAAATTACCTTCTCCTACTTTTCTAATTTCTATTTCCGCATCACCTCCTACAAAAAGAAAAACGTCCTGAATTTCTTTTTCTGGCTTGGAGGTGCTCAGTACAATTTCAAATCCCGTATAAGAAAAATCCGCTACTAAATCGTTGAGTTTTGGTAATTCCATGAAAGGCATAGCGATGCCGGTTCCTAACTGCAACAAGTCGTCCACTAGAAATAAAGGGTTTGTACCGTCGCGAAGGATTTCATGGACAGGTTTGAAAAGAATATAGTAAGTGATTTCCTCGGCCGACACTTTAACCGTGGGCTGTGCTCCACTTTGTTTGTTGTCCTCAAGAATTAATTTTTCTATTTCCAAAATCAATTGACCGTGTCTTTCTTTCGTTTTGGAATCCTGCATTTGAGAATCTTCCAACAGGTTTCGTAAGTGATCCAGACAAGTGAGTGTAGTGCTGAATATTTCTTCGGTCAGTTCACGGCTGCCTTCTCGAATAGATTGATAAATGCTTTCGAGGTGATGCGTAAGATTGCTGATGGTGTCAAATCCGAACATGCTGGCCGAGCCCTTCAAAGAATGCATCGTTCGAAACACTTCGCCTACGCTGTCTTTGCTGTGCTTGTCTTGTTCCAGTTGCAAGAGCGCTTTCTCGAGATCTTCGAGGAGCTCCCTTGCTTCGTCAACAAACGTGGTGACCAGATTTTCGGTCATCGGATCACGCGTTTAACTACTTCAATTAGTTTTTCCTGAACAAATGGTTTCACAATCCAACCTGTCGCACCAGCCGCTTTGGCTTCCTCTTTCTTAGCCGACTGTGATTCGGTAGTCAGCATCAAAATAGGAATTGCTGTGTATCCGTTGGTTTTTCGTATTTCCCTGATGAGTTGAATGCCATCTACATTCGGCATGTTCAAATCCGTAATAACCAAATTGATTTCGCTTCCATCTAGGAACTTCATCGCATCATGGCCATCCACTCCTTTTGAAACTTGGTACCCTGACGACTCAAGCGTAAGGCCCACCAGTTCTCTTATACTTTCAGAGTCATCAACAATTAGAATTCGCTTCGACATATTTTTTATTTTTATTACTCGTAATTAATTGATTGCCATTGCTTGAGGCACATCGGCAAGCATCTTCATTAGTCCAGTGCGTATTAATAATTCTGAAGCATCAGAATCAACGGGAAAAATGATGCTCAGCTCTCTCTGATTTAACCGGGCTATTGACTTGAATGCATACACCAGCTGAATGGAAGAAACATCCATGCAAGTCACTAAAGCAAGCGACAGCTTAAGATCGATATCTTCACTGCTGAATTGCAAAAGTTGCTTTTTGAATTCATCACAGAACTGCACCGTCAAGTCACCGGCTACATTAAGTGTAGCGAATTCATTGTTCCTGGTAATTTTAAATTCTGGTTTCATAGTTAAAAAAGTTGTATTTGTTCTTCGTTTAAATCCTCTATTTTAAGTTCTTCAATGGAACTATCTTCCAGATAACTCATGCACCAACGAAGTACTTCACGCTCACTCTCCATCGTATATCGGCTCAACAGATGGCGGATAATACTCAGTGACCGAACTCCCGAATGGAGGGGAAATAATGCAGCCAGGTGTATCAGGGATTGAGCAACATCGTGTATATTCTTGATGACCTGGTAAAAATTATTGAAGATGTCCTTCGGCTCTACCCGGAATTCATTCTGGGCATCGGGCAATTTTTTCAACGCAACCAATTCATTTTGAATTTTTTCAACTGATTTCACAAAATCAGATTTGGCAACTTTCAGTTGATAAAAATTTAATTGAAAAATCAATCCGCACGTCTTGTGATAATTATTGATCATTTCCACAGTGTAGGAATGACCAGACTCCTTTAACTCAGTGATCTCCTCAAGAAAGAAAACCATGTGGTCGATGCGTTGCTTTAATGCATCGATGTATTGAAGTTCAGTAACGATGCGGGAGACTTCTAATCCAAAGCTGACCGACTTGATAAGTCTTGATCGGTCACTTAAGTTTTTGAGAAAAGCGGCAACGAGTAGAAAATCATTAGTGGCCAGGGTCACCGTCTCCTCAAGTTTCGCGATCACGTCAACAACTAAATCCTTTTGCTCTGACGTGAGAGACGCCGAACTCTCCTCTTGAATCGATATGGTATTGTTTTGTGTCATTAGAATAAATCAACAGAGATTTTTTGGGCGAACAACGTGAACATGGACTTCCCTCTTACCTTGATATGCGTTGCGGTCAGGAGAAGAGATAATTCTTCGCCATTCCGATCAGTAGTATTTACCTCTGATCTTGTGGTTATTTGCGTTCCTGTGTTGGAAAGTAAAACGGGCTCATCTCCTCGGGTCGAAATGTGAAGGTTCAGAAGTTTAAACAGGGAGTGATTGGCTAACTCATAGCGGGAATAACCCAATACCTCTTCTCCTGCTTTATTGCAGAATTCAATTGTGCCTTCGATGTCAAAGCTGATAACGGCATCCATGCATGTTTCAAGGATTGCTAAGTTCTTCGCCCTTTCTGATTCGATCTCTTCGAGCTTCTCTTGGAGAGCTAGCTCCTTCCGTCTCATCTCCTCCTGAGTCGCCTGCATCTCTTCCATGTTTTGCTTCAACTCCTCTTCATTTGAGCTTAGCTGGGTAGCTTGCTCCTGTGCTTGTTTCAGCAGTTTCTGAGTATCAGTATGAATTTGCAGTGCAGCCAACTCCGAAGCTATTTCTTCGGATGCCTTTTGAATAAACTCAAGGTGCTCAGGTTCAAAATCTTTTAGAGAGGCAATTTCAATAACGCCATAGGCTTGTTCCCGATAAATCAATGGAACCATGACAAGACATTTTGGAGTAGCTTCACCCAAGCCTGACGTGATCTTCACATAATTTTTAGGAATCTGAGCAATGTGTAAGAGCTCCTTTTCAGTGACACATTGTCCAAGAAGTCCCGTTCCGCTACTGATTTCCGTATTGTCATCGATAAACTTTCTTTTGTCATAAGCATAGGTGGCGGACATTTTTAATATCTCATTTTCCTCCAGGATAAAAAATGCTGCCTGGTTCGCTCCCAAATACTTTGCCAGTGAACTGATCACATGAAAGGTGTAATTCTTAATCTCGGTTTCATTCTTTCGTATGGCTGAAATCGAGTTAACTCCATTGGCAACCCAGTTTTGTTTTGATTCTTGTCTTCTCAGGGACTCCAGCTTTTCGCGTAAGGTTGTAATAGCAATTCCTAGCGGACCCTCCAATGCCGTTACATTGGTTACTAGGTTGTTATCGCCCATTTTCTCAAGCTCTTTTTCAGCCTGCTGGATCGTCAATTCGTGTGATTTTAGTTTACTGGCAAGGCTCCTTAATACCTTTTTTGTTTTGTAAGTTTGTCCGCCTAAAAACTGATCAGAAATGCGGTTAGCCAACCTTCGCAAAGTGCTTATCCAGATCAGAGCAGCTAGGAGTAGCAGAATGACACTCACCTCAAACAACTGATTGCCTGTGGATGTGAATAAAGTTAAACCAAGAATATGTAAAGTTGATACCATTAGCTTTGTGATGACGCGTTTCCATTGTCAGCGCATTACAAAAGTGCATAGTCACCTAAGCGTACCAAATGAAGAATGAGTAAGTGGGGTAAAGTTTTGAGCAACTGAAAATTGTGGATAAGTCATCCCAATTGATGTTTTTTATTTAAACTCGGCTATTCAAGTACTTGACGAATAATAACTTAAATCAGGTATGTTTTAATAATCAGGAAAAAATTATATTTAGCCCTGCGTCAGTTGGTTTTAATCTTAACTAGTATACAAGTATGATCCGTGGCATCGTTGTTGATGATGAGTTAAAAAGTAGAGAAAGCCTGAAGATTTTGCTTGAAGATTTCTGCGATGGAGTGGAAGTCGTAGCCCTATGCCAAAATGTAGACGAAGCAATAGAAGCCATCCAGCGGTCCAATCCGGACGTTGTATTCCTTGACATTCAACTTCAACGGGAGACTGGTTTTGATCTGTTAACCAGGCTGAAACATTTTGATTTCAATGTGATTTTCACAACAGCTTATTCTGAATATGCTATAAAGGCCTTCAAGTTTTCTGCGATTGACTACCTCCTGAAACCAATAGATATAGAAGAACTCAAGCGTTCCCTTGGTAAACTGGAGAAAAGAATGGGTAGCACTATTACACAACGTCTTGAGCAATTAATGCAAAATATGCGCTCCGAGTCAACTGGTAATTTCAAACTTGCTTTGCCCACAACGGATGGGCTCATATTCGTAAAAGTGAAAAGTGTCCTCTATTGTGAGGCATCTAGCAATTACACTGAAATCACTATGGAGGATAGTAAAAAATATATTGTGAGCCGCACCCTAAAAGAATATGAGGACTTGCTTAGCGACCAGGACTTCTTCCGGGTCCATCACTCTACTCTGATAAATCTCAATGCGATCAAAAAATATGTACGTGGCGATGGGGGCTATGTGATTATGAATAATGACAAGTCGCTGGACGTCTCCAAGCGCAAGAAAGAAGCATTCTTATCCCGCATTGGCGCACGAGACTAAATCCCACTTACTCGTTGGCAATTGCCGTCTGCTCAATTTGAATAGTTAGCCGGAACAAACCACCATAGATTGTGCCTTATTTCAAAATTGGTACAGTTAAATCTATGAATTCCCAAAAAGATATTTCTTCTATATTAATATCAGAGCAGGCAATACAACACATTTTACCATCAATCCTGGTAGATGCCATTGTGCTGGATGAAGACTTTAAAATCATTGCAGCAAGCCAGAATGTATTGGACTATGTTGGTTTTACGAAAGACGAAGTAAAAAATCAACCCATAAACCATCTGGCTGGCGACAAAGATTTATGTGCAGTCCTTAAAGCCAATCTGGTGGCAGGTTATTTCAGTGAAAAGCGTGCTCGGCTTTTTACTAAAAACAAAAAATGGATTTCAGTCTCCCTAACCGGTTTCTATCTTGGCCTAATCAGTGACCTGAATGGATCAATCATTTTAAAAATAAAAAACCTCGATGAGCTGGATCAGATGAGTCAGCAACTGATTTTAAAAAAAGCTGAGCTTGAAGATTTTATATACAGGACCTCGCATGATCTTCGAGGCCCGCTGGCAACGTTAAGGGGGTTGGTTAACCTCATCCGGTTAAGAAAGGACAATGATGAACTTGAATTACTAATTGGTATGATGGTCGAACGCACAGAAAAGCTTGACGAACGTCTGTCTAAACTTTTATACTTAAGTCAGGCTGAGCGGGAGATCAGTACACCAAATTATATAGTCGACTTTAAATCAATAGAAAGTGAAGTTCAAAAGATAGCAAGTCAAAATGCTATTCCAGCTTTTGTAAAATTCCGCTTCTCCGCTCCCGAAACAGAACTTCAAGGGCTGAATGAAGTTTTGGTAAAAGCATTAATCATCAACTTGTTACAACATATTCTTTCCTTACCTATGAGCAGGTTGGATGGCTTGGTATCTATTTCCATTCTTGTTGAAAAGAATTTATTAAACATCACATTCGAAGCGATGGGGTTTATTGTAAATGAAACAATTAAAGAAGCGCTATTGCGAAGTGAGTTTATTTACAGTGACATCCTCAATTATCCTCAGTTGGTCAATTATTACACTGCCCAAAAAATTGTTTCTGGGCTCCAGGCACAAATCCACTTTGAATTAATAGAAGAGGATATACAACAGTTGTCGGTGGGTATTCTAATACACGGAATCAACAGACCAAAGGAATCTGCAAAACTTGAAACTTTTGGTTAAGTTGCTGGCAACATAGGGGCTAACTAAAAATTTTGGTTATCAACATACATGTCAATCATAAGGAGAATTAGCGAATTAGGAATTTCCTATGCCGAAACCCGGCAAGAAAGGCGAAGTATTATTCTTGCCAATTATTTTTCCATGATTCTGTCACTGGCCTGCGTCCTGCTTTTCTGGATTATCCCTCAAAATCACAACCGGGGTGGCTTTATCGAAATGTGCATTGGAGTTTTGATCTTCACAATCCCCAATCTTCTAAATCACTTTTCGTTTACGACTGTGAGCAGGCTCTACTTGTGTTGGGTCCCATCAGTCTCAATCATAATAAACATGGCTGTTGTTATGGAAGGAATGGATTCAATCTCAGTTTCCTTTTATGATGGGTTGAGGTATTATCTTCTGGCTTTCACTTGCATCCCCTATTTGCTTATGGATCGCAGCAACATTTTCCTTTTCATTGCTGGTATCGTGCCTGGGCTTTTATGTATTGTGTTTTGTGATCTTTTTCTTGACTTGGCGGGAGTGGGATATGTAATGAAAGGGATTCCTGATGACGGTTATGCATTTACCTCCATGCGTGTCTTTATTTCCTATTTTTTCGTCAGTGCCAGCTGCCTTTCCTTGAACTTTATAATAGCACGGAGCGACGAAATCAATCAAAACCTTCTCGCCGAGTTGAAAGAAAAAAACAAACTTATCAAACACCAGGCAGAAGAACGCCTGAGAGCCTCTGAACATAAGTTTGCCAAAATCTTTCAGCAAGGCCCGGACTTAATGGTGATCACGCGGGAAAGTGATCTGGTTATTTATGATGTGAACGACAAAGCGAGTTCGGTCATGGGCTATCGTAGAGAAGAACTCCTGGGCAGGCTCTCTAGTGAGTTCACTTTTTTTGTCAACGATGTTGATCGAAAACAATTTTTTGAACAATACGCTCTTCATGGCAAGGCAGAAGCGGAATGCTTGTGGCAAAGAAAAGATGGCAGCATTATTCATGTATCGATCTCAAGCCAGCAAATGGAGATGGACGGAGAAAAATATTTTTCCTCTGTTATCAAAGATATTTCTGATAGAAAAAAAGCGGAAGAGAGGTTCCAAAAATCCTTCGATTTGAATCCTGACTTAATGGTCATTCTTACTGAGGAGGAAAGAATTGTGGTGGAAGTCAACAGCAAGATCGAATCCTTGATGCTTTATAAACGCGCAGAGATAATTGGTCATTGCCCGGATGAATTCAATATATGGGCTAATCAAAATGATTTGGATATCCATTATAGCAAATATCGAAATGCGGGGAAATCATCCACAGAAACATGGGTTCGAAAAAAAAATGGACAATTATTTCCGGCATTTATTTCCTCCACACGAATTCAATTCTCAGGAGAATATTATATCCTGGTAATTATCCGCGACATAACAAATCAAAGAATTGCAGAAGAAGAAAAAGAAGTCGCACGTTATTCCCTTAATGAGCGAATGAAGGAATTGACAACATTATATAAGACCAGTCAAATTCTTCAACAGGAAAAAAAATCAACCCAGGAGGTTCTTCAGGAAATTGTTGATGTCTTGCCACCGGGCTGGCAGTATCCGGAGATTACGGCAGCTAGAATTACAATTGATAGTGGTCAAGTCGTCACAAAAAACTTTTCTGAGGGAACCGCTAACCAGAGTCAATGGTTTGATGTGCCTGGCAGCGGCAGAGGGAAAGTGGAAATAGTGTATTTAGAAAACAAGCCTGCCGAAGTGGAGGGACCATTTCTTGCTGAAGAGCGGGATCTCATCAACATGATTTCTGAAATGTTGCATGCTTACTTCACTCACAAACATGAAGCAGAAGAATTAGACAAAGCCGAAGCTAATTTATATGCGACAATCAATAATACGGAAGTGTTCATTTGGTCAGTTGACACGCAATTCAAATTGCTTTCATTCAATATGCCATTTGCTCAATATATGAAGGATAGGTATGGCATAGAAATTCGATCGGGAGCAAAAATATTAGGCATACCAACAGCGCCAGCCATCAGAGAATTAGAACAAAAATGGGATCACCAATACAGCCAGGTACTGAAAGGTGTACCAGTCAAATTCGAAGAGAATCGCTCAGGAATTGATTTTCAGTATTCTCTAAATCCAATTCGGGAAGGAGATCAGGTTATAGGCATCAGCGTATTTGCTGAGAATATCACCGACAGAAAAACCCGAGATCTCGAACTGGCGGAGGCTATCAAGAAAGTAGGAGAATTGAAATTGATGGCCCTGCGCTCCGTCATGAGCCCTCATTTCATCTTCAACGTCCTCAACGCAATTCAATACTACATCACAAAAAATGATCGCCTCAACGCCATAAATTATCTCTCCACTTTTTCAAAATTGATGCGAAGCGTGCTGACACACTCCGTAAGCAATAAAATAACATTGGCCGATGAGATAGATATGTTAAAGAACTACATCCATCTGGAAATGTTACGATTTGAAAACAAATTTGATTTCAACATCGTCGCCGACAGAAATGTTGATTTGGAAGATATTGAAATCCCTTCTTTGCTTATTCAGCCCTACGTGGAAAATGCAATCTTGCATGGTCTTTACAATAAGGACGGAAAAGGAACTTTATGGATCAGAATTAAAGAAGAAAATGAAGTGGTAATTTTTGAAATCGAAGACGATGGAGTCGGCCGTGAAGCCGCAACAAAACTTCGCCAACAAAATTTTCCATCACATAAATCACTGGGTGTTAAACTAACAGAAGAACGATTAAAATTAATCAACGGTCAGAACCTAACGTCCTTCGAAATAGACGATCTCAAAGATGCCCATGGCCCCAGCGGTACCCGCGTCACCATTCGAATTTCATTATAAAAACCTGAAACCTGAAACTCGAAACCTAACCTGAAACCCGAAACCAGTTCCTACCAAAAATAATTGTAAAGGGCTGTCAAAAGCCCAATAATAATAATCGCCCCAACAGCAAACCCTTTCGATACTTTAAACATCTTCGTATCAATCTCTACCAGTAAGGACGGCCTTTGTTGCTCAGGCTTCCACAAACTCATCACCATCATCACAATAATGATGAAAACAAATGTGATCGACATCCTGTCCAAAAACGGGTAATCCGGAAATATTCCGCTAGTTAAAGAGGGAAGAAACTTTAGTAATGTTGAAACTGGAATGGTTAACAGCGTGCCGGCTAAGGCCGCAGCAGAAGTAGTTTTCTTCCAAAAGAAGCCCATCAGAAAAATAGCGAGTACCCCGGGCGAAATAAATCCCACATACTCCTGAATAAATTGATACGCCTGATCTAAAGTTCGCAATGCAGGCGCAACCAGGCCCGCTACAATCATTGAAACGATAATCGCCCAACGCCCAATCCAAACAATTTTCTTCTCACTTGCATTGGGGCTAAAGTATTTCCTGAAGATATCAAGAGAGAAAATCGTGGATATACTATTTGCTTTCCCAGCCAACGATGCTACCACGGCGGCTGTAAGTGCAGCGAAGGCAATGCCTTTCAATCCGGCTGGAAGTAAGTTCATCAAGGTCGGATACGCATGGTCAGGTTTTAAAACACCTAATTCATTTTGCATTTCCGCTTGAAACATTCCCTGTTGATGCAACACAAACATAGCGATGCCTGGCAAAACTGCGATAACGGGGACCAGCATTTTTAAAAAAGCTGCAAACAGTATTCCTTGACGAGCGGTTTTCAAATCCGCACCAAGCGCTCTTTGTACAATGTATTGATTGCACCCCCAATAGTTCAGGTTATTGATCCACATCCCCCCTACCAACACCGACAAACCAGGAAGATCTTTATAATAGGGATGGCTCTTATCAAAAATCATGTGAAAATGCGACTGGGCTTTTTCATGGAGAATGGAAAACCCCGAAAGAACCCCGCCATCCAACCCTGATTTTTCTGAAAGAAGTGTTAATGCAAGATAGGTTGTAATCAACCCTCCTCCAATCAAAACGATAACCTGAATCACATCGGTGTAGGCAATAACCTTCATTCCACCGAGAGTCACCAAAAGCGAAAAAGCGATCAAGCCCGCTGCACACAATTCAAATCGTATTCCCGATATCGCATTTATGGCAATTGCCCCAAGGTAAATTATGGAAGTGAGGTTGACGAAAACATAAACAAGCAACCAAAACACCGCCATGATACTGCTCACCCGATCATCGTACCGCATCGACAAGAATTGCGGCATCGTATAAATCCTATTTTTCAGATATAATGGAATAAAGAATACTGCAACTATGATCAAAGTTGCCGCGGCCATCCACTCGTAGGTGGAAATCGCTAAGCCAAGTGCAAACCCGGAGCCCGACATGCCAATAAAATGCTCTGCAGAAATGTTTGATGCAATAAGTGAGGCACCAATGGCCCACCATGTTAAAGATCCTTCAGCAATGAAGAAGTCTTTTGCATTGGTAGCTGATGCTTTCTTTCTTCTATAGACATAATATCCATAGCCTGCTACGAGTAAAAAATAAAGAACAAATACGAAATAATCAGCCGTAGATAGTTTGTTCATACGGCTAGGTCATGCATTGAAGGCAAACTTTCAAAACAAATAAAAGTGTGCCTCACAGAATCCTCTAGAATTTCAAAGTCTCGGGAAGATATTTTGTAACCAGATCTTCGTAATACGGTTTCAACACTTTCCAATCTGGAGCGGTTGGGTTTTTAGAATAAAGATCATAAGGATTGAAAAGCTTAACCCACTTGAACATTTCACGGTCATGATCATCCATCAAATGATCATAGGCATTTTCACGATGCTGCGCATAAAATGAATGATACCGTAACATATAAAGACCCGGCTCAGGAAGATTGTTCTTCATCATCTGATAAACATACTCATCATGCCCCCACGATAGATGAACATTTCGCAATCCGCAATTTGGTTGGTAAACTCCGTACTTCGAATTGTAACGACTATCTGTAAAGTCAGGATTATTCTTGAAAAATTCTGGGTAAACAATTTTGTCAGAATACGCACAGCCTACTGGGAAAGTATCTCCTACTACGGCCCACTGCGGTTCCCCAAAAAGGCAAAGTACTTTGCCCATGTCATGCAACAGTCCTACAGTTACCATCCAATCAGGATGACCATCCCGGCGAATTGCTTCTGACGTTTGAAGTAAATGCTGAAACTGATCGAGATCAGTATCAGGATCAGAATCATCAACCAATTGATTTAGAAAATTAAAGGCATCCCAAACTGGCATTTCTTTCTTTTTAAACGTAAGAAATTCAGCCTCCTTTTGCATTACAAAATCATAGCTCTGATAGGTGTGATTAAGTCTGTAAAACTCACGCACAGTATCGCGTTTAGGGTCCTCGTAGTTTCGGTATTCCTCTGTCGATTTCTCCGAAGCTATTGACTCAGGTTCAGGATATCTCCGCAATAAGTCCTCTTCCCACTCATCCAGATTCTTCAGAGGAGCTGTTTCAACTTGATTCTTCATAAGATCACTAATTTCTACACGAACTTGGAAAATATTTCCCTAAGCATCAAGCCAAAGCTTTGTTATTTGAGCATACACGGTCGGCAGTCCGCAGTCAACTGTCGTCCGTGGACCCTTAGCTTTGCGTGAAACCAATAAATTACTCCTGTTGCAACTTTGGACCGTGGTCCATCGACCGAAGACCCACTCGCTATCAACTGCGGACTGTAGACCATCGACCCTTAGCGCCTGCCTTTGCCGAAGCGGCTACGCGCAGGCTGGCCTTTGCGTGAAACTAACAAATCATTCTTGCTGCAACTGCTGACCGTGGTCCATCGACCGCCGACCGCTTCACCATCAACCATGGACCGCGCGTATAATTTAGTCTCGTTTAGTTTCCCCCCATTTGCTAATTTTCTGATAAATAATACCTGGTTTGAGCTCGACTTTTTAAACCTTTGACTTTTCATAATTATGATTCGAAAATTATTTATTCTTTCGCTTCTGGCTCTCCCTTCCTCAATGTTTGCTCAAACATCGAAATGGACAACCCTTTTTAATGGGAAAGACCTAATCGGTTGGAAACAACTCAACGGCAAAGCCATGTACGAAGCAAAGAATGGAGAGATTATTGGTAGCACAGTTTCAGGCGAGCCTAATTCCTTTTTAGTAACCGAAAATAATTATGGAGACTTTATTCTGGAATTGGAATTTAAAGTTGATCCTATCATGAATTCGGGTATCCAATTTCGCAGTGAAAGTAAATCCGACTACAAAGACGGGCGCGTACACGGATATCAATATGAAATTGATCCGTCCGCACGTGCTTGGTCAGGAGGAATTTATGATGAAGCTCGTAGAGAGTGGCTTTATCCCCTAGAATACAATCCTTCAGCCAAAACTGCATTTAAGCAAAATGAATGGAACACAGCGCGAATCGAAGCGATTGGAAATACCATGCGTACATTTTTAAATGGAATCCCTACTGCAAATTTGGTAGATGATCTCACTCCAAAAGGATTCATAGCGTTGCAGGTACATGCGATCTCTAAAGAACAAGTTCCTGGTAAACAAATTCGTTGGCGAAACATTCGCATTCAAACTGAAAATTTAGCACCAACTCCCCTTGATAATATTTTCGTCGCAAACACACTATCCAACAGTCTTTCCGATCAGGAAAAAAAGAACGGTGTTGTTCTGTTATGGGATGGTAAAACTACGAATGGCTGGCGCGGTGCTTACAAGGAACAGTTTCCCGAAAAAGGCTGGGAAATTAAAGACGGCCTATTGAGTGTGGTTAAATCATCGGGAGGAGAATCACAAAATGGCGGCGATTTAGTTACTGTAAATGAATATCGAGCCTTCGATCTTCAATTTCAATTCAAACTGACCGAAGGCGCCAACAGCGGTGTGAAATATTTTGTCACCGAAAGTGAAGGCAACAAGGGATCGGCTATTGGCCTGGAATATCAAATACTAGATGATGACAAACATCCTGATGCCAAATTAGGCGTGGTAGGCAATCGCACAATCGCTTCGCTTTACGATTTGATTCCATCATTAAAAATAAAATCGGGCTTGCATAAAATTGGTGACTGGAACTATGGGCGGATCGTCGTTTATCCTGATAACCGCGTTGAGCATTGGCTAAATGGTTATAAAGTCGTGGAGTACGTTAGAGGTTCTCTTATATATCAGGCACTCGTTGCTCGAAGCAAATACGCCCAATGGACAAATTTTGGCATGGCAGAAAAAGGAAGGATATCGCTGCAAGACCATGGTGATAACGTATCATTCAGAAGCATCAAAGTAAAGCAGCTCAAGGTGAACTAGTTCAAAATTAAAACAGGTAAGCACCAATACGACATTTATGCACAAATCATCAACAGAGATATAGACAACCCATAGATGAAGCATAGACAACCCATAGATGAAGCATAGATAGTGTATGGATAGAGTATGGGTAAAGTTTGAAGAAAAGCAGGATGACTTGCCTGAATATTTAGATACCTTTAGTAAGAGTGTCGATAATGCATAGGAAGTTTGCGAGGAATGAATGAACGATTGATACAAAAGATGGGCATTTGGATAGCCTAACCGTCTTATGACTTATATCTAACGTCTTACGTCTATTGTCCAACGTATAATCTCAATTTAATATGAAAAGAAAAGAATTTATCAAACGCACTGCATTAGCAACTGCAGGCGCTTACCTGGGCACAATGGGAATCAGTGCAAAAAGCTATACTAGAATCTTAGGTGCGAACGATCGCGTTCGCGTCGGCATAGTCGGCTTTTCAGATCGGTTCAAATACTCATTACTTCCAGCCTACCTCAATCATTTTAAAGAATTGAACTTTGACATTGTTGCAGTCTCTGATATCTGGAAAGTCCGCAGAGAAGAAGGGCAGAATTATCTCAAAGAAAAATTTGGTCACGATATCACAACCTATCACAACAATGATGAACTATACGCAGGCAAAGGAGTTGATGCCGTATTCATAAGTACTTCTGATTTCCAACATGCCCTTCATGCTATCGAAGCCGTGAAAGCTAATTGTGATGCTTACGTTGAAAAGCCTTTTGCTGAAACAATGGAAGACAATCGTGCTGCATTGAAAGCAATCAAGGAGTCAAAAAAAATTATTCAAATCGGTTCTCAACGAAGGAGTGGCTCCAACTATCATGCTGCCGCTGATTTTATTCAAAGCGGAAAGTTCGGACCAATCACGATGGTTGAACTAACATGGAATGTAAATCAACCAGGCCGCTGGAGAAGACCCGAATTAGTTGCCAAAATGAAAGAAGAGGACACGGATTGGAAACGCTTTTTATTAAATCGTCCTTTCGAAAAATTTGATGCTCGTAAGCATTTGGAATACCGGTTGTTCTGGCCTTATTCTTCAGGCATGCCTGGTCAATGGATGAGCCATCAGATTGATACAGTCCATTGGTTCTCCGGACTGCAACATCCCCGAAGTGTTGTTGCCAACGGTGGAGTTTACATGTGGAAAGATGGCCGTCAAAACTGGGATACGACGACGGCAGTTTTTGATTATGGCCCGGGCAACGATCCAACGTCAGGATTTCAAGTGACGTTTGCCTCACGCATGCATAACGGAGATGAAAGACCAACAGAAATCTATTATTCAAATGGTGGCGAACTCAATCTTATTACCAACAAAGTAACGCCAACCGGAGGGCTCACAGAAAATTTCGCGAAAGCGATGAACATGAAGGCCAACCTACTCCCCGAGGTAGACATCTCTGCTCTCGGAGAAAAAGTCGTTGCATCCGCTATCACGGGCGGTGATGTTCTCACTTCAAACCATGTTCGCAATTGGATGGAGTGCGTACGAAGTAGAAAAGAAACCAATGCTCCTGTAGAAGCTGGATACGCTCACGCTGTCGCCGTGATCATGACAAACGCTGCGGTGCGAACAGGAACAAAAGCAACCTTCGATGAACATAATCAGGATGTGATCGCCGGTGGGAAAGTGTTTAAGTACTAGAAAAAAAACTTGATATCAAAGCATGCTCTCTCCTACTCAATTTCTTCAACAACAATTTTCATTACAAAATAAAGTAGCGCTAATTACTGGAGGCACTGGTGTATTAGGCCGTGAAATGGCACGGGCACTCGCAGGCGCTGGAGCTAATGTTATTATTCTGGGAAGACGAAAGGCATTAGCTGAAGAGCTGATTAAGAAATTGGGAAATGAATTTGGACAACAAGGACTTGCTATTGAAGCCGATGTAACAAATCAGGGGAGCCTGGAAAAAGCCCTCAAAGAAATTGAAACCAAATTTGGAGCAGTAGATATTTTAGTCAACGCTGCAGGAGGTAATATGCCAGGAGCAATAATTCAGCCAGGCCAAAGTTTTTTTGATCTCGATATTTTTGACTACCAGAAAGTGTTTGACCTTAACCTTACGGGAAGTCTTCTTCCAACGCTTATTTTCTGCAGAGGATGGGTAAAGAGTAAAAAAGGTGTGATCATCAACATCTCTTCCGTGACAGCGCAGCGAGCGATCACTCGGGTGATGGGCTACTCGTTGGCCAAAGCCGCCATTGATAATTTCACAAAGTGGCTTTCTGTTGAATTGGCTACTAAATACGGCGATGGCATTCGGGTAAATGCTATAGCACCAGGATTCTTCATAACTGAACAAAATAAAAAACTCCTGACCAATGAAGATGGTTCTCTGACAGAACGTGGACAGAAAGTTATTACACAAACTCCTATGAAGCGCTTTGGCTACGCGGAAGAACTATCTGGCGCATTAATTTGGTTGTGCAGCGATGCCTCGAAATTTGTGACAGGCACTGTAGTAAATGTTGATGGTGGATTTGGTGCATATAGCGGAATCTGAAACAACTGAAGAACAATAAAAATGCAATGTTTTAATCAGATTAATCCCGTAGGGATGAACATTTGGTAGCAATCCCGTAGGGATAAACATATGGCACCAATCCCCTAGGGCATGGTAGCAATAAAAATTTTAAATCAGATTAATCCCGTAGGGATGAACATATGGTAGTAGCATTATATAAATTTCAATAAATTTCAATCGTTGGCAATCCCGTAGGATGAACATTAGGTAATCCCGTAGGGCATGGTAGCATAAAAATATTAAATCAGATTAATCCCGCAGGGTGAACATATGGTAGCATTATTTAAATTTCAATAAATTTCAATCGTTGGCAATCCCGTAGGGATAAACATATGGCACCAATCCCCTAGGGCAATACGGTAGCATAAAAATTTTAAATCAGATTAATCCCGTAGGGATGAACATATGGTAGCATTATATTAATTTCAATCAAAGTCAATCACTGGCAATCCCGTAGGGATGAACATTTGGTAGCAATCCCGTAGGGATAAACATATGGTAGCAATCTGTAGGGCAATACGGTAGCATAAAAATCTTAAATCAGATTAATCCCGTAGGGATGAACATATGGTAGCATTATATAAATTTCAATCAAAGTCAATCGATGGCAATCCCGTAGGGATGAACATTTGGTAGCAATCCCGTAGGGATAAACATATGCCACCAATCCCGTAGGGCATGGTAGCATAAAAATTTTAAAATCAGATTAACCCCGTAGGGATGAACATATGGTCGCACTATATAAATTTCAATCAAAGTCAATCAATGGCAATCCCGTAGGGATGAACATATGGTAGCAATCCCGTAGGGCATGGTAGCATAAAAATCTTAAATCAGATTAATCCCGTAGGGATGAACATATGGTAGCATTATATAAATTTCAATCAAAGTCAATCGATGGCAATCCAGTAGGGATGAACATATGGTAGCAATCCCGTAGGGATAAACATATGCCACCAATCCCGTAGGGCATGGTAGCATAAAAATCTTAAATCAGATTAATCCCGTAGGGATGAACATATGGTAGCATTATATAAATTTCAATCGTTGGCAATCCCGTAGGATGGACATTAGGTAATCCCCTAGGGCATGGTAGCAATAAAAATTTTAAATCAGATTAATCCCGTAGGGATGAACATGTGGTAGCATTATATAAATCTCAATAAATTTCAATCGATGGCAATCCCGTAGGGATGAACATATGGTACCAATCCCGTAGGGATGAACATTTGGTAGCAATCCCGTAGGGCATAGTAGCATAAAAATCTTAAATCAGATTAATCCCGTAGGGATGAACTTATGGTAGCATTTTATAAATTTCAATCAAAGTCAATCGATGGCAATCCCGTAGGGATGAATATATGGTAGCAATCCCGTAGGGATGAACATTTGGTAGCAATCCCGTAGGGCATAGTAGCATAAAAATCTTAAATCAGATTAATCCCGTAGGGATGAACATATGGTAGCATTATATAAATTTCAATCAAAGTCAATCCCGTAGGGATGGCCATACTTATTATATAACCAAAAAACTATTTGCTTTAAATGGCTAACACCTATTCGCAACTCAATATCCATTGTGTATTTGCAGTTAAAGGCAGAGAAAATGTCATCACTAAAAATTTCCGCGATGATCTTCACCGATACATGTCAGGAATCCTAAAAAACGATGGCGCATTTCCCCTGGCCATAAACGGTTGGTTGGACCACGTTCATGTATTTTTCGAGCTCCCTACTGCTATCGCTCTATCGGATCAAATTAGAATGTTAAAAGCAACATCATCTAAATGGATAAACGATAATACGCTTGTCAAAGGAAAATTTAACTGGCAAGAAGGATATGGTGCGTTTTCATATTCCCGCTCCCAACGTCATTCTGTAATTCAATATATCATCAAACAAGAGGAGCACCACAAGAATTTAACGTTTCGAGAAGAATACTTAGGGTTATTAAAGAAATTTGAAATCTCATTTGATGACAGATATATTTTCGATTTTTATGAATAATGAATGTTTGTACGGTCGTCCCGTCAGGACTTTATTGTTTAATAATAGAAATATACCAAAAACCGTCCCGATGAGACTAACATGAGCAAACAATTCTCACAAACAAGAAATCCTTTTCAAAACTATCGCTGGCGTATTGTTGCTCTTTTGTTTTTCGCAACGACCATCAACTACATTGACCGGAATGTTTTATCATTTACCATGATCGATGAATCGTTTCGCAAAACAATGTTGGGATTACCGGAATCGGCAACACTTACAGAATCAGATGTCAATCTCTTTAAAGAATTAATGGGCTATGTGGATGCAGCGTTCAAAACTGCTTATGCTGTTGGCTTTTTGCTAGTAGGTTGGTTCATCGATAAAGTAGGAACGCGAGTTGGGTTTAGCTGGTCAATTTTTATTTGGAGTCTTGCCGGCATTGGCAATGCTTTTGTGAATTCCATTCGTGGTTTAGGATTTACGCGTTTCATCCTAGGCATCGGTGAGGCCGGAAACTTTCCTTCCGCCAGTAAATCAGTTGCCGAATGGTTTCCAAAAAGGGAAAGATCATTGGCCATTGGCATCGTCAACGCGGGGTCAAATGTAGGTGTAATTGCTACCGCCTTTGCTGTTCCTTACCTCACTCTTCATTACGGTTGGCGAATATCCTTCATCGCAACCGGACTGCTCGGACTAATTCTGATATTGCTCTGGCTTCGTATTTATAAAAAACCAGAAGAACACAAAAGCATTTCAAAATCCGAATTGGATTACATCAACAGCGACAGGGACAGAGTCACACCGGAAAATACAAAAGTCTCCTGGGGAAAATTGCTTACCTATAAACAAACCTGGGCACTCGCAGCCTGTAAATTCTTCCCTGATCCGATATGGTATTTCTACCTCACATGGCTCCCTGATTTTTTCAATTCAAGCGAATCCCTCAATCAAAAACTCGATCTGAAAAACATGGGGCTGCCGTTCTTGCTGATCTACTTGTTTTCCGATTTTGGCAGTGTCTACTTCGGATGGCTTTCAACAAGATTTTTAAACTTAGGTTGGGAAATTGGCAGGGCTCGCAAAACAACAATGCTGATCTGCGCAATTTGTGTGGTACCCATTTTCTTTGCATCCATTACCGGGAACATCTATGTTGCAGTTGGTTTAATTGCGTTGGCAACAGCCGCTCATCAAGGTTGGTCAGCGCATGTTTATACAATGGGCTCTGATCTCTTCCCAAAGAATAACGTGAGTTCCGTGATTGGAATTGGTGGTATGTTTGGTGCGGTAAGCGGGATTCTCCTCGCTTCCACAGCAGGCATAATCCGAGTAAAATTTGGCTATCTTCCCTTGTTTATTATGGCCGGCACCAATTATCTTTTGGCCTTAGCAATCGTGCAATTCTTGCTTCCTAAATGGGAACAGATAAAAATTCCCAATCAATAATGCAAAGTTCAAAAAGCAATCTTCGAAAATTAGAACAAACTTGGAGATGGTTTGGATCCATTGATCCCGTTAGCCTTCTTGACATCAGACAAGCCGGTGCAGTGGGCGTCGTCACAGCTCTTCATCATATTCCGAATGGAGAAGTGTGGCCTGTAAATGAAATACTCAAGCACAGGACAGAAATTGAAAAAGCGGGTTTAATATGGAGCGTGGTGGAAAGTATTCCAGTTCACGAAGACATTAAAAAGCAAAAGAAAGGTTTTGAACGCTGCGTTGAAAACTACAGGCAAACCATTCGCAATCTTGCTCAATGTGGAATTAAGACGGTGTGCTACAACTTCATGCCGGTGTTGGATTGGACACGCACCGATCTGGCTTATCGACTTCCAGATGGATCAAAGGCATTGCGGTTCGATGCAACTGCTTTTGCTGCATTCGATATCTTCATACTGAAAAGAAAAAATGCAGAACGAGAATATTCATCGAAAAGAATAACCGAAGCTGAAGCATATTTTTCAAAGATGGATGAGCCCGCAAAAACTACGCTTCAAAAAAACATCTTAGCGGGGCTGCCTGGTGCCGAAGAAGGTTACACGCTCAGTGAATTTCAAAATATCCTGAGCGAATATGCTGCCACCAATGAACAACAATTGAGAAACAATCTCTATGAGTTTTTAAAAGCCATCGGCCCTGTGACAGAAGATTGTAGAGTAAAGCTGGCCATTCACCCTGATGATCCACCCTATCCTATTTTCGGTTTGCCACGTGTGGTTAGCACTGAAGCGGATGCTAAACAATTATTGTCAGCTTATGACTCTGAGTACAATGGTCTGTGCTTCTGTACAGGATCTTATGGGGTGAGGGCAGACAATGATTTGGTGGGAATGGTTGAGCGCTTAGGCAACAAGATTAACTTCGTTCACCTTCGAAGCACAAGGCGGGATGAGGACGGGAATTTTTTTGAAACCGATCACCTGGATGGTGATGTCGACATGGCAGGCGTTATGAAAGCATTAGTTATTGAACAACAAAAGCGCGAAGAGCCAATCCCTTTTAGGCCAGATCATGGACATCAGATGCTGGACGATTTAAAGAAAAAAACAAATCCGGGTTATTCGGCCATTGGCAGGTTACGCGGATTGGCAGAACTTCGCGGTCTTGAATTAGGAGTGTTATATTCGCTTTACAAATAACAGTTTTTCAAACAATGAGCAAAGCTTTTTTAGCGGAAGATTTTCTATTAGACAACAAGTTCTCGATCGACTTGTATGAGAAATTTGCGTCAGCCTTGCCCATATTGGATTATCACAATCATCTGTCACCAAAAGACGTCGCTGAAAACAGGAAGTTCAATAACATCACCGAAGCCTGGCTGGAAGGTGATCATTACAAGTGGCGAGCCATGCGAATGAATGGTATTAACGAAAAATACTGCACCGGCAACGCCTCTCCGGAAGAAAAATTCTTACAGTGGGCAAATACCGTCCCACAAACTTTACTTAATCCATTATACCATTGGTCTCATCTTGAATTGAAAAGATATTTTGGGATTAATGAATTATTGAACAAATCAACCGGAAGGGAGATTTACGAGAAAGCATCCGCTGCATTACAACTGGAAAGTTTTCATACACATTCGTTATTAACGAAAATGAAAGTAGAAATCATCTGCACCACAGATGATCCTGCTGATGACCTGAGTTACCATCAGCAGTTTGCTAAGCAGAATTCTGGTTTCAAGATGTACCCAACATTCAGACCTGATAAAGCCTACACCACTGAAATTCCGGCTGCCTATAATTCCTATCTCGATAAACTTTCATCCACCAGTAATGTCTTTATCCAATCCTTCGATGATTTACTACAAGCGCTGAAAAACAGAATTGACTTTTTTGACGGATTGGGTTGTCGGGCATCCGACCACGGACTTAGTTACTTATACTTCGATGAAGATTCCCTTTCAAAAGCACCAACTCATTTCAAGAAAATAACATCGGGGCAAACATTGACCACAATTGAAAGAGATCAATTGAGAGCAGCGGTGTTAATTAATCTTTGCAAAATCTATAAGGAAAGGAATTGGTCACAACAATTTCATTTAGGTGCCCTGCGCAACAATAATACCCGTATCTATAATAAAGTTGGAGGAGATACAGGTCACGATTCAATAGGCGATTATCCCCAGGCATTAGGATTATCTTTATTCCTTGATCAACTTGACAAAACCGATCAGCTGACTCAGACAATTATTTATAACCTGAATCCTGCAGATAACGAAATCTTTGCAACAATGATTGGAAATTTCTGCGATGGTTCAGTTCCAGGAAAAATCCAATGGGGATCAGGCTGGTGGTTCAACGACCAGCAAGCCGGAATGGAAGAACAGCTTCGCACACTTTCGCTGATGGGGCTCCTCTCACAATTTGTGGGCATGGTAACTGATTCAAGAAGTTTCCTTTCTTTTAGTCGCCACGAATATTTCAGGAGAATACTTTGCAACTTTATGGGCACAGAAATGGAAAAAGGTCGGATGCCAGGTGACGTGACTTTAGCTGGAGATTTAATAAGCAACGTTTGTTATTACAACACAAAAAAGTACTTTCGATTTTAATAAATGAAGAAAAAAATAAATATTGTAACCTTGGGGGAACTGATGATGAGGCTCTCTCCTCCATCTCCCGAGCGGTTTATTCAAGCCAAACAGTTTGAGATTAACTTTGGAGGATCAGAGGCAAATGTAGCAGTATCACTTGCACACTTTGGTATTGGCAGCACGTTCGTCACATGTCTTCCGGAAAATGACTTCGGCAAAGCTGCTGAAGCTCATCTGCAAAGCAATAAAGTGGTTACAGAACAAATTAACTTTAGAGGCAGTAGAATTGGAATATATTTTCTGGAACATGGGGTAGATCATCGATCGTCAAGGGTTCTTTATGATCGGGCAGACTCAGCTTTCGAGAATATAGATCCAACATATTTTAAATGGGAAGAAATTCTTGATGGAGCGAGTTGGTTTCACTGGTCGGGTATAACTCCAGCTATCTCTCAGTCGGCGGCAGACACCTGTTATGATGCCATCCGAACGGCTAGAAAATTAGGGTTAAGAATTTCTGGCGACATCAATTACAGGAGAAACCTTTGGCAATACGGAAAAAGAGCGAATGAAATAATGCCGTCTTTGATTGCGGAGTCTGATATTATTATTGGAGGACTACCAGATTTTGAAAATTGCATGAGTGTCATTTCTCCTGATTTTACAGATGCCTGTAAGAAGATTCAGCAAAAATATCCCTCCATTACTAAGATTGTTAATTCAAATCGCGAATCTATTCATGCTTCGCACAACAAAATCTCAGCGATGTTATGGGATAAGCACAATTTATTAAAATCAAAGGAATACGAGTTAACCCACATTGTCGACCGGGTTGGGTCTGGTGATGCGTTGATGGCCGGATTGATATACGGTTGGCTATCCAACTGGAAAGATCAGGAAACTCTTGAATTTGCAATTGCTGCATGCGTACTCAAGCACACCGTTCCCGGAGATGTGAATCTTGTTTCTGTAGAGGAAGTGGGGAGCCTGGTTAAAGGTGTCAACGTAGGAAAATTATTGCGCTAAATGGAATTCTCAAAGGAACATATCATTAATGAAATACAGCGGGCTGGAATTATTCCTGCATTTTATCATGCAGACATAGAAATTGCTAAATCCGTTATTGAATCTTGCTACAAGGGGGGCCTGCGTGTGTTTGAATTCACTAATCGCGGAGAAAATGCCTACCATGTTTTTCTGGAGTTAACAAAGTTTGTAGAAAAACTTCCTGACCTCATTCTCGGCATTGGAACTATAATGAATTCTTTGGATGCTGAAAAATTTATAGAAGCTGGCGCAAGGTTCGTCGTATCGCCAATTTTGAAAATTGAAATAGCTCCGGTATGTAAAAAGCAAAACAAACCCTGGATCCCAGGTGCAGCGACATTAACAGAAATTGTAACAGCCAAAGAAGCAGGCGCTGACATCATTAAGATTTTTCCAGGTTCAGTGCTTGGTCCAAAGTTTGTTTCGGCTATTCTTCCAGTGGTGCCAGGTCTCAAACTTATGCCAACCGGAGGAGTCGAGCCCACTGAAGAAAATTTGAAAGCATGGTTTGATGCGGGCGTATTTTGTACCGGTATGGGATCTCATTTATTTCCTAAAAAAATCGTTGAAGAAAAAAACTGGAGCGAGCTTGAGAATAATATCAAACAGGTGCTGAAAATTACTCATCAGGTAAGGTTCAATTCCAGGAAGTAATTCTCAATTAGTTCCATATCCGTTGCTGTCACAATTATTTGGATGAAATGACTTTTGCACCCTTAACGTGCTTATTCTTCAGATCCAACAGCGCCTTGTTGGCCTCTTCAAAAGGATAGATTTGTATTTCAGGTAGAAGTGGCATTTCAGACGCAATTTTTAAAAAGCTAATAACATCCAGGCGGGTGAGATTTGCCACGCTCTTGATCTCCTTCTCCATCCAAAGATGCTCAGGATAGCTCAAATTGAGCAATGCTTCTTTATCAAAAGGTTCTTTCCGGATGGCATTAATTACAAGGCGACCGCCGGGCTGTAAAACTTCAAGGGAAGCAACAATTGCTTTCCATGATGGTGTTGTATCTATAACTGCACGAGCATAGGAGGGCGGGCGTTCTCCAACATTTCCTGTCCAGGTTGCTCCAAGCGACATGGCGAAAGCGCGCTCCTCCGGACTTCTCGCAATAACAATGATGGGTGAATCAGGAAAAAGATACTTCGATAATTTTAAAACGATATGGGCTGAAGCACCAAAGCCCATAAGTCCAAGTGGCTCCTCATTTTTGAGTTCACTTAGCATTAATGACCGATACCCAATCGCTCCAGCGCACAACAAGGGAGCAGCTTGTTCATTAGTAAATACTTCAGGAATAGTGTAAGCAAAACGTTCATCGATTGTCATGTATTCGGCGTAGCCTCCTTGAATTTCGCAACCTGTTGATCTAAACTTCTTGCAAAGGTTTTCATTCCCACTCAGACATTGAACACACTGTCCACATGCCCAGCCGATCCATGCAACTCCAACACGTTCACCTATCTTATAAAGGGTTGATCCATCTCCTAACTTTTCTATCCGCCCAATAACCTGGTGACCAAGAATAATCGGATAGTTGGGTACCGATACACGTCCTTCAATTTCATCAAGTTCTGTGTGACAAACTCCACAGCAAGAAACTCGGATCAATACCTCATTACGCCTTGGAATTGGCTTGGGTACGTCGGTAAGAATCAATGGGTTAACATTGTTACTTAAATCAGTAGTTTGATTAAGAATCCAAGCTTTCATGTTCTCATGATTCATATTTCTTAACGGTCACATCGACTGGTTCGAAATTATGACGCTATTAATTAGGATAAAATCATCGACATTTATCTTATTCAATTCCATATTAAATCGGAACAATATGATTTTAACCAGGTCCTTAATACCCGATTTTGCGTGTCAAAGGTCATAAATTAAAATACCGATGAACTTAATTTAGCACAATAATCATAAACAAACTCTAGCACCATAGTAACAACAATTCATAAGTACACAGGAAGCTCGCGTTTCAACTTCAGGGACTATTTTATATTGAATCGAAAGTGAATGCCGAAATAAAAAATTGAATTGCTTACCTCACTTCGAAGCGGTTAAGAAATGAAATCAAAAAATACGTCCTTGAATTCGGGAGTAAGCTGACGAAACTTAAACGGATATTTGACTACATGATGTTTGACCCTTCATTCGCAGAAATGATGTCGTGAACAAATTACTCACCCAAACAAATGACATGCTCACCTATAAAAGTTCAATGCACATGAGAGACATTTTAAACGTGAGTTGCGTGCAGAATATAAATGCCTATAAAATATCAGTCTATCGAACGGCATATTTGTTCCCTGTTGACATAGAACTCGACTCGGTCACCGACCTGCTTCAACAAATTCTTGAATCTGAGTTGGAGACAGAAACTTTGCTGACAACTTTGGCTATTGAAGAATTTAATGAAGTGCAGCCTGTATGACAGGCTGCACTAATTATTTTACTTTAACATAAACTCGGCTTTTTTCAAATCGCGCGAATTGGACCCTATTAAAACTTCAAAGCTCCCCGGCTCAGCGCCAAATCTCAAATCTGAATTGTAAAATGAGAGATCATTTACTTCAATTGTGAATTTCACTGTTTTTGTTTCTCCGGCCTTGATATTAATTTTCTTAAAGCCTTTCAATTCTTTAACCGGTCGTGTTACTGAACCCACGACATCGTGGATATAGAGTTGCACAACTTCACCGCCATCGCGAGCGCCCGAGTTAGTCACATCAATAGAAACTGCAATCGAGTCGGAACTATTGATTTCATTTCTACTGAGTTTAATGTCTCCATAGGTAAATTGAGTGTAGCTCAATCCAAATCCAAATGGATAGACAGGGTCGTTTGAAACATCTAAATAATTAGATTGAAATTTTTGAAACCACGGGCCGCTCAATGGTCTACCGGTATTCTTATGGGCGTAGTATAAAGGAACTTGTCCCACATTTTGTGGAAATGTCGTGGTCAATTTTCCTGACGGATTGACATCGCCAAACAGAACATCGGCTATGGCATCACCCGCTTCGCTGCCGCCAAACCAAACATTCAATATCGCTGGAACATTTTCGTCTTCCCATTTCAATGCAAGCGGACGGCCCGTAAATAACACCAGCACCACTGGCTTTCCGGTTTTCACAAGAGCCTTCAACAAATCCTTTTGAGTATCAGGGATGTCGATATTTGAACGACTGGATGCTTCACCCGTCATCTCCGCGGATTCGCCAACAGCCGCTAGTATCACATCAGCATTTCGTGCAATTCGTAATGCTTCCTCTCTTATAACTTCAGATGATCGCTTGTCACGGTGAAGGGTTTTGCCAAACGGTGTAGCATTCGCCTCAAGTACTTCATCTTCATACAAATTAGATCCTTTCGCATAAACTATTTTTGCTTTATCACCTACTGCATTTTGCAATCCCTTAAGTAACGTTATCGACTTTGAAAAATTAGCTGCCACAGCCCAGGTGCCTGTCATGTTTTCTATGGCATCACCCAAGGGACCAACCAATGCAATGGTACCAGTCTTTTTTAAAGGCAATAATTTATTTTTCTGCCCCATCCCCTCTTTCAGGCTGGAGTTTTTCAGCAAAACAAAACTTTGAGCAGCAATTGATCGTGCCTCCGCCCTGTTCGATGCAGTAAATATCTCATTCTTAGCACGATTCTCATCACAATATTTATATGGATCGTTAAACAACCCCAACTGAAATTTAGCCTTAAGAATTCTTCGGCAAGATTCATCAATTTGTGCTTCTGTTATCTTTCCTTCTTTTACAGATTGTAGCAAAGTGGTCAGCATTCCTTCACTCACCATGTCCATATCAGTACCTGCGTCCAGTGCCTTGGCAGACACCGTTTGCAAATCACCAATTCCATGAGCAACCATTTCACTGACGCCTGTATAATCAGAAACAACAAAGCCATTAAATCCCCATTGCTTGCGAAGGACATCAGTAAGCAACCATTTGTTGGCGGTAGCTGGTATTCCATCGATCTCGTTAAAGGATGCCATCACGCTCCCTACACCAGCTTCTACGGCTGCTTTGTACGGAGGGAAATATTCATTGTACATCCGAACGCGACTCATGTCGGTAGCGTTGTAGTCACGCCCCGCTTCAGACGCACCGTAAAGTGCATAGTGTTTTAGGCATGACATTATTGTATTGTTAGGCACAAAACTTTCGCCTTGATACCCTTTAACCATAGCAATAGCAATCTGTGAACCGAGATAGGGATCCTCGCCACTTCCTTCCGCAATTCGCCCCCAACGGGCATCTCGTGCAATATCAACCATGGGAGAAAAAGCCCAATTGATGCCGTCAGCACTTGCTTCTTGCGCAGCTATCCTCGCACTTCTTTTGATCAAATCCATATCCCAGCTACAACTTAACCCTAGCGGAATTGGAAAAACTGTTTCATATCCATGGATGATATCCATGCCAAACAACAAAGGGATTTTAAGTCGGCTTTTCTCTACAGCCAACTTTTGTATTTCTTTGATTTTCTTTTCAGACTTGATATTGAAGAGACCCCCTACTAATCCCTTTTCAATTTTTTTTGCGATGTCTGAGTTCTCCGCCTGTCCAGTTACAAAATCGCCAGCCGATGGCAAATTGAGTTGGCCGATCTTTTCCTCGAGTGTCATCAATTTAAGTACTGAATCAGCTTTAATACTTAGCTGATCCTCTTTGTTTTGGGTTGTTTTTGAACAAGAAGAAAAAAGCATCACCCAAAAGAACATAAAGGTGGATGCTTTCATAAAATTGCGGTTAGATCTTTTCATTATTGAATTAGTTAAATCCAAGTTTGGTTTTCGCGGCTTGAACTTCCGGTGCCGACATAAATAAGTTCCACAGTAATTGAGTACGGTAATTTTCTATCATCACTACAATTGGTCCCTGATCGATAGCCAATGTTGAAGTAGCTGTCCATCCACCTGTAATATTAAATGCATCATAAAAACCATATGACCCCCACATCCTGTCACCAAGCGTGTAATAAAAGAATTTAATGGCATTCATTGACTCAGTTGGCGTATAGGGCATCGAAGAAATGGCGGCAGTTGGCGTGATTGTTCCGTTGTCATTGGTTGGTGATTGGGCATCATAACCAGAAGGATTATCGCTCGCTGTAAGTCCCCAGCAATTGTCAGCATAACCAATATAGTTTTTCGGATTAGCGACGCAATAATCATGATTAATCAATGCATGATTTACATTTTGAGTCCAGTAATTAGCGTAAGCATCTTGCGTATGGGGATCAAATCCCAAAAAAGAATAGTGAGTGAAGAATAATGGGCCTCCATAATCCGGGCCTAACGGTAATAAGTGACCATAAAACGATTTACCATTTTTAATGTTTCCATTCATCGCCCAGCCTTGCTGATACACTTCAATAGGAATAGAATGAGAGGGTGATGCCGCCGCAAGAACATAAACAATAAGTGCTTCGTCATAACCTTGTATTGGTATGTTCATAATCCACGCCTTGTCGGGTGACCAATGCCAATACAAAACATTTTGATTATTCTGCCGAAACCAATCCCACTCAACAGCGCTCCACAAAGTATTTATGCGGTTAATTAAATTATTTCCAACGGTATCTGAGGAAGTCAAATATTGGCGCAAGGTGATAAGACCTTGTACCATGTAAGAAGTTTCAACTAAATCAGCTCCATCATCATTGTTGCTGAACGGAATTACTTTTCCGGTATTGCCATCCATCCAATGTGGCCAGGCGCCATGAAACCGATCCGCTTTTTCAAGGAATGAGATTATTTTATTGAACCTGGCAATGCCATCGGCCCGTGGAATAAAGCCGCGGTTAATGCCAACGATCAAAGCCATCAAACCAAAGCCACTACCTCCAGTTGTAACCAGATCGCCTGAAGTATTTCGTTCACGTGCCATACCACTGGTAGGATGAGCAAAATCATAGAAATATTTTAAGGTTTGTAGCTGAACTAAATCTACTAACGCCGAATCAGATATCGCAGGGAACTTTGGGGCTGGATCAATTTGGGTAGTAAGATTGATTTGAATATCTGAACTAAATTTCTTTTTAGAGACGGAGGTCAGCGAAGAAAAAATTTGTAAAAAATAACGGTTAAAATATTTCAAAGAACCGGTCGGCGCAATGGTAATGGTGCTGTCATTATTACTGAATGTAAGGCTCACCGGAATAACACTGGAAGGACTGCTCAGTACAATATTGGTTTGGGCAGATTGATGATCAATTCGATCGGAAAAAGAAAGTGAAAATGACGGAGACCTTGAAACATTGGAATAACTATACTTAAATGTTTGGTCATCGTATTCAATATTGGTCAAACTAAAATTCTTTGATCCCGACTGTGAATTCAGATTATCTTCTTTGCAGGAAAAGATTATAGCTATACTAAATAAAAAAATATACCGTGACCCCAGTTTTTTCATGCTTCTCTTTAAATTCAAAAAAAAGAGGGCACACAGAAACGCATGCCCTCAATAACTGTTAAATTATTTACCTGCCAGCTTGTCCAAAAGAGTATAATGATCCAATTTCGGCGGCAGTCAAAGCTTTGCTGTAAACCCTGATTTCATCAAGGCTACCAGTCATCAAAGTCTGCCAGGGATATGCAGGTGATCCGCCCGTAAACCCAGTTGTTACATTCGGCCAGCCACCCACTACAACCTGAGTTGGAGGAACGTTTACAATTGGCCCCAACCCACCAGGCGCTGCTGGCCCTCTATGTCTGAAATTATTATTGGAAACAATCACCCCATTGACATATAAATCAATATTCGAACCCGTTCCATCATAAACCATTACATAGTGCATCCACTTTCCACCGAGTGGAACCCACTGGAAATCTGTGCCAGCAACCCCGTAAGCGTTCACATTGTCACCATGTTGTGCCGTTGCAGTAGGATACGAAGTAAAATTAGAATGAACTTGTAGCGTATCAGAAGTGGCCTTATGGTTTCCCGTCTCAACGTAAACGTTTAACGGGCCCGTATTCCAGTCTGTTTGAGTAGCAAGTGCTTGGGTAATTCCAAACAAGTTGGTTTGGGCTGTACCATTATTAGCAATATTCACCCAAAGACTTACCGTTACGCTAGGGAATGCATTCGCAGAACTTAAAGCACTGATCGTTGGGTACACTAAATACCCGGAAGATAGATTTAATGCTTGTCCAACTTGTCCCGTCGAAAAGGTATTTCCAACCTTCGCGGTTGGCGCAGTCGATGATATTACTTCATTCAAGGTATTATCAAAACTCCAGTGAGCCAATAAATTGGCTTTTGCAATATCATTGGCTGAGTTATATCCATCAATCGCAGGCAAACTTTCGCTTTTTGAGCAACTTCCAAGTGCCATCACAGCTAATGCAAAGGCACTTACCACTAGATAATTAATCGTTTTTTTCATTTTGTTTAGAGTTTAAAAATTTAGAATTAGAAAATAATCGTAGACACTGTCAACATATTGGGAGAGCCTCGTGAATCAAAACTTAGCTTCATAGAAAATATATTTACTCGTCATTAATAACCTGGGTTTTGCGTCAACTTCCCATTGCTCAGCAAAATTTGCGAACTTGGTATGGGCAACAATTCATTTTTACCTGCGGTAAAATTGGTTTTGCCTGCCGCTTGCATCACAGATGCTACATCCCCCCATCGCACCAAATCCCAAAACCGGTCTTCCTCCATCGCCAACTCTACGTGTCGCTCTTGTTTTATGTCCGCTAATGTCAGACTTCCTTTGGGTAACAATCCCGCCCGTTGTCGTATCAAATTAATTGGAGTTGCTGCATCTCCACCAACATGAATTGCTGCCTCTGCATTCATTAACAACACATCAGCGTAGCGAAGTACAATTACATTCTTTGGCCTGTCTTTATCACCGGGGTTTGCGTATATTTCTTTAGACGGGTTGGAGCTGCTTGTGTATGCCTTGTAATTGTAATAAAGATTCTGCACCGAATCTGAGCTCGGTAATCTGAATCCATCCCAAAGGGTCGTTCCTTTATGCGTTCCGGAATTATCAATAAAAATTATTGTAGCCGCCTTTCTTTTATCATTAGGCTCGTAAGAATTGATCAGGCTCGTTGTAGGATTATTAAATCCCCAGCCCAGGTCATTCCAACCGCCCACCCCACCTACGCGCGGTCCTTGTGAAACAGTACAATTAGCAATTCCAAAATTAGCGTTATTAAATTTACCTGTTTGAATTTCAAAAATAGATTCAACGCAATTATTACCAGCCTGTTTAAATTGAAAGGAATAATCTGGAACCAAACTGTAAAGTCTAGATGCAATAACTTTATTAGTTAGCACCAATACACTGTCCCATTGATTTTGATACATATATACTTTAGCTAACAAGGACTGAGCGGCCTGTTTTGATGCATGACCGACAGCACCATTTGGCAGATGGCCAGCTGCAAAATGTAAATCTTTAATAATACTATCATAAACGGTGGCCGCTGTCGCCCTGGTCTGAAATACCGGGTTGGTATTCGCATCATGCGCATCTAGGGGCACAGTTAACACCAAAGGCACCCCACCGTAAAAACGAACCAAATTGAAATAAAAGTATCCACGCAGAAAAAGCACTTCAGCTTTTAGTTCATTTTTTAATGACATTGAGATGGCTGCATTTTTTATAGCATCCAAAGCTTGATTAGCTGCACCAATGCTATTGTAATGACCGCTCCAAAGTGTTGCACAAAACTGGTTAGTAGGCGTGTGGGTAAACTCATCTAACTGACCGGTAGTGTTTGCCTGGTCTGCTGCATAACTCCCCTTATCAGCGTCATCCGACATGATGTTGGTAGCTGAAATGAACGCAAACCCGTGCAGATCTCCATTACCGAAAGGATCGCCCTGAAGTAAACTACTATAAACTCCAGTTACCAAATCTTGGGCAAGGTTTGGATCAGTAGTGGTGCTTACTCCCCCCTGTACTTTTATATCTAGGAAATTTTTATCACAAGAAATAGCAACGATGCTAAGCAGGAAAATTAAGATAATAATCCTTTGAGGTAATTCGTTTGTCGTATTTGTAATTGTTTTCGTTTTCATATTACTGAAATTAAAAACCAACATTGATACCCGCCGCAATTGTTCTGGTGGTAGGGTAAGTGCTTAATTCAATGCCTGAGTTCGTTGGTCCACCTGGCAATTCAGAAGTAAAACCGCTGTATTTTTTATAAGTGTATGGATTTTGTGACATCACAAACACTCTCAAATTCGAAAGCTTAAAGCGTTGCAAAGCGGAGGCCGGAAAAGTATATCCAATCGTGATATTATTGATCCGAACGAAGGAACCCGACTCAACAAAGTAGGTAGATGCCGGTAAAAGGCCCGGGTTAGCAGCTGGCTGAGATTGCGTCAGATTGGACGGGGTCCATCGATTATAAACCAGCGCTCTCTCAATGTTATCCGTTCCTGCATACCTCGCTCCTCGTTTACCATTATACACCTGGTTGCCCGCATTTCCGTAAATGCTTAGATTAAAATCCCAATTTTTATACTTGACACTTCCGTTTATTCCATAGTATGCCTTGGGTTGATAAGCACCAACAAAAACGCGGTCTTTAGTTAAATCAATGGCCCCACTTCCTTTCGCATTGAAGTATTTGAAATCTCCAGCGTGAGCACCAGGCTGAATTTGGTTGCCGTTCGCGTCAACATAACCCGCCGCTTCTGCATCTGAATTAAAAACACCAATGGTCTTCAACACATAAAAACTCCCAACAGGATGTCCAATGTCCGTATTAGTAACCGCACCCTGAGAACCCACAAAGCCGTCATATATATTTTGCCCTCCATTAAGCGCAGTGACTTGATTTTTGTTCAAGGTAATATTGCCACCAATTGTGTAAGAGAGATGATCATTGATCTTATCCCTCCAGTTAAGCACAATTTCCAGACCTTTATTTTGAATCCCCGCAGCATTCGTAAGTATGACTCCATCCGCATCACCCACAGTGCGCGGAATAGGCACATTGATCAGCGCGTTATTGACTGTTTTGTTATAATAATTTATTTCGCCACTGAGCTTAGCATTAAGCAACGAAAATTCGGTTGCTATATCGTACTCTTCAGTAATTTCCCAGGTAATATTGGGGTCGATGATTTGATTAATTTGCGCTCCATTAATGGCTGTTGACCCTCCCCCTGCAAAAGGGTAAGCTTGGTTAAGGGCGACTGTTTTGGTGTAAGCATTAGTTGGTATTTGGTCATTCCCTACCTTGCCATAAGATGCCCTAATCTTTAACAAGTCAAACAAGTGTTGATTTTGCATGAACCCTTCACTACTCATAATCCATGCAGCTCCAATGGATGGGTAATTTTGCCAACGGTTTTGAATAGGTAATCGCGAACTCCCATCTCTTCGTAGAGTGGCGGTTAACAGATATTTTCCGTCATAAGAATAATTTAATCGACCCAGGTATGAATTTCTTGCCCAGGAATCTCCACCTCCAGTATTTTGCGATGTATTGGCATCACCGACATTAATGTACCAAAGACTCGGATCTGCTGGAACATCCTTTCGAAACGCAGAAAAATAATTCTGAGTATATTTCTCCGCAGTCGTGCCGACTAAAAATGTAATATCATTCTTATTAATTTTTTTCGAAAACGTAGCGGTGTTGTCCCAAACCCATCGAAATGATTGAGTGCTTTGAACATTCAAGCTGCTCAATGGGTTTTGTTGGTTTCCTCCGGGAGTCACATAAGTAGTTGTATCGGCTATAATTTGATAATTGTAAACTCGGTTAAGCGAATTCCTCCAGTCAGCCCCCAACGAAGATTTAAGTGTAATCCATTCCAATGGTTTATATTCCAGAAATGTGGACCCCTGTAACCGGTTCTCAATTACTTTGACGCTATTATCCTTGATGTCAAGCAAGGGATTTCCAACATTTTGATAAACCGAAGTATTCCCATATTTCCCATTCACAATGCTTGGAACGATGGGGGCTGCGCGATATGCATCATTGTAGACACTACCAACATTTCCATTGGGATCAATGTTAATATTATTGAATCCATTCTGATTAATGCTGTTACTGTAGGAAGTTTGTACCCCTAATTTTAGGTTATCCGCAATTTTGTAATCACTATTTAACCTGATCGTTAACCTCTTAAAATTATTGTCAATTATAATCCCATCATCATTCATATAACCGACATTCAAAAGGAATGTTGATTTGTCTGATCCGCCTGAGAGCGAAAGATTGTGGCTTTGTTCGAAAGCATTTCTCAAGATCGTCTGGTACCAATCTGTATTATACTTGGAGGCTGGTGGAACCACGCCCGTAGATGCTTGTGCATAATTTGCATATTCAGCGCTATTGGCCATCGGAACTAGATTAGCAGCTTGCCGAAATCCTATGTTATTATTGTAGCTGATTTTAATTCTTCCGTTGGCGCCTTTCTTTGTTGTGATAATGATAACACCATTCGCACCTCTCGACCCATATATCGCAGCTGCCGATGCATCTTTTAATACGTTCATATCAACAATATCAGCCGTATTGATATTTGATATATCATCAGTCAACACCCCATCTACAACATAAAGTGCAGTGGTCCCTGCGAGTGCAGTGCTAACCCCTCTCACCCGGATTTGTGGGGATGAACCTGGCTGCCCTGAACTAATAATTTGTATGCCCGCAACCTTGCCTTGCATCGCTTGTGTTGCTGTGAGGACTGGTTGTTTGGCCAGCTCCTCTCCTTTCACACTTGCCGTGGCTCCAGTAATGTCGCTTTTCTTCTGAATACCGTACCCAACAACAACTACCTCCTGAAGGCTCGTTGCTTCCGGCTCAAGAATAACGTCAACACTAGTTTGATTCCCAATGGTAATGTTCTGTGTTTTATATCCGATAAATGAGAAACTCAAAGTTTTACCCAAATCGGCTGCATTGATGGAAAATTGGTATTTTCCATCCACATCTGTGGTTGTTCCAAGAGTAGTCCCCACCAAAACAACATTTACGCCAGGAACTCCTTGGGCATCTTCTTTTGAAGTCACCCTGCCAGTAAGGATTCGCTCTTGTGCAAACAGGGATATTGCAGATGAAAACGCAAAAACTAAAAAGATCAGACGCAAATGATTACACATAATCCTGATTTTCAGGTTCTTATCGAAATAATCGATGGTTTAAATTACTTTCTCCAAACATTTATTACTAGAAAGTTAGGTTTAAACAAATTTTCAGGGAAGGTATTTTCGCTGAATGTGCCTGTTACGGGCCAAAGCTAAGCATTTAGTCAATCATAAATTTAACGCAAAAAAAACAATGTTTTCAAACGTTAACAGGCCTAATTTTGGCTTAAATAATGTAGTTTTTAACGTATTAAAAACATTCATTTTTTTGACAGGACCTGGCTTTGCTGGTATAAATTACCTCCTTTTTGCTTGCCTCGAGATAGTTTTACGTCTAAAACGATTTCTTCCCACGACTCGGAACTTGTTTTATTCTCCTCTCCAAGGGCTATTCGTTCACCCACTTTCTGCCTGAATGCCCAAACTGTATTCAGCCTTAGGTCCAATTTGACAGAAAGTGTCTCAAGGGTAAAACTTCCCTTGTTCGTGAAGGTCAGATAGGCTAAATAAAAGGCTTTAGTAATTGGGAATTTTATCCCCTGAAAAAGAGTATTGGCTGTCACCGACTCATTGTAGCCACAACGGGTACACCTTCTCGCAAATTTTTGAGCACCTGTTGAATACTTGGAGTTGCCGCACTTCGTACATCCAAACCCATGCTGGTCTTTCAGCTTCTCCAAAAAGCGATAGCACGCGAGTGTGTCAGGATACAAAGTAGTGAACTCATCATATCCCATAACTTTTTTGTGCATTCGTTCCTCCAACACCTCTTTCACCCTGTTCTTCAATTTCCAATTGTCAAGATCTAGAAGAGAATTGATTTGATTGATTTCAGTGGCCTGTCGATTTAGTTTTAAATTACTCGCCTGGAGAGCTTCGTTCTTTATTCCAAGTTCATGTGTACGTTCATTAACCTTGGCCTCTAACTCACGGGTGACTTTATCTTTAAGCTGCATGTTAACTTCATGTTGATGGATTATCCTCTTCATGGCACGATCCCGGGTATCTTTTAAAATTCGGATTCGGTCTCCAAGGGCAACTGTGAGAAAGAGCATCTCGAAAACAAAACTAAAATGCAGGCTGTAGTGCGTGCCCGTAGTAAACGGCAGCAAATTGAAATAAACTAGTGTTCTTAAGAAAAAACCGGAGAACAAAATACCGTAAGCCATAACAAAGAATCGAGCCGGGCGATAGCCGCCACGCCAAACTGTAATAGAAGTGTAGAATATTAGAGATAGCGGAATAATTTCAAGCGTTCTAAACGATAACAATTTCGGATATACCAATAGGCTAACAACAAACCACGCAGACCGAAGGACAATCATAACTTTCAGGGCCTGGTCCAACTCGGGTGCATTAGCACGTGCACTTAAAAATCTTCTTGTAAATACGAGCGACCAAAATATCAGTAAATACAATGAAACTCCTATTGCCCAATCATTAAATTCGGGATGGTTTGGCCAAACATATTGAAACCCGATTCCATCATAACTCATGGCATATAGAGCTACACTTAGGATGTAACAGATATAGTAAATGAACTTTACTTCTCTGATGGCAAGATAAACCAGAAAATTATAAACGGTGATAATCAGAATCATGCCATAAAACATCCCATATAAATAATATTCATTCAGGGCGTAAGAAATAAAGCGAGCAGCTGACCTTAACGCTATTCGAACATCGGCAAATTCATGGGACCGTACTTTAAAGTAATAGGATTGAACCTGATCGCCCTTCATTTCAATTGGTATTTCAAAATTCTTATGCTTGAAAATTCGGTCATAGAATTTTTGGTGGTCACCCATTTTTGATTGACGAAATGTAAAGTCACCTTGAGGAACGAAAGCTTCAAGGCTATCAATAGTCTGATCGTAAAACTCAAGGAGCCAATACTTTTTAGTTTGCAAGTTGGGCTTGATTTGTAACCTTACCCAATAAGAAGCATTTGTCTCGAAGTCAATATTTAGGTAGGTGCTGTGTTGACGAAATTTACTGGCAAACGCGCTCGAAGAAATCTTTTGAAATGGAATGGTGTTCGTACTATCTATAAAATAGGAAAGTTCGAAGGGCATGAAAATGCGTTCTTCAATTGTGTCATTGATTTCGATTATAGATTGGGCATTAGAAATCGTGAACCTTAATAACACCATCAACATCAACATCACTTGCTTCAGCATACTATAAAGTTAATGGTTTTTCAAGTTAATTAATGATTCAGTGATTAGCTTTGCAAACCTTTTGATTAAAAACTCATAATGGAATATTTAAAGATAAAATCGATGATGCGGCTCACTACTCTAGTGGTCAGTGCTTTTTTTATTCTTTCTTGTTCAACCAATAAGTCTGCGAAAGAAACTCCAAAAGCGATTGTATCCGACAATGCATTTCTTGATTCCCTCTCTCATCGCACTTTCAACTTCTTCTGGGATCTTGCGGACTCAACAACAGCCAACCTTCCGGACCGCTGGCCAGCCAAAAGTTTTTCTAGCATTGCCTCCACTGGATTTGGACTTACCACTTATCTCATAGGAGTTGAACGAGGATATATCACCCGCAGTCAGGCTGCCGAAAGAGTATTGAAGACGTTGAAGTTCTTTGAAAATTCAAAGAAGGGAAATCAAATGACTGATGTTACCGGTTACAAGGGTTTCTTCTACCACTTCATAGACATGAAAACCGGATTGCGTTTTCGTGATGTGGAATTATCTACAATTGACACAGGGTTGCTCATGGCGGGCATTCTAAGTTGTCAATCGTTCTTCGATAGTGACAATGAACAGGAAAAAGAAATTCGAGCGTTAGCAGACAAACTTTTTTTAGGCGTTGAGTGGGATTGGGCAATGAACGGAATGAAGACCATGAGCATGGGCTGGCATCCTGATAAAGGCTTTATAAATGCATCCTGGAAAGGCTACAACGAAGGAATGATATTGTACATCATGGGACTGGGATCACCCTCTCATCCGATACCTGATGGAAGTTGGGACGAGTGGACTCAGACTTATCAATGGGGAAATTATTTGGGTTTCGAACATGTCAACTTTGGGCCGCTCTTCGGCCATCAGTACTCACACATGTACATCGACTTTAAGGGAATCCAAGATGAATATATGAGTAAAAAAGGCATTGATTATTTTGAGAATTCCAGAAGGGCAACATTAGCAAACCGGGAATATTGTAGACTCAACTCAGGAGGTTGGGCTGGCTATGATGAGAATATTTGGGGCCTAACGGCTTGCGATGGACCGGGCAATGACAACAAATCTAATCCTAATATGTCTTTCATGGGATACAGTGCCCGCGGCGCTGCTCAATGGTATACAGAGGATGATGGTACTATTGCACCCACAGCAGCAGGTGGTTCGATTCCGTTTGCACCCGAAGTCTGCATTAATGCCCTCGAAAAGATGTATGAAAAATATGGTGATAAAATTTATGACCGCTATGGATTTAAAGACGCATTCAATTCTACAATTACTTATAAAGATGGAACGGCTGGATGGGTTGATCCCGATTACCTCGGCATTGATCAAGGGCCTATCGTCATCCAGATTGAGAACTACAAGAGCAATTTCGTCTGGAACCTGATGAAAAAGAACAAATACATCTTGGCAGGGTTGAAGAAAGCTGGATTTAAAGGCGGCTGGCTGGAAACGAACAGCAAATGAACAGGATAATGGAGCTACTTGCGGCTGGTGAGTGGCTACAGGCTACGATGGCACAGGCCACAACTTCCTGCCTATCCAGCCCACCTTATAGCCATGTTAAAGCACAGTCCAGGCACACGCCCCCCATACTCCCTTCATAGCATCCGCACAGCATACCATGTAAAACTAAGTCGCCCCTCCATTCGTTGATGAACCTTACTGGCTTCAGGTACCTTGATACCGGCTACTGATGTCCGGCAACCACTACCTTCTTGCGTCCATCTGTAACTATTGATATTTTCTTAAGTATCCAATCAACCAACCTTGAACCCGATGCTAAAGAGCTACCTAACTTCCGTCTTGCGATACATCCTTCGCAATAAAGCTTTCACATTCATCAACGTCACCGGTCTCGCAATCGGCATGACAGCATTCATGCTCATCACTCAATATGTGATGCATGAATTAAGCTATGATACATTCTGGAAAAACAGCGATCGTGTGTTTCGGGTACAACTCGATCGCTACAACAAAGGCGAATTAACCACACGATGGGCAGCAGGGTGCCTTGGAATAGGGCCTGATTTGAAAGCAAATTTTCCTGAAGTCAAAAGTTTTGTACGAATGCATAAGAGCAACTCCTTGCTTTCTCATGGTGATATATTTTTCAAAGAGGATAATGTGTATTATACCAGCCAGGATTTCTTTAAAGTATTTTCTTATCCCTTGTTGAACGGAGTCGATACTCTCGCATTAAGGGGACCAAACAAAATGGTTCTCTCCAGGTCGATGGCAAAGAAGTATTTTGGTAATGAAGACCCTGTTGGTAAAACACTTAGAAATAATGGGACTAACGAATATCTGATTACAGGCGTCTTCGAGGATTTTCCAGAAAATTCTCACATAAAGTTGGATGCCATGCTTTCATTTGCAACGTACGCCATTCTTACTGGCTTAAAAGATGAGGCCGCAATGAACCAATGGCAATGGGATGGCTTCCACACTTACATTTTACTTAATGACGCTAAAGCCGGGCCTGCGCTTGAGGCCAAACTTCCGGTATACGTCATCAAACGTGAAGGATTAGAATTAAAGAAAGACGATGCAGGGATGACATTTCATTTACAGCCGCTTAAGAACATTCACCTGGATTCAAACTTTATGTGGGAGTTCGAGGCTAACGGCGATCGTAGTACAGTGTATTTTCTGTTGGTGGTGGCCGCCATAATAATTCTCATCGCTTGGATTAACTATATCAATTTATCAACCGCTAAATCAATTGAACGAGCTCGTGAAGTTGGTGTTCGAAAAGTGATGGGAGGTTTTCGTTCTCAATTGATTCAACAGTTTCTTTTTGAGGCATTTATTCTCAATGTGCTTTCGGTCGCCATTGCCATCACCGCTGTTGTTTTATTGACACCTTGGTTCAGCCGACTGACAGGCCGTGAGTTGGATTATCTACTATTTCGCCAAAGTATGTTCTGGCTTTGGGCAGCTGCAATAATTATTGGTGGCACTCTACTATCCGGGCTTTACCCGGCGTTTGTGTTATCATCCTACCGACCGGTAGAGGTATTGAAAGGGCGTTTTAAGAATTCCAATCAAGGCGTTTTCTTTCGCAAAGGAATGGTCGTTACACAATTCATCGCATCCATTGTATTAATTGCAGGCACCTATACAGTTTACCTCCAGTTGAAATACATGCGCACCCAGAAACTAGGGGTAAACATCGACCAAACTTTGGTTATTAACGCTCCTAATGTTTACACCGATTCAACCTATCGGCAACAGTTTCAATCGTTCAAGAACAAACTTACTCTATATGCTGAAGTGGAAACGGTTTGCGGATCCACAGCAGTTCCTGGTGCTCAACCTGATTGGAATGCCGGTGGCATTCGAAGGCTAAGTCAGCGCGAGGAAGAAGCAAATCAATATCGAATAGTGTTGGCTGACCATGATTACATAAAATTATATGGCTTAGAAGTGCTAACGGGCAGAGGCTTTAGCAATGATGTCGTGCGAGAAGATAAAAATATTATCCTCAATGAATCCGCGTGCCGCTTAATGGGTTTTCTCAAAATCGAAGATGCGATCAATGATCAGGTTAAATTTTGGGGCGATACCTTCAGGATCGTTGGCGTATTAAAAAATTTCCGGCAGGAGTCAATGAAAAAATCCTTCGAGCCATTGATTTTCCGATATGGTCAAGCGCCTGAAGGATTCTATTCGGTCAGGTTCAAAGCTTCGAATACTCAAAAATCATTGGCTCAGTTTGAAAGTGTTTGGAAAGAAACATTCCCTGGAAACCCTTTCAGCTTCTTCTTTCTTGATGAATATTATAATCATCAGTACGAGGCCGATCAACAATTTGGACAAGTGTTTGGCATATTCTCCGGCCTAGCAATATTCATTGCATGCCTTGGATTATTCGGGCTCTCTTCTCTTACGGCGATTCAGCGAACAAAAGAAATTGGAGTACGCAAAGTGCTGGGAGCATCAGTAAGCAGCGTTCTCACATTGATGAGCCGCGATTATATTGTGCTTATGTTGGTGGCCATTGTTTTTGCCTGGCCATTAACATGGTGGATCATGAATTCCTGGCTAACGGATTTTGCTTCAAGGATTAGCTTGACCTTGTGGATCTTTGCATTGCCGAGTTTAGTGATTATCCTGATCGCATTGCTAACGGTTAGTATTCATACCCTAAAGGCTGCAAGAACAAATCCGTCTCGTTCATTGCGATATGAGTGATGATATCTCTTAGTCTATAGCCGCCGACATTGCGGCGTAGAGTTTCACTTACTACCTTCAACGAAATATTGGCGCTGATGAAACGGCTATTTTTCTTCATCTTTTCGTTGCTGTGCACTCAAGAGTTCGCATTTGCTCAAAATAAAATTCTGCTGTCCTCTCCGGATAATCAAATCACTTTCAGTTTTAGGTTAATTCAAAATACAGGCACCTATTCTATTTCTTACAAAGGAAAATCAATCATTGAGAATGGAGAACTCGCTCTGTCATTTAATAAAAGAGATTTTATTGTGGGTGAAATCAGAAAGCCAATTTATCGACAAGCTATTGAAGAATATGAGTTAGTTGTTGGCAAAACTAAAAGCGTAAAAGATCCTTATCGTGAGGTAGTAATTCCTTTGAATCACAAAACTAAAGGGGCCCAGGTAAATTTGATCGTAAAAATTTTCAATGATGGCATCGGCTTACGATATGAATTCGTAAGTGGCTATGGCATGGACTCATTGATACTTGAAGACGAGCGAATGAGCTTCAAGTTTCCGGTTAACACTATTGCCCGAACATTGATCCTTCCAAATTATACAAGTTCACATGAAGGGTTCTACCAAACAAGTACCATTGATCGATTGAAGGACGGTATACTAATGGACTTGCCAACGTTATTCGAATTGCCAGGCGCTGTCTATTGCGCTGTAACAGAAGCGGCACTTGTTGACTATGCAGGAATGTATATAACCAAGGAAAACGGTGTATTGAACACAACCCTTTCGCCCTGGCCAGGGCAGACTTCTGTTAAGGTGAAAGCAAAATTCCCACACAAGAGCCCCTGGCGTGTGTTGTTAATTAGTGATCGCGTTGGCTCGTTAATTGAATCGAATATTATTACTGATCTCAATGAACCCAATTCAATAGAAGACGTAAGTTGGCTCAAGCCCGGCAAAACAACATTCCCTTGGTGGAACGGAAACGTTCTTCCTGATACACTGAACGCTCCAGGAAACAACTTTGTAACACAACAATACTACATCGATTTCTGTGCCAGGAATAAAATTGAATATCACTCGGTCGTTGAATATGGCTTGCATCAGTGGTATGTTGATGACGGTGTTGGATTTGCTCCGGGGCCTCACTCAAATCCCACTAAAGCCGTTCCGGGTTTAGACATGAAGCAGGTCTGCGATTACGCAAAGTCAAAAGGAGTTGGCGTTCGAGTCTGGGTACACTGGGCTGCCCTTTATCCAAGGCTTGATTCAGCATTTGCACAGTATGAAAAATGGGGACTCAGCGGGATGATGGTTGACTTTATGGATCGTGACGATCAACAGATGGTGAACATTCAAAACGAAATTCTTAAAAAAGCCGCTCAACACCATTTACACATTCAATTTCACGGTGCCTGCAAACCCACGGGCTTACACCGAACTTATCCGAATGAATTCACCAGGGAAGGAACTCTTAACTATGAGATCAATAAGTGGGATAAGAAGGGGCTGTCACCAGATCACGACATTATGATTCCGTTCACACGAATGCTGGCCGGCAGCACAGATTACCATTTGGGCGGGTTTCGAGCCGTTCCTGCCGCTGAGTTCCGAAGGCAGTACACACGACCTCTCATGTTAGGAACCCGAGCACACATGCTAGCAATGTACGTTGTGCTCGAGAATTATTTAGGTATGGTTTGCGATTATCCCGAAGCGTACGAAGGCCAACCAGGGTTTGATTTTATAAAAGAAGTACCCACTGTTTGGGATGAAACAAAAGTGCTCGATGCAAAAGTCGGAGAGTTTATTGTAATTGCCAGAAGAAAAGGAACCGAGTGGTTTGTCGGTGCGATTACAAATCAGCAACCGAGAATGCTGGACATCCGAATGAAGTTCCTTCCTCCCGGGAATTATGTAGGTGCGATTTACCGTGACGAGAGTGATTCATCCGTTAACCCTAACAATATTAACATCACAGGAAAGAGGTTGACGCCATTGGATAACATCGCAGCCCAACTCGGCAGCGGTGGTGGCTTTATCATGCACATCAAACCAAAATAAACTTCTTACATGAGCAAGGAACAAACCACCGACCTCCTTAAATTCCTGAAGCCATTCTCAACAGAGATACAGGAAATTGTTTTATCGCTAAGAGTATTTGTGTGGGACTTGTATCCGCAAGCCAATGAGTTAATTTATGACAACTACAATGCTTTAGCCTTTGGTTGGTCGCCCACCGATAGGGTTAATCATACATTTTGTTCCATAGCAGTAGGCAGAACAAGTAAGAACATCCACTTTGGATTTTATTGGGGCAGTGAGATTTCGGATCCAAAGAAACTACTCATCGGGGAAGGCAAACAATACCGGTACATTCTTGTTCCGAGGTTAGAGGAATTTCCCTGGGCTTACATAAAGAAGCTTGTTAAAGAAGGTTATCAGAATTCGCTGAAGAAAGTGAAGGACAAGAAACAGATCATGAGTGGGCAGACTATCACGAAGTCCATTTCTGCCGCCAAGCGCACTCTAAAACCAAAAAAGAAGACAGTCAAGAAGAAGTGATTTATTTTCTGCCCCTCCCGGCATTAAACTTGACTAGCGGTAAAACTATTTATCTGCTACATCCGTCATAACTGGGTTAACCCTGAGATATGTTTAAGAATCTGCTGAAAATCTCACTGCGAAATCTCTACAAAGATAAAACATACAGTATCATCAACATTTTTGGGCTCACTATTGGAATCACGTGCAGCCTTTTCTTATTGCTCTACATTTTGGACGAACTCAGTTATGACCGCTACCATAAAAATACGGATAGCATTTACCGTATTGTTTCGCACATCAAGGAGCCGGATAATGAGTTTACATGGGCAAGTACTCAAACGCCTCTTGCCGATGAATTGGATGACAATTATCCCGAAATTGAAAATGCCGTTCGATTCATAGGACTTGATAGAACCATCTATAAAATCGGTGATAAACAGTTTCCGGAAGAAAGATTTTATCTGGCCGATTCAACTGTGTTTGACATGTTCTCCTACGAATTCATTGGTGGTGATCCGAATACTGCCCTTGACAATTCATTTTCCATCGTGCTAACAGAAACAACTGCGAAGAAATATTTCTCCTCTGCACAGACAGCCCTTGGCGAATCAATTCAAAACCAACAGGGAGAGACATTTAAAATTACAGGCGTGACGAAGGATGTGCCCCACAATTCTCACTTCAAATTTGATGCGCTCATCTCAAAAAATACTCGTCCAGAATTGCAAGGGAGCTGGGGTGGGTTTAATGTAATCACCTACATACAACTTCCAACTCACTACGATCTGAGTAAAATACAAACCAGCTTGGACAAAGTGGTTGTTGAAAAAGTGAATCCCGTCTTTGAGCGAATTGGCATAAAGGTGAAATACCAGCTTCAACCGATCACCAGAATTCACTTGTATTCAAAAATTGATGATGAAGCCGAAGCTGGAGGAGACATCTCCTACATCTATATTTTCGGAGCAGTCGGGATCTTTATGCTGGTGATCGCATGCATTAATTATATGAACCTAGCCACCGCCAGATCTGCGACTCGAGGCAAAGAAGTGGGTATCAGAAAAGTAATGGGCAGTGAGAAAAAGCAACTGATTTATCAATTTCTTTCAGAGTCCGTAGTCGTTGCACTTATTGCTTTGGCATTGAGTTTACTTTTAATTTTCGTTACACTCCCCTACTTTAATGCGCTTGCTGATAAAACTCTTTCTTTCAATTATATTTTTCAGCCGGCTGTGATCTGGAGCCTGATTGGAATCGTTGTATTCACTGGACTTGTTGGAGGAAGTTATCCTGCCTTTTATCTCTCTAATTTTAATCCGGTTAACGTACTGAAGGGAAAGTTATCTTCTAAAGGGGGTAGTGTAATTTTTAGAAAATCATTGGTAGTCACACAATTCGCGCTGGGAATTTTTATGCTGATCAGTACGCTGATAGTATTTGATCAGCTCCAGTTTTTGCGGAATAAAGAATTAGGATTCGATAAAGAACAACTCATGAGATTGGAGTTGTCAGGAGGAGAACAATTTGGAAAGGCACAAGTATTACTGGAGGCATTGAAAAAACATCCGGAAGTCATGAGTGCCGGCATGGCAAACGCATCGCCTGGCCAGGGAATTGGTAAAAACATTTTTCAGGTTGAAGACAGTGATGGTAAAATGGTGGAACGTGGCGTAGATTTATATTTCGCAGATTATGATTTCATCAAAACTATGAAGATGTCAATCGTGCAAGGGAGAGATTTCTCGCGTGACGTCCCCAGCGACTCACTATACGGTGTATTAGTGAATGAAAGCATGGTAAAACGAATGGGCTGGAAAGATCCAGTCGGAAGGAGATTCAAAGCAGGCCAGCAAAATCAGATAGATAAGAGAGTGGTTGGTGTCGTGAAAGATTACCACCAGCGATCATTGTACGAACCCATCGAGCCCTTGATAATAATTCTCAATGAACAATTTAATAATTATGTTTTTGTGCGCACCAATCCCGGAGATATTGGAAAAATACTAAACTCAATTGAAACAGCCTGGAAAGAAGTTTATCCAAATGATCCGTTTAGTTACACATTTGTGAATCAAAGTCTTGATTCACAATACCATGCCGACCAAAAGCGCAGCCAAATTTTTACTGCCTTCTCCTGCCTGACAGTCTTTATTGCTTGTCTTGGTTTGTTAGGCCTTGCCGCATTCACAACAGAACAACGCACCAAGGAAATTGGAATACGCAAAGTAATTGGAGCAAACGTAAGAACGCTTGTGCTAATGGTGTCGAAAGAGTTTTTTGTTTTAGTTGCTATAGGGATGATTCTTGCCTTCCCTGCCGCCTGGTATTTCACTAACAACTGGCTCAATAATTTTTCTTATCGCATCGAAATGACTGACGAGTGGACCACTTTTCTATTTTCAACCTTGCTTGCATTCGTCATCACGTTACTAACGGTAGGGTTCCACGTAGTTCGCGCTGCCATCGTAAATCCTGTGAAATCCCTACGCGATGACTAGTTTCATTCTTCGAACCCGGCTACCGGTTACTGGCTACCGGCAACTGGCATCTGGCACCCGGCGACTGGTTACTAATTTACTTTCTCGACAACGACTGCCGTTCCATAAGCAAGTACTTCGGTAAGACCGCTCATTACTTCATTAGCATCATATCTCATGTTAATGATCGCATTCGCGCCAATGTCTCTTCCGTGTTTGATCATCAGTTGCAAAGCTTCCTCTCTCGCGTTTTCACAAAGCTCAGTATAGATTGAACTTCGTCCTCCAAAAATTGTCATAAATCCACCTGCCATATTCCCCAAAATGCTGCGGGAGCGAACCGTAATTCCACGAACTAAGCCTAATTGCTTGGTAATCTTATAGCCTTCAAGTGATGTGCTCGTGGTGAGTAATGTGGTATCCATATTCATTTTATTTATCGACGAAATTTAGTTCTTTTTTACTCGCTTCTAAATCAAAAAAGTCGTCAGCCTCGTGTTGTCGGTTTCAGATTTAAGATTTCAGCTAAACAAGCCATTATCCATTAACGAATAACGATTAACTAATGACGATTAACGATTAACAATCATTATCAACAATTCAACGCCTAAAATTGCAATTTGAGTAAAACTAATAACAACTCATCGAAACGTTCTATGCGGCAAGCATTCTAAGCTCCATCTTTGAATCATTAAAGCCAACTATAGACAAGATTATCCTCCGGAGTCAAGGACTTTGGAGGATTTTCTTTTATACCAACCTTTTAAAGCCGAAAGACTCAGCGTTATTCGCCTCTCAGGTTAAACGCAATTCAAAACCACAATCTTATCCTTCTTTTCAATCACTACTGATACTTTCTTTTGTTTGGTAAGCGCTTCAATGGCATTATGCATCTCAACTTGAGTAATAAAATTACCAAACATGGAGAGCAGTTTCTTGCTGTTGGCAAAGACAGCTCCATTTAGATATCCATAAATAAAATTACTTACAGCGTCTTCCCTCGTTATTTTGGTAGCAGCACCAACAAGATCTGCATGTACCCGATGAAAAAGATGATAGGGATATCCTTCTTTGCTCAAATAAGGTATGCCACTTTTTCTCATTAGGAACGGTCCCCGGTCAATTAAAAAATGGCTTTGTAATTCAGCCAAAGCGTTGTACGCTGGATCATTATTCAGATCACCTGCCGGAATGCCTATAAATTTGCGCACTAAACCTGCCGTTGTTTCTTTACTTTGTTCGATGAATTGAAAGACCTCTCTTGCCTGCTTTGATATTCCCTTTAAATCATCCGGCGGTCTGTAATGACGCACCAGAGCATACAAACTTGGAATCAGATCGCGGTGAACTATTGCTATTCGATTGGCGATCACGTTGACTTCTATCCCTTGGTGGCTGGCAAGCAAATGATTGGTTAACTCAATAGCAATTCGCTGTCCTTCTTCGCGCAAACTGATACCATGCACATTCTTTTCTTTTGGTGGCGTCTCAATACTGCCCACTGCTGCTTGGTACAAACTCGCCAATGGTAATTTTTCAGCGCGCCAGTAGCGCAAGGCAATTCCAACATTTTTCAAAAACTTCTCAGCAGATTTTACTGATGTCAGGCGGGTCTTATCCGTCAATCCAAATTTCTCCAGTTGCTTTTGGATAAGGGGGTCTATGAGACGCGCAGACATGGCATAAAGGACAGGGTTAAGTAAATTTAATGCTTTACCAGCATAAAATCGCTTGTTGCTGGCCGTCGTAGAACTGCTCAGTTCAAAACCTCGAACTACTTATAAACGAAATCTTCTTGCTATCCAGCGACCAACTTGGAACATTCATCGTTCCCCGCCCACCAAAAACGTAACCGATATTTTTAGGAGCACCCACCATTGGCTGGCATTAATCTGATGTAGATTTTCTTGTAGAATGGATATGATACCGGATCGACCTCTCTAGAAAAGGAAACAAATACAATCCATTTTCCATCCGGCGAGATGTGGGGAAACCAATCGTTGTATTCATCAAAAGTAATCTGCTCCTCACCAGAACCATCAG
>Ga0207112_1006_pt1 | contig 53476 bp, 37 predicted proteins | sample Alteio_BWMinHeat_72_FD_153549 | JGI IMG/M metagenome (GOLD analysis project Ga0207112, IMG submission 153549) | Enriched cells from forest soil in Barre Woods Harvard Forest LTER site, Petersham, Massachusetts, United States -... | ecosystem: Environmental > Terrestrial > Soil > Temperate forest >...
AGAATTACTCGGAATAATAGCCACGTTCGCATTGACGCTTGCGTTAGCCATTCCCTTGGGCAAGTACATTGGAAAAGTATATGCCGGTGAGCGGACCTTGTTCGACCCGATTTTTAATCCAATTGAAAAATTGTTTTTTAAAGTCAGCGGAATAAAAGCCGAACAGGAAATGAATTGGAAGCAAAACATGGTAGCCTTGCTTACCATCAATTTAATCTGGTTTTTGTTAGCCATGTTTATTTTGATGAATCAGGGTTGGCTGCCATGGAACCCGGATGGCAATCCAAGTATGACACCTGACCTTGCCTTCAACACTGCCATCAGTTTTTTGGTGAATTGTAATTTGCAACACTACTCAGGCGAAACGGGTGCTACCTACCTCTCGCAGTTGTTTTGCTTTATGTATTTGCATTTTGTTTCTGCTGCCACCGGTCTGGCTGCTTTGGCCGTTCTCTTCAACGCACTGAAGGCACGCACCACTGAAAAACTTGGCAACTTCTACGTTTATTTTGTAAAGTCGAATATCCGGTTGCTGTTTCCGATCTCGATTGTTATTGCAGTTCTTCTCGCGTTGAATGGCTCACCCATGAACGGTGAAGGCAAAGAAACTTTAACGACCCTGCAAGGTGACACGATGCAAGTATCAAGAGGACCCGCGGCTGCATTGATTGCAATTAAACATTTAGGCACTAATGGTGGTGGATATTTTGGAGCTAACTCCGCGCATCCGCTGGAGAATCCCAACTATTTTACCAATGTCGTAGAGATGGTCGCGCAGACCATCATTCCTATCGCCATGATTTTTGCTTTGGGTTACTACCTGAAGAGAAAGAAATTAGCGTGGATGATTTTTGGGGTGATGACCGCTGGATTTCTAATGCTTGTCGTCCCTACCGTGTATTATGAAATGCAAGGCAACCCAGCCATTGCAAAACTTGGTGTTGGCATGAGTGCCGGCGCAATGGAAGGAAAAGAAGTTCGCTTTGGCAGTGCTGCGTCTGGCTATTGGAGTATTGTCACCACCGTCATTTCAACGGGGTCAGTCAATTCCATGCACGACAGTTCAATGGCATTATCTGGAATGAACCAGTTGCTTGGCATGATGGTCAATTCATTTTATGGAGGTTGTGGCGTAGGTATTTTGAATTTTTACATTTTCATCATCATAGCGGTATTTATTTCCGGGTTGATGGTGGGGAGAACTCCGGAATTTCTCGGAAAAAAAATAGAAGCGAAAGAAATGAAGATAGCCATGGTGATTGCATTGCTGCATCCACTTTTAATTTTAGCTGGCACTGCGCTTTCATCTTATGCCTTCACCAAAGACCCGACCGTAAGTTGGTTAAACAACCCTGGTTTTCATGGATTTTCAGAAATGTTATACGAGTACACTTCATCGTCAGCCAATAATGGTTCCGGCTTTGAGGGCTTGGGAGATAATAATCAATTCTGGAATCTCACCACAGCTCTGGTATTAATCCTGAGTCGGTTTTTACCAATCATTGGCCCGGTAGCTATTGCGGGAATACTCGCTAATAAAAAGTATATCCCTGAGAGCGCGGGCACTTTGAAAACGGATACAGCAACGTTTGGAATTATGATTTTTGCGGTGATTATCATACTGGCATTGTTGAGCTTTTTTCCTGCCCTCGCGCTTGGCCCTATTGCAGAATATTTTAGTTTATTATGATTCACGAAAATGAAATGAAAAAGAAAAATACATCACTTTTCCAAAAACAACTTGTTAACGAGGCGTTAAAGCATTCATTCGTCAAATTGAATCCAAAGGTTCTATTTCGCAACCCTGTAATGTTTGTCGTGGAGATTTGTACGATCGTCATGCTGATCGTAACAGTCTATTCACTCACCAATACATCGCAGGGATCGTTCGGATATAATCTTGCTGTATTTATCATTCTATTGCTGACGCTGCTCTTCGCCAATTTTGCTGAGGCCATTGCTGAAGCTCGCGGAAAAGCGCAAGCGGATTCTTTGCGCAAGACTCGCGAAGAAACACCAGCAAAGGTTTTTGTGGATGGGCATATTACTTTGAAAAGTTCGGCATCGTTAAAGAAGGGCGATATTTTCTTGTGCGAAACGGGTGACATTATCCCCACCGATGGAGAAATTATTGAAGGTATTGCCACTGTTGACGAAAGTGCGATCACCGGAGAAAGTGCTCCCGTAATTCGCGAATCAGGTGGCGATAAATCCAGTGTGACTGGCGGAACAAAAATTTTATCCGATAAGGTAAAAGTAGTTGTCACCACTCAACCTGGAGAAAGCTTCCTGGACAAAATGATCGCGTTGGTGGAAGGGGCAAACCGTCAAAAAACTCCCAATGAAATAGCGCTAACTATTTTGTTGGCTGGTTTTACCTTAGTGTTTGTTATTGTGTGTATTACGTTGAAGCCATTTGCTGATTACGCCAGTACAACAATTTCAATAGCTGCTTTGATTTCGCTTTTCGTTTGTCTTATTCCTACTACCATCGGTGGATTACTTTCCGCGATTGGTATTGCCGGAATGGATCGTGCTCTCCAGGCCAATGTTATTGCGAAGTCAGGTAAGGCAGTGGAGACCGCCGGTGATATAGATGTGTTGTTGCTTGACAAAACCGGAACGATCACCATCGGAAACAGAAAGGCAACTAATTTTTATCCTGTTGCCGGAATCGACAGGACTTCTTTCCTGGAGAAAGTTGTTTTAGGTTCTTATGCCGATGAGACACCAGAGGGCAAATCCATTGTTGAATTGGCTACCAAGGAAGGCGTGCGCGGCGTGCGCATCAGCGGAGCCATACTCATTAAATTCTCAGCGGAGACAAGGAGTTCAGGTGTTGATCTTCCTTCGGGCCAACGCATTCGCAAAGGAGCGTTCGATGCAATTAAAAAATTATCAGTTAATGCCGGAAATGCATTTCCTGCCGAAATAGAACTGAAGGTCAACGCCATTTCTTCGAATGGTGGTACGCCTTTAGTCGTTTCGGAAAATGAAAAAGTAATTGGTGTTATCGAGCTACAAGATATTATCAAGCCTGGAATACAAGAGCGTTTTGAACGCTTGCGAAAAATGGGCGTGAAGACCGTAATGGTTACGGGGGATAATCCTTTAACCGCTAAATACATTGCTGCAAAAGCAGGTGTGGATGATTATATCGCAGAAGCAAAACCTGAAGACAAACTGGAATACATCCGCAAAGAGCAACAAGCTGGTAAACTCGTGGCCATGATGGGTGATGGAACGAACGATGCGCCAGCGTTGGCACAAGCTGATGTGGGTGTCGCGATGAACAGTGGGACGCAGGCCGCCAAGGAGGCCGGTAACATGGTTGACCTGGATAATGATCCCACCAAACTCATTGAGATCGTTGAGATCGGAAAACAATTACTGATGACGCGTGGAACGCTAACGACTTTTTCGATCGCGAATGATGTAGCAAAATATTTTGCCATTGTTCCAGCATTGTTTATTGCTGCTATTCCGGCATTGCAGGGCCTGAATATCATGAAGTTGGAAAGCCCTGAAAGCGCGATACTTTCTGCTATCATCTTCAATGCGATAATTATTCCGGCATTGATACCACTCGCCTTGAAAGGTGTGGCCTACAAACCCATTGGTGCAAGTGCATTACTACGAAGGAACCTATTCATTTACGGTTTAGGTGGAGTTGTTATTCCTTTCATCGGCATAAAATTAATTGACCTGGTGGTCACACTCTTTATCTAGTTAAAACGAAAAATGAAAACGAATTTATTTCCAGCAGTAAGATTGACAATACTCTGTATTGTATTCTTTGTAGTTATCTACAGTACGATCGTATGGGGTATTGCTTACTTGACAGCTCCAAATCACGGGAGAGGCGAGGTGGTCATGGGTGATCAAGGGCAACTTGTAGGGTTTGCTCTTATTGGACAAACTTTTAATCAGGATAAATACTTTTGGTCTCGCCCTTCAGCAGTGAATTACAATGCTGCTGGGTCTGCAGGATCGAACAAAGGCCCTTCCAACCAGGAATATCTTCAAACTGTGAAGGCGCGGATTGATACTTTTCTGGTTCACAATCCTGCGATAGATAAATCACAAATTCCCGTGGACTTGGTAACTGCTTCCGGTAGCGGACTTGATCCCCATATTTCACCGCCATCCGCCTACATACAAATCAAGCGGATAGCTAAGATCAGAAATATCGATGAGGCCAAACTCAAGGCTCTGGTTGATCAAGGAGTAGAAAAGCCTTTGCTTGGAATTTTAGGCACTGAGAAAATAAATGTATTGAAGCTTAACCTTGAATTAGACAAACTAAAATAGAACATTAAGTGACTCATTTTTTTAAGGAACATGAAAACTAAACTTTACTACAATTAGAGATTTCACGAATTATTTGAAGACAATTTCAGATGAAAAGCCATTGGTGTATTATGACACAGCAAGAAAAGAATACCGACTGATCACAACTTACACTCATTCAAAAAATTATTACTAAATACTTTAAACGATGAAAACACATTTACCAATCATTTTTCTGTTCTTTTCCTTTTGTGCGTCAGCACAACTGGATACCACGAAATCTAAAATACCGTTTGAAGGCATTGATCAATCCTGGTACAATGGCGGTGATCGAAGAACGACTGCCCCCGTTTTGGAGACCAAGTACGTTACGATGTCTGCGATGTTAGATGTAAACTATTCTTACTCCTTCGCCAACCCAATTGATAATACAGTCGTTGGGTCAACCGCGTTAGCCCGCGACAATGAAGTGCAAGTTGCCCTGGGTGTAATTGGTGGCGAATTCAATTACAAGAATGCGAGAGGGAAACTATTTCTGCAGATGGGAACAAACTCCACTGTAATTCCGCGAGACGATTATAGTCCTTATCGCGGTCAGTATCAACTTCCTAATGTATACCGTTATCTTGCGGAAGCCTATGCCGGTTATCATTTTGATAAATGGCGCGGCATAAATGTGGATATGGGGATGTTTGTTTCCTACATCGGCCTTAACTCTTATTATCAAGTGGAGAACTGGGAGTATCAGGCATCTTACACCTCTGATAATACACCTTGGTTTTTTAATGGAATGAGGATCCAAATTTTTCCAACCAAGCATTTAAAAATTGAGCCTTGGATCATTAATGGCTGGCAGAGCTATGCGAAGTACAATAAGATGCCAGGTCTTGGCGGAAATATTACGTGGATTCCAAACAGCAATGTAAAACTTCTCACCAACGATTATTGGGGAACCGACACAGGAGGAGTCCCTGACAGAATACGCGTTCACTCAGACAACAGTTTGCTGGTCAAGTACTACGATCATCCGGAAGCAAGGGGCATTTCGAAGGTCGCTTTTTCATTTACAGGCGATATTGGTTATGAAAAAGGTGGCGGAGTGAATGGGTTTCGTAACGACCCCGTAAAAGGTCCCGCTCAGTATTTTACGAGTTGGATGTTTTATAATCGCGTATGGTTCAATCAAAATAAATTCGCCTGGACAGTTGGTGGAGGATACATTAACAACCCGGGAAGATATCTTGTACTTTATCCAACAGGTGACGCAAGCCCACTCCCCAATCCTACCAATCCTACTGTGACAGAAGGTACTCACCCTTTTGATACGAGTCCGGGAAGTCAGTTTAATGGGTATGATTATTCAACCAATTTAGATTGGATGCCGAACCAAAGTATCACTTGGAGGATTGAGTATGTGCATCGCTACGCCAGCGTTCCTTATTTTGCAGGGCCGGGTGGGGTAACTTCACCTACCGGATATACGACCACCGCATTTGGGCCAGGCACACCTTATCCAAATTGGGCGCCCGATCTTGCGCACCTGGAGGACCGTGTAATCTTCGCCATTCTTTTTAGAATTTAAGCAGGAAAAACATTCAGAAATTTTATTGCGAACTTGAGATGTAAATCATGGACACCGTCAAAGATCAATCCGTTCAATACTTTTTAGACCTGATCAAAAAATCGAGACGTGGAAAGTTCAAGGTTTATATTGGTATGAGCGCAGGAGTAGGTAAATCCTATCGGATGTTGCAGGAAGCACACGCGTTGCTCAAGAATGGAATTGATGTGCGAGTTGGATTTGTCGAAACCCATCAACGGCAGGAAACCGAAGCATTGGTAGCAGGGTTGCCGGTCATTCCACGGCGTAAAATATTTTATAAGGGCAAAGAACTCGAGGAGATGGACCTCCAAACTATTATCAATGCGCATCCGGAGGTCGTCCTTGTAGATGAACTTGCGCACACTAATGTAGAAGGCAGCAAGAACGAGAAACGTTGGATGGATGTTTTTGAAATCCTGGATGCAGGTATCAACGTGATTAGTGCCTTGAATATTCAGCATCTGGAAAGCCTCAATGACGAGATGAAACAGATCACCGGCATTGACGTACAAGAGCGAATCCCGGATCGTGTTTTGCAACAAGCTGATGAAGTAGTCAACATTGACCTCACAGTAGATGAGTTGATTGCCAGGCTAAAAGATGGGAAAATCTATGAAGCTATAAAAGTTGAGACTGCCTTGCGGAATTTTTTTCAACCCGATAAAATATTGCAACTGCGGGAGTTAGCCCTCAAGGAAGTGGCGTCACTGGTCGAACGAAAAGTGGAGACCGAAGTGGCGAGCCTGCAACATCGGCCGGAACGTTTTTTGGCCTGCATCAGCGGCAATGAGACTACGGCAAGAATTGTGATCAGAAAAACAGCACGACTGGCGAGCTATTACCAGTCAAAATGGTACCTTCTTTATGTTCAGGTACCGGATGAAGATGAAAACAATATTGGCCTGGCAAGACAACGGCATTTGATTAATAATTTTAAAACGGCCACTGAGTTGGGTGCCGAGGTGATCAGAATAAAAAGCAAACACATTACCGAGTCGATCGTGAAGGTGGCGGAAGAAAAACACATCACGACAGTTTGTGTTGGTAAGCCTCACTTTCGCTTATGGAGAATCATTTTAAGGTCTAATCTATTTAGTCAATTATTAAACAAGCTCTCTACTTCAGACATTGACGTGATTATCCTTTCATGAATATTAAAACCAAAATATCGCTTGGCCTTTTCTTTTTGTTTGCAGTAATCCTGATTATTGGAGGGATCAGCATTTATTATTTGGGTGAAATTTCAAATGATGCTAAAAATATTATCAAAGCCAACTACGAATCCATTGAGTACATGCAAGAGATGACCGCCGCAGTTGATTCTTTAAAAAAAGATTCTGCTTCGATGCAGCGTTTGAAAAAGAATCTGAAGGCACAGGAAGGCAATGTTACAGAATTGGGAGAGATGGAAGAAACGGTGCAGTTGGCAAACCTGGTGAATGAATTAGCTAAAGGTTATAGGGATTCCCTCGTGTTGGAAGTTCGACACAGCATCCATAAGATCAACAGTCTTAACTTAAAAGCGATCATTCGTAAAAATGCAATAGCTGATGAGACAGCTCACCAGGCAACAATTTATCTGATCATCATCGTTACCATTTGTTTTTTAGTTTCATTTTCATTCATCCTTAATTTTCCTGGCTACATCGCCAATCCGATTGCGCAACTCACTGCCAGTATCAAAGCAATTGCCAATCGTAATTATGAAGAGCGTTTGCAGTTCAACCGAACCGATGAGTTTGAAGAACTGGCGCAGGCCTTCAATAGCATGGCCGAAAAAATGGATGAATATGAACACAGCAACCTTGCTAATTTGTTGTTTGAGAAAAAGAGAATTGAAACGATCATCAATCGGATGAATGACCCGGTAATAGGTTTAGATGACAAGCGTCATATTATTTTTGCGAACACTGAAGCGATTGAATTGCTCAATAAAAAAGAGGAGGAACTGGTAGGACACTATGCCCCCGATGTAGCGGTGACCAACGATTTGTTAAGAAGGCTTATTCAAGATATCGCGATACATTCCCTGGGAAGCAATGGATCAATTCCGAATTCATCGACCGGACCAAGTGAGAAATCGGATAAGCCGATAAAAATTTATGCGCATGGTAAGGAAAGTTATTTTACCCGTGAAATTATCCCCATTTCCATTACCCATACAGGAGAGAAAAAGCCAGTACCAATTGGCATCGTCATTTTACTCAAAAACATTACTCCATTCAAAGAGTTGGATTTAGCCAAAACAAATTTCATTGCCACTATTTCTCACGAACTGAAAACACCAATTGCTTCTTTGCAAATGGGCGCAAAACTTTTGCAAGATCCGCGAGTTGGCGCATTAAATGATGAGCAATCCCGCATTGTGCAAACAGTAAGTGATGAAACCCAGCGGCTAATGAAAATTACCGGTGAATTACTGGATATGGCACAAGTTGAAACTGGCAATATCAAGTTAAATTTAACTTCTGTTCCGGCTAACGACCTTATTGATCAAGCGTATGAAGCGGTAAAATTTCAGGCTGAACAACGTCACATTCAACTGCATGTGGAAATTTCAGAAAAGCCAGCTGTTGTTCAAGCTGACAAAGACAAAACGATTTGGGTTTTGATTAATTTTTTGACCAACGCTATACGTCATAGTCCGGAAAATGGCGAAGTATTTATTCGTTGCGTGACCGAAAAGGAGAGAGTAAAATTCAGTGTGAAAGACTCCGGCATGGGCATCGAACCCAAACATCTCGAAAAGATATTTGATCGCTTTTATCGAGTACCAGGATCAGATCCGAAAAAAGGAACAGGATTGGGCTTGTCCATTTGTAAAGAATTTATTGAGGCTCAGCGCGGCACGGTGGCAGTGCAAAGTGAATTAGGGAAAGGAAGTGATTTTTCTTTCACTTTACTTCAAGTTAATACGTAATAAAGGGGTCTGAAATCGGGTGGTTGGTGCTTTAAGCATTGGTTAAACAATTATACCGAAATCCTGTATTTTTCTATATAGTGTGGTGAGGCCAATGTTAAGCAATCGCGCTGCCTCCGTCTTGTTTCCTTGTGTATGCCTCAATACTTTTTGGATGTGATGTTTTTCAACAACGGCTAAATCAAAAATATTGTTTTCCGAGGTGAGGTTAAAATCAAACGGAAGGAGACTGGCGTTTAGTTGATCACCATCAACCAAAATCACGCAACGCTCAATCATATTTTTTAACTCACGAATATTTCCTTGCCAGGGATGTGACTTCAGTGCTTTGAGGAAACTTTCATCCATAGCGTTAACTCTTTTGTTCATTTTCGCAGAAAATATCTGAATAAAATGATCGGCAAGTACTTCAATGTCTTCAGACCTTTCGCGCAGAGGCGGAACGTTGATCGTGAATACAGAAAGACGATAAAACAGATCCTCCCTGAATTTTCCATTCTTTATTTCCTGATCCAGATTACGGTTCGTTGCAGCAATCAACCTGATACTTACTTTGCGGGTTTTAGACTCACCTACGCGATAGAACTCGCCCGTCTCCAACACACGTAAAACTTTAGCCTGAAGATCAATATGCATTTCACCGATCTCATCGAGAAATAAAGTTCCTTCGTTGGCCTCTTCCAACAGTCCTTTTTTTGCTTTTGTTGCTCCTGTAAATGATCCTTCAGCATGGCCGAACAATTCACTTTCTAAAAGATCTTTTGCGAAAGCGCTGCAATTAATTGCAATCAGGGGTTTTGCTTTTCGCAGGCTTTCGTAGTGTATTGCTTCTGCAAATACTTCTTTGCCCACACCGGTTTCACCTAGCATTAAAACGGTGGTATCCGTGTTTGCCACTTTCTTAGCAAGATCTATAGCTTGCAGAATTCCGCGTGATGTGCCGCTTATTTGCTCAAACCCAAACTTCTTCGTCAGCCTATTTTCTAAATCATCCACCTTTTGCTGAAGTAACGCTTTTTCGGTAGCCTTACTTACCAAGGGAAGTATTTTACTCTGATGATCTCCTTTAGTCAAATAATCAAAGGCTCCGTTTTTTATAGCCTTGACTCCATCCTCAATCGTGCCATATGCTGTAAGCACTATTATTTCAGTAGAAGGATACAGCGATTTTATTTTAGCAGTCAAGTCTACGCCATTGATGTCCGGCAATTTTACATCCGTGATAATCACTTGAAAAGTTTCCTGTTCCAACAATTTCAGCGCCGCTTTTCCATTGCCGACTTCTGCCACCGAATATCCCTCCAGTTGAATGATTCTGGCCAGCAGGCTGCGAAGGTTGGCCTCATCATCGATAACTAATACTTTATTCACGTAATAATTTTGTCAAATATCTGTAAAAGAGATTTCTTTTTCGAAAATAAAAATGCTTGTCTATTTGATATCGACTGTACCTTGCGGTTAGTAAATAATTAGTTATGCTTAAAGGCTGGGTTCACATTTTTTTCTTCGTTGCTGCGTTGTTGGAAATTCTTTCGCAGATCTTCAATCTGCCATCCTTGCATTGGGTGACAAAGCCATTGCTTGTGATCTTCGCCACTGCTTACTACCAGCAAAGTGTCCCTTTGCTCAATAAGACGTTCTTTCTGGCCCTTATCTTCTGTTGGCTGGGTGATGTGTTTTTGATGTTTGATCAGTACAATGAACGCTTCTTTATGGTCGGGCTAGGGTCTTTTTTAGTAGCCCATTTATTTTTGATATTTTCTTATCGACAACTCATGGTCGAAGCGGATGAATTCAAGGGAACACAACGTATTCGTCTTTCTTTTCCAATTATTTTAGCTGGCTCAGGTTTGATAGTAGTATTATATCCGAAACTTGGTGACTTGAAGATTCCGGTGATGGTTTATGCTTTGATGCTTACGCTTATGGTATTGCAATCTATTTTCAGGTTTGCACGAACAACCACAAAGAGTTTTTGGCTGGTTTTTCTTGGGGCTGTTGCTTTCATGCTTTCTGATTCATTGCTTGCAATTAATAAATTTTACCAGGCAATTTCCTTTGCCGGAGTCTGGATAATGTTGACGTACATCGCAGCAATTTATCTGATCGTTCAAGGTGCGCTTGCACATAAAGAAGTTCACTAAGGATTTTCTACCTTAGAGTAAGAATTTCACTGCATGCAAGCGCCAGCAACTAGTGCACTTACAGAATGAAACTCATTTGCTATTAAATAAACAGTTATTAATACATGAAAAAGATAAAAATAACCGTTGTTCTGTTGTTGACTTTTGCTTTCCTTAAAGCGCAGGTAGTGAGCGTAACCAAAACGGTTGGATCAGCTGTAACCAACCAAACTAACAACACCATCTATAATGCGGCCAATCAGGGTGTGAGCTCAGTATTCAATGCGCCCGGCAAGATTTTCAGAAAGATAAAATCCAACAAACAGAATTCAACAAACAATGCTCCGGTTGTTAGCGCCCCGGGAAATGTGAATGTTCCGGTGACTAATGGCCAGGACACTAATTCCTCAAATATTTCACTTGCAAAAATGGGATCCTCCGATTTTGTTTCCGGCAATGAGGTTTTATTCTCTGACAATTTCTCAGCTACCAATACCGGAGAATTTCCTGCTAATTGGATCACTAACAGTTCTGGAGAAGTGCGAACAATCGATGGGCAAGAGGGTAATTGGTTGCAGATTTCTTCCAATGGAATTTTTGCGCTCGACCAACCCGCTGATCTTTCTGAAAATTTTACGATCGAGTATGACGCTATCTTTCACAGTACGCCAAGTAAAGACGTTCATTATATTTTTTATCTCTATTCTCAAAAAGATAAAGTAGCGGATTTCAAAGAGACAAGCTATCCGGGCAATGCTGGGATTTATTTTGCATTCAATACAGCTGCAGGAGAAATTGATGCTGAAAATTTTGAAAACGGAAAAGCCGGAATCATCGATTCCCATCTCGTCACCGATTTGCTCAAGTCAGCGCTAGCGAACAAAGTGCATGTTGGTCTTTCAAGACAAAAATCAAAACTAAGTTTATACATCAACGGAAACAAAGTGTTTTCTTCTCCCAATGCCTTGCCGGCAAACTATACATACAACGCCATCAAGTTCGGCTCGTTTTTTATGGCCGGTGATGATTTTATGCTATTATCCAACGTGACTATAGCAACCAACCAGTAGCCGGAAATCAACAAGAATATTTATTTTCGTTTCACGATAGTTCAATTTCGGTTTAATTCTTATTTATGAATAATACCTCCTGGAGAAAATTTGGTCTTATTGGCGCTGGAGTTGCTGTAGTTGTGTTAATAGTATTTTATTTCAGCACAAGTAAAAGCGCAAAGGCTCCCTTCGCTGTAATCAACCCAGCCTTTGGCGAATATATTTCGTCTTACACTTCGCTATCGGTAAGTTCTGGTTCATCGATTCGAATTATTCTCTCCAAGGACGCGATCGATTCCGCAGCTGTTGGGGAAGCGAACACTAAACTTTTTGAATTTAGTCCTTCAATCAAGGGAGTTACCGTTTGGCTTGATAAAAGAACGGTTGAATTTAAGCCATCAGACCGTTTACGTTCAGGTCAGGTTTATGAAGTTTCCTTCTACCTTTCGAAATTGAGGCAAGTGCCCAAGGAGTTAGGCACGTTCGAATATGCTTTTCAAGTCATTCCTCAGAATTATGAATTGTCAATTGACAATGTTCGCCCATACATAAAGACTCAACTTGCCCGTCAAAAAATTGAAGGCACAATTTCCACAGCCGACTTTGCCGAAAACATGGCAGTTGAAAAAAGCCTTTCCGCAAATCAGGAAGGTAAATCATTGAGGGTAACATGGACTCACACTACAGAAGGCAAACAACATTCATTCATAGTTGAAGATGTGGAGCGAAAAGAAAAAGCAAGTAATGTGACTTTGACAGCCAATGGTAATGCTTTGGATGTTGATCATAACGAACAAAAAGAGATCGAAATCCCTGCACTCAATGATTTTAAGGTTACTAACGTGTCGGTTGAACAAGGAAGCAATCAGCATGTTGTTATTCAGTTTTCTGATCCACTCAGTGAAAAACAAAATCTCGAGGGCCTGATTTCCATTGGCGGATTGAATAGTTTAGATTTTGAAATTAAAGACAACGAAGTGTACGTCTTCCCGCCCCTACGTCAGATCGGTTCTAGGCAATTGCAAGTAGAGTCAGGCATTCGCAATTCATTGGATTACAAAATGCCAACCGGTGGAACATTTGAAGTTTCGTTCGAACAATTGTTGCCGGCAGTTCGCTTTACAGGTAAAGGAAATATTTTGCCAAGCAGTGACGGATTGATTCTTCCCTTTGAAGCGGTGAATTTGAAGTCGGTGAACGTGAACGTGATTAAAATTTTCGAAAATAATATCATACAATTTTTACAAATCAACGATTTGGACGGAAATGAACAACTGCGAAGAGTTGGAAAGCCGGTGTTGAAGAAAATGATTTCCCTGGAAAATTCCGGAATAAGTGATCTTGGAAAATGGAATCGGTTCACCTTGGATCTTGCGCAACTTATCATTGCTGAACCAGGAGCGATCTATCAGGTCCGTATTGGGTTTAAAAAGACCAATGTCGCCTACGTGTGTGACGGCGCCGAGGGCAGTGAAGAATCAAAATCACAATTTGATAAAGACGATTTTGATGAAGAGGGCGAAGGTGAAAATAGTTATTGGGATTCTTACGAAGACAATAACTATTATGGAGAAGATTACAACTGGAATGAGCGGGACAATCCTTGCAATAATGCATACTACAATCAGAACCGTAATATCAGCAAAAATATTATCGCTTCTGATATTGGTTTGATTGCCAAACGAGGCGCTGATGGCAATACAATTATCATAGCTAATGATTTAAAAACTACCCAGCCATTAGCGGGCGTGCAACTTGAACTTTATGATTACCAGCAACAATTGATTGGCGCTGCGAATACAGGTAGCGATGGAAAGTCGGTAATGGTTGCTAAGAAAAATCCATTTGTACTAGTAGCCAAGTCAGGATCACAGCGCGGATATTTGAAACTACAGGATGGCGAGTCGCTTTCGCTAAGCAATTTTGATGTGGGAGGAGAACAAGTTAAGCAAGGCATCAAAGGATTTTTGTATGGCGAACGAGGTGTGTGGAGGCCTGGCGATTCACTGTATGTCAGTTTTATTTTGGAAGACAAACTGAAATTGATGCCGGCCAATCATCCAGTAATTTTTGAATTGCAAAATCCTCAAGGGCAAGTGGCAAACAGAATTGTTCGATCATCATCAGTAAACGGATTTTATAAATTTGCCACAGCTACCACTTCTGACGCTCCAACTGGATATTGGCTGGGTCGCGTGAAAGTTGGAGGAACGGAATTTACACAACCAATACGAATTGAGACTGTAAAACCAAACAGGCTAAGAATTAAGTTGGACTTTGGTGTGGATAAAATTTCAACAACCAACAACAACATTGCAGGAAGCCTCCAGGTGGATTGGTTGCATGGAGCCCCGGGAAAAAATCTGAAAGCTCAATTTGAAGTATTACTGACAAGGGGTGAAACAAAGTTTAAAAGATATCCCGATTATATTTTTGATGACCCGACAAAAAATTTTACTTCAGAGGCCAAGCCTATCTTCGAGGGTTATACTGACGCAACGGGTCATGCTGTAGTAAATGCCAATCTTGAACCGACGGCCGAAGCACCGGGTATGCTCAATGCGGTCTTCCGGGGCAAAGCGTTTGAAGAGAGTGGCAACTTCAGCATCGACAATTTCAGTATTCCGTATTATCCATACATATCTTTCACAGGCATTCGTGTGCCCGAAGGAGATAAAGCTCGGGGGATGTTGCTCACCGATACAACTCATAAAGTGGAGATTGTCACTATTGGAGCCGATGAAAATCCGGTTTCGCACAATAATATTCAAATGAGTATTTACAAAATCAATTGGCGGTGGTGGTGGGATGCTTCTTCTGAAGGCAATGTAAATTTTATGACAGGACAATATGCTGAGCCTATTGCTTCAGGAAGGATTAACACTGTCAACGGAAAGGGCTCGTGGAATTTTAAAGTTAAATATCCTGAGTGGGGTAGATTTTTAATAAAAGCTGTTGATCCTGTTTCTGGACACAGCACAGCAAAAATCGTTTATATCGACTGGCCGGGTTGGGCAGGTCGCGCACGAAATGAAAGTAATGGTGCCACCATGCTTTCATTCTCTTCTGATAAACCGATATATAATATGGGCGAGAAAGCAACACTTACAATTCCGGGAGCGGAAAATGGACGTGCATTGATCAGTGTGGAAAACGGAAGTCGTGTGATCGAAACATTCTGGCTCGAAACCAACAAAGGCGACAACCAATTCCGTTTTGATGTTACTGAAGAAATGACACCCAACATTTTTGTCAGCGTTACCTTGCTGCAGCCACACGCGCAAACTGCAAATGATTTGCCGATCAGAATGTATGGAGTCATTCCTATTCAGGTTGAAAACCCAAAAACTCATTTGAGTCCGATTATCTCGATGCCCGATGTTTTGGAGCCTGGGCAAGAAGTAACTGTCAAAGTTTCAGAACAATCAAATCATAAAATGACATACACACTGGCAATTGTGGATGAAGGTCTACTTGATCTTACACACTTTAAAACGCCGGATGCCTGGACGAGATTTTATGCTCGGGAAGCCTTGGGCGTAAAGACATGGGATTTGTACGATCAGGTAATGGGCGCATTTGGAGGGAAGATAGAACGATTGCTTGCTATTGGAGGTGATGGAGCCATCGTTTCTAAAGAAGATGATTCCAAATCCAACCGCTTTAAACCCGTCGTAAAATATTTCGGACCTTTCACACTCGATGGAGGACACAATGAGCACAAGTTTATTATGCCACAATACATTGGCTCAGTGAAAACGATGCTGGTGGCTGGGTATGAAGGCGCATATGGCAAAACAGAAAAAGCAACACCCGTGCGCAAGCCCCTGATGGTGCTTGCAACTTTGCCACGTGTGCTTGGCCCTGAAGAAACGGTTAAACTTCCCATCACACTTTTCGCGAATGAAAAAAATATTAAGAACGCTCTGGTAAATATTAAAGTGACAGGCCCGGTAAGTTTGCCCGATGGATCAAGTCGCACGGTAAATTTCTCAGGCATTGGTGATATAACTACCGATTTTGATTTGGCGGTGAAGGGTGCGACGGGTATTGCAAAGATTGAAGTAACCGCTACATCAGGAAGTTATAAAGCAACCGATGTGATCGACATTGAAATCCGAAATGCAAACCCGTCAGTGAGCAAAGTACAGGATATAGTTCTGGAGGCAGGAAAAAATTGGAGTGCTTCAGTTATTCCTGTTGGAATAGCTGGAACGAATTCCACAGCTCTCGAAGTATCGAGTTTGCCACCGATAAACTTGGGCCAACGACTAAAATACTTGATACAATATCCATATGGATGTATTGAGCAAACTACTTCCTCTGTGTTTCCACAATTGTTTTTATCCAATATCAAACAGTTGGCGGACGGAGAAAAGTCTGCCATTCAGAAGAATATTGGAGCTGCCATCGAGAGACTGAAATCATTTGTCAATCGCGATGGAGGATTTTCGTATTGGCCAGGAGGTGAAGATTCAGACAGTTGGGGAACAACCTACGCCGGTCACCTCCTGAGCGAAGCCGAAGCGAAGGGATATTTCGTTCCGAATGAGCTAATCAAACGCTGGAAGAAATACCAAAGGGCCAAGGCGCAATCCTGGAGGAAAAACCAGGAATATTCGAGCGGTGAATTAAGCCAAGCTTATCGTTTGTATACACTCGCACTATCCGGTGATCCTGATTTAGGATCGATGAACCGTCTGCGTGAACTATCAGACATATCGCCAGTAGCCAGTTGGATGTTAGCAGCAGCTTATGCGAAAGCCGGTCAACCTGAAGCAGCAAAAAAATTAATCGCCAATCTTCCCACGAATGTGAAACCATATCAGGAGATGGCGTACTCTTATGGTTCTGATTTGCGCGACAAGGCGGTAATTCTTGAAACGTTGGTGCTATTAGGTGAACGCGACAAGGGATTTCAGTTGCTGAAGGAGATATCTTCTTCTTTGAGCAATGATAATTATTGGATGAGTACGCAATCAGTTTCATGGTGTCTCAAAGCAGTAGGTGCATTTGCCGGTGTTGAACAAAAAGGAGAATTGAACTTCAAGTACACCTATAATGGCAAGGAAATTTCGGCGAACACGAGATTGTCAGTGGCGCAAGTGAACTTACCGATCGAGGCAAAATCGGGTAACCTGAATTTAACCAATGAAAGTAAAGGCATTTTGTTTGCGCGCGTAATCACGGAAGGAATTCCTGCAAGGGGGCAAGAGGAAAGTGCAGCAAGCAATCTGACTATGAATGTTGCTTATACAGATACAGACGGAAACTCAATAGATCCTTCACAAATAGAACAGGGAAAGGAGTTTGTGGCAACGGTGTCAATTAGTAATCCAGGATTGCGCGGTGTTTATAAAAACCTCGCCTTGAAACAAATTTTCGCTTCAGGTTGGGAGATCAATAATTTGAGATTAGAAGGATCAGAGGAACGCCTGACAGCGGACAAACCTACCTATCAGGATATTCGCGATGACCGGGTTTATACGTACTTCGATTTGAATGCAAATCAACGCAAAACATTTAAAGTATTACTGACAGCGAGTTATGCGGGAACCTTTTATCTACAGGCAGTTAGCTGTGAAGCAATGTATGATCATAGTATTTATTCGAGAGAGAAAGGACAGGTGGTGAGCGTGAATAAGGTGAAGGTGCAATAAAGGGGCTTTTCCAAATAAATTAATTACACGTTCCTTTGTGTCAATTATACGTATATGGGTACAAAACTAACATTGACAGTTGAGAAGACTGTTATAGAAAAGGCAAAATCCTACGCTAAACAAACCGGTAGAAGTTTGTCCGAACTGATAGAAAATTACCTTGAAGAATTGACTCATGAACACAAGAATAAAAAGACACTATCTCCCAAACTGAAAAAGATAGTTGGGTCTGTGAAACTTCCAAAGAATTTTGACGAGAAGAGGGAGTTGAGGTCGTACGTTGAGAGGAAGCACTTGTGACCCGAGTTTTCATTGATACCAACATTTTAATTGATTTGCTGGCAATTGTGGCAGCTCAATCAATCGAAAAAATTGATTGTATTGCTACCAGGAATGTAAAAGATTTTAGAAGAGCGGAGATTCCCGTCCTTACACCGGATGAGTTTGTCAAAATTCATCTATGAGTGATCCCCAGGCGTCAAGACACCTCAGGCTTCTGACACCTTCGAGGGTGTCTTGACGCCTAGGGTTTCAAATCAACGCGTGACTTCTTCGGTAGCGGGAGCTTGGGAGAGGCGTCTGACACCTTTGGGGTGTCTTGACGCCTTTCGTTCCTACATGAATTCATCGGATATGACGGAATAAGAGTCTCTGAGTAAGGTATTCATGTCGAGACCAGTGTATTCATAAATCATCCTGTAGTTACAAATTTCTTGTTTTTGCGATCGGCCCAGGTATTCCGGTAAAGACGACCATTTCCACTCTTCAAGGCGATCAATAAGTTTTGCTCTGAAAGGATTTTGATGGATATAATGAAAAGCGTTTTGCAAGTAATCATCAACGCATTTAGATTTTGTTTTTTGCTGGAAAAGACTGCCTGTCAGTGACTCTTGTTTTTGAATGGCCTTGGTGTAGGAACTTAACAACATCCGTATTCCCTCGGTTAAGGCATTGATCTTAAGTGGGGCCTCCTTTACTATTTTTGTTGAGCTTTCATTTGCACGAATTAGAAAATGAAAATGATTTGGCATGAGGCACCATGCCACTATATCAGAATTCAATCCAATATATTTCTGAACTTTCTGAAGGAAAAAATCGTAATTCCTTTCCTCGAAAAAGATTGGTTGTTTATTGTTGCCACGATTATAGATGTGATAAAAGCTTCCTTCGATGAATTGCATGTTATTAATAATGGGAGGCGTCTGACACCTTTGGGGTGTCTTGACGCCTATAGTTTCGAATCAACGCGTGACTTCTTCGGTAGTTGAAAAGTGGAGAGGCGTCTGACACCTTTGGGGTGTCTTGACGCCTATGGTTTCGAATCAACGCGTAACTTCTTCGGTAGTTGAAAAGTGGAGAGGCGTCTGGGACCTTTGGGGTGTCTTGACGCCTATGGTTTCGAATCAACGTGTAACTTCTTCGGTAGCGGGAGCTTCGGAGAGGCGTCTGACACCTTTGGGGTGTCTTGACGCCTTGAGTTATCTTGACGCCAAAGTTCCTCAAACACTCACCATCGTATACACCTCACTGATCTGATCCAGCAAAGTATAAACGTCCTCCGCGGTCGGCGCTTCCACCAATTGCGTACGATACGGTTTGAAGTCAGGAAGGGATTTGAAGTAACTCGCATAGTGCCTTCTCATTTCAAAAACACCGAGTTTTGGGCCCTTCCATTTGATAGAAAATTCCAAATGCTTGCGTGTAGCTTGTACTCGTTCGATAAGTTCGGGTGGTGGAAGCATTTCTCCTGTAGCAATAAAATGTTTGATCTCCCGGAATATCCATGGATAACCAATTGCTGCGCGACCAATCATTATACCATCTACACCAAAACGATTTTTATAGGCTACTGCTTTTTCGGGGGAATCGATATCGCCATTACCGAAAATAGGTATGTGCATCCGCGGATTTTCCTTGATCTTGCCAATCAGATCCCATTTCGCTTCACCTTTATACATCTGCACGCGTGTGCGTCCGTGAACGGTTAATGCTTGTATGCCTATGTCTTGCAAACGCTCCGCTACGTCAATAATATTTGTTGTTTTTTCATCCCAGCCTAATCGTGTCTTTACGGTAACAGGCAGATGAGTCGCTTTCACTACCTCCTCCGTCATCTGCACCATCTTGGGAATATCCTGAAGAAGTGCTGCACCCGCCCCGCGACAAGCCACTGCTTTCACGGGGCAGCCATAATTAATGTCAATCAGATCAGGATTAACTTCGGTGGCTATTCGTGCTGACTCAGCCATGTTGCCAATATCGCCCCCAAACAACTGAATCCCGATGGGGCGTTCGTATTCGAAGATGTCAAGCTTCTGTTTGCTTTTTGCTGCGTGACGGATCAATCCCTCCGAAGAAATGAATTCAGTATACATCAAATCAGCTCCACCTTCCTTGCAAACAGCACGGAACGGCGGATCACTCACATCTTCCATAGGTGCGAGAAGAAGTGGAAAATCGCCTAGTTCAATGTTGCCAATCTTTGCCACGTTGGTTAATTCAATGAAAACTCCGTTGTTTGCGCTGCAAAATTAATACTATTCTTAAATTAAATCGTGAATGGAAGGATTTCATGAAAGGCCAGTTTGGCTAGTGCTACTATACATCACGTTGAGCGCAGGAGTAGGGGTTGTACTCGGCACTGGAATTGGTGCTTTGTTAGGATCGATAATTTATCAGGGGGAGGGTGATTTTTTTCAAGCCATGCAAACCCTGCCGGGAGAAAATCTCAACACTCCCATGCTTGTGATGCAAGGAGTCACTTCATTGTTTGGTTTTTTAATTTTCCCATTTCTAACCCTGAAAAGCCTGCGCAGAAATAGTATGAACTATTTTAACAGCCAGCCTTTTTTTATTTTATCAATTCCTCTTGTGTTAGGTTTGATTCTTTCTTTTACAGTGGCTGACTCCGCGGTAATTGAATGGAACCAGAATATTCACTTTCCTGATTTTCTAAAATCGTTTGAAAATTGGGCGCGAGCGAAAGAGGACGAATTGGCGATGGTAACGAAAATGTTCACCCAGTTTCATTCCGTGGGGGAATTCATAACCGCCTTTATTGTAGTTGGCGTGGTTGCTGGAATTAGCGAAGAATTTTTGTTTCGAGGCATCATTCAAAATGAATTTTATAAAGGCACAAACAATATTCATCTTGCAATTTGGACTTCGGCATTTTTGTTCAGCCTAATACATATACAATTTTTTGGATTTGTTCCTCGAATGTTGTTAGGTGCGTTGTTTGGGTATTTGTATTATTGGTCGGGCAATTTACTTGTGCCGATGTTAGCGCATTTTGTTAACAATGGCTTTTCTGTTTTGATGTTGTATTTAAATCAGAAAGGTGTGGTGGATGTCGATATCGAGTCCACCGAAGCAGCACCTTGGCCCGCGGTGATTATCTTTACATTGATTGGCGGAGCGATGCTTTATTATTTCAAAAATTTCTACGATCAAAAAAGAGTGCTGTCCCATGGCCAATAAAAAATTTAGCAATTTAGTTCCGCGCTTGGTCACGGGTATCCTTGGTTCTGCCGGGATTATTTTTGGTGTCGTATATAGTGAGTGGCTTTATTTTGCTGTGTTTTTTATAATCGTTTTGTTTTCCCTTCTTGAATTTTATAAACTATCAGGTATAGACGGACTTATTCCCCAAAAAACATTTGGTGTTGTTTGCGGTCTGATTATCTATTGTCTTTCTTTTTTTATTGAGCAAGGCAGGTTGTCAGCTAAATATTATTTTTTGTTTTTTCCGTTGGTATCATGTTTGTTCATCATCAAATTATACAAACAATTTGAGCGCAAACCCTTTACCAACATTGCGATCACTTTCCTTGGAATATTCTACACCGCCGTTCCCTTTGCTCTGTTGAATATTGCGGTCTTTGAAAAAAAAGTTTACAACTATCAAATTATTTTGGGCAGTTTATTGATTCTATGGGCCACCGACACGGGCGCTTATTTTGCCGGTACACTTTTTGGTAAAAGAAAATTATTCGAACGCATATCACCAAAAAAGTCGTGGGAAGGTTTTGCAGGGGGAGCAATTCTCGCAATGGTTTTTGCATATGGGGCCTCCGTTTATTTCACATCGCTCGCACAATGGCAATGGCTAATCATTGGATGGATAATTATTATCGGTGGAACTTACGGAGACTTGGTAGAATCATTGCTTAAACGAAGTATCGAAATCAAAGACAGCGGCGACAGCCTGCCAGGTCATGGTGGCTTCCTCGATCGCTTTGATGGTTTATTTATTTCAGCTCCGTTCATAGTGGCTTTCCTCGAAGTTTTTTAAAATCAATTTTTTTATCAAGTGGCTTTTTAGTTTATTCACTTCGATGAAGGGATTCTTTCTATTTACTGCCTGTATCCTCTTGCCGCTATTGCTTTTTTCACAAAAGCAACTCGTAATTCTGAAGAATGGTAAAGTTCGTGCTTCGTTTAAAGAAGGCGAATATCTTCACTTTGTATTAAAGAAAGGCCATCGCCATGCGGAGGGACACATCGTCGAACTGTATGACTTTTCGATGATTACATCCAACGATACGGTTAATTTCAAGGACATACTTAAAATCAATATCAAAAAACACCGAGGCCCTGCCCGCACAACCAATGGAATTGGAGGACTTCTGTTTTTAGGAGGAATTGTTTACCTCGCAGTTGATCAGTTGAACGTTGCAATTGGGGTCAATGCCCAAAACGATACACCGGCTGAGTGGATTGTGCCTATCGCGGTAATAGGTGTGGGTGCAGCGATGATTTTTATCCGCCCCAAATACATGAGTATCACCGGAATTCAATACTTGCAGACCGTGGATTACACTTCGCCCTTTTATCAGCGCTAAGAATTTATTTGTAATGCCTGCAACCCGAAACCTGTAACTTACAACTTGCAACCTGCAACCAATTCACCTACCTTCGCAAAATTTTTATTTATGACTATAGACAAGTTGAGAGACTTGAGGGCCCGTATCGTGGCTTTGAGGAGGTATCTTTGACTACGATCGCAAGATTGTTGAGATACAGGATGAAGAGCGCATTTCGCACCAATCCGATTTTTGGAACAACCCCAAACAAGCTGAGTTAATATTGAAAAATATCCGCACAAAAAAAGTGTGGACGGATGCATACGATAAAGTCACCAAGCAATTGGATGATCTCGAAGTGCTCAATGAATTTCATGAAGCTGGTGATGCAAGCGAAGAGGAGCTGGATCGGGAGTACATTTCCACGGCAAAAGCCATTGAGGAACTGGAGTTCAAAAAGATGTTGAGTCACGAAGAAGACCAACTCAGCGCAGTGATGGAGATCAACCCGGGTGCTGGCGGAACTGAAAGCCAGGACTGGGCTGACATGCTCAATCGTATGTACATTATGTGGGGTGAGAAGAGTGGCTATAAGGTTTCACAGATCGATTACCAGTCAGGCGATGTCGCTGGAATTAAATCGGCAACGCTCGAATTTGAAGGAGCTTTTGCTTACGGAAAATTAAAATCAGAAATAGGCGTTCATCGGCTGGTTCGCATCTCACCCTTTGATTCAAACCAGCGCAGACATACTTCCTTCGCTTCCGTTTTCGTTTATCCCAAAGTGGACAATACGATTGAAATAGAAGTCAATCCAGCCGATGTGGAATTGCAAACTTCACGTTCAGGTGGCGCGGGTGGACAGAACGTAAACAAAGTTGAAACGAAAGTTCAGCTTACACACAAGCCCACAGGAATTGTAATTGTGTGCCAGGTGGAGAGAAGCCAGCACGCCAATCGTGAGCGCGCGATGCAAATGCTGAAATCAAAGTTATACCAACGTGAGTTGGACAAGAGGAATGCAGCGCGCGACAAGGTAGAGGCAGGAAAAATGAAAATCGATTTTGGCTCACAAATTCGCAACTACGTGTTGCACCCATATAAATTAGTGAAAGACGCACGCACAGGGGTAGAACGCACCGATGCACAAAATGTGCTGGATGGTGATTTGGACGATTTTATAAAAGCATTTTTGCTGGAAGCACAGGAAAAAACGACTATTTAGAATTTCATTTCATGGAAATTGAAAATAGCCAACCGATGACCATTAAAAACTGGTCTCCGGAAGACCGGCCGAGAGAGAAACTTTTGATGAAAGGCACATCGACTCTTTCTGATGCTGAATTAATTGCGATACTTCTCGGCTCAGGTACTGCAAAGTTGAGCGCGATAGACGTTGCAAAAAAGGTATTGTCTCATGTTGATAATAACCTTGATAGCCTGGCAAAACTTTCTATCAAAGATCTAATGAAAGCCAAAGGCATTGGCGAAGCGAAAGCGATAACGATAGTGGCGGCATTGGAACTTGGCAGGAGACGTAAGGATCAAAGCCCTGATGATAAAGCAAAAATAGAAAGTTCGAAAACAGCTTTTGAATTGATCAGAGGCGACTTGATGGATTTGCCACACGAGGAGTTCTGGGTAATACTACTGAACCGTGCCAATCGGATCATCAGGAAGAAAAGAGTCAGTGAAGGAGGTGTCAGTGGCACGGTTGCTGACCCCAAGATAATTTTTAAACTGGCCGTTGATGAACTTGCTAGCGGAATCATTGTCGTGCATAACCATCCTTCCGGAAATCTAAAGCCAAGTGAAAGTGATATTAACCTCACTAAGAAAATAAAGGAGGCGGGAAAGGTTTTGGAAATATCGTTGTTAGATCATTTGATTATCGCACATGATCGTTACTTCAGTTTTGCTGACGAAGGCTTTCTATGAAATCGCTATTGACGAACCCATTCAAAGGCACGATAATTCGTCCGGCGATTCCAGGTGGTCTGGTAAAATCAATTATTAACACATGAAACTTTTATTTGGGATCATATTAGTTGCAAGTGTTGGTCTCGGATTCTTTATTCTGGCGAGAGAGGGTCGAAAAGCAATCGCTAAGCCCATAGCAAAGACAGATTCCGTTCGAGTAGCGATTGACAGAAATATTGCTGCATACGATGATCCAAATCCATTTGTTGAAAATGCCCTGAAAGAATTTGATGGATTTATAAAAACGGCCATCGCAAATCGACAAGCGCCCGGAGCAGCAGTGGCAGTTGTGAAAGACACAACAATTATATTCTTAAAAGGATATGGATTAAGGGACGCGAGTAAGTCGGATTCTATTGACACCAGAACAGTTTTTAGATTAGGCTCTGTTTCCAAGAGCGTAACGGCAACTTTGGTCGCGACGCTAGTGAATGAAGGTGTGCTTCACTGGGATGATCCCGTGATAAAATACCTGCCGAACTTTCATCTCAAAACAGAAGAAGCTACACAAAAATTAACATTACGTCATTTACTTTCACACACCATCGGTCTGCCTTATCACGCGTATACCGTTATGGTCGAAGATCACGCACCTTTTGATACACTTATCGATCATTTGAAGGATTTGGATTTAGTGGGCAAGCCGGGTGAGTTATATAGTTATCAAAATGTTGGATTTAGTTTGATTGGTAGTGTGATTGAAAGAGCTACAGGGGAAAAATTAGAAGAAGTCTTTACAAAAAAACTCTTTCTTCCGTTAGGCATGAAAGATGCCTCCGCTTCCTATGAAAAAATAATGATGAGAAGTAACGTTGCCCTCCCGCATGTATTCACGCGACCAACTCCGATTTCATCAACTTATTATTCAGTCGCTCCGGCGGGTGGATTAAATGCCAGTATACAAGATATGGCACTTTGGTTGAAAGCTTTGATGGGAAATCAGCCGAAGATATTGCCGCAAAAACAATTGAACGAAATATTTGAACCTCAGGTGAGAGCAATTTCTCGCAACCATTATTTCTGGCAATGGAAACGAATTCGAAAATCATATTATGGTTTAGGCTGGCGTGTGATTACATTCAACAATGACACCATTCAATATCATGGTGGGTATGTGAACAATTACCGCTGTGAAGTGGCATTGAACAGGAGAAAAAAAATAGCAATTGTGATGCTTGTCAATTCGGCGGGGATGCTCGCCGATCAAAGCATTCCAAAGTTTTTCAAGATTTATGACAGCTACCTTGACTCAATTAATCATTGGAAACCCAAACCTGTATTATGAAACTTAGAAACCTTGTCGCTGTTGTTCTTGTATTAATTGTTGCCGTGATAACTTTCTATACTTTTCAAGGAAAAGATTGGGGGAAGCAGTATCAATCAGAAATAAGTAAAGAACGTCAGGCTAAGGATGGCTTCATGCGCTCTGCCAGTGAGTCACCCTTTGGAGAAGAAAAAAAGCTTTTCGAAAAATTAAATTATTTCCCCATCGATGTAAATTATCGCATCAGCGCAAAACTACGGTCAATCAAAAACAAGAAAGTAATCGTACTCCCTACCAGTGATAATCTCGAGAAAAAATACTTAGAATATGCATTCGCAGAATTTGAATTGAACAATGAGCCTTGTAAACTTCTCATTCTTGAAATTATGGACGAAGGTCCTTACCGAGGTACTTTATTTCTCGCTTTTGCAGATGCCACCAGTGCCAATGAAACGTATGGTGCCGGTCGCTACCTTGATGTGAAAAAAATTCCAGGTGCGTCATCAGTCATATTAGACTTTAACCAATCCTATAATCCCTACTGCGCCTATTCGGAAAAATACTCCTGCCCTTTTCCACCTAAAGAAAATGTTTTGAAAATAGCCATTCGGGCAGGTGAAAAAAATTATCACGATTGAAACAAATCATAAATCTCAATCTGTAAATCTTAAATTTAGATGTTGTAAATTACCCTTTCAATAAAAAGGTTATGTCTATAAAAATTCGCAAGCAAGACGCACTGGATTATCACACCAAAGGGCAGCCAGGTAAAATAGAAGTTACGCCTACGAAGGAGTTAAGCACACAATTGGATTTGGCATTGGCATATTCGCCTGGCGTCGCTGAGCCTTGCAAAGAAATTGCTGCTAATAAGGAGGATGTTTATAAATATACAAGCAAAGGAAATTTAGTAGGTGTAATCACCAATGGCACAGCCGTACTTGGTCTCGGCAACATAGGGCCTGAAGCAGCTAAACCAGTAATGGAAGGAAAGGCTGTGTTGTTTAAAAAATATGCAGGCATCGATAGTTTTGATATTGAGATCAACGAAGAAGACCCCGATAAATTTATTGAAATCGTAAAAGCCCTGGAGCCAACATTTGGAGGGATCAACCTGGAAGACATTAAGGCACCTGAGTGTTTCAAAATTGAAACCGTGCTCCGTGAAAAAATGAACATTCCGATCATGCACGATGATCAGCATGGCACGGCAATCATATCAAGCGCTGCTTTATTGAATGCCCTTATCGTTGCCGGAAAAAAGATTGAGAATATTGTGCTGGTAGTGAATGGCGCTGGAGCAGCAGCAGTTTCGTGTACTAAATTATATCTCGCACTCGGTTTGAAAAAGGAAAACCTGATCATGTGCGACAGCAAAGGGGTGATCAACAAAGACAGACCCGGGTTGGATGCGAGCAAACTCGAGTTCGCGACAACTCGAAAAATCACAACACTTCAGGAGGCTGTTAAAGGTGCTGACGTTTTTATAGGATTGTCCATAGCAGATATACTTAAGCCGGAAGATATTTTAGCAATGGCAAAAGACCCGATCGTATTTGCGTTAGCTAATCCCAACCCGGAGATCGCCTATGATCTGGCGAAAAAGACACGACCTGATATTATTATGGGGACGGGTCGCTCAGATCATCCTAACCAGATCAACAATGTGCTCGGCTTCCCTTATATTTTTCGTGGGGCCTTGGATGTTCGTGCTACTGAAATTAACGAAGCGATGAAGTTGGCTGCTGTTCATGCACTTTCTGAATTAGCGAAAGAGCCAGTGCCCGACATTGTTTTCCAGGCTTACGGAGTTGATAAAATCCAGTTTGGGAAGGATTACTTGATTCCAAAGCCCATGGATCCCAGATTGATCACCACAGTATCACCGGCGGTAGCGAAGGCCGCTATGGATTCAGGCCAGGCTACACTAATGATCACCGACTGGGATAAGTATAATACGGAGTTGCTCAAACGAATTGGCATCGATCAAAAATTAACATCACGGATTATTGACCTGGCCAAGAAAAAACCGAAACGAATTTTATTTGCTGAGGCAGATCATATTAAAATTTTAAAAGCGGCCCAGATTCTACACGATGAAGATATTGCGCACCCTATTTTGCTGGGAAGCCGCGTCGAAATTGACCGTCTGGTAAAAGAGCATAACCTTGAGTTAGGCGATTGCAAAATAATCGACCCTCGCGAAGAAAAAGAGCTCACCGAGAAATATGCGAAAGTGTATCACGAACGGCGAGCAAGAAAAGGAATTAATTATCAGGATGCCCTACGCCAGATGCGCGACCGCACTGCATTTGGTGCCATGATGCTTGAGTTCGGAGAAGCAGATGCGCTGGTCTCTGGCTTGACTAGAGATTATTCAAAAACAATTTTGCCGTCACTGCAAATTATCGGAATGGCTCCCGGTGTAAAGCGAGTGGCTGGCATGTACATCATTATGAATAAAAAAGGAACTTTCTTTTTTGCTGATTGTACAGTCAATGTTAACCCAACTGCCGATGAGTTGGTTGGTATTATCGGGTTAACCTCAAGAGGGGTTAACTTTTTCGACATCGAACCACGCGTTGCTGTTTTATCCTATTCCAATTTCGGTTCAAGCAAGGGGGAGATTCCCGAAAAAGTAAATGAGGCGGTTCGCCTGGCCAAAGAAAAATATCCTAACCTGATTTTGGACGGCGACATTCAGGCTAACGTGGCATTTGATACCGAACTTCAACAAGAGATTTATCCATTCAGTGCGCTGGCTAAACAAGGAGCGAATACATTGATCTTCCCTAACCTTGCTGCAGGCAATATCGCCTACAAATTGCTCATGGAAATTGGCGGAGCCGAAGCTATCGGTCCGATTTTAATGGGTATGAAGAAACCAGTTCATGTTTTGCAACTCGGAAGTTCTATTAGAGACATTGTAAACATGGCTGCTATAGCCGTAGTAGATGCCCAAATTCATGAAAAGAACGAGCATTTGTAAACCTAGGGGTGTTTATTTTTTTAAAATTTACCTATTCCCAAAGAAAAGATTTGTTAAAAACTTTTCTTCCCGGTTTTAAGGGTATAGGGCTTTTCCATTTTTCTTTTTTCAATCACCAAAACGCTGTCATAATAATGAAGTGAATGAACAGATTGTGTGAATGAATTGATCTTTAGAGAATCCTCCTTGGAATGAAAGGCATTTATGTAGTCGATGAAATTCTTGCTATAATCGATAAAGGTTCCGCTTTTTTTGTAGCCTCCTCCAAATTCCTCCCAATAGGAGGTATGTAGATCTTCACATAAATACACACCATCAGGTGTGATGTGCCCGAACAATTCTTCAAAAGTTGTAATTTGTTGCTCCATGGTATGTCCACCATCATCGAGAAGAATGTCTACATGGGGTACTTGTTTTTTTATCTCTTTCAGAAATTCCCGATCAGACTGAGATCCAATAAATATTTGGATGTTCTCCTCCTCAAATTTTTTGCACTCGGGGTTAATATCAATTCCATAAATTTTCACTTTAGGCCCAAAGTAATCTTTCCACATTTGTAAACTTCCTCCGTGGAGAACCCCGATTTCAAGAATATGAATCTCTTTATTTCTGAATTTACTGAAATGGCGGTCATAGATCTCGAAGTAGTGTTGCCATTTAAAAATTCTTCGCTTGGTATTCGCTTTGAAATATTTTTCTAAATCATTCATTTTTAAATCCGTTTAGAATAAATGACAAAATTAATACTATTTGCTACCCTTTTTTATTCAATTTTTATTCTTTATCCGGTAGATTGTAATTGGCGTAGTATCAGCGCTAATTGCCAAAGTCATAAAAAATAAACCTGGCTTATTAAGTCTTCGTGTTCATTTTTGCACCTCTGCTCAAATCCTCGTAACATGCATTACTTTTTAAGATAGATGATTGCATACCTCAAGGGAAAGCTTGTCCACAAAGAACCAACTCATGTTGTCATTGAGGTGAGCGGAATCGGATACCAGGTAGGAATATCTCTCCACACTTTTTCTGAAATTAAAGACAGCGAGGACATCAAGTTGTTCACCTACCTTCATGTACGGGAGGATGCTCATATTTTATTCGGATTTGCCACTGAATCGGAGAAGCAAATGTTCCAGCTTCTGATTTCCGTAAATGGGGTGGGGCCGAGCACCGCCCTGGTTGTTTTAAGTTATTTGGCACCTGAAGAGTTAAAATCAGCCATTTTGCACGAAAACACAGCTGCTTTGCAAGCAGTGAAGGGCATTGGTGGAAAAACTGCACAACGATTGATCCTGGAATTGAAGGACAAATTGAAGCGAGAAACAATGGAAGAAACCCCGGGAATTCCGGGAATTTTGCGCAATACAATGCGGCAGGAAGCGTTAACAGCTTTGGTTACGCTTGGGATAAGTAAGGCTCAGGCAGAAAAGAGCATTGATACTCTTCTGAAAAAATCAGGAGGGGTGATTAGTTTGGAAGAGCTTGTAAAGCAAGCGTTAAAAACCGCCTAAATACGATTGAGAGGATCACAACGGAAACTACAGTTCATCTTAGGACTGGGCACTTGCATTGCAAGTTGCTGGCCCTCCGCTATTTCTTTTGCTCAAGACTCGCTGAAGACAAGTAAGCAGGACACGTCCAAGTACCGTATAGTCAATCCTTATCTTCCTAATTTCCGTGCGCGCGATAGGCATGGTGATCCGTTTTCTAACTATACAACATCTTCGCCATTTATTCTCAAAGATCCGAAGAACCTCAAAACAGAAATCAGCCTTGATACCGGAATGAACTACAACATTTCAGAAAAGATGGGGAAGCTGAATTTTCGTCCCAGCTCTGGAATGTCGTTTCGGGACTACAGCAGACAGCAGGACAGGGTTTTCCAAAAAGATTATTACCAAAACAAAAGCCTGGCATTAGACGGTGAGAGCGCTGTCAGCAGTAGAAATCTGTTACCGAAATTATACTTAAGTCCGGTAATGGATAGAATTTTTGGAGGCAACTATATCGAACTTACTCCCAAAGGATTTGTGACGCTTGACTTGGGGGGATCATTTCAAAAAATTCAAAACCCTTCAATACCCATCCGGCAACAACGCAACGGTGGGTTGGAATTCGGACAGCAGATAAATTTGAACGTGTCGGGAAAGGTTGGAGAAAAGCTGAAGATCAATACCAACTTCGATACCAATAACTCTTTTGATTTTCAAAACAGCATGAAGGTGGAGTACTCAGGTCTTAAGGAGGACTTGTTAAAGAAACTTGAAATTGGAAATGTGAGTTTGCCATTGAACAATAGTTTGATCAAGGGTGCACAAAATTTGTTTGGAATAAAGGCTCAACTGCAGTTTGGTAAATTAACATCAACCATCATCGCTACTACCCAACGCGGCAAGCAATCGACACTTCATGTCTCCGGTAGCGGAAACGGTGTATCACAGGGACGGCCTTTTGAAATTGTGGCTTCAAGCTACGATGACAACCGGCACTTTTTCTTAGCACAATTTTTTCGCGACAATTTTGAAAAATGGTTGGGAGCAATTCCGGGGCAGGTATCTTCAGGAATAAACATCACGCGCCTCGAAGTCTATTCTATCAACAGGCAAAACGATACCCAGTCGCTTCGCGATGTTGTCGCTTTCATGGACATGGGTGAGTCGGACAAGATTTATCGCAAAGATGTATTCACACAAATTGTAGGAAACGGAGCACCCGCCAACAACGATAACAACGACCTCTTTTATAAGAAATATTTGGGGAATATTCCGCCGGCCTCAACCGGTATCGAGGAAATACTCAAAGGCCCAACTTTTGGACCAAATGGACTAGCTCCTGGCACTGACTATGAAAAATTAAATAGCGCACGAAAGCTTGCCACTACCGAGTACACGTTCAATGCACAATTAGGCTATGTTACTCTCCAACGCAAGTTACAGAACGACGAGGCTTTAGCCGTCGCATTTGAGTACACTCACAACGGAAAGGTTTACAAAGTCGGTGAATTAACGGAAGACTACTCAAGCAAAGCAACTACGGATGTGATCTATCTAAAGCTGCTTCGTCCTCGGTCAATCAACATCAAAGATGCCACCGGAAAGATTCTGCCTACATGGAATTTAATGGCAAAAAATATATACAACCTCAATGTGACAGGGCTTACGCGTGACGGATTTCAGTTGCGGGTAATTTATCGGGATGATAAAACAGGTATCGACAATCCGCAATTGCAAGTAGCAGGTGTGGCGGGTACAAAGCAGTTGATCAATGTGATTGGTCTTGATCGGTTAAATCCTTACAACGATCCCCAGCCTGACGGCAATTTCGATTATGTTGAGGGAATCACCATCAATTCTGCCACCGGCCTGATAATTGTTCCTTTCCTGGAGCCTTTTGGACAAGCCCTTACTAAAAACTTGTTCGACCTTGAGACAAATGCGGATGTACGAGCTGCGTTAATCAATAAATACGTTTACGATACCCTTTACCACACTACCCAAGTTGAAGCAGCTTTGGTAAACACTTTAAACAAATTTTACTTTACGGGCTCCTTTAAAGCGGGATCAGGCCGCGATATTGTTATTCAGGGTTTCAATATTACCCCCGGTTCGGTTAAGGTTTTTTCCGGAGGAACACCATTGCGTGAAGGTGTGGATTATACCGTCGACTACACTTTTGGAAAAGTCACGATTCTCAATGAAGGCATTCTTAGTTCGGGAAAAGACCTTGACATAACATACGAACAACAGGACCCTTTTGCTTTTCAAACACGATCCCTGCTGGGAACGCGCCTCGATTATAAACTGGATAACGATACGAATATTGGAGGTACTTTTTTATACTACAATGAGCGGCCATTAATCACACGTAACCTGATTGGCAACGAACCGGCTAGAAATATTCAGTATGGTTTAGATTTGAACATGAAAAAAAATTCACGCGTTCTCACCAAACTTGTTGATGCATTGCCATTCCTCCAAACGAAGGAAGCATCAACGGTCACTGTGAACGCGGAATTTGCTCAGCTGCTTCCCGGCACATCCAACAAAATAAACGGCCAGGGAACTTCCTTTATTGATGACTTTGAAAATGCGGCCACACCTTATAGCCTGATGGCTCCTCAATCATGGAAGTTGGCATCTACTCCCCGGGCCGATCCAAAACTTGACTTGAGTAATGGGGCGCCTAATGATTTAAGAGCAGGCTACAGGCGTGCCAAGCTTTCGTGGTTTCAAGTTGATAATATTTTTTATACGGGAGGTTCAGGAACAAACTACGCTCCGCCACACATGGAGACCTCACAGACCAATCACTATACGCGCCCGGTGCCTCCGCAGGAAATATTTCCCTACTTCGACAACTATGTAGGAAATTTTTATCAACCCATATTAAATTTTGCCTTCTATCCGGCGGAGCGTGGGCCCTACAACTACAACTTTAAAGAACTGAATTCAGGCGGTACGTTCAACAATCCGACAGCTAACTGGGCAGGAGTTACAACAGCGATTCGAACCAACGTCGACTTTGACGCCGCCAATATTGAATATATAGAATTTTGGTTGCTCGATCCTTTCATTCAAGGCACCGATGGAAAAGTGGATGACGGCTCACCCGAAGCAACTAATAACACGACAGGTGGTACACTATCATTTCATTTAGGAAGTGTTTCCGAAGACGTTGCCCACGACGGTTACCAGGCTTTTGAAAATGGCCTGCCAATCACCAATAGTATATCGCAAGGAAACTATGATGGAGTTTATGCCAACAGCAACTGGGGTTATGTTTCGAATAAACAATATCTTAATAATGCTTTTGATAATTCGACCACGTCACGCCCTAACCAGGATGTCGGACTTGATGGACTTAACAGTGCCAACGAAGCCACTGATCCTAAATTCAAGAATTTAATTCCTGGTACTCCTGCAGCGGGTAACCCTATCGTTACTAATGACCCGTCCGCTGATGACTTTAAATATTATTTAGGTACAGACTATGATACTCAAAATCCTCCTGCACAGATTTTGCAACGATATAAAAATTTCAATGGGATGGAAAACAATTCTCCTATTGTTTCAGGCACGCAAGCGTACTCAACGGCAGGCACCACCATTCCCGACAATGAAGATTTGAACGGAGACAATACGCTTACTGACCTTGAGGATTACTATGCGTATAATGTTGACCTCAAACCCGGCAGGCTTGCTGTAGGACAAAAATATATTGTTGATGCAATTTCCCCGCTTGCCTATAAGGGAGCTGTAACCTGGTATCTCTTCCGCATTCCCATCCGTGACTTCGATGCACAAGTGGGAGATATCAATGGTTTTAAAACCATTAAATACATTCGAATGATCATGTCGGGCTTTCAACAGCCTGTGGTTTTACGTATGGCAAACTTTAGATCAGTAGGTCAACGATGGAGGCAATACGCAGGAAACTTACAAGAGTCGGCGCTCACACAAGTGATCGAACCCGACCTTGACAATTTTACTGTGTCAACAGTAAACATTGAAGAAAACGGCCAGGGGGATAGCCAAAAACCAGGTTATATTGAACCATTAGCTCGCGATAAAGACGTTACTTCGGTAGTTCAGCGGAGGCTCAATGAACAATCCGGTCAATTGTGTGTTACCGGGTTGCCAGATGGAGATGCACGCGCCATGTACAAAAACGTATCGATGGATTTGTTTAACTACAAACACATCAAAATGTTCATGAGCATCTACGGCCCTTCACCATTGAGAGACAATTCTGTGAGGGGCTTTTTGCGTTTGGGAACTGACTTTGATCAAAATTATTATGAAATTGAATTGCCTTTGAAGGTATCATTGCCTGGTGAAGCTAATCGTAATACAGGAAATGTATGGCCAGAGCAAAATCAAATTGATTTAGATCTCGATCAGCTTTATGCGCTTAAAATACAGCGTGACCGAGCCGGATTCTCACTGACAGTCCCTTATCCACTCGGTGGAGCTTTGCCCGTGGGCGATGGAAAACATAGTGTGCGCGTAATGGGGAGACCAGATCTTAGTCAATTGAAAATGATCATGATTGGAGTTCGCAATCCCAGAGACGACGGAAAAATTTATGACGTTTGTGTTTGGGCAGACGAACTTCGCCTTACTGATTTTGATCAGACTCCCGGTTGGGCTGCCAACGTTGTAGTGAGCGCTAAGCTCGCTGACCTGGGCACAGTCACAGGTTCCTATCGGCATATTGGTTTTGGCTTTGGTGGGGTTCAATCAAAAATTTCGGAAAGAGCTCGGAGTGTTACCAATCAATTTGATATTTCTACCAACCTCAATCTGGAAAAACTATTGCCTCGCAAAACAGGGTTAAAGATTCCAATGTTCTTCAGCTATGAGAGCATCATTATTGATCCAAAGTACGACCCCGCCAATCCTGACTTGCGAATAGCCGCAGCTTTGAAAGCTTTAAATTCAGAAGATGATCGAAAAAAATACCTGAGCTTAATTCAAGATCGATCCTTTAGACGGAGTATCAATTTTACTAATGTTCGAAAAACGAAAGTGAGGAAAGATGCGGTCAGCCATCTTTATGACATTGAGAATTTTTCTTTTACGTATTCATATACAGAGGCCAAACAAACCAACTTCAACCTTAGAGAAAATACGCGTAAAAATGTAAAAGGCGCTATAGCCTGGCAATTTCAGTCAAAGTCTACGGGCTTTCAGCCATTTAAGAATGTGAAATTCGTTTCTTCAAAGCATTTGCAGTTGATTAAAGATTTTAATATCAACCTGATGCCTTCGAATATTTCAGTGCGGGGTGAATTGGAAAGGTCGTTTTCAAAGATTGCATACAACAACAACACCAATCCAAATGATATAACTGCAGGTTCCAGTAACTCCACTCCTAATTTTCAAAAGTATTTTATTTTCAACCGCTACTATAATTTCACTTGGGCGCTGGCAAAGTCATTAAAATTAGATTACGGCGCTACAGTCAATGCGATCATTGATGAACCGGAGGGAGATATTGATTCGAAACCAAAACGAGATACCATCATTAACAACCTGAAAAAATTTGGCCGGATGAAATACTTCGAACAAAACATCACTCTTAACTACACGTTACCTTTTGATAAATTTCCGCTAACCAATTGGATTGGTGTGGACTACCGCTACAATGTCGGTTACAACTGGCGGGCTGGTCCCTTGCAAAAAGTGGATAGCCTTAAAATGGGTAATATTGTTCAGAACACACAAAGTCAGGCCATTACAGGAAAACTTGACATTGTCAAGCTGTACAATAAGATTGGGTATCTGAAAAAAATCAATACGCCGAAGCCACCGCCACCACCGCCGCCAAAAAATGCGGCCGAACGTTTGAAACTTCAAAAAGCAGACACGCTGCCTCACCCGCCTGAACTCAAGTTGGTGAAGGGACTTCTTCGTTTGATCATGTCATTGCGAAGTATTAATGGAACATACAACGTTTCGCAGGGAACGATTTTGCCTGGCTTCACAAAGACACCAAAATTTTTCGGTTTGGATGAAACCGGAATGGCGCCAGGAATTGGATTCGTTCTGGGTCAACAGGATCCAACTTTCATGCATAAGGCGGGTGCCAATGGATGGGTCACCCACAACAAAAATCTGACAACACCTTTCAGTCAAAATCAAACGAAAGATTTAAGCTTGCGCGCCAATTTAGAACCATCTATGGATTTGAAAATACAGTTGGACGCCAAGAAAACCGCTAGCGCTGCTTTTACTGAACTATATAAAGATACAACGGGCACAGGAGGCTTCGTAGATCTAAGTCCTGCTCGTAACGGCTCCTACAAAATTTCTTTCTTATCCGTCGGAACAACATTCAAGAATAATAATTCATTAAGCTCCGATGTGTTTAATCAATTTATTAAGAATACCGACATCATTTCGCAGCGGTTCCATACATATACGGGCAGCGCCTATGATAAGCAATCTCAAGATGTGTTGATCCCCGCATTCATTGCAGCCTATTCAGGTCGTTCTGCCAGTACCGTGACACTTTCACCTTTTCCAGCAATTCCAATACCTAACTGGCGGCTGGATTATTCAGGGTTAACCAAACTCGAACCTTTCAAAGATATTTTTACATCGGTTACCCTTAGTCATGCATATACTTCATCATACTCTGTAATGAATTATACCAATTCACTTATGTACAATGATCTTAACCAAATAGGTCTTTCCGGTCGTGTTGAAAACTACAATACAAGTTTAAATTTTCGAGGCCAACCAGATGACTCCCTTCGAATAGTGCCGGTTTTTGTAATCAACCAGGTTTTAATCAGCGAAACTTTTGCTCCGCTTATTGGTATCAGCGTGAAGACGAAAAGCAAATTGAGCTTAACGTTCAACTATAAAACGAAACGAGATATTTCACTTAGTGTTGCCAACGCTCAGATTACTGAAATGAATGGAAAAGACTGGTCGCTGGAAGTCGGCTTTACAAAAAACAACATGAAGTTGCCCTTCCGCGATCAGGGACGGATCATCACTTTGAAAAACGATGTCACGTTCAAAATGACAATGAGCATTACCAACAACCAAACCATCCAGCGAAGAATTGATCAGGGAAGCACCGTGACGAACGGTAATATTAATTTCCAGTTACGTCCTAATGTGAGTTACGTCGTGAACAAGAAGTTAACTATTCAGGCTTATGTTGAGAGGACTACCAATAACCCGCTGGTGTCAAATTCTTATTTCCGGGCAACAACAAAGGCCGGTGTAAAAGTTGTATTTAATCTATCACAGTAAGGCCCGATCGCCTATCGTCATTGATAATTTAACTATTGAAAATTGATCATTAACCCTTACTTTTGAGGCAAATTTTAAACTATTGATATGAATATCCCTGCAGAACTTAAGTATACGAAAGACCATGAATGGGTAAAGGTTGATGGAGCCAACGCCACCGTTGGTATAACAGAATTTGCTCAAGGTGAATTAGGGGATATTGTGTACGTAGATGTTTCCACGGCAGGACAGGAGCTGGCGCAGCATGCAGTTTTCGGTACAGTTGAAGCCGTGAAAACAGTTTCGGACTTATTCCTGCCATTAAGCGGAAAGATCACTGAGTTCAATAAAACTCTGGAAACATCTCCAGAGAAAGTAAATAGTGATCCTTACGGAGAAGGATGGATGATAAAACTTACCATCAAAAACGCATCGGAAGTAACTGGTCTTTTAACTGCCGCTCAATATAAGGAACTCATCGGGAAATGAATTCGTTAATAGTTAGCCGCTAATAGTCGGTCCTGATTAACGAATAACTAATAACGAACAACTAACAACGATCAACCAACAACGATCAACCAACAACGATCAACCAACTCAATGATCGAACTTCCCGTCATATCAAAAGAAGAACCAAAAAAACGCAAGCCGGACTGGCTTCGCGTTAAACTGCCGATTGGCCCGGAATACGCCAAGGTGCGTAAACTGGTTGACGAAAATAAACTCCACACCATTTGCGAGAGCGGTAATTGTCCAAACATGGGCGAATGCTGGGGCGCCGGCACTGCCACCTTCATGATTCTCGGAAATATTTGCACCCGAAGTTGCACCTTTTGTGCCGTGGCTACCGGTCGTCCTACAGAGTATGATTTAGATGAACCCAGACGCGTAGCCGAAGCAATAAAATTGATGGGCGTTAAACACGCAGTAATCACTTCAGTGAATCGCGATGAATTAAGAGACAGAGGAGCCGAAGTGTGGTACCAAACTGTCGTACAGACAAAACTGTTAAGCCCTGAAACTACTATTGAAACTTTAATTCCCGACACAAAAGGAAATTGGGATGCGCTATACCGAATGATTGATGGTGGCCAGGAAGTAGTAAGCCACAACATGGAAACTGTCGGAAGGTTATACAGAATCGTTCGTCCGCAGGCAAAATATGAACGCAGCCTCGAGCAGATCAAACGAATTCGTGAAGCAGGCAAACGCACCAAGAGCGGCATTATGCTTGGTGTTGGAGAAACAAAAGAAGAAGTTTTCAAAGCAATGGATGATCTGGCCGCAAATGGCTTGATGATTTTAACGCTCGGTCAATACTTACAGCCTACAAAAATGCATCTTGAGGTAGCCGAATTCGTTCATCCTGATACCTTTGAAATGTATAAACGAGAAGGACTTAAGCGCGGATTAAAATATGTGGAAGCTGGTCCGTTGGTGCGTTCTTCTTATCATGCCGAACGGCATGTGAATGTGCCGATGAATTAATTTCATTTTTCATAGGGGAAGGTATTTTGAACTGAATTTATTTTTAAGTGTTATACACTGAAATAAATTTTAACACTATGCAAGTTTCGTCCGAATTTGAAACTGATATTTTAGAGATCATAAAGACCCGCAGAAGCCGGAGGGCATTTCTTAGCAGACCTATTGAGGCTGAAAAAATTAAATCATTATTTGAAGCTGCCCGCTGGGCTCCCTCTAGCGCGAATGAACAACCGTGGGCATACATCTACGCGACTGCCGACCAGAAAGAGCTTTGGAATAGAATTTTTGAGTCGCTTAATGAAGGAAATAAAACCTGGGCGAAAGAAGCTCCACTGTTGATTGTGAGCCTGGCAAGAAAATATTATTTAAGAAATGGTCACCCTAATAATTCCGCTAAATATGACGTTGGTGCCGCGAATGCTTTCTTATCTGTGCAAGCCACTCAACTTGGTTTGAATGTTCACCAGATGGGAGGGTTTGATCATTCGATGTTAAGACAAAACCTGAATGTCCCTGAAAATTTTGATATCGGTGTAGTGATGGCAATTGGTTATGCTGGTAACCCCGAACAACTTCCCATGCATTTGCAGGAGCGCGAATTATCACCCCGTATGCGACACCAACAAAATGAGTTTGTCATGAACCATACTTTTTCATAAATGGTAACAGCCATCATAGGCCGGGATGCATACAAAACCGAGCTCATCACGAATGGGCATCACCTTGTTGCAGATGAACCGGAAGAAGTGGGTGGAAAGAATCTTGGGCCAGGGCCGGGTGAGTTTTTGATGGTGTCGTTGGCGTCATGCACTGCTATTACGGTTCGCATGTACGCTGACCGCAAGCATTTGAGTTTAGAGAAAATAAGGGTGGAAGTGACAAGTGAAAAGGTTGATAAGACAACGATCTTTATCAGACATCTTTATTTGGAAGGAACACTTGATGATGAACAGCGCAATCGCTTACTTCAAATTGCCAATGCTTGCCCGGTTCATAAAGTATTAACCAACCCAATCGAAATAAAAACTGAATTAAAATGAAGGATATCACTAAAAAATACTCCAATGGAGAAGTGACCATTGTATGGAAGCCCGATAAGTGTATTCATTCAGCAATATGTTTCAAAGGGTTGAAAGAAGTTTTCCACCCGCAAGAATTACCGTGGATTACACCAGAAAAGTCGACTACCGAAAAAATTGTTGAGCAGGTGAAAAATTGTCCTTCAGGTGCGTTGAGCTATTTCATGAATAGCCGTGAGAATAAATAATACGTCAAATAAAGTTCAGCACTGAGCTGCGAAGCAATAAACCTTTTCTATTTTTGGCTTCGATAATTAAATTGGGTATTTAGCTCAGCTGGTTTAGAGCACTACCTTGACAGGGTAGGGGTCACAGGTTCGAATCCTGTAATACCCACTTCATACCAAATAAACGGCCTTGAGTATCATTCAAGGCTTTCTTTTTATCTTCCTTGGTTGTATTGGCTTACCTCGGCACCAAACTCCGCGTCCTTTCAAACAAGAAACGGACGTGACTTATTTGATTATTGCCGGATCGGGAAGGCAAATTTTTCAGATGCTTTAAAATCTTCAGCTAATCCCAGAGCCTTTTCATCATAGTGAGATGCAATTGAAAATCCGTCCCACTCAAATTCAGACGATTTTCTATCAAATACGCCAACCACAAAATCAGGACGCGGATAAATCCTGAGAGAAATGATTTCGTATTTTTAGTCATGGAATGCAGAAAAATGAAAAACAGCCATCAAATAATTATAGTCGTTGGTTTTCTCTTTTCCAGTTGTAGTGGGCAATCAAACAGCTCCAGTACTCAAAACACGAAATACTCACCTGAAATAATAACCATTAAAGTTGGCGAAGCTCCAGGAAGCGTGGAGATTGCCGACATAAATAATGATCGCCATCTCGATCTAATAGTGGGTAATGAAAACGACAGTAGTGTAACCGTTTTATTGGGGGAAATAGATACGCGATTTCAAATTGCGAAAGGCTCACCATTCTTTGCAGGGCATGGTGTAAATGATATTGCTATCGGAGATTTCAACAACGATGGTAACCTCGATTTGGCTCTTGCAAATACTGACAGAAAATATTTAACTGTACTTTCTGGGACTGGACAAGGAAAATTTAGCCCGTTCCCGAAATCACCATTTCCAGTTGACGTCAAACCACATGTTCACGGCATTGCAATCGGAGACTTCAATCGGGACGGGAAACTCGACCTCGCTACTGACAGTTGGGGAAACGATCAAATAGAAATTTTATTTGGCGACAAGAGCAATGAATTTAGAACTCCGGGAACATTTTTTAAAGTTGGAAGGATGCCTTACCAAAGACTTCGTACGGCAGACGTGAACCTGGATGGCAATGATGATATAGTCACAACAAACTTGGAAGGAGGGAATGTCACAATCCTTCTTGGTGATGGCAAGGGAAATTTTCACGAGGCCAAGGAATCACCTTTTCCATGTGGTGATGCTCCTTTTGGTTTAGCCATTGGCGATTTGAATGACGACGGCATGCCCGATCTCGCTGTAATTAATTCTCCGTCAAGCACTGGGGGCTTAGTCGCTGGTGTCAATGGGCTAACAGTTTTGTTTGGTAAAGGCGATGGCAGTTTTTCAGTAATGAAGGGCTCACCTTTCAAATCCGGGAAAATCCCGAATCGCATTGCAATTGGTGATGTAAACGGAGACGGCATAAATGATGTAGTAACTTCCGATAATGACAGCAACAAAATATATCTGTTTTTAATGAGTAAGAATGACCTTATTCTTGCTCAATCAACGATCACCGTCGGCAATCACCCTAAGGGTATTGCAATCGCCGACTTAAACGGAGATGGAAAAGGCGATATTGTTGTTTGCAACCAGCTTGATAATGAGATTTCAGTCATAATTGGTAGGTAATGAGTGCGGGAGATTAGTGATTGTTCACTCCACTTGGAGGTAGAATGGAAAAACGCCCTCAATGCATCGTTTCGTGGTACCAAATTTAAAGCAAGTTGAACATGTAAACGCTCTGTTAAATTTAGTTTATTTTAACCCGCATTTTGCTGACGATTTACAGTCACGCACTACGGAATCTCCGTCAGCTCTATGGATACTTTGGGGGATCAGTCTTCAACAACTCCATGCGGATTTTACTGGTCCCCATCGTTCCATCAAAGATCAATTCATTTTCCTTTTTTGTTACAGTTGCTTTTAACGTGTCGTTCCTATTAAGCGGATAATGCCAGACAGCCTTGATCTGTTTCGTTTGGTCATCGTAAGTGTATTCTCCAAATAATCTTTTGTCGACTTCATGATATTGAAAGACGATGTCGTGTTCAACATAAACCCTCGTTACAATGCTGTCGCGGCAGTCGCTAACATCAATATTTTTATCATTGATCGAAAGCTGCTTCACTTCATACCGTCCCTTAGGCAGTTGAGTTTTGTTATATACATACGGTGCCAGTCTTTTGTTCGTAAGAATGACTAGTAATGGAACTATAACAACGGATAATCTCAATAGATTTTTAAAGGCAGGGCTTTTGAATTGAATGGTCGGTAGCTCATTCTTTGCGTTAAAGAAGAAGGTTTTCAGCCTGTCGTATTCAACCAACAGAAAATAAATGACTCCGATGAACAGGATAGTTGCCAGCGCCAAAGGGCCCGACTCTATTTCGTAAAAGAAGTCGAGAAGCAGGATATTGAGTAAAACGGGTATCAGGATGAAAACACCAACCAATCGCGTCCTGCCGAATAGCAACAACACTGAACCCGCGATCTGGATGAAACCAATCACCAGGATAAATGAATAGGATTGACCAAAGAATGCCCACAGGTGATCATTAAGTGAGAAGGAACTGAACGGATAGTCCAGCTTACCGATGGGGGTGATGAATTGCAGGTGAAATATTTTTTCCCATCCTAAAAGGCACAGTTCAAGGGCCATCCCGTAACGCAACAGTCCCTGGAACCACGCCCGTGTTCTAGATGAGTCGATGGTGCCCTTCCATTCCTTCTGATACCATACGATACTGAAAATTGTGGACGATACTACCATCGCGACCACCGTGACCGCAAGTACAATAGGCGATACCCCGTTCGTAAAGAAGCGGTTGGCGACCTTCACGGACGAATCACCGATTACGATGCTAGCCAGGATGCAGACGAAAGCATTTTGAGCAAAGGATTTTTTCTCCATTTCTGTTTGATTTATGGTCAGCAAAAGTAGAATGGAGGAGCAAGGTTCATGTTCGGCTGGATAAGTCCGAACACTTCTATCTGACTGATTATCAGATCACAGAAAGGGACGGAGTTAGTTGCTGGTATTCAGACGGCGAGACGCCCGTAAGTTTCTTGAAAGTGGTGTTGAACGTTGTTTTTGAATTGAAACCCGACTCGTATGCAATCCCCAGCATGTTTAGGTGCTGGTGCTCTTTTGAGTGCAGTAAGCACTTTGCTTTTTCTACACGGTAGCGATTCACAAACTGGTAGAAGTTCTCTCCAAAACCTTCGTTAATCAGGTAGGACAATTCATGTGAAGTGACTTTCAACCTTGCCGCCAGGTCTGGCAGTCCCAGTGTAGGATTGAGAAATGGTTTTTCAATTGACATCAGCTTCTCCAACTTCTGTTTTTGCAAACCGAATTCTGAGTCTGGGATCCGAGATGGTTTAGAAGTAGTTCTTATTTCTTCTTCACGGATGATCTCTTTGATCTCGATTACCGACTTGTTATCGAACGCAAAAATCTCTTCCTGCTTTAGAGAAAAGTAGGCTATGAAATAAACGGCAAACAAATGACCGAAAGGTGTGACCGACCTGATCACTTCAATGCCAAGGATTTCTGCGTTAACCCAAAGGAACACCATCAACACTAGACCGATGAGCAAGTATCTTAGCCACCACAGGTCGATCGGCTGGCTTGAAGAAGAAAATAACTTCACATTGTATTTGTGTTGAACTAAACGAATCCATGCCAGGCTCCAATAGGTGATAACCTGGGTTATCAGCGATCCAAATACAAGAAACGCCGGATGGATGTGGGTTGCTTGTAAAATGAATTGTTCGAGTGCGTCCTTAAAAGATATGGGTATTATAGGAGTTAGTGCAAAAAATGCGAACAAGAGAGTTGGCACGAAATGAAGTAACTCCAATGCCGTGAATTTTTTATCTGGAGAGGTGAAATACAGCACACTTAGGTACAATGCCGGCGCCATCGCGAAGCGAGTAAACTCCATTAACCGGATCGTTGTGTCGTCGGTAACAACGGGGCTCGCGAGAGCACAGGCTGCTGCGAAAAAAAAGAACGACAGCCAACGGTTTGCAGCCACATTTGCTTTTCGCGGATTGGCAAGCGATATGAATGCCAGAAGGAATAGGCTGCCGCTAATAAGAGACGGAAAGTTCGGATCCACACGTAAAGATAGAGATATCATGTTTATTAAATTCTGGGTATGAAAAAATTTCCGATACTCATCGCCATTATTTCTTTCTTCATTTCATGCAATGCTAAATTATTGTCAGGTCACAGTCTTTAGGATCGTTTCGTGAGACCATCACATTCAACCCCGATTTGCAATAAAAATATTGATCCAAAAGAGGCTGTGGCTCTTTCCCATTACATTCTGAGAGACCCCTGTTTTATTGTTTGGTAATTTTAATACCAGCGAAGTCCCCACTTGATCCATTCCCCACCCAAAACCCGACAGAACCATTTGTTTGCATGGACAATTTATCGACAGTTAAGCTTGGCTGGCTATTGTTGTTGATATACACTTCAATTTTCGGATTGACTACAATCACCTTAACATGAACCCAGGCGTTGGGGTCAGGTGCTGGGTCAATTGGCTGCTCGTACTTAGCAGGAAATTCCTCTCGAAGTTTGTTCCATGTATAAACCGGATGAGCGATATATTGAACACAATGGCTCTTTCTACTTTTATCCACAGCCCTAAAATTAAATGGACGTAAATAAATCGCATCATAGGTGCTGTCGTTCAGACCATGAAAAGCTATTCCAACAAAGCTTTCCCCCTGTACATCTTTTCCCTTTACATCAAACTCAATTACTCCGTTAGAAAACTTAATATCGGTTAACCATGCCAGGCCATCACCCCCTCTTTCATTCAAGTGAACTCCAACTCGCGAGCCGTCTTGAATCAGGCTCATCACACGGTTGTAGACCTTAATCTCATTTCGTTTAAACAGGGCAGCAAGGTCAGGGGATTTAGCGTCCTTTGTCTGAGAAAAGGACGAGAGAGAAATTAAGATTATAATTGCGAAGAGCAAGTAAACTTTTGAATTCAGGCTTGTCATATGTAAATTTTGTGGAGATTGGTTTATTCTCAAAGTTTATTCAGTTCTTAACGCCTCGACAGGGTTCTTTAGACCAACTTTAACAGCTTGCATAGCAATTGTCATCAACGATATAATAACTGTTATCAGGCATGCCAGTCCGAAAATCCACCAGGCCAAATCAATTCGGTAGGCAAAATTTTGCAGCCAACCTTTCATAACATACCATGATATAGGAATGGCAATGGCCGACCCCAAGAACACGAGCCGGAGAAAGTCAAAAGAGAATTTTGAAAGTATGTTTCCTAATGTCGCTCCTAAGACTTTTCTGATTCCAATTTCCTTCTTACGCTGCTCTGCAGAGAAAATTGCAAGCCCAAACAAGCCCAGGCTAGATATAACTATAGCAAGAATTGCAAAGACGTTTGCAAGTCTGCTAATTACTTCTTCGCTTTTGTAGAGCTTTCCATACTGTTCATCCAGGAATGTGTAAAGAAAAGGATAACTAGGATTAATTTTCTTACATATTTTTTCAAGACTTTCCATGGCCACCTTGGTCTGCCCGGGTTGCGTTCGTATTAAAATCGTCCCAAAATTCAAATGCTCTTTTACATCAAGCACAATTGGATCAATAGATTCTCGCAGGGAATTCGTGTGGTAATCCTTCAACACTCCAACAATCGATCCTTTTTTGTCAAAGACGGTAATCTGTTGACCAACCGGTTGCTTCAATCTCATTTGTCTAACAGCTTCCTCATTCACGAGGAAATTGGTGGAGTCCGCTTTTACTTCGCGAGAAAAATCCCTGCCCTCGATTAATTTCAAATTCATCACCTTCACGAAATCGTAACCAACGGAGGCCAACGCAAAATTGATCATCATATTGGGATCTTGCCCGGGCCACTCGACCGCTGGAAGCCTAAAGGACATGGCATGTGGAAATTGACTACATCGATCGACTGCTTTAATTCCAGGCATTATAGAAGCTTCCTCTCTGAAAATTGAGTATTTGGAAATAAGATCGCCCTCCAACGGGATGTAGACAAGATTCTCCTTGTCATATCCAAGATTTTTGGATTGAATAAAATTTGTCTGCCTCGAAATAACAAGAGTAGCGATAAGGAGCAGAACAGACATTACGTTTTGAACGACCACTAGGCCTTTGCGGAAGAAGACTGCCCCGTGTCCAAAAACGAATGAGCCCTTTAAAATTTTCGTTGGCTTTAGAGAGGACAAATAGAACGCTGGATAGCTGCCAGTCAGCAATCCCATCATAATGACAAGCAGGGGCAGTATCAAAAAGAAATAGGGATTGCCAAAAGGCAATGAAATATCTTTTCCTGTAAGCTCATTAAACCATGGCAAGAATAAATGCACCAAACCGACCGCCAAAATCACCGCCAGGAATGTAAACAAAGTTGCTTCGCTAATAAATTGCCAAATCAGATTTTTTCGCGAAGAGCCAACAACTTTACGAATTCCAATTTCTCTAGATCGGTCAACTGCTCTGGCGGTTGCCAGATTCATGAAGTTGATACACGCGATGAATAAAATTAATGCAGCGACTCCCGAAAAAATCCAGATATATTCTATTCTGCCAGAGGTCGGAATCCCATTTTCAAATTTGGAGTGCAAGTATTGATCACCGAAACGCTGCAATCCCAACTCAATTTTACGATCAGCAGTCATTCCCCCTAAACGGCTTTTTAGGAACCCTTTCATTTTGTTTTCAACTTTTTTCCAATCTGCATCCGGCCTCAGTTGAATGTAGGATAGCGTTCCAAAATGACCCCAGGATTGTTTGAATGGGTTCTCCTTGACCCACGCATCCCAGTTCATGAGGTAGTCGAATTGATCTGTGGAAATGTTAGGCACATTCTCAAAGACGGCAGTTACGATCAGGTCTTTACGCCCATCGAAGAGAACGGTTTTTCCCAAAGCATTATCTGCTGATCCAAAAAGCAATTCAGCCATTTTCCGGCTAACGCATAAGCTTTGTGGTCCAGTCAACGCATTCTCCGCACTTCCTGCCAATAATTTGTAATCAAACATCTTAAAGAAGTCTTTTTCCGCGCGGCTGCCTTTTAATTTCTCAATTTTATCGCCTACGCGAAAAGTCTCGTAAATATCATCCTGAAGGCTGAGACGAAAATATTTTACAAAGCCGGTTGCATACTCAATCTCGGGTATCTCCTTTTTTAACTCAGCAGGAAGCATAGCCGGGGTATTATAGCCAGCGTCCATAATTTGACCTTGGTTCGTGAAATTAGTATAGACTCTGAACAACTGCGTGTTGTTGGTATGAAAGTTATCGACACTCCTTTCATGCATTATCCAAAGTAAAATCATGAGGCTACTGGCCAAACCGAGTGAAAGCCCCACAATATTTATAAGCGAGAATGATCTGCTACGCATTACGTTTCGATAGGCGACAACTGAAAAATGTTTTAGCATGGCGCTCATATTAAATTTGATTGAAGGCTTGCCTTGAACTTTGGAAAATGGTCTCTGCAACCTTATCGCATTTAGAATATATTTTTTGTTTGCTTCTCGTTCTCCTTCTGTTTCTAACCAATAATTATACAATTCAAGCAAATCACCTTGAACTTCCTCAAGGGAATCTTTAGGGCAAGACCATGCCAGTATCTTTCGAGCCCATTTCGGAGGCATTAAATTCTCCTCTGGTTCACTCATATGCTTTTGATTTGGAATTGTATCGGAATTTGCGACCAAAGTTTATTACGTACACCTTGACTTTCACGTAAGGCTTTGTAGCCAATGGAAGTAATTGAGACAAATCGTTTTCTTCTGCCTCCACGTTCCTTAGTAGCTCCCCCCATTTTGGAATGCAGAAATCCTTTGTCTTCCAATCTCTTAAGGGTGGTGTGCACTGTGCTAAAGTCGATTGAACGACCCGTTTGATGCTCCAGTTCCTGTGATATGTTCACCCCATACGCATCAATACCAATAACCGCGATTGTCAACAATATCAATTCTTCCAGTTCTCCTAAGTAGTACCTTTTCATTATATCATTTGATTTTGTCGATTAAATACTTATCGAAAGTATAAATAGAAAAGGAATTTTCAAAATGACGATCTTATTGAAATCCCGAAGTGGATTTTTTTTCTGAATTCAAGCGATTGATTGGATCGATTTGTGAGACTTTCAGGTCTCGGAACTTTATCCTCTAAAATAATTAATTTTCTCTACGCCTTCTGCCATTGAATAGTATAAGTCAGCAATATCCGCCCATTCACTATTCCGTAAAATCATGTCAATAAAATAACCTGCATTGAACCACTTTTCTTCTTCCTTGCTGATAGGTCTATGAGGATTCGTTTCTATTGAAAACTCGGCTAAACATAAGGCTATTTCAATAGAATTAATGTGAACGCTTTTTGCTTTAACGTCAGTTGCCAATAAATATTTATATAGTTTCTTTCTTAGACTTTCGAGAATATTCTTTAACTCTTTCAATGTTGCGTCATGCATATATCCGTCGGGTTTTCAATGATCGTAATTTAATTTGGTTACTGAGACTACCCTCAGGCATTGTGAAACTGAACCACACTATCTATCGTTTAGAAATGGTTTAACCGATTCCCAAACAGCTGGGAAGTTGCAGAAGAACACGACGTGATGACAGCCTGGAATAATCGAGAGCTGTGCGCCACGAATTGATTTGGCACATTTAACAACTGATTCCGTTGAATTATATTCATCGCGGTCTCCGGCCATAACGAGGACGGGGCTTTTTATCCTTTCGAAAGTTTCCGAGCTTAGGTAGTCTTCATTATAAAGTTTATTAAGTTTTGAAAGGCATTCGCCCCATCGTTGTGGCTCGGGCATTAATGCAACACGGGAAGCGAAGAATGCTGAATCACTTTTCATCAACGCTTTTGGAGTATAATTGAATTTCTCCCTGGAGTTGTTCAGAGGAAAATCCCCAGCACCTATTGAAATTAGTCTTTTTACCAATTCTGGATGCAACGCGGCTAGTTTCAGACCTGCGAACGCCCCATCGCTAAAACCCAATACAATTATGCTATCCTTGGTAATGCTTCTTATTACTTTGTAGGCATCTTCGGCTCGCTGTTGGTAGGTAAATGGCTCGCTACCGATTTCTGATTTTCCATGCCCTCGCGTGGCCAAACAAATCACTTGATACTGTTCTGCGAGCTTTGGGATAAAGTTTGCAAACTCATCAATATATCCGTAAACCCCGCCATGCAACATTACCAAGGGCTTGCCCTTACCATATATTTCGTAATAAATCCTGGCATCGCCCACATTAAAATAATGTCCCGTTTGGCGATTATTCCCATAGGGAATCATTTGACCGAGGGCCGCAAGATTCATGCGTAACAGCAAACTAATTAGCAAAACTTTCCCGTAACTAATTAGTTTTTGGTCCGAGTGGGCACCAGCAAAAGAAAATAAAGCAGAACTGGGACTACAGTATTTGATCATAGGAACAGGGTCTTTAAGATTCAAGTCAAACTTAATTTAGATGGAACAATTAATCGTTTTTTGAGACATTCAATCTTAAATTATTTAATTCCGTATCCTGATTTGACAATCCGGGGATAACTGCAGGGGATATTGAGTTCATTATCTCAAAGGGGTTGTATGGCAAGGCGATGATCACTTATTGAGTTGATAATCAATTCTAAATTATTTACCGATTGTTTAAGGTGTGTTACAAGAATTTTATCCTGTTCCTCAAACTCGCCATCAATTTTAGAGGCTAATTCAACAATACTATTTAGAGGTTCCTTTAAGTTGTGAGAGGTGATTAATGCATATTCTTCAAGAGCCTTTCTTTTCCTTTGTAAGTCTTGGGTTCGGTCTTGTATGATCATCTCCAAATTATCATTGATGGATTTAATCTCATCAGACTGCGCCTCTATCTCATCTTTCTGCTCTTTTAGTACCTTTTGATCACGAACCTTGTTACGAATTAATACGACTATTGAAATTAGAAGTACAGTTACCACTGTTATTACCACAATCAGTTGACTGCGCCTTGCCGAGTCATTTTGCATTGTGATGCTCTGCAACTTAATTTCCATTTGATGGATATCCTTTTCCTTGTTAAGGAGATTTAGGTTGCTCTCAGAAGTTGAACCATTGATGAATTTATATAAATCAATGTTTATGTAATTGGAAATAATTGAATTCTGATTTTGAATAAAATCTGAACTTGAAAAATATTCATCCAAAGGAATATCCCAATCGTTGGTTATTGGGAAACCAATACCATGACCTAACTTTTTCTGAGTAAAATAATTTTGTCTTTTGAATGTATTCTTTCCATCATTTAACGTCATCAGGTAGACGGGAAGGGCCAAATACCCATAAGCCCTTTGTCGAATTTGCATTGCCCTAAGAAAATCGAAGCTGTTGGAGACGTATTTATATTGAAAGTTTAAATGTTGCTCTTCCTGTAGGTTATGAATATCCGACTCCATCGTTGTTCCAGGGATTACAATTGCGGTGCCATCTACTAAATACTTATTTAGATCATCCTTAGTCGACACAATGGGGATGTCTTCGGTCGAAACAAAAACAGAAATATCGGCCATGTAGGAAGGGGAAAATTTCATGAATGTTCTCCTTTGCTCGGTAATAGAAAATCCACCTAGGCTGAAAATTCCAATCGAAGATTTATTCTGGACCTGACTCAAAATCTCCTCGAAGGATTTTAACTGAATCCATTTGATCGAGAGATCAATAGCATAGCGGCCTTTTAAATATTTTTGAAATCCAAGCATGATATCAACTTCTAGTCCTTTCAAGGTTCCTTTAGGATCTTTGAAGCTGAAGGGATTATTATCGTACCAGTAAACTGTTACAATTCCACGACTAGATTTTTTGACGTCATTCCAACTTGAATTAATCTGAGAAAATGTTGATGTGACACAAAAACAGAGAAAAATCGATAGGTGAGGCGCAAGTCTCATTTGTTTTCAGATTCTGCTTTTTCAATAACGTTCATGGCCCTACGCATAACAGAATCCAGGTTAGTAGATGATTTTTTAAGTTGAGTAATTAGTGTTTTTGTCTCGTCTCGTAAATTAACTCGCTCTAAGAGCTGCACTAATCCGAGTACACTTGCGAGCGGAGCACGCAATTTGTGTGCGGTAAAGAAAGCCTGTTTCTCAAGAGTAAGATTTTCCATCTCAAGTTCCTTGGCTCTTTGGCTTACCGTAAGTTCGAGATTGTCGTTTATCGACTTAATTTCGTCTGACTGAGCTTCAATTTCATCTTTCTGTTCTTTTAATTGGTGGTGGTTTTTAAGCTGGCTTCTGTACAGAGTGATGGCAACAATGAATAAGGATAGGATAACGATGATCACAGTAATCAAAAATCGCCGTTCGCTCTTAGCCCTTAATATCTCTGCCCCCTGAATTTGAATTTGCAATTCTTGAATCTCTTTCTCTTTATTGAGTAAGCCGATTTCATAATCGGGGTTGGAAGCTAGTGCCTCCATAAAGAGGTACATATCAAGGTTGATATAGTTGGAAATAATTTTGTTAAGGCTTTGTTTGAACTTCGAACCTGAAAAGTAAGCGCTGAGTGGTATAGCTAGGCTGCTATGTTTTGGATAGGCGAGCGCGTATCCATCATGAATTTTAATCAAATAATTTTGACGTTTTACGTTACTCGCCGTCTGATTATAATTGAATAGGTACGTTAAGAGACTGACATACCCAAATGTCTTAGGTTCTTCAGATATTGATTTTAGAATCTCAGATCCTCCCTTATTCCGGTAATCTTTCGAAAATGTAATCTTATTGTCAGACTTGATGGATTCAAGGTCCCTTTCAAAAGAGGTTCCTTTCATTGTGATCGCTGTGGCGGATTGTAAAATTCTTATTAATCCATCTTTTGATTTAGCGAGTGGAAGATCATTACTTGTTAAAAGGATGGATATGTCTGCCATATATGGCGGAGTAAAGCTGATTTCCTTTTTCCTCTCCTCCATCAAGGAAATTCGGGCTGCCCCTAAATACAGGCCGGTTGCTTTGGTTGTTATGTCTGAATAGACATGATTGAAGTCAGGTTCTTTTACCCAATTGATTTTGACTTCAACCTTAAATGAATCGCGAACGAATTCAGTGAAACTTTTGATGATTTCATACTCGATTCCTTTTAGTCCTTCCGTTTGATCGTTATATAAAACGGGCTTGTTTTCAAACCAATAGACAGTAAGTTCTCCCTTGCCGGTCTTGATTGCTTGCTCCCAGCTAATATCACTATTAGAAGATATATTTTGGCCGTAGGTAAGAAAATGAATATTGAAGGAGATAGTTAAAAAGGCTCCTAAAAAAAAGGGATTCATAAGGGGCTTTAGTAAGCGGTACAAATGATTAAAGCCCAGGGCCAATTGCGTATCTTTTGAATTGATCGAACCAAAGATACTTACTTTTGCGATTGCTATTTTATAGGCAGCAGCATAATTCTAAGGTGTGCTCAAGGATACTTCCCCACTAACAGTATCATTTTAGCATGCATCTCAGTTGCGAGTGCCTTGGTAGCAAGACGGCCTCCCGTAATAAACTTTTGCTATTTGGAAGGCGGCTTTGATTGTTGCTTGATCCTCCTATTTCTATTTGATCTCAAGTGGTAAATCAATCAATCGTTTTCTGAGACTTTATTTCTGAATGAAAAAATCCTACATCATTTTACTCCCTTGGATTTTTCCCACCATCCATTTTGTTTTCTTATGTAGATTATTTGACCAGTATGATATGCATTATGCATGCACAAATTGGCAATTTCACTGCTCCATTTATTGAGTTGCTCGTCAGTTGAATTTTCAAGTGATTGCTCCCATTTAGATTGGATGCTATCCAGTTTTGCTACAGCTAATTTCCAATCAATAGTCGTAAATTCAGTAAATGTGATCTCATTATCATTATTAAAGTGCTGTGGTGTACTACCGTTAAAGGCAATCAAAATCCTGTCATTCCAAAAGATCAAATGAGACACTAATTCACCAATTGAGTGGTTCCCACTGCTGTCTTTCAAATTGACTTGTTCTGCTGTAAGTCCTTCAATTGCAATTTTCGTCGGGACAAACCAATTTTTATTAGTATGGCTGTTCCTCAATTGTTCGAGAAGAATTGACCTACGAGTCGGATCGTTATTTTTCTTAGAGCATCCCAATAATAAAAAAAATAAAGCGGCTGCTATTATTATCCGTTTATGATTAGTCGTCAAGCTAACACAGATTTTACTATTCAC
>Ga0207112_1007_pt1 | contig 51651 bp, 40 predicted proteins | sample Alteio_BWMinHeat_72_FD_153549 | JGI IMG/M metagenome (GOLD analysis project Ga0207112, IMG submission 153549) | Enriched cells from forest soil in Barre Woods Harvard Forest LTER site, Petersham, Massachusetts, United States -... | ecosystem: Environmental > Terrestrial > Soil > Temperate forest >...
AATGAATTTTGTCTCCGGATGTTTTCGAAATACATGATGCTGTTCGCTCATGATGGAATCGAACGACGGGAATATTCAAAATGGGGAGAGCTGGTGTTAACACAGGAAAATCTAAGCGTCTCCACTCGATCCATGCATCATAACCGCGATTGTTCAATGCCAAGAACTTCTGTTCACCAATTTTTTGTTTGTAATTACCGGTTGCGGTAGTATATGCAACAGCTGCCTGCGCCAAAAAGGTAGTCGCATCACCTGTTGTACCGCCCCAGTAGGTAATAGAAGCTGTGATTGCATTATTGTAGTGCGTTTGAGCTACAGCAGCTCCGCCTGTAATAAAGCCGCGCTCCGCAGCTTCAGCGAGGAAGAACTCTACCTCTGAATAATCCATAAATAATGCTTCAAAAGTAGAGGCTGTAATTTTGTCTCCGATGTGTGAAGTAGATGCGTAAGTATTAGGGAATCCATTGATTCCACCAACATAGTTACCGGATACCGTCGTAAAATAAAATTGCCTTCGCGGATCATTAAGTGTGTTCATTTTGTCAACGATCGTTTTACTAGCAACAAAATCCTGTCTTGTAGTGAATGGTGCTACAAGATTGTTAGATACCAAGTTGTTGTTGGGTTGAGTAGCAAGAAAAGTATGACGGGCATTATCAGCATTGCTTGCCATCAATCCACCGGCTACTGCCTGGGTCACCATAGTCTGCGCTTTCGTCGCATCTACATCCGCCAAGATCATCGCTAATCTTAGCTTCAATGAATTGGAGAACTTAATCCAACGACCAATATTTCCGGCATACAAAACATCATACGTAGTTGGTATGCCTGCCTTGGTACTATTCAATCCAGCGATAGCTGCATCCAATCGAGCAAGAACATCTGAATACGCAGTACGTGCGTCATCATACCCTGGGAGAGTGTTTGAAGGATCAAACGCTTTCGAATAAGGAATGTTTCCGAACGTATTGACCAGAACAGACCACGCACAACACTCCATTACTTCAATCTGGGCCAGTTGGTTTGACTTAACTTCAGCAGCGATTACATTGTCAGCGCTGATAAGCTTTTTAGCTTCTTTCAAGTCAGAAATCACATCGCGATATAGCGTTTGCCACCAGCTTTGCGGTATTGTTCTGCTCGTCATGTCATATCGAGGCTCAGCAGTGTAAGTCACCGTAGCCCACTGCTGGACATACAATCTGAAGTTATTAGTGTTTACGCTAGGCGTATTCAAAAGATCAATCAGATTTTTAACCGCATTTGCAAACAACGTTGACGGAGGTACGGCAGCTGCCGCCTTCTGGCTTACGTTGTAATCTTTCAAATCATCGACACAAGAGGTCACCAATGCCGTTGTAAGAAGTAGTAACACAAATATTTTTTTCATATCCTTATTTCTAGAATTTAAGTTTAACATTGAAACCATAGCTCCTCATCGAGGGGTATGCTCCGCTTTGATAGCCTGAGTTGGCATTGCCTGAGCTCAAACTCTCTTCAGGGTCTGAATAAGGAAGATTTTTGATGATAAACAGGTTTCTCCCAATCAAAGACACATCTATTCCTTTCACACCGCCGATCTTTGAAATGATCAGGTTTGGCAATGTATATGTCAAATTCACTTCTCTAAGTTTGATGTAGGACGAGTTGTAGATGTAAGCCTTATTTACTGCATTCAAACCACCTCCAGCATAATAACCGAACGGATTATTTCCGTTTGCATCGACGTTTTCACCATATACGGTGTTTGGAGTTCCATCGGCCTGAACCCCTGGCAACAAAATGCCGCCACCTTGCGCGACTGGCAGACGAGCTTCAACCCCTCTTGCATTTAAGCCAGCACTATTCAGATACTGACCGGTATTTTCGCCATACCATAAATCAAGCGAAAAAAGGTCTCCACCCTGACGCGCATCAAGAAGGAAATTGAAAGTGATGTTTTTGTATTTGAACGTGTTGCTCAAGCCTGCCAACCAGTCAGGGTTGGGATTACCAATGATATCAGCTGAACTTGCCCCTCGCATATAGTAACCATTTCCCTCAACCGTTCTCTGACCATTGGTATAAACAAAATCACGGCCTCTGATTACACCGTAGGGTTGACCTTTGGCTGCATTAACAGACACTCCACCTTGGAAGCTCGCGATTTGAACGTTAGTAACTTCATTCGCGCCTTCACCATACAAGGAAACAACCTTATTTCTACTGCGCGTAAAGTTCAGGTTAACTGTCCAAGAGAAATTATTTGTTTTCACCGGAATTCCAGAAAGAGATAGCTCAATACCTTTGTTTTGAATTTCTCCCGAGTTCACATAGGCTGCAGTATAACCTGTTGCAGCGGTTACAGTTACCGGCAGGATTTGATCGAATGTACTTGACGAATAATAAGTCGCGTCAAATCCAATGCGATCATTCAGGAAGCTTGCTTCAAGTCCTACTTCTCTGCTTGTAGTTCTCTCACTCTTAAGTAAAGCATTATTCCTGGTATTGGGCAATGAAAACAGCGTAGTAGATCCATAAGCTGTCGGCTTATCATATACATTGTAAACAGAAAGAACCGGAGCGCTGTTACCTACTGTTGCATAGTTTGCTCTCACCTTACCATTCGACAACCAGGAAACATTTCTAAGCAAAGCGGAATACGCAAACGTAAAGCCTCCTGATCCATAGAGATAAGTATTGCTTGCAACAGGGAGAGTAGTTGACTTATCCTGTCTCAAGCTACTTTCTATAAACACAATGTCCTTATAGCCAAACGTAGTGTTGATATACATACCATCTATACCGACTCTCGTATAAACTTCAGTAGGAACCACCTGACCAGATGAGTTCGCGAGTGAATAAAGACCAGGTACAACAAGTCCACTCACAGTAGATCCTCTGATTGAGGAGTTCACATTTCTTCTTACGTTAGCACCTAACACCGCACGCCAGCTAATAGCTTTGGTAATTGCTTTGCTAAAGTTCAACATCAGGTCATAGTTCATCTCTTTTGATGACTGATTAAACCGGGTGTAGTTAGACGTTGAGGCGCTACCAACCGCAATACGCTGTTCAATAAAGTCATTTGTTAAACTCAAGCCTACGCGTCCAGTGAGGGACAACCATTCTGTAAGTTTGTAATCCAACATCGAGTATCCAAACAAGTTATTGCGTGTGTCATTATTAAAGTTCTGGTAACGATCCCAGTATGGGTTGTCAGCATAAATTGGACCGAGTCCGGCTGTACTTGCCCAGTTCCAAGTTACGTTCTTGTAATTTCTGAAGTAAGCAGTACGCAATTCTTTGATATCGACGTTCTGTTCCCACCACTGACGGAAACCTTGGTTGGGATTCAGACCACTGTATCCCGTTCCGTACCTTCCAATTCCATTGATCACGGAGTAGTTAGCTGATACGGTGAATTTCAGTTTAGAGGCGAGATCCATAGTAGTACTGAAGCTGAAGAGGTCCTTTTTCAAAGAGCTATTTGGCAACACACCTTTTTCATCCACCCGTGTATACCCGAATTTATACGTTGCATTTTCTCCGCCACCGGTGATAAGAGCACTCTGATTGGAGTTAGTTGAGGTCTCATAAAATGTAGAAGGATCATTCTGTGCAGCTACCCATGGAGTTGCGTGCTGGTATCTTGGATCAAATGGATCCAATGCATACCATTGGTAAACCTTCAAATTGGGATTGAATTTCGGACCGAATGAGGCATCATCATCAAAACGTGTAGTTGTCAATGTGCCATCAAGTCCTGTATAACTATAGGCGTTACCATTTGTGATATAATCCTCGTAACCGGCACCGTACTCCTTCTGGTAAGTAGGGAAAGTGGATTTGTTGATAGTTCCCCATGTTACACCACTATTAATAACAACATCAAAGCTCTTTTTCTTACCATTTTTGGTTGTGATCATGATCACACCGTTGGCTCCTCTTGATCCATACAACGCGGTCGCCGCAGGTCCTTTCAAAACGTTAACTGAAGCAATATTATCGGGATTGATATCAGCAGCCGCGTTACCGTAGTCGGGACCGCCACCCCCTGTAGTTTGTGACGAGTTAACTGCGTTATTTTGGTTGTCATTTGAAACTGGGACACCATCTATCACAAACAACGCTTGGTTGTTGCCAGTTATAGATTTCATACCGCGGATCACCACGTTGGTTGCACCACCCATCGTGTTATTGGTCTTAATGTCAAGGCCAGCAACTCTCCCTGAAAGGGAATTGACAAAGTTGTTGTTTCGAGCAAGCAAAACCTGATCTCCCTTTACAGTCTGGTTCGCATAAGCGAGTTCATTTTTGTTCCTTTCAATACCAAGAGCTGTGACAACAACTTCGCTAAGTTGCTTCACATCCACAGCTAGTTGGATATCAATTACGCTTCGTTGGCCAATTTCAATCTCTTGACTTTCCTTACCAATAAAAGTAAAGACTAGAATGCCACCTGAAGCCGGAGCTAAAAAATTGAACATACCCTGAGAATCAGTGATTGTTCCATAGGTTGTTCCCTTTAGAACGACATTGACGCCTGGCAACGCCGAGCCATCCTCTTTAGATGTCACTTTGCCTGTTACCACTCGATCTTGCGCTAGCATTGACTGGCTTGCGGTCAATGAGCAAATCAAGACTAGTAACAGTCGTAGATTTTTTGTCATAGTATTATGGTTTAGTTAAATAATAATTTAAAAGTAGATGGAGAGCAACACCATCGATTGGTCGAACCCGACTTGTGAATTGGTTAAAACCGTCAATTAGGTTTTTGTCTGTTTCAGCCAATGATATCAGATAAGGGCGCGATAGTTTTGTGTAAACTTCTTCGGTAGAAGTTTTAGGTATATTAGATTAAGAAAAAAGGAGCACCAGGCGGGTGCTCTTTTTTTATGCATAGTATTGGCATGTTTTTTTTCAGAGACACGATGTCACTCGGGTCACAAACAAAAATAACTTTAGTGAGATTTCTTAATTAGATGAGTGTAAGTTCTTCTTTGAGAACAGTACTTTTTAGATATTCCTGCGGATAGCAATTGAAGCGTCTCTTAAACAATTTACAGAAAGAAGATGGATCACTGTACCCGACTTCATAACATATTTCGTTAGTCGTTTTGTCAGTGGTTTTTAACAATCGTTTTCCTTCGCTTAGCCGCATATGTTGGATATATTCGAGCGGCCTAAGTCCAAAGACTCTTTTAAACTCTCTTGAAAAATAATCTTTATTAAGGCAAGTTAAATTTGCTAAATCGTTAACGGAAATATTTTCCTTGTAACAAGAGAATACATAATCTTTTGCCCTCGTAAGCCGCTCGTACAATTCTTTCTTTGTAGACATCTTGCTACAAGGTATCTTTCTTATCTCCTGCCAAATGTCTTTTTGTTTACAAAGCAATGATTCGAATAAGGTACAAACCGCGTCATCAACATGTTCTTTATTCTGATTTAAGTTGTTTATCAGAGTCCGCAGATTGGTCAATTGTAAAGAAATCGATTCGTCATAGTCATAAAGTTGCTCATTGAAAAGAAAAGTATGCGGACTGGTGTAAAAAGGATCATCCAATAATTCAGAGTTAGTACCAAAAAGAGAGGATAAATAACCAATGACAAATTGAGGAGAAAAGCTCACAGAAAGGGATTCAACTCTGTCTATCGAAGAGATGAAACTTGCTCTTTGACTTCCTTCATTAAGAACAAGATATTTTGAATTAGAAATCCTGTACGTACAGTTTTTGACCTTGTAGTACTCGTTGCCGTCAAAGGCACAGTGAATGGAGAGCAAACTCCAACGATTCGACGGCTCCATTTCTCTTGCTGAGAAATGCACAATTGAATTTCTGTCACCGAAAGCCTTCGCGTACGAATTTGTGTCGGATACTTGACTAAAAGGATTAGAAATCTCGTTTGTGAGAATTGTATTCAAATGACACTGATTTGATTTTGTAAGATCTGGAGACGAGAAACTTTGTATCTAGCTCTTCTCTTATTAACTGTTACAAAAGCAAAAGTATTCGGACAACGCGTTGATCTATGTTGCATTTGAAACAAATGCAGGTAATATCCATCTAGGCCATCTGACTTTCCATTACTTCGAATCCTATGTATTGGAGTCTGGGATTCTCAGGAACGAAAATAGATGGGTGATCTAGGGATTATTTGAACCATTCTGAAAGATGGTTGAACTCCGCAGGATTACTATTTATTTTAAAAACAGCAACCAGAATTTTGCCTTAGTCAACCAAGACAGAGCTTCTTTGGAATTTCTATATTGCTTAACGACAAAACGTTTCTTCAATGCCTGATTTAAGGAGTCAACATAGAAGTCGACAGACGTTTTTGCTTGCAAATCTGTAGGGGGAACCACTGCCATTCGGTAATTTCCTTGAGCAATGGCAAGGTAATCAACTGTTGATTCTACTGATGCAGTAATATCTTCATGCATCACCACAGAATGATCCTTCTTATTTAAAAGAATACGGTTAATACTGGGATTATCGCGAAGGATCTCCAGCGACTGAATAGTTTCCTGTCTGTAGACATCAGATGGTGTGAAGCCATGCCAGGTGAATACAACCAGTTTTAGTTTTCTGACAATTTGAATTGTCAGGTTCTTATTATTCAGAATCAACACGGAAATTTGGGTTTGTGTACGCATGCTAATGGAAAAATCATACCATCAACACAAACCCCCAGCGAACGGAGTAACACAAAGGTGAGCGTTAGATTTTAATCAAATCGAGAAATAAAATCCCATCATGGGATTAAAAATTACCTTATGATTCGCCCGACCGCTTTTTTACTCCGAAAAGCTAATAACCTGATCATTTCAGAATACTGAGAAGCGCTGTTTCGTTTTGGGTTATAATAATCAAAATTCATCTGCGCAAATTGGAAGAACCCTCTGCTGATTGATTTATAAATAATCTAAGGAAAATAAATGTATTCCCTAACGTAACGCACTGAATTGATCTCCTTAACTTCAATAGTCATTCTTACAACGGATACATTTTAATTTTTTCGAAAACAAAATGAATGGCTTTATTGTATGTCTCGATGCCGTGACCCACATTTTCAAACACAACAATTTCTCTCAGTGAGCGGATTTTTTGTTTTGCATTTGCAACGGAAGTTTGATAAGGGAATAACATGTCTTTATCTCCTTCTAATAAATAGGTGTCCACCTCCACTTGTTTGAGTTCCTCTCCCATATCGTATGGTTTTTGGGTATTGTCTTTGTAACGGCTAAGTGCGAACACTTCGTAGTCAACCATGAGGTCTTCTGCTTTAGGAGAGAGTTGATGATTGGGCTTGCAAAAAACTGCTTTATCCAAAAACAGCGAAACATTTCTCTTTGTTGGTGAGAAGATAGGGAGCAAATTGTAATACAGGTTTTTCAAAGAAAGTGAAAAAGGTTGCAAGCAGCCAGGGTTTAATAAGAAAATTGCTTTCACTTTAGTTGGGGCAACAATACTCAGCTTCATTCCAACGAGTCCACCAAAAGATGCACCAGCAATAAAGGCTCGTTCAATGTTTAATTTACTCAATACTTCAGAAGCCCACTCCCCATAGGCAACTGATTTGATGTCAGGTGTGTTGCCATCACTTAAGTTAGGAAGTCCATTAGTTTCAACAAGATAAATCCTAATATGTTGCTGCAGATGGGTAAGTCCATTATCAAAATCCCAAAAAAGGGATGTTGTTCTTGCTCCCGGAAAAACCACAAGAGCTTCCTGACTTTCATTACTTGTGCTTAAGCCCCAAACATGTGTCCTGCCAAGTGAGGTCTCCAATTCGATACGTTCATATGTTTTTCCGTTGAGTGCCTCCAATCTCGTTACCCAATTCTCAAACCATGACCTATCCTGCTCGACCTTTTTGAATTGTGAAGCCCTATGGATTTTCATTCTAAATTATTTGCTCACCATGGACTTAATTAAAAGCTTTCCTTATCAATCAAGCATTCAACATTTGAATGAAGCCAAAGAAATGAAGCGGGAAGTTGTGTGGTAATTTCTTTCGTCATTAATCGTCTGATAGCATCTTGTTTTTCAGAGCCCGTTATGAGCAATAGAATTTTTCTTGAAGCTAAAATGTCATTTAAGCCGACTGTCATTCCAAAGGTTGGAGTCTTGGACATTGTTTGCACCATGGTATGCTGAACAGTAGTAGAAGCAAGCTTCGCAATATGGCAATCGCGTTGTAAGAAACTTGCTGGCTCATTAAATCCGAGATGTCCATTTTTACCGAGGCCAAGAATACAAAAATCTATCGGGCCAACTTCCTCAATTATATCCTGAACACGTTGACATTCTTCTGTTACGTTATCCGCCTCGCTATTGAATTCAACAAATCTATCAGAGGAAACTTTTAAAGGCTTCAAGACATTTTCTTGCAAATAGGAATGGCAAGAGTTAATGTCATCCATAGGTATTCCTCCCCATTCGTCTAGTTTTACTATTTTCATTCGAGTAAATATGTCAGCCTCATGCTGATATACTTTCGCAAGTCTATCATATAATCCAAGGGGAGATCCTCCTGTTGCGCTACACACTATTAATTCTTTCTTTTTCTTCAATTCGCCTACAAGCATATCAGCGGCCCCATCGCTCATACTTGCATAATTAGTAAAGTAAGTAAGTCTCATAGCGTCAAGTTAGTTTCGATTTTACTACGAATTAAATTCAAATCAGTGGGCTGACTCGCAATTCCTCCCACCTGTTTCAGACTCATTGTGCCACAGATCATTCCATCACGAACACAATCATCCAATTTGTTTCCGGCTAACCAAGCTGTTAAAAATCCAGCATCAAAATTATCTCCCGCTCCAGTTGTATCTACGATTTTTAAGTCTTGTTTCAAATAAGCCGGAACGTTAAATAATGTAACCTTTTGATCCTTACTGAATGCAACGGCACCATCACCTCCGCATTTAATCACTGTAAGTTTACAAAAGTTACTCAACCATTTCCCAGCTTCATGTACGGACGACTGACCGGAAATATGAAGTGCTTCTTGTTCATTAGGAATAAACACATCCACGAAAGGCAAGATGGCATGCACGGCATGCCAATCCCCAAATGGGGACCAATTCGTATCGAGTGAAATCGTTACTCCATTCTTCTTTAGTAAGGGAACTTGTTGCTTCCAAAAATCATGTAGATGAGCAAGAAGGTAATAGCTGGTGATATGAACATGCTGGGGCTTATCAAATAATCTTGTCGCTAGCAATTCGTCGCCACTCATTTCACTCAAGGCCCCAAGGTAAGTCAGCATAGCCCGGTCGCCATGATAGGCTAATCCAAGACCGACTGCAGTTTTTTCCGTAGTACTTTTTATGATATAATCCGGAGGCACATTCAGGCCACGCAAACGCTCTATTAAATAATTCCCGAATACATCTTCACCCACTTTACCGATCAACTTAATCTGACCTCCAAGTTTTGTGAACTGTGAAGAAAAAATTGCCGTTGATCCACCCAACTCGACTGTGTAATCATTTACAAATTGTTCTACCTGGCCGTAGACAGGTTTAACATCTCCTACAAATAATAAGTCAACGCACAGATCAGCTACGGTTACGATTTTGTTTTTCATTTGAGGCAGTTTTGCAGCTTCTAAAATTATTCTTTTAGAAGGTGAATTTAATGATATCAAACAATATTATTAAAGTCAACATTCCAGACCTTTGAGGTCATATGGCAGCACGTTTTTGAATATAGGTTTAAAAAGATTGATGCGTCTTGATTGAATAGAGAATCGAGAATTGTTTCATTGCCTGCCCCAGGAAAAGGATCTTATTCACTCCATGAACTGGATAGCTGAGTGGTCTGACCCTTAACTTTATCTATGCTTTATCTACGGGTTATCTACGGGTTATCTATGGGTTATCTATTTTCAGTTTTTTGATATGTGCTACGAGACATGTCCATTTAGCAGACTAGTTGTCGGTATAAATATGTTTTTGATTTGTTAATTATGTCGGTAAAAATAGAAAAGCCGGGACATAGTTCCCGGCTTTCCAGTTTAAAAAACTTACGATCAGCGCAGCAAAAAATCAGAACTGCTTTTACAACTCTCTGACCGAGTAAGAAGGCACACCGACACCGGCAAAAAATTATTACTTCCAACAACCACTACGAATGGAGTAATACCAGTCATGTCGGATATGCCATGCCTTTCAGTCCACTGACCACAGTCGACCGTCGACTGTTGACTGAGGACCTTAATCCACATTGTCATGCAAGAATTTGTTGTTTCCCAACAAGTTGTTATCATCGTTCAAGTTGTATCGAGAGATGAACGGTTCGGAGGAATGTGGCACATCGTTATCAACTTTCACACCCCTTCTCAAGTAAGCCGGCAAAGTCCACTTTTCGTTGAACTCCTCTTTTGTCATCTCCTGCTTCTTGTTGGCTTTTAGTTTTTCTCTGCGCTCTTTCGCTTGCTGTTCCAGGCGCTCTTTTGTTTTTCGTACTTCCATAAGGCCTTCGTCATTTATGATTTGATCTGATGCAATTTGATTGCCCACTTTAAATTCATCGTCCTCTGTGAATTGACTTTCATCTATCTGATCTTCTTTTAAAGAATTGGAAAGGTTTGATTTTAATTCAAAAACATAAGAACGTTCTTCCGAAGCTTCTTCATGTTCGATCGGTCTATCCGCAGGCTTATTCAATATTGGTTTATCACCAGGCCGTTGAACCACTGGTTTATCCACCGGCTTTTGAACACTTGGTTTTTCAGGTTCCTGGAGAACGGGGCGATCATCTTCATCTTTCAGTTTCAATTCGATTTCAACATCGCGCTGATTCACTGAGTTATCTGTTTGACCAAATAATGGAATTTGTGATTTATCAAGTTCGAGTGTTTTTTTCTCAACTTTCCTGGTCATTTTTCCTTCGCTGATAAAACCAGTTGCAATCACCGTCACACGTATGCGATCACCCAATCCTGAATCCACACCATGACCGAAGATTACTTCCGCCTCATCGCCAGCTTGCCCTTGAATATATTCTGTGATGGTGGTGAGTTCGTCCATCTGCAACTCCGCTTCCTCCCCTGATATAATGGAAAGTAAAATTTTCTTAGCACCCATGATATCACGATTGTCTAGAAGCGGAGAAGCAAGTGCTTGCTGTGCTGCTTTAATCGCACGATTGTCACCACGTGTTTCTGATGAGCCCATTACCGCTGCACCTGCATTTAGCATCACCGTACGTACATCCTGAAAATCAACATTTACGTATCCGGCCAATGTGATTATTTCAGCGATTCCTTTTGCGGCGGTAGTCAAAACATTATCCGCTTCACCGAATGCCTGACCGATGGCAAGGTTCCCGTAGATCTCACGAAGTTTATCATTTAATATAACCAGAACTGTATCGCAACTGGAACGAAAAGCATCGATGCCCGACTCAGCTTGCGCCAATTTTTTCTTGCCTTCAAAAGAAAATGGAACTGTAACAATGCCTACTGTAAGGATGTCCATGTCTTTCGCAATCTTTGCAATCACAGGAGCTGCACCGGTGCCAGTACCTCCGCCCATACCTGCCGTGACAAAAATCATTTTTGTACCGTTGAGCATTTCACGGATTTGCTCTTTGCTTTCAAGCGCTGCGGCCCGACCAACTTCAGGGTTGGCTCCACAACCAAGGCCTTCTGTAAGTGTGGCTCCGAGTTGCAACTTGTTTGGCACCGGGCTGCTGTTCAGCGCCTGCAAGTCGGTGTTGGCCACAACAAACTCGACATCCTTGATGCCTTGCTTATACATGTGGTTCACCGCATTGCTGCCGCCGCCACCCACACCAATCACCTTTATGATCGATTTGTGGTGCTTTGGCAGATCAAATTTGTATGATCCTGTTTCAAACATGACTTTAGTATTTAGTAGTGGTTTGTTTTAATTCGTTGTTCCTTAATCGTTGTTCGTTAATCGTTAGATTAATATTCATTCTTTCCATCTAAGTCATCAATGAGTAATCCTTTAGTTTTGTTTAAAATGCTGGAGAAGAAATCCGAAGTTGGATTTGCCTTTTTCGTTTTAACACTCGGTTTCACTTCCGCCATCTTTTCTTTGTAACGATCTTCACGTTCATCCAGTGAACGAAAACCAGCCAACACTAATCCGACAGCTGTTGCATACATGGGGCTTTTCACGGCTTCAATTTTGCTCTTGCCCAAATGCTCATTGGGATAACCTATGCGTGTATCCATGCCTGTCATGTATTCAACCAATTGCTTAAGGCACGCGAGTTGTGAGCCGCCACCTGTGATCACAATCCCACCCGCTAATCTGTTTTCGTAACCCGAATTGATGATCTCCGTGTGAGCCATTTCAATGATTTCTTCCATGCGGGCTTGAATGATGTTACTCAAGCTCTTCACAGAAATTTCTTTGGCTGTTCTGTTGCGAATGCCTGGAATTGAAACAATTTCATTTGGACTCGCTTCTTCAGCAATTGCCTTTCCAAAGCGCGTCTTTAATTGCTCCGCCTGTTTCGCCATTACCATCAATCCATGCTGGATATCAGTAGTCAAAATATTTCCACCAAATGGAATTACCGCTGTATGACGAATAATGCTATCATGGAAAACCGCAATGTCAGTTGTGCCACCACCTATGTCTATCAAACAGACACCTGCTTCTTTTTCTTCTTCGCTCAACACGGCAAGACTTGAGCTCAAAGGCTCCAAAATCAAATCTTCAATTTCGAGTCCTCCACGTCTCACGCATTTATTAATGTTATTGATCGCACTGGTCTGCGCAGTGATGATATGAAAATCGGCTTCCAATTTCACACCACTCATGCCCACGGGATCCTTAATTCCCTCTTCATAGTCTACCGTATAGTCCTGTGGCATCACATGAATGATTTCGCTGCCTGGAGGAATCACGATGCGATACATGTCTTCGGTAAGGCGATTCACATCTTCAATGCTTACCTCATCATCATTGGAAGAGCGAGTGATACTGCCGTGATGAACTGAACTTCGAATATGTTGGCCGGCGATCCCGACATTCACTACTCCAATATCAATACCACTCATATCACTGGCTTCTTTGATCGCCTTGCCGATGGCGAACACAGTCTTCTCAATGTTAGTGACAATGCCTTTGATTACACCTTCACTCTCAGCTTTGCCCATACCCAACACTTCGAGTTTGCCGAATTCATTCTTCCGGCCTACAATGGCACAAATTTTAGTTGTACCGATATCCAGGCCGACTACTATTTTCTCGTTTTCCATGACTCTTTATTTTTAGTGGTTGTGTTTTCGTTAGTGGATATTTTAATCGTTTACTCAATTTATAATTGGCGCATTGATAATTGTTTCATTCAGCTATTACTTGTCCTTCGTATTCTAAATTCACTCTCTCGTATTTTGTCCAACCGCGTTGTGGTAAGATTTCCTTATAGAAAATCATCAACTTCCTAAGCTTCGCTTCAATGTTTTCTGGCTTTCCAAATTCCACCTTCTGACCAGTCACTTGTGGAAATATTGAAATCTTTCCTTCTCCACCTATGTCCATTTGAGCAACCTGGGCCTTCCAAAATTTATCTGCGTTGATATATTCAATCAGCTCCAAAAGTTGAGTCCCCTCGTCAGTACTTTTTAAGTCGCCCATTTCAAGAAGTTTCTTCACATAGGGTCCACTTAACAACATTACACGTGAAGTGTATTTTTCTGACACTGGCATGATTACTCCGTCTTCAGCGATGTAGGCATCTGGGGCATCTGATTGAACAATGCGAGCTATCGGTCTCCGTAATTCCACATTTACAATCAGGTTGCCTTTGAGATCGCCAAATAATTGAGCGTCCAAAATATGTTTGTCGTATCTCAATTTTGATTCTATCTCTTTCAAATTGATCCGATCAATTCCAGTTCCTTTAATGGCCTGGCCCGAATTCTCGACCAGTCTCATTACATCAGCCTCATCAAGGAAATGGTTTTCATTAAGGTTATCCAATTCAATTACGATATCCTTGCACACACTTCCGCCTTGCTTGCGTTCACCAAAAGCGATCAAAAATGAAAGCCCAAACAGTGCAACCACCACTTTAATTTCTGTTCGTATATTTAACTTCCATTTCATAATTTTAACTCACATTTTTCTTTTCAATAACTCTTTAATTGGTTTTACCATTGTGTCAATGTCGCCTGCTCCAACCGTTGCAAGCACCTCAATATTCATCGACTCTAAATTTTGCACCAAGTCTTTTTTGGTACAGCGAATTTTAACAGGACTTGTAATGTCTTTGAAAAGAATGTCACTTGTTACACCAGGAATTGGCTCCTCACGAGCCGGATAGATATCCAACAACAGAACCTCATCTGCTATACTTAAGCTCCTGGAAAATCCCTCTGCAAAATCGCGTGTGCGCGTAAACAAATGAGGCTGAAAAACAATTGTAATTTTCTTCCCAGAATACATCGATTTCAAAGATTTCAAAAACGCTTCAATCTCTGCCGGATGATGAGCATAGTCATCGATGTAAACCAGTTTCTCGGTGCGGATTACGAATTCAAATCTACGTTTCACACCCGTGAATGAAGCCAGCGCTTCGCGGATAGTTTTGTCGTCAATGCCCAATTGCATGGCAACGACAGTTGCAGCTATGGCATTTTCCATGTTATGAAAACCAGGAACACCTAGCTGAATGTTTTCGAGCTTCATGCCTGGGCCCTGAAGATCGAATTCAAAAAATCCGTGTGATGTTTTTACATTGCTGGCAAAAAATTGTCCCCGGTTAGTTCCATAAGTCTCCTTAGTAATATGTTTTGTTTCGTTAGCAAGTGGGGCCACCGACTCGTGAATCACCAAATGACCTCCTTTATTAATTTGATTGATAAATTCTTTATAGGCTGTAAGCATTTGAAGATGATCTCCATAAATATCCAAATGATCAGCATCGGCAGAAGTAACTACGGCTGTTTGTGGGAACAACCTTAAGAAAGAACGATCAAACTCATCAGCCTCTGCCACCATAATAGTTTGCGGGCCCACTTTTCCGTGCATCACCAAATTCGAGTCATAATTGGCTGTGATGCCGCCCAAGAATGCCACCATGTCTTTTCCTGCGGTCTTGATTATGTGTGCAATCAGCGATGATGTCGTGGTCTTACCATGTGTTCCCGCTACCGCTATAGTCTTATAATTCTTCGTCAGCATCCCTAAAACCTCGGAACGTTTAACAATTGTAAAACCAGTACTCTTGAGGTAGTTAAATTCCTTATGCCCTTTTGGAATGGCCGGTGTAAACACAATTAAGGTTTTCTCTTTCGTGAGATAGCCCGGAATCATTTCGATACGATCTTCGAAATGAATTTCCATTCCCTCTTCCATCAATTCATGAATGAGCGGAGACGAGTTACGATCGTATCCAGCTACTTTTAAACCTGAGTGTCTAAACCAACGAGCAAGTGCGCTCATACCGATACCTCCAATTCCGAGAAAATAAATGCTATCGTAATTCTTCAGGTTCATACTGTAATTAATTTTTCAATTTCATTAACAATTTCATCTGTGGCATTGGGTTTGGCTAAACTCACGATATTCTGGCTCAACGTTTCGCATCGCTGGAGGTCAAAAATCAATTTCAAAGCCTCATCAACAAGGATTCCCCTGGCATCGGTGTCACGTACTAGTACAGCGGCATCGATATCTACAAGTGCCACTGCATTTTTTGTTTGATGGTCCTCAGCCACATTTGGAGACGGCACCAAAATGCTTGGGCGCTTTGAAAGACATAATTCTGAAATTGCCAGAGCTCCCGAGCGAGAAATTACCACGTCCGCTGCGGCATAAGCCAAGTCCATCTGATTGAGAAAATCATTTATCCTGATTCGCTTCAGGTCCTTACCTTTCACTTGCGTTTTTATATTTTCAAAATATATTTTTCCAGTTTGCCAGATCACCTGTACTTCTGAATCGATTAATTTGTCTATTCCTAAAAGTATACTTTCATTGATCGTTTTAGATCCAAGGCTTCCACCTAAAACCAAAAGCGTCCTCTTGTTAGGGCTAAATCCAAAATGAACGATTGAGCGATCACGCTTTGATTCAGTGTCGAGAATATCTTTACGAACAGGATTGCCAGTAAATATCAATTTGTCCTCCGGGAAATATTTTTCCATTCCATTGTATGCGACACAAACCCGTTGAACCTTATTTGCTAGCTGCTTATTTGTAAGTCCTGCATAAGAATTTTGCTCCTGAATAAGGGCGGGGATTTTATTTCGGGTAGCTGCCAACATGATTGGCCCACTGGCGTAACCACCAGTTCCTACTACAGCGTTAGGTTTAAATCTCTTTACAATTTTACCAGCCGTGAAATAGCTGCTTAGCAATTTGAATGGGAAAAGTAAATTCGACCATGTAAGTTTGCGTTGGAGACCACTAATCCATAGTCCAATAATTTTGTAGCCAGCTTCAGGAACGCGTGTCATTTCCATCCTGCCCTTTGCTCCAACAAAAAGAATCTCAGCGTCCGGATGTCGTTCTACAAATTTGTTAGCAATAGAGATCGCCGGAAAAATATGACCACCGGTTCCACCACCACTGATGATTAATCGATATGGTTGTTTTCCGTTCAACATTATGCTGCTTTAGCTTCCATGCTTTTGTGATCATTCAATGAAGATGATTCAGCGTGCCCCCAGTTTTCTTCTTGTTCTCCGCGACTGACGCTTAATATTATTCCAATGGAAATTCCAGCAAATACTAGTGCTGTTCCTCCCATGCTAATCAAAGGCAAGGGCTGGCCTGTGATTGGGCCAAGTCCCACGACAACACCCATATTCACCATTGCCTGACAGACCAAATCAAAACTCAATCCCGCTGACAGCAAACCTCCAAATGCGCGTTCACTGTTGTAAGCGGCTTTCATCCCCCGATGGAGAAGTATTAAATAAAGTACCAGCACGACAACACCTCCGATTATCCCGTATTCTTCAATCACAATCGCATAAACAAAATCTGAATAAGGATGAGGCAAAATATTTCTTTGATCACTATTGCCAGGACCTTTGCCAACAATTCCTCCGGTAGCAACTGCAATCCGACCATGCTTGGCTTGAAATGGCAACTCGGTTCCATCAATAAAGCTCATAATTCTGCTCTTAGTGGTTTCCCATCGTGTACCCATTTTCAAACCAATGCCACCCATCAGCAATCCAACCAACACTAACATCGCCAAATATTTTACCGGAACACGACCAATGAACATGATCAACATGCAAGTGGCAAACAACAGCACCGCTGAAGAAAAATTTGAAAGCGCAATTAGTCCGCAAATACTTCCGCACCAAAATAAAATAGGGATCAGTGAATCTTTGATATCCTCAATATTTTGTTGGCGTTTGGAAAGCATGCTCGCCAAATTGATGATGAGTGCCAAGCTTGCAAAATCTGAAGGTTGAAATGAACCAAAAATTGGAACACTAATCCAACGCGCAGCATCATTGAGTGAAGTACCGAACTTGAATGTATACAACAATAAAGGAACGCTTATCCATAAAGCAAGTCTTGAAAGTTTGGAGTAATAGCGATAATCTATTTTGTGAGCTACCCACATCGATGCTAGTCCAAGTATCACGAAACTTGTGTGTTTCAATAAATACCATTCCGGGCTCGCTGTTTTTTTATAAGCTAGTGTACCAATGGAACTGTACACTACGAGAATACTTATGATTGACAACGCAAAAACAACTGCCCAGATTACACGGTCTCCCTGCAAATTGTCGTCAGCCCATTTTTTAAATTTTTTCATATCAATAATTTTTATTGATGAATAAATTCATTTTTCCGTTTCAGCTCAAGGACCGCTTCCCTAAACTGATTCCCCCTATCTTCATAATTCTTAAACAAATCAAAACTCGCACACGCAGGTGAGAGTAAAACCACATCACCGCGTTGTGCCACTTTTAATGCCAATGCGGCGAGTTCTTTTACACTCTGCGTTTCATGAATTTCTTTCACTACACCATCAAATGCTTTGTAAAGTTTTGAGTTGTCTTTTCCAAGACAGATCAAGACGCGCACTTTTTTGCGAACCTGGTCTTCAATTAATTTATAGTCGTTGCCCTTATCAATACCTCCGGCAATCCACACCAATGGCCCTTCGTAGCTTCCAAGTCCGTAAACAACTGAGTCGACATTGGTTGCTTTTGAATCATTGACAAACTCTACTCCATTGATGGTTGCAACTGACTCTAGTCGATGCGGTGCGTTTTTGAAAGTCTTTAATCCTGCTTTGATTGAATCTACCGAAACGCCTGCGAGATACACTGCGGCAACAGCTGACATCGTATTAATCAGATTGTGAGGACCTTTGAGCGTAGTGTCCTTCTGATAAATGTCGAATGAATCTCCGCTGAGGTTAAAAACCATTTTGTTTCCATCAAAGTGAGCGGAAGTCGATTGATCTTTTAGAGAAACTTTCAGGGTTAAAGGATCAACTTTTCTTTTAGCTATTTCTGCGCCTACAACGACATCGTCAGCATAGTATACAAAGTGGTCATTGCTTTGCATTGACTGAATCAACCGAAATTTTGAGTTGATGTAGTTCTGCATTTGATATTCATAGCGATCCAGATGATCGGGAGTGATGTTCAATAGAATTCCAATGAGTGGTCTGAAAGTCCTGGTTCCATCTAATTGAAAGCTGCTTACTTCAACTACATACCAATCATGATCTTCAAGCGTCACCTTACGGGCCAAACTTTCACCAACATTTCCAGCTAAAGCAACATTTAATCCGGCTGACTTCATCAAGTGATAAGTCAACAAGGTTGTGGTTGTTTTTCCATTAGTTCCAGTGATCGCTATAATTTTTCCTTTGAGGTATCGGAATGCAAATTCCAATTCATCGATAATATCAATACCCTTCGCTTTTGCTTTTTTAATAATTTCTGCTTTGTCAGGAATACCTGGACTCTTAATGATGACATTAGCATTTAAAATATTTTCTTCAGAATGTTTGCCTTCTTCAAATTCAATTTCCTTTGAAATCAAATCATCTTTATATTTCTTTTTGATCAATCCCTGATCTGAAACAAAAACGTCAAAGTCCTTGATTTTGGCCAAAAGGGCAGCCCCTGTTCCACTCTCACCGGCACCTAATATGACTGCTCTTTGTTTCATCTCACTTTAAGTGTAGCTAAACTCACAATTGCCAATAAGATCCCGACAATCCAAAAGCGTGTAACAATTTTGGCTTCATGAATATTTTTCTTCTGATAGTGATGGTGCAACGGCGACATCAGGAAAATCCTTCGGCCTTCCCCATATTTTTTTCTCGTGTATTTGAAATAGGATACCTGCATGATCACCGAAATATTTTCGATAAGAAAAATTCCGCAGAACAATGGAATCATTAGTTCTTTTCTAACTGCCAGAGCAAGCACCGCGATAATTCCTCCCAATGAAAGACTTCCAGTATCGCCCATGAACACTTGCGCCGGATAGGCGTTGTACCATAGAAACCCAAGACAAGCTCCAACAAAAGCTGTACAGAAAATAACGAGCTCGCTAAGGTTTGGAATATACATGATGTTCAGGTATGAACTAAAGTCAACGCGACCTGAGAGGTAAGCTAAAATGGCAAGTGTGAGTCCGATGATTGCTGACGTGCCTGCCGCTAACCCATCAATACCATCAGTGATATTAGCTCCATTGGAGACTGCTGTGATCAGAAAGATTACCACCAACGTGTAAATAATCCAGGTATAATTCTTATCCAGCCAAGGGAAGATCTGACCGTAATCCCCTTCATTATTCTTTAAAAAAGGAACAGTCGTTCTTGTAGACTTGATGTCTTTATAGTTTAATTTTGATTGCACCTCGTCTTTCACAAGCTCAATACTTGCCACCGATGCCGGAGCTACTTCCCGAATCACAACATGCTCATTAAAATAAAGTGTAAGGCCAACAATCAACCCAATCGTTACCTGGCCAACAATTTTAAACCGACCGGCTAAGCCTTCCTTATTCTTTTTAAATACTTTAATGTAGTCATCAAGAAAACCGATTGTCCCAAGCCAAACGGTGGTACCGACTAATAGAATAACGTACACATTATCAAGTTTGGCCATTAATAATGTAGGAATGAGAATGGCTGCAATGATGATAAGCCCGCCCATTGTTGGTGTTCCCTTCTTTTGAAGCTGACCATCCAGACCTAAATCGCGAATATCTTCGCCAACCTGTTTTCTTCTCAAAAACGAAATCAGTTTGCTTCCGAACGTAATTGTGATAAGAAGTGAAAGAACTGCTGCAACACCGGCGCGGAAGGAAATGTATTGAAACAGTCCTGCGCCGGGGAAGTTAAATTGTTTGTCTATATAGTCGAATAGGTAATAAAGCATGTTAATTCGGTGATTCGATCATTTGTTGATTCGTTGATTTCATTTTAATTTTCAAATCGGTTCATCTTCAAATTAATTGGCAAACATTTTCAGCATTCGTTCTAAAACTTCTTTATCATCAAATGGATATTTCACTCCTTTTATTTCCTGGTAATTTTCATGGCCTTTGCCAGCAACCAGAATTATATCTTTCTCTTTCGCCAACATGCAAGCGGTTTTAATTGCCTCTTCTCGATCTGCCATCACCAATGTTTTCTTTGCTTCGCTGGGGCCAACTCCCTTTTGCATTTCCTTTATGATTTCCATCGGGTCTTCGCTACGAGGATTATCTGATGTAAAAATTACTTTGTTTGAATATTTGCATGCAATGGCCGCCATTAGCGGGCGTTTGGTTTTATCTCGATCACCACCACAGCCCACTATTGAAATGACTTGTTCTGTACCGGTTCTAAAATGTTCAATAGTTTCGAGAACATTCTTAAGTGCATCCGGCGTATGTGCATAATCTACAATTGCCGTAAACTTTGAACCCGGTCTAACTAATTCAAACCTTCCATTTGCTCCAGAAAGTGATGACAACCTCATTAGTGATAATTCTTGATCCTCGCCTAGAAGGATAGCAGCGCCATAAACTGCAAGAAGATTATAGGCATTGAAGTCGCCAATTAATTTGAACCAGACATTTTTGTCTGCTATTTCAAGCTCCAACCCAATCATTGAATTGGTAATAATCTTCGCTTTAAAGTCGGCCATTTTTTTCAGACCATAAGTTTTCTTTTTTGCTTTGCAATTTTGCACCATCACCATCCCGCGCTTATCATCTATGTTTACAAGAGCAAATGCATCTGACGATAGTCCATCAAAGAATCCCTTCTTCGCACGGATGTAACTTTCAAACGTATGATGATAATCTAAATGATCGTGTGTGATGTTAGTAAATATGCCACCGGCAAAATGCAGTCCCTCGATTCGGCCCTGATCGACTGCATGTGAACTCACTTCCATAAAACAATGCGTGCATCCTGTCTCGATCATTTGCACCAACAATTCATTGATCTGAATCGGATCTGGCGTGGTATGTGTTGCTGGAATATCTTTATCAACAATCTTATTCACAACTGTTGATAACATCCCAACTTTGTAATTAATCGAAGTAAAAAGTTTATGCAACAGAGTTACTACTGTTGTCTTTCCATTGGTGCCAGTTACTCCGGTGAGTTTTATCTTTTGAGACGGATTGCCATAAAAGTTAGAAGCAATTATTCCCAACGCCTTTGCACTTCCTTTGACAGTGATATAAGTTATCTTATCAGAAATCTCTTCCGGTAATTTATTGCATACTACTACGGTTGCTCCACTGCCAGTCGCTTTCGAAATAAATTCATGACCATCGGTTTGATGACCTTTAATGGCAATGAATAAAAATCCAGGCTTCACCTTACGCGAATCAAATGCAATACCATTTACTTCTAAATCCATACTGCCGGATGTAGAAGTAATGTTCACTTTATATAATATATCGCGAAGCGCTACCATCAACTCAGTTTTAAATAAATTCTGCTTCCTTTTGAAATTCGAGTGCCAGGGCTTAAGGATTGCTCTGCAACACGTCCTTTACCACCATAATAAACCCGCAAGCCTGACTTCTCTAATAAGTAAATAGCATCTCGAAAAGTCATCCCAGTAACATTCGGAACCAAGTCCTTAATTATTGGATTCTTTTTAAGAACAATAGAGCTCTCTTCTTTCGATGTGCGAATCCATTCCTCATCAGTTACTGAATGATTGGATACTCCGAGCTCATTGCACAACATGGCTACCTCCTCGTGTTTACCGGCACGCACAACAGGAACAACGCCCGGCTCTATAACTTTCTTTTTCTCCATCGCCATTTGAAGGTTGAGATCGCGCGCATAAATATTATCAGCAATGTCTTTGAACACCGGGCCAGCGACACTGTTACCATACTGGTAAATACCTCTAGGATTCTTGATCAAAACGATAGCTGTGTACTTTGGCGCATGTGCCGGAAAATATCCAACGAATGATGTGATGTATTTCTTTTCGTAATGACCGTCTTTTAAGATCATGGCTGTGCCCGTCTTTCCAGCAATGCGGTAATATGAATTCTTTAAGTTTTTTGCGGTGCCGTATTCCACCACGCCCTCCAGCAAAAGTTTAAGCTGATTTAAAGTCTTTGTTGAACAGATTTTAGAATTCAAAGTTTCTGCCTCGAATTCAGTTACCGAATTTTCCGCTTGCTTAATGGATGTTACAAAAATGGGTTTGATCATTTTACCGTCATTGGCAACTGCATTGTATAAGGCAAGCGTATGTAATGGAGAAATCTCAAATCCATATCCGTAAGCCATCCATGGCAATGTGATACCACTCCAACCTCTATCTTTCGGTCGCGTAATCTTTGGGTATAACTCTCCATTGATCTGCAGGCCTAAAGGTTTTGACAATTTCAATTCATCAACATAACTCAGAAATTTTTCAGGTTTCTTTCCAAAATATTTGTCAACCAGTTTTGCCATCGCAATGTTTGAAGACTTCTGAAAAGCATCACGGATAGAGATCTTTCCATAACCACCCTCTTCATGATCGCGAACTTTCTTATTGTAAAAAGTAAACTCGCCCTTGCCTGTATTAATCGTATCTGTTAACTGGATGTTGGTTTCTTCAAGCAATGCCATCATCGTAACCAATTTGAAAGTTGAACCGGGTTCAAACAACCCACCGACAGCGTGATTCAATTTCTCCGTGTAGTCACCCCCTCCATCTTTACTTAAATTTGAAATCGCTTTGATGTGACCTGTCTTTACCTCCATCACCACCACAGTTCCTTCATCTGCATCATGAGAACGCATCGCTTCGAAAAGGGAAGTTTCTGCCACATCTTGTAAATTAATGTCGATGGTGGTTTGAATGTCCATTCCATCCTCTGCGCGAATGTTATTGCCGTCAAAAACAGGCTTCCAAACTCCCCCTGCAATTTTTTGGAAGAGCGCCTCCCCATCCTGACCACCAAGCGCTTCATTGAAACTGTATTCAAGGCCTGCACCTTTATTATCTTCATTTACAAAACCAATCGTTCTTCTGCTGAGATTTGAAAATGGCCTGTAACGAACATCTATTTTTTCAAAAATCACTCCTCCTTTGTATCGGCCTTCGCGGAAAATCGGCCAAGAAGTCATCTCCTTTTTTGTTTGATAATTGATCTGCTTTCGGTTGATTGTTAAATATTGCTTCCCTGATCCGCGGGCATCTTTCAACATCTCCTTGTATTCTTTTGCAGACCTGTCTTTGTAATACTTTGCAAGGTGATAAGCGAGCGAATCAACTCCTTTTTTAAATACCTCATCCTTCGACAGGGTTGGATCCATCGCCACTTTATAGAAGGGCAATGAAGTTGCAAGCAGAAAGCCATTGTCGGAATAGATATTGCCCCGTGTAGCAGGGACTTTCTTGTAATCGAACATGATCTCTTCTGCCATCTTCGACCACTTCTCTCCTTCCACTACTTGAATGTGTCCAATCTTAGCCGCTACACATATAGCGAAGATGAGCACTCCTAAAAATGCAATACGTACTCTTACTAATATGGACTTCTTAATATTCACTTTTCTTCACTACGACTTTAAATGGTGGCTTTAAACTTTCCTCTAAGCCCATTGACTTCACTCTACGCGCTACTTCACTTTGCTTGCTGGCAAACATCACATCGGCTTTGAGTGTAGTAAAATCAGCTCTCAAATCTTCCACTTCACTTTGTGATTTCTCAATTGCCCGTGTCGTTTTATCGGCATAATGTGTATTGCTGATGTAGAGTAAGCCTAAAAAAACAACAAACAATATTTTTGGTAAGTATTGAACCGGGAATCCTTCTTCGAAGTAAGACTCGAGCTTCATGCGTTTTTCCAGGCCAGAGAATGCGCTCTTGCCATTACTTTTCTCTGGCTTGATACGCATTTCGTTAGCGCGCTCTTCTTCCGTTCTGATTTTGTTTTCTGCCATGACTTAAGTTGTTGGTTGCCCGTTCTTAGTTGATGGTTGAGTTTCTAGAAATTATCAACTAACAACTATCAACTCTTCTTCGCTATTCTAAGTTTTGCACTCCGCGCCCTGTTATTCTCTTCTATTTCCTTTTCCGAAGCTTCGATCGGTTTTCTCGTCATCGCTTCAAATGGCTTTATCTTGTTGCCAAAAAAATCTTTTTCTACTTCGCCAAACACTTTGCCGGTATTGATATAATTTTTCACCATCCTATCTTCAAGGGAGTGATAACTCATCACCACCAGCCTGCCTTCTTTCTCCATTACATCGCCACATTGGTGCAAAAAATCTTCAAGTGCCTGCATCTCTTCGTTTACTTCGATGCGCAACGCCTGAAACACCTGGGCGAAATATTTATTCTCCTTGCCCCGCGGGGCAATGGATTGCAATGCCGTTTTCAAATCGAGAGTTGTCTTCAAAGGCTTTTTTTTTCTTTGATCAACGATTGTTTTGGCTGCTGTTTTTGCATTCTTCAATTCGCCATACATTCCAAAAATCTTGTGCAATTGTAATTCTGAATAGTCATTCAAAATTTTTGCAGCGGTTACTTTTGAACGTTGATCCATTCGCATATCGAGGGGCCCATCAAAGCGTGTTGAAAACCCACGCTCTGCGGAATCAATCTGGTGCGATGAAATTCCCAAGTCAGCTAATATGCCATTGACTTTGTCCACTCCATGCAATTTCAAATACTGTTTCATGTATCTGAAGTTGGCTTGACAAAATGTAAAAGAACGATGTTGTATTTTCTCTGCTTCCTTCTTTGCGTCTTCATCCTGGTCAAACGCGATCAGCTTACCGCTTTTCAGTTTTTCCAACAGGAGCATGCTATGTCCACCTCCTCCGAATGTTGCATCGACATAGATGCCTTCGGGATTGATGTTCAGTGCTTCGAGGCACTCGCTGAGCATGACGGGCTTGTGATAAACGCCCTTATTCATTACTCGTTGAGGTACTTCTCAGCCAACTTCGACAACTCACCAGGGTCTTGGATCTGATTCTTTTCATAAATAGCAGGATTCCAAGCTTCAACTTTTGCACCCGTGCCTATCAGCATTACTTCTTTGTCGATGTTAGCGTACGTCAACATGTTTTTCGGTATGAGAAAGCGACCGTTGCCATCCAACTCTACCGTGACTACACCCGACAAAAAGTTGCGCTGGAGCTTGCGATACTCTTCATTGAATTCGTTAAGCCCTGAAATTTTTGAAAAGACCTTCTTGAACTCCACCAGGGGATAGATAATGAGGCATTGCTCGAAACCCTTGCGAAGGACCAATTCCTGGCTATCCCCTTCGGGTAGCTGGGATTTGATCCGTGCAGGCAGAACTAGCCTGCCTTTGGCATCAAGCTTACACTCGTATTCACTGGTGAAGAAAGTCATAGACGTAGTGGTTGTCTTATCCTCCATAACAAAAATAGAGATTTTCCTACCACTTCCAACCACTTTGACCCACTTTTTTACATTTTGGATCGAAATGGTACTTAGAAAGAACAACCTTATTATCTCCTTCTTGTCTTTAAGAAGCCTGTGTAGTCTTGTTCCCAAAGGCAAAATTCCTGATCGCCAGCTTTGGACGTTTTAATATTTAATGGGCTTTGATGAGCTGGCTAACCAGCGCTGAAGCACCACTACCTCATAGTGTGTCCTGGTTACAAGCGGAATTGAGACCACCAGAATACCTTTGCGGCAGTTTGGACTTTGTCTTGAAAATACTTTAACCTAAAAGCTTTTAACATGCCTATAAAATATGAGTCGATTGAACATTTAGTTGTCAATACATCGGTCAAAGGCGATATTCTGACTTGTGAATTTTCAGACCCTCAATGCCCAGAAATATTCGAATCATCAGTAAATGTTGCCGGAATTGCAGGATCAAAAAGCAGAATGAAGACGACATTGGTACGAGAAATTAAGAACTCAGCCGCCTCATTTATTTCAAATTTTTTTCATCAGTTTTTAGGACGATGGGCAGGAGCCTCGCTCGCCCAGATCTCTTCTGAGGGGTTAAGGACAAACTATCATGAGGTCAATCTGGTTGGTGAGGACAAAAAGAAGGCCATCATCATCGCTTTTGAAAAAATTTCGACCAAGTTCAGGTTTGATCGTGCCGCAGATAGGTTTTCAAGGATCTGTCCTTAGCCCTTAAGCGCTGTGATCAAGCCCGCATTTTCACCAAATCTTAATTCGATCCTCAGGTTTTTTATACAATTTATCTCCCGACTTCACATTAAATGCTTTGTACCAAGCGTCCATGTTAGTTGGAGTTCCAATCGCCCGATATTCTCCTGGCGAATGTGAGTCAATAAGAATTAATTGTGCGGTTCGTTCCGGCAAAGTTTTGCTTCTCCAAACTTGTGCCCATGCAAGGAAAAACCGCTGATCGGGTGTAAACCCATCGATCTTTTTATCAGACTTGCCTTGCTTCGTCATTTTGAACGCTTCGTAAGCGGCATTCAACCCACCCAAGTCACCAATGTTCTCACCAAGAGTGAGTTTGCCATTCACATGAAGCGTATCGAGTACTGTATACGCATCAAACTGCTGCTGCAGCAACTTTGCTTTTGCTTCAAATTTTTTTCTATCTTCCGGTGTCCACCAATTGCGAAGCGTTCCGTCTTTATCATATTGACTTCCTGAATCATCAAATCCGTGGGAGATTTCGTGACCGATAACCGCCCCAATTCCTCCATAATTAAAGGCATCATCTGCATCGGGATGAAAAAACGGGTATTGAAGAATGCCGGCAGGAAAAACAATTTCATTATTCACGGGATTGTAATAAGCATTTACTGTAGGTGGTGTCATCCCCCAACGCGTTCGATCAACAGGTTTGCCCAACTGACTTACCATGTCATTAAAAGCCCATTGATTGGCGTTGCGCACATTCTGAAGAAAAGTTTTGCCAGTGATTTCAAGGCCATCATAGCTTTTCCATTTGTCTGGATAAGCAATTTTAGGGTTGAACGCTTTTAGCTTAGCGAGCGCCTTTTCTTTCGTGGCATCACTCATCCAATCCAGTTGTTTAATGCGTATTTCGTAGGCCTTGACCAGATTTTTTATTAACTCATCCATTCGCGCTTTCGCCTCGGGCTTGAAATAATGTTCTACATAAAGTTGACCTAGTAGTTCACCAATGTTTCCATCGGTAAGGCTAGAGGCCTTCTGCCAACGTGGAGTCGGAACTTTTTGTCCGCTTAGTACCTGGCTGTAAGTGAACTCAGCATCCACAAAATCCTTGCTCAAATATGGTGCAGCAGCACGAAGTAAGTTCCATTGCAAATAGATTTTCCAGTCATCCATTGAAGTATTTTTCATTAAGCTATCGGCAACCGGAAAAAATTTTGGAACATTAACAAGAATGCTGTCCTGATTATTGATGTTTAATTTCGCGAGGAATAATTTCCAGTCGATAGACGGTGTGGCTTTTGTAAAATCCTGAATTGAAAATTTGTTGTATGTTTTCAACGGATCACGCATTTCAGTGCGGCTCATTTGTGCTTTCGCCAATTTTTTCTCCATCGCGAAAATGGTCTCAGCATTTTTCTTCGCCTGTTCTTCAGAAGTCCCGCTCAATGTGAATAAGGAAACGATATATGCATTCTGTGCAGTTTGTATTTTCTTCGATCGTGCATCCGATTTTAAATAATAATCACGATCAGGCATTGAGAGTCCGCCCTGACTGAATTGCACCGCCATCCGATCCGGATGCTTTCTATCCTGACCAACAAAGAATCCGAAAAGAGGTGAACCTATCCCGTGCGAACGCTGATAAACAATTTCTTCCAGTACCTGACCATTGTTACTCAGTTCGGCAACTCTTTTTAGGTCAGCACGAATCGGATCAGCACCCAATTGCTCAATTGTATTTGAATCCATTGCCGCCACATAAAAATCTCCCACTCTCTTCTTAGTAGAACCAGGCTTTGCTTTTGTATCAGCCGATGCATCTGTGAGAATTTTCTTTAGCGCGTTCACATTGAAGTCACGAAGTATGCTAAAACTTCCCCATGTTGTTTCCTTTGCAGGGATTGAATTCTTTTTCAGCCAAACACCGCCTGCATACTCAACAAAATTATCACCAGGTTTAACTAACGTATTCATATTGGCGGGGTCGATGAATTTTGCCTTACCAGGATCTTGGGAAAAAGCTGAAAAAGTAATAATTATAAACAGTAAGAGCATCCAATGGATTTTCTTAGAGTTACAAACTGTAGAAATAGTCATAGGTTCTAGTTGATTAAGCTTGAATATTACTAAATGCGAACTTAATTTCCTCATTCATTATTTTAGCGTAATTTTTATTAATACGGATGGCAGAATTCCTTGGTAACACCAAAAAGCCTCGATGCCCGATTAGGAAATCCATTAAAAATAAATAAAAATATCTGTCTGTCTGATGCAACCTTTACCTGGCCAAACCGGTCTTGTCTAAAATTATTACCATGAAAACACTTCTTGCCTCTCTATTAATAGTGACATCTTCCCTTTCAGGCAATGCCCAGGCCATTGAAAAGAATTTAGGTCACTTTAAAAAGGTAGTTGCTTCTCCAAAAATCAACCTAGTGATGGTGGCTGGTGATAACGAATCTGTAAAAATAAATTATTCCAATATTGATCCGTCCAAAATAAACATTGTGGTAAAAAACAATGCTCTCCATATTTATTTGGATGGATCAAAATATACTGAAAAGAGAGAACGAGTGAAGAAAGATGGCTGGGTTGAAAAGGAAAGTATTTATCGCAACGCAAATGTCACTGCCTATGTTACTTATCGCAGGCTTGACAAATTAGTTGTTCGCGGTGAGCAAGAAGCAGATGTACAAAGCGCCATTGAAAATAAAAAATTCAAATTGAGTGCCTACGGTGAATGTGACATTACGCTTGCTTCTCTTCGAACTGGAAAATTCAAAGCTTCGATGTACGGACAATACAAATTAAAGGTTAAAGGTGGAAAAGTGGATACCCAGAAATATAAATTGTTTGGGGAAAACAGGATTGATACACAAGCCATCCAGAGCGAGGAAATCGCATCAACAACTTATGGTGAAAGCAGGCTAAGAGTTAATGTGAACGAAAATCTGCGATTAGTGACTTTTGGTGAATCGCAGGTTATGGTGAAAGGAACAGCTGAGGTTAACAAGGTTACATTGGGAGAAATCTCTGTCAATAAATTCTCTATTTCTTCTTCACCACAATAACTACTGCATCAAAAGTATAAGAAGGTCAGGGAATATTTCTCCGACCCTTTGGCTTTCTAAAGATGGAAGTTGCCCATTTCACCTTCATAAAATCTTTTTTAAGGTTATATCTCCTCGCCGTACGCATCTATCCATCGCTAAATCCGATCCAACCGAATACGGTTGCTTATAAATAATTTGACATATTTTCGAACCTCCATTGCCGGCAAAGCCAGAAGGCAACGCCTTGAATAAAACACCTCGTCAATTATAGTTGATGAAAGTTTTGTTTATGCCTTCATGAATTTCAGAAAGATTTGTATATAGGCTGTATATTAAGTATCCGCACGACTCGTATCAACATTATTGCATGAAGAATTCCGTTACGATTCCAATAATACTTGTTTTTCTTTTTCTGTTTTCGATGAGTTTTGGGCAAGCTTCAAAATTGACGTTTAAAGCTGTTGGCTTTTACACAGGGAAGAATGATCGGGCGCACATTAGCTTTGTGCACGAAGCCAATCGTTGGTTTTCCAAAATTGCTATTGAGAATAACTTCTCGTATGATTCAACCAACAATTGGTCAAATCTGAACGATACATTCCTCTCTCAGTATCAAGTCGTGATTTTTTTAGATACACGACCTGAAGGGCCGGAACAACGTTCTGCATTTGAAAGGTACATGGAGAATGGCGGAGCCTGGATGGGGTTTCATTTTGCAGGATTTTCTTTAACTCCGTCCGATTTTCCACAAAACTGGGATTGGTACCATAATCAATTTATTGGAGCAGGTCAATATAAAGGCAATACCTGGAGACCCACTTCAGCAATCCTTAGAATTGAAGACAGTACTTATGCCATCGCAAAACATTTGCCCGTTACTTTCAAGTCATCGCCCAATGAATGGTATAGTTGGGAAAAAGATTTGCGGAAAAATTCTGACATCAAGATTCTTTTGTCAATAGATCCCACCAGTTTTCCACTTGGTACCGGACCAAAACAACATGAAATCTGGCACAGTGGGTATTATCCCGTGGTATGGACCAACAAAAAATATAAGATGATTTATTTCAATATGGGCCACAATGACATTGACTATGAGCACCACACCGACAAAGAATTGTCATTTCAGTTTGACAACGATATTCAAAATCAATTAGTCAAAAATGCGATTATGTGGTTAGGTTTAATGAATTAGCCTTCGGTTTGGCCGTTTTAGTTTATTTTGAGCAAAAAAAAATTCCGGCAAGGAATAAACGTACCTTTATATACGCGTGGCTAATCCGCAGCCACGCATTTGAATGAGCAAAATAATTTTTCTATGCGTGTTCTTGGTCCATTCACTGGCTAATGCTCAGTCAGATTCGGTTGTCTACAAGGCAAGCAATAAAGAAGGTGAACATAAAGGAGGAGTAATTGAAAAGAAAGAGGAAACCTATTCTATCACCATTACAGTAACTCATATTCGCAATCACAATGGTGTGATCCGTTTTAAGTTCTTTGATGATTCCACACCGTTTCCTCATGATACCGGATTCAGGAAGGTTGTAGTAAAGAAGTCAGACATAATCGGTAGTTCGTTTACAGCAACTTACGATGGTTTTATCTCACGATACATGGGCATCGCACTGCTCGACGACGAAAATGACAATTGGAAACTAGACTTTGGCTGGTTCTTACCCAAGGAAGGCCACGCCTTTTCAGATTATTATCATACCGCATTGCGCAAACCCCTTTACAAAGATTTTCGTTTCCTTTTGACGGGTGATAAAAAGGTGGTAATGAAAATGAAGTACTATTAATTTACTACGAGTGCACAAAAGCGAACGCCAAAACTTAGATCATATTTGAATTAAGTATTTCCTTGTCCTCATCCTTCCGGGTAAGTTTTTTTGAACGCACTGAATTCATTATTGAGTGTTTATGGGGTATTGAGATTGTGAACGTACTCCCCTTTCCAAATGTACTTTCAATGAGCAACTCTCCACCAATCATCTGCAAATATTCCCGACAAAATGAAAGCCCTAAACCAGTACCTTTTTCGTTTTCAGTACCCAAAGAGCTTTTTGTAGCCTGAGATTCTTGCAATGATTTGACTAATTCCTTATTCATGCCAACACCGAAATCAATTACCTTAATCAAAGTAGATTCCTCTACAATCTCACCATGAACAATAATTTCTTCTCTCTCACGTGAAAATTTAATCGCATTGGAAAGCAAATTCCTCAAACTTAGGTTCAGAATATTTCGATCGAAACTAACCAGGTGATTATCTAATACATCATTCTTTATTGTGAGCCTTTTATTGGACACAATCGTTTGGAATAAATCAATATTTTCTCTGACAATATCTTTCAAAGCTATATTTTCAAACTTCGGCTGTGCACCTTTTAGCTGGCTCGCAGTCCAATAAAGAATACTATCAACTAACAAGCCTGTCTTGATCAAGTCGTCCTCGATCCGTTTTGAATAGTATTTGAATTCCTCAGCATTAATGCTCCCCTTATTGTAGATGTTCAGAATACCACGCAAAGAGTTCAGGGGACTTTTTATGTCATGGGATACTATCGAAAGTAATCTGTCTTTTACCCGATTGGCTGCTAACAATTGATTAGTACGTCTGATCACTTTCTTTTCTAAGTCTTGGTTTAACGACTCAAGATTTTGGTAAGAATTGGCGTAGTGGCTAGCTAACAGATAAACTTGAAACAGGAGAAATACTAAAACGCCTATTTCTACGAGGTGCATGAATTGAATATTGATAGGAGAAAGGAGGGAATTCTTTAAAATTTCAGTCAAGATGAAAGGAAAAGCCGCTAACACACCAAAAAAAATAATCCCAGCCTCTTTATTATCTTTTTTCCAAGCCTTGCCTACTGAATAAATCGCATATACAAAACCGAGTAACAAAGCAACGTGACTAACCTCTAACATCTGGCCATAAATATATTGTGGCGTAATTAAAACAGTGGAGCAAAGCAGTAAAGAAATAACTATAAAAAAACGTATCGGCCATTTAGGAGCATTATCCTTAAATAAGTTATGAATGTAAAGCGGGAAAAATGCTCCCATTGCGTAGACGCATTCAAATTCGATTTTCTTCCATATCTCCCAAGATATAAAGGGAAATAAGTTAGGCAATAAAAAAGAGCCGCCGTGAACTATTAATGCTCGAATGGCAACACCAAAACAAATCAACGAAAGCCATAAGTAGGCCTTTCCCCTATTAAATAAAGAATAGAGGATCAGCTGATAGATGAACATAGCAATCAAACTTCCTGCTAAAAAGTTATCAATACCTTGAGTTTGATTGAGCTTTGACATCAATTGCGATACTTTTCCGAGTTGTGGTGTTCCGGAAAAACCACCATAGAAATAAGTATAATTGACAACCTGAATAATCAGATCAAGTTCACTATGATTTGGAGGAACCTCAACTATTGTTGAGGTCAGTTTTGCTTTATAAAGATTTTCATTCGAATTGGCTTGACCAGTTTCAGCAACTTCTTCACCATTAATCCAGATCCTTGCAGAAGAGTTAATTACTGGAAAATAAATGGCTAAACCATTCGTAAGGGCAGGAAGTTTTATTCTTACTCTATATGTGGCAAAGCCAAGGGCAGGATATTCGTTTTTCCGATTCCACGCGCCAGGCACACTTAATGATCCTCCCCTTTGGTCGCCATGGAGGAAGTCACCAGGAGTTAAAAGTTGATTCCAATAAAATCGCCAGTTACCTGAGATTGGACGTAGCCCCTGCTTTTCAAAATCAATTTGAGTTAAATCGATAACCGAATCTTGGGCAAAAGCTAATTGTCCAGATATGAAACTGATAATCGAGTAAGACAGTACTAATACAAAATGTTTTTTGATCACAGCGAAAGTTACATGAATACGGAGACGAGCTAATTTAAGAGCCTCGTTTGCTACGAGAATACCATTAATTGGTAAGGAAATAGCAATTGCACTAAGATTGTAAGTGACAGCAGGCACGAGATTACTACTCTTTGCAAAGAAATTACCAATAGTCTAGAGTTACCAAAAACTATATTTGATAAACCTTTACTACCAAATAAATCACTATCAGTACTTAAATATTTGAATGTAATGAATAGTGCATCACATACGATTTCTAAAAATAATTCTCCTGAAACTGAGAGTGTTTACAATAAGAACTCCTCTCTCCTGCATATTTTAAACGGTGAGGAAGAATTCATCCTAAATCAAAATGGATTCATCATTGGTAGCAACCTTGAAGCGGTGAACGTAACAGGTTATGAAGAATATGAGATAGTGAGTAAGCATATTTCAATATTTTATCTTCCGGATGAATGTGAAAAAGCAAGGGCAGATTTAGAAAAAGCGTGCCGCTTAGGTAGCACGGTAGTAACAGGTTTGAGAGTAAAGAAGCGAGGTGTCAATTTTTGGGCAAAGATGAAAATAAAATTCATCGACTCAAGTGAGCCTGACGCTCCAAGTTTCAAGGTTATTCTTCAGGATGCCACGCACCGTGCTCTTTCCAAAGAGCGTATACGCACCCTGAAAGATGAATATCTGGCCATTTTTAATAATCCATTTGTTGGTACAAGTAAGTTCAAGATGGATGGATACAACATTCAGATGTGCAACCAAAAGACACTGGAAATCTTTGGTAAACAAAACTCCTATGATCTGCGGCTCGACCTAATCTTTGCCTCACTCGAACAATTTGAATTGTTTACAACTTCTCTTGTTAAAGAAAAGAAAATAGAGGGATTCAAGTTTCAGGTACAAGATGGCAAAAGCCAAGAAAATTGGGCAGTAATAAGTGCCCGGTATTTCGAAAGCCAGGGGTTTGCTGAAGGGGTGTTATTTGATATTACCGACCAGCACGGCCAGATGATGGAGCTACAACGGGTAAATAGCGAGCTGGATAGTTTTATATATCATGCATCGCATGATCTCCGATCTCCCCTTACTTCCATCATGGGCTTGGTAAATCTGGGATTGAAAGAGACTTCAGTTAACACAGTTCACAATTACTTAGGAATGGTAAAGGGTCGCATCGACCATCTTGATGTCTTGCTCAAAGATTTGATGTCTGTTTCTTACAATAATGGGACAGATAAAGAATACTCATTCTTCAATTTTGAAGCTGAAGTAAATTCTATAATGAATTTGTTAAAAAACCCAGATCAATCAGTCGATGTAACGGTGGAGGTTTCACAGAAGAGTGACTTTAAAACGGATCCCGTAAGAATGCGTACAATTTTAAGAAATCTGTTATCCAATGCTTTCAAATATTTCAACCCAGAGGCTTCCGTTCCATATATTCATCTCACTATCAGGGTTTCAAATTCTCATTGCGCTATACTTCTTAAGGATAATGGAATTGGCATACACCAATCGTTTAAGAACAAAGTCTACGAAATGTTTTTTCGGGCCACAGATCGATCTGCAGGAAGTGGGCTCGGTCTTTACATTGTTAAGTCCATGGTTGAAAAATTAAAAGGAAGAATTTCGTTTGAATCCACATTGAACGTCGGAACTACCTTTTTGCTAACCATTCCCAACCAGGTCTCGCAATCTGTCTTGTTAAAAATTAATGACAACACAAATTATTTTATGCTCACTTCCAAACAAATAGAGTTAGTTGAAAATTCATGGGACTATATACTTCTTAATTCCGCGGAGACCGGTTCAATTTTTTATAATAAACTATTCTCGCTCGATCCTGGGTTGCGTCAGTTATTTAAAGGCGATATCAACACTCAATCACAAAAGCTCGTGTCGATGATCACCTTTGCCGTTCATAAGCTTAGTAGCTTTGATGAAATTATTGGTGATGTGAAGGCTCTGGGGGCTCACCACAAAAAGAATTTAGTACAGCCCGAACATTATGAGAAAGTTGCCATAGCCTTGTTGTGGACATTAGAGAAAGCCCTTGGAAAGGAATGGAATGATGAAGTAAAAGATGCCTGGACTGCAGTTTACATCGCCCTTTCCAAACTGATGATCGAAGCGACTGAATAAAATTATCTAATATCAGAAATCCATCTGGAGAAACAGAATTCTTAGTTTAGTCTTGCCTTCGATTGGAGGTATTCAGAAGGAGCAACTCCAAATTGTTTCCTAAAGGATTTTGAAAAATAGGAATGGTCTTCAAAGCCAACCATTAAACTAATTTGTGACACCGAGTCTGCTTTGTTGAGAAGAAGCCTTGCCGCTTTCCTTAAACGAATATTTCTGATTAACTCGCTCGGAGGAAATCCCGTGATTGCTTTCAGCTTTCGATGCATATTCGTACGGCTCATCCCTAACGCCTTGCTCATCTGTTCCACGCCAAACAATGGATCGCTAATATTACTCTCAACGACCTCAATTGCCTTTTTGAATAAGCGCTGATCAATTGATTCAATTTCCTTTTCGTCTCCGCTTGCCAATACATCCTTATACTTTTCTGAAAGCTCATTATTTTGAGTTGTGAGCTGTTCTATTTTAAGGTTAAGGGCCATGTGGTTTTTTCTTTCCCTATTTTGCTGCAGGTAATATATTGCGATCGATAAGATCCCGACTAATGCAAGAAAGGTAATGAGGATGTTTGCCCAAAGCATTTGAATTTTATTATCGCGTTCCAGCAACTGAATTGCCAGCTCTTTTTTTTCCAACTCATAGCGAGTCTCCAGCTCTACAATTTGTCGTGTCTTGGTTACGTTTAAAAGGCTGTCGCTCATTTCGTAATATTTTTTCTGGTACTCAAGGGCCTCCGCCGCCTTTCCTTCCTTGGCTTTTAAACTAGCCAAGCCTTGATAAGCGTATCGAATGCTTCTCTTTAAACCTATCTCCCTGGACAGCTTAAGCGATTTTTGCAAATAGTATTCAGCGTCTTTATAATTTCCTTTTTTTATAGACGCATGGCCAATGATACTCGAAATTGCCGCCTCCGCCGACTTATTCCTTGATTTCGGTGAGGTTGACATTAACAAAGCGCTCTTAAAATAATTAAAGGCCAAATCAGGGTTAGATTCCAAATAACACTCTCCAATGTTTGATGTAATCTGTGCCAGTTGAGCTTTTGAAGTCGAATGTTCTTCGACTATTGACAAGGCCTTATTATAATGGAGCAAGGCACTGTCTTTATTATTTTGGACAAACTGAATTACCCCTGCAAAGTTATAAACCCTTGATAGGAGATCCCAATTTCTTAATTGCAAAGCAATTTTTTCAGCTTTGAGTATGTACGACTCTGCTTTTACATCTTCCTTTTGATCCATGTAACCACGAGCGAGGATTTGGAGGCTCTCAGCCAAAACAGAGTTGAGATTTTCGCGTTCGGCAATGGCAACTGCCTCAAGTCCTTTTTCAATGGCTAATTCATTATCACCGAGTGCCCAGAAACAATGACCAAGTCTGTAATCAGCAGTGGCAATTCCTTTAGTAAAATGAAGTTGTCCGGCAAGTTTTAAAGCCTGCTCTGCATACCGTTGGGAATAGGAAAAATCTGTCCATCGATATTGATAACTGAGTTCGTTGAGGATGTTAACCTTGGTAGTATCATCCTTCGAATGACTCTTTAATGCGTTATTAACACTGTCAATCGCCTTATTCTGGGCGAATGCCCATTGAGTAATTCCAATGAAAGAAACTAAAATGGCCAGGCGCATATTTTTTAAAGGCGGCAAATGTAACACAGTAACGGTATAGTCAAGAGGCCGACCATCCCAAAGCTACAGATACTATATGTTTTGTTACATTTTTACCGAAATTTGGTTCGCCATTCCTATTGTTCTCGTGACCGGATAAAAGTCAATACAGAGAAATGGTGGGGTCTTGCTAATTATGACTGAGGTTCTGGAATATCCTCTATTCGATAATATACTGGCAGCCCCCTTTCCTTCGCAATTCGTACGTCATTATCTGCTCCAGAGGAAACTCCTTCAAGACGGAGCACCGCATCGCACTTCTCAAGAAGCCGGTGTGCAACGGGATATTGTATTTCGTTCCAGATTTCATCGCCAGGCTTTTTAGAACCAGCCTCACGAACCAGCGGCAATGCAACCCACTCACCAATTATAGGAGCATGACCCAAACGAAAGATGGGTAGCGCAACGGATTCAAGGTTTCTTAAATTCTGTTCCATCAATTTTGGATCATCATTGGTGCCGCCGCGATACGGACCTGCAATTAGTATCAGCATAGTGCTATGTTTTCCCAAAATTATTAGAGACAGGTTATTATATACTTAAGATAGATTAAGAAAGGGCGCCCTTGCTCATCTTTTTTCTCACGCTGCTTAAAAACTCGGGAGTTATTCCTAGATAGGAGGCGATTTGCTTTTGTGTCAGTTGCCTGACCATGGCAGGGTATTTCTCCAAGAATTTATTATAGCGCTCCTCGGCCGACAACGACAAATTTTGCAGCGTTCGAAGCTGCTCTCTCACGTAGGAATTTTGCATCAGTATTCGGAAGAACCTCTCAAACTTTGGCACCTCTATATATAGGGTATCCAGATCTTCTTTTGTTAACTGGTAAACAACGCTTTCATCAATTGCTTCAATGGAAGTAATCGCGGGCTGCTGATTGATGAAGCAAGGCATGTCTGTAATCCACCAATCGGAAATGGCAAACATGATGGTTGCCTCACTCCCACTACGGTCTTGATAGAATGCTCGCAGGGCACCCGAGTGAACATAACTGACGGTCGTGCAGAGTTGCCCTGCTTTAAGCAAAAATTCTTTTTTCTTAAGAGCTTTGGTTTTCAAAAGAGAAATAAAATAGTCTGTCTCCTTTTCATCAAGAGGTATGTGTTTGGAAACATTGGAAAGTATTGAACGGTAGTCCGTCATCTATTTAAACTGAATATCACTAATTCTTCGTTGTCGGTCGACATAAAAACATTGCGACTAAACGTAAATCCAAGTTTTTCTAAAAGCCGGATCGACCTGTTGTTTTTAGGAACTGTTATCGCAAGTATTGTCTTGATTTTAAATTTTGCCTTAATATAATTTAACGTTGCGATTGCAATTTCAAATGCATAGCCATATCCATTAAACTGTGGTAAGAGAGCAAATCCAAGATCATGGTGGTCGAAACTTACTCTTTTGAGTACTCCGCACATGCCAATGGGCGTGCCTTTCTTCAATTCCACCATCGACAAGTCAAATCCAAATTCGTCATAACTCTTTATCGGGCCGTTTAGCAAATAGTCAATTGCTGATTCTTCGTCTCGAATATTTCTGTCGCCAATAAATTCTATCCAGCCAGGCGAATTTACCAGCTCAACAATAAAATTCGCATCGGACAATTCATACTGACGGAGAACTAACCGTTTTGTCTCTAAGATTTTCACCATGGCTCATTGCCGTTCTATATTCTTGTGTAAGCTGATTTACAATTTCGCTTGTTGGGCGTATGCTGAGCACATGCTCGATCGCTGGCCCAGCACACCACACGGTTTTATAAGTGGCACCGAATGCTGCTTTCTCCACTGCCTTCATGCCTCGCCAGGCGATGAGCATCTTGGCATATTTCTTCAGCGTCTTGTTGTTGTTCAAAATCCATTCAAGAGGATTCGCTCTCGTTCCCAATTGCTGCACATACGGTGTGTTGATCACCGTCAATGCCGAGCCTGATAATTTTGTGCTGCGCACTATATCCTTTTCTCCGTAATCCACCATCGCTTGTTTGTACTCTGGTGAAATATCGGCCTCAATACATGCAATGAAAATAGTGCCGACCGAAACCCCTGCTGCGCCCCAATCGATCGCTTGCTTTACATCTTGCCCCTGCGCCACACCACCTGCAGAGATGATGGGAATCGAGCAAACTGCTTTCAGCTCCTCAATTAAGTTCTGTGGAGAAATATTTCCCGCATGGCCTCCGGCTTTATTATTAACTGCAATCACTGCATCGGCACCTAATGCTTCCACTATTTTGGCATATTTTAAATCAACCACATCACAAAAGACTTTTATTCCTAACGGTTTACAGACCTCGATGGTTTCGCGCGGACTACCCAGCGAAGTGATGATGTAGCTCACTCCTACTTCTGCCAATGTTTTTAGTTGTGGCTTATATTTTGGATTTGATTTATTCACAATCAGGTTAACACCAAAAGGTTTACTCGTTGCGGCTTTGATTTCAGAAATGGCAGCACGCAACTCAGCATCGGTGCGGTAGTTCAATGCAGGAAATGCAGCAGTTACTCCGTTAGCGAGTGCCGCCTTTATCATTTTGGTATTTGAAATTAAAAACATGGGTGCAACCAGGATCGGATAGTCAATGCCCAACATTTTATCGAGAGTCATGAGTTCGCTGTTTGGTGGTTGTTAGTGAGTAGATTGTCCAAACGTGATGCGGTGTCCATCTATCGTTCGGATTGAAAACTCGCGCATGCCCCATGGCTTGTCGCCTATTTCGTTTAAGACATCTACTTCTTTTGAGGAGTATTCACGATATAACTCATCAATATTTTCTACATCAACATAGGCGAAGTACGAATGATCACCTATTTCGAATGCCGAAGGTTCATCCGGACACTCACCGAGCATCACTATGAATTTCTCACGCCCCATAAAGTGCCAGCCATCTCCTGTCCACAACGTTATAAAGCCGAGTTGCCTTTCGTAATAGTCGGCTGATTTGAACAAGCTTTTTACAGCCAGCACAAATCTTGAGCCCGTGATTTTAGGTGTTTTCATAATACCAATCTACGGTTTTATTAAAGAATCCTGATTTGCGAATCCAAGCATGTACTGCGCCTATCGCCACGGGCAATGCAGTGACAATCTCATATCGAAAGCTCCTGCTCATAACATTTGATACAAATCCCGGTACAAACTTGCCCGTTTTCAATTTGGTCAAACTATCTAAGACTATTTAACATCAAACATTAAAGACTTTAAAACTAAAACAATCGTTTGTGAAAATCTATGCTATGCTTTAGCAGCTAGTTGCATCCTTTAATCTTGACATCATGTCTAGATAATCCGTTTCGTAAGATTCCAAAAACTGATCTTCCTTCTCGTTGTGAATCCAAGTTTCTCGTAAAGTTTTACAGCAGCATTTGTTTCCACAACATGCAAAAAGGATGTCTTGTTCTGACTGATGATGTTATTTACGGTGTGAGCGATCAGTTGAGAGGCATAACCTTTTCCGGCATGGCTGGGATGCGTGACTACCGCACTCACTTCTACAAGGTCGCTCATACTCATCCTCTCACCGCTTACGGCAATCAATTCATCATTCTTAAATATTCCATAATAGCTACCCATTAAATAAGTCTTTCTTTTGAAATACCCGGGCTGCACCAGATTCACTAATTGAAATAAAGCATCGGTGTGATCCTTGGTTAGTTTTATTACCGGTTGATTGATCGCCACGCTAATTGGATCATCAGTAACCATTTGCAAACAAACCAAATCTTTTTTAATTATAAGCTTGCTGGAATGATCGGGTTTTTCCCCGACAACGAAAAAATTATCCGTCAAGTCAGAATATTTATCCAGATGGCTGGAAGTATCGGCCCCATTTTCAAAACCTCCAAACGGACAATAATCCGGATGATAGAATTTTACCTTGCCATAATCGACTGCAAAACTTTGATGTTGTTGCATGAGCGAATACCAAACTGGATTATCGAGAAGCTTGTTGTTTTCTGATTGCATGAATTATTTCTTCGTATTTTTCGGATACTCATTCTCATGTTTCTACATGCCGTGGCTTTTTGTCCAGCCCGCTATTTTATACCGAAACCAAAAATGCATTGCTGTGCACATAGCAAGTGTACTATTTAGGATGTTCCAAAGTAACTGTGTTCCCCATAGAAAGTAACAAAAGCTACCAATCAAAATATATTTCACAATCCTGAACCAAACAGGTTGCGAGTGTTTTGAAAAGGCAACTTCGAGTTCGCGTTTGATGGCTGGAGGGGGAGGCATTATTTATGATAAATGAATGTTATTCTAAATTTTTCACAACCTGCTCTGTATGTTCACCCAAATGTGGAGGCGACAGGAAAGAATTTGTCGGTTGCCAGTTACCAGTATGTCTTCCCACATAGTTTCTCACCCCCTGTACTCCTGCGCCAGTCAACACCATTTTCATCGCTTGTGGCAACTCAAATACCTCTTTTAAGTTTTGAATAAACCCGGCTGGGATTTTCCTGGCTCGTAGTTTCTTAATCAGTACTTCAGAGTTGACGTTCATGATTTTTTCTGCAAGCAGTTTGTTCAGCTCCTTGCGGTGTGCCACTCGCTGCTGGTTCACTGCAAATTCTTCAGGTATTTTCAATTCCAGAATTTTCATCAACTCATCAAATTGTTTGTCGCTGCCCACAGCTAATAAAATTCGTTTGCTGTCTTGCGTCACAAACGAGTCACCATAGGGTGCAATGTTCGGGTGAGCGGAGCCTTGACGTGTCGGTAATTTTTTTCCTATCAGCCAATTGGTAGCCTGGTTCGCCAATGAAGCCACGGCGGTCTGCACAAGCGATACTTCTATAAAACTTCCTTCTTTTGTTTTTTCGCGTTTCAGCAAGGCGAGCAGCACTCCTTCTTTTAAATGATGTGCAGCTAATACATCAATCAGCGCGACCGGCATTTTGGTAGGCGGACCATCATGTTCACCGTTTAGCGCCATAAAGCCGGCCTCTGCCTGAATCACAGCATCGTAACCAACGCGATCATCGTCTGAACCATAGCCTGTGATTTGGCCGTAAATAAGTTGCGGGTTGGAAGTCTTAAGTTGTAAGTAAGAGACACCGAGCTTTTCCGCGTCACCAGGTTTGTAGCTGGCGATAATGATATCAGATTTTGCTGCCAATTTTTTTACTATCTCCAAATCTTTTTGAATGGTAAGGTCAAGGGCCACAGATTTTTTTCCCCAATTGCACGAACAGAAATAAGCGGACCGATCGTCGGTGGGTTCGCCAGGAGTTTTCCACCCGCGCGTCACATCACCGCCAATTTTAGGGTTCTCTATTTTAATCACTTCTGCTCCAAGCTCGGCAAAAAACTGTCCTACACTTGGCCCGGCCAACACGGAGGCGAGTTCCAGGACTTTTAAATCGTTTAGCATTGCGATAAGTTAATAGTTATTAGTTGAATCTCAGACGGTTTAACAAATAACTAACAACGATTAACGAGCAACGAGCAACGAAAATAGAATCATTTATTGCATTTTTGCGTTCCAAACGAAAATGATTTTATGCACCGATTGATTGCCCTGATTTTGCCGCTCTTTGTATTGTCGTGTAAAGAAAAATCTGCCGAGTTGAAAACCGGCATCTGGCGCGGGGTGATCGATTGCCAGGGCCATGATTTGCCTTTCACCTTTGATGTAACCAAGAAGAACGACAGCCTTCTGGTTTACATGAAAAATGGACCTGAGAAAATCCTTTTGGATGAAGTGTCAGTCTTTGGTGATTCAGTGAAAATGGTCATGCATATTTTTGATGCTGAATTGCGCGCCAAAATTGATGGCGATAAATTGAGTGGCACGTTTGTAAAAAATTATGCGCGTCAGGCAAATCAACCTTTCAAAGCTACGTTCGGTGACGATTATCGCTTCGCGAAAAATTCTTCAGAAAAAACAACAGACTACACCGGCAAATATCAAATCGAATTTAAAACTCCGAAAGGAAAGGTAATTCCGTCAGTGGGGATATTCGAGCAAAACGGCAATCATCTTTCGGGAAGTTTTCTTACCCCAACAGGCGACTACCGATACTTAGAAGGAAATGTGGTGGACGACAAACTAATGCTCAGTACGTTTGATGGCAATCATGCTTATGTATTCATCGCTACAAAATCCGGTGACTCATTGAAGGGTGATTATTATGCCGGCAAACTTTCCTATGAATCCTTCAAAGGTGTAAAGAATGAAAATGCGAAGATGCCAGATGCTGAGTCGCTCACCTATTTGAAACCCGGCTATGATAAAATTGATTTTCATTTCCCTGACCTGAATAAAAATATGGTCAGTCCATCAGATGAGAAATACAAAAACAAAGTATTGATCCTGCAGATTTTTGGAACATGGTGCCCCAACTGCATGGACGAGACAAAATTTCTAGTACCGTGGTACCTGGAAAATCACGAGCGCGGAGTTGAAATCCTGGGCCTTGCCTACGAACGCAAAGATGACTTTGCTTATGCGAGTGAACGGGTGCAGAAAGCTATCCATAAAATGAAAATTCCGTACGAGTTTCTCATTGCAGGAACCAACGACACTGAAAAAGCCTCAAAAACACTGCCTATGCTTAGTAGCGTCCTGGGTTTCCCCACCACCATTATAATAGGGAAAGATGGAAAAGTGAAATATATCCATACCGGTTTTGAAGGACCGGGCACTGGAATGTATTACGAACAGTTTAAAGAGAGGTTTAATCAGATCATCAACGAGCTGTTGGCGGAGAAGGGGTAATCGTATTTCGTTATTGGTGAATAGTATTTCGATTACCATTAACGGATAACTTATAACGATCAACGATCAATGATCTGAACTTTTAGCCGTAAATTTGCCTTTGAAGAAATAAGCAAGCCTTAACCTTGCCATTTACATATGAAAAGAGTAGTTGTAGGCCTATCCGGAGGCGTTGATTCCAGTGTAACCGCATATTTATTAAGAGAACAAGGCTATGAAGTAATCGGCATGTTCATGAAGAACTGGCATGACGATTCTGTTACTATCAGCAATGAATGTCCGTGGCTGGATGATAGTAACGATGCCATGATTGTGGCGCAACATCTGGGCATTCCATTTCAAGCGATCGATCTCAGCAGCGAATACAAAGAACGTATTGTCGATTATATGTTTGCGGAATATAAGGCAGGCCGCACACCTAACCCTGATATTCTCTGTAACCGAGAAATCAAATTTGATATTTTTTTAAACACTGCTTTGAAACTTGGGGCAGACTATGTGGCTACCGGCCATTATGTGCGAAAAAATGAAATTGAAGCTGGTGATAGGAAAGTTTATCGATTGCTGGCTGGAAAAGATCCGAACAAAGACCAAAGTTATTTTTTGTGTCAGCTTACACAGTCACAGCTTTCAAAAGCACTATTTCCAGTCGGTGAATTATTAAAACCGGAAGTGCGCGCTATCGCAAAAAAAGCCGGGCTTGCTACTGCAGAGAAAAAAGATTCGCAAGGACTATGTTTCATCGGCAAAGTTCACTTGCCCGATTTTTTACAACAACGTCTTGAAACTAAAAAAGGAAACGTAGTTGAATTATCGGCCGCATCATCAGTATTTCAAAATGGATGTACGGAAGATGATTTAGATCACATCACCCGACCTTATGCACTCAGTCCAGAATCTGGTAAAGTGGTAGGCGAACACAACGGTGCACATTACTATACCATCGGGCAACGCAGAGGGTTGAATTTGGGTGGCTTTGAAAAACCATTGTTCGTGATTGGCACTGATACAGGTAAAAATATTATCTACACCGGAATGGGTGAAGATCATCCTGGACTGTATCGTAAAGGATTATTTATTCAATTGGCGGATGAACATTGGGTGCGAGAAGATTTAAGAATGAAATCAGGCGAATCAAAAAAATTCATGGCGCGCATTCGCTATCGCCAAGCGCTAGAATCATGCACGATTCACAAAAAAGGAAACGGCCTGTACGTCATTTTTGAGAGACCGCAACGCGGAATAACTCCCGGGCAATTTGCAGCCTGGTATGAAGGAGAAGAATTGATCGGTTCCGGCGTAATCCAGTAAATTCTCCATTAACAACTGCTTAATTTACCTGAAAATTTCTCTGTTTGACTGTGTCATTAGGGTTATCTTTGAGGCTATTTTGAATTGAAAAATGCACTTCCTTAGCCCCTCTCTACTGCCTCCTACAAAATCGGACTTTTGCCGACAATGAAATTACGTTATCGACCTTTATTAATTCTTAGGAACGTCATTTCTGCTTTGCTTCTTTTTGCAACGACCTTATCCGCACAGGAAATTATGGTTCAGGGCAAGGTTACAGATGCAGGCTCAGGCGATCCGATACCATTTGCCACCTTACTGCTTAATGGCACCAGCGTAGGCGTTACTACAGACTTCGACGGAAATTTTACTTTGCACACTTCTGCTAAAGCAGATTCTATCATCGTTACTTCAGTGGGATATAAGCCGCGGACCAAAGCAGTCAAGCCAGGACAACAGGTGATCAACTTTCAATTGGAGGAGGAAATAAAAAGCCTGAAAGAAGTTGCCTTTGTCGCCGGAGAAAACCCAGCCTTTGAGATCCTCCGAAGGGTTGTTCAAAATAAAGAACACAATGACAAGCGTAAACTTTCCGCCTACGAATATGAGGTTTATACAAAGACTGAAGTAGATATCAATCAGATATCCGATAAACTTCGCAAAAGGAAAACGATGCGAAAGATCACGCAAGTGTTGGATAGCATCGACAGAGTTGTAGGAGTAGACGGGAAGCCAATTCTTCCACTTTCAATCACAGAGAGCACTTCCAAATTTTACTATCGCAGTGCACCCGTTTTGAAAACGGAAATGATTCTGAATACAAAAATAAGCGGTGTGGGTTTTACCGATGGCTCCACAGTAAATCAGGTGATCGGTTCCTCATTTCAGGAATATAATTTTTACCAGAATTGGTTGAATATTCTTGCTAAGAACTTTGTCTCTCCCATAGCTGACGGCTGGCGGATATACTATGATTACGATTTGATTGACAGTCTTTACGTAGAAAATGATTATTGTTATCGGATGGATTTTTTTCCTAGAAGTCCGGCAGAGTTAGCTTTTTCAGGAACCATGTGGATTACCAAAAATGAATATGCACTCAAGCAAATTGATGCCTCCGTAGAGAAACGGGCGAATATCAATTTCATTGACAAGATTCAGATCCAACAGGAATTGACACCAACAACAAGTGGGGCATGGATACCGAAAAAAAATCGTGTTTTGGTTAACGTGAGTGAGTTATCCAAAAACTCAGCTGGGTTGTTAGCGAAATTTTATTCCAGTAATAAAAATATTGTTGTCAACCAGCCGCATGAGTCAGCATTTTATGACAAGCTTATTCAGGTGAAGGAAGATGCACAAGCTATTCAGAGTGATAAATTTTGGGATTCTCTTCGGCATGAACCCCTAAGTAATACTGAAAAAAATGTGTACAAGATGATCGATACACTTAAAAATATTCCTGTGGTAAAAACGTACACAGACGTTTTTAAAGTGGTGGTGGAAGGGTATTACAATTTTGGAAAAGTTGAAGTGGGGCCCTATCTCAGGAGCATCGCGTCCAATACAGTCGAGGGGCTTCGATTACAACTTGGATTTAGAACTAATGTAGACTTCAGCAAAAAGATGGTTTACAGTGGAATGCTTGCCTACGGCTTCCAGGATGAAAAACTGAAATTCTCATTTTCTACAAAAAAGATATTATCACGGAAGCATTGGACAACCTTAAACTTTCGGGTCAGGAAAGATATTGTCCGTCTTGGTGTTGATGAAGAAGCGGTGCGCACAAGCCCACTCTTTATTGGTGCCGCTCAATGGGGCCGTTTCCATAGGGCATACTATTATCGCGAAGGATTCGCTTCATTTAACCGGGAATTCATGCGCGGCGTTTCCGGACGTGTGGCCTTTCGTCATTGGACATTCGACCCGACCTATGCCTTTGGATTTCAGCAGAACCCCTCTGACATAAACTCGCCGATCTTAGATCAATTTAAAACGTCCGAAGTTTTCGCGGAGGCACGTTACGCCCATAACGAAGCTTTTATTCAAAACGGAAACGAACGGATAAGCTTGGGAACCGGGAATTGGCCAGCACTCACATTCCGATACGCCCATGGAATAAAGGGAGTTCTCGGCAGCGACTTTAACTATGATAAGGTCCTGTTGAATATTCAACAACGATTGAATATGGGACCATTAGGTGCCGCTTATGTGAGCATAGATGGAGAATACATTTATAATGATTTGCCGTATCCTCTTTTATCAGTCCATATGGGCAATCAGGCACCTGTTTATTCTGCCTATACTTTCAACTTAATGAACTACGGAGAGTTTGTTAGCGACAAATCGGTATCCATGCATTACCGACAATACTTTGAAGGATTGATTGTAAACAGAATACCACTGATGAACCGACTGAAGTGGCGCCTCATCGGCACAGCCAATATAATTTATGGCAGCCTGCGCAATTCTAATCAGGCATTGATTGCAGACTCAACACCCAATGGTGACCCCACCTTGAAAACAGGATTCTTCACACCCGGCAAACCTTATGTGGAATTGGGTTACGGTGTTGAAAATATTTTCAAGTTCTTCCGAGTAGATTTTGTCCACCGACTTAATTACCTCGATGGATCCGATGTTCGCAAGTTTGGTGTACTACTAACTATGCAGTTTAGGTTATAGAGGTTTCTAAACCTTACTTTGCCGAGACCGACATCGTCTTCTGTCTCATCTCCTTATTAAACCAGGCAATTATTCGCTCACCAATATCCTGAACGAATTTTGGTTCTTGCGGACCATGTGGCGTGCGGGGATACGTGATCATTTCCGTTGGCACACCCAATCTCTTCATCGCTGTATAAAACTCAAAGCCTTGCGAAGGCGGAACACGAATGTCGCGCTCACCATGAATCACTTGTGAAGGTGTCTTCACATTTTTGATGTTGAACATGGCAGAATGTTTCATGAATACGTCCATCCGGTTCCAGTATTCTCCACCAAAATAGTCAGGGAGAAAACCTGGAATATCTGCCGTGCCTACAAAACTCATAAGGTTTGTAACGCCAGCGCCAACACTTGCTGCCTTAAACCGATTTGTTTTCGTAACCGCGAAAGAAGTCATGTATCCACCATAACTCCAGCCGCAGATTAAAAGGCTATCGGAATGTGCTACACCCATATCAATTACTTTGTCAACGCCGGTTATATCATCGTCGTAATCGCCAAAACCCCAGTCGTTGTAATTAGCAAAACGAAAATCTTTTCCATAGCCACCGCTGCCTCGTGGATTAGGTCGCAGCACAGCATAACCTTGCTGAGCAAAGGCTTGCACTGGATAAATACTTCCTGCTGCTGTGAAAGTTTGAACAAACACACCAGTTGGTCCACCATGAATATTGAGTATCAACGGATATTTTTGTCCAGCTTTGTAATTGACAGGATACGTGAGCAATCCTTCGATTTCTTTTCCATCTTTTGATTTCCATTTGATCACCTCCGTTTTACCCATCGCAAGTTTTGGGAAATCTTTATTGGCATCCGATAATCTTTTGGGTTCGAATTTCAACATCGGACTTACAAATACTTCAGGGGCAACTTCTGTCATTGATTGAACAAATGACATCATCTTTCCGTCACCGCTGAACGACACATTGCCAAAATTGCCGGACCCTGTTGTGATCGCCCGAGCTTTACCTCCACTTATCGGTAAAGCAAACACGCGGAATGAAGTGTGGTCTGCTTCAGTAAAGAATAATTCTTTTCCATCAGGCGACCACTTCACCAGGTTTGCCTGGCGATCAGGAGTTTCAGTTAATTTTTTAGGTTGCCCACCTGAAGCTGGAATTAGATACACGTCATTGGCGGTTGCCCAATGAGCCTCTCCTCCATCAGAAGAAAAAGCAATCCATTGTCCATCGGGTGAGTATATTGGGTTTCCATCGAGTCCCTTCATCGAAACTAATGATTTAACAGCACCACTGTCGGAGGGAACAGTCGAAATATCAGTAGTGGGCCACATATCTGCACCCGGATTTTCCTGATGATCAAAGGCGATTGTCTTTCCATCGGGCGCCCAATTGAAATTTCCAATATTAAAATCTCCCTTGGTGAGGCGTTTCATTATGCGTTCTCCTTTTGCATTTTTGTCGATGGTGGTGGTGTAGAGATGCGAATATTTAAAATTCATGTCAATAAGTTGCCAATCTCTTTTTTCTTTTTTATTTTTTTCATCTTGATCGGTTTCAGGGTCGCGCGCAATGTAAGCGATACGTTTGCCGTCATGCGACCAGCTAAAATTTTCCACTCCTGATTTTGATTTAGTTATTCCTTCAGCTTCGCCCCCTGCAACACGAATGATCCACACTTGTGTTTTGCTTTCGCTTCCTCCACGACTGGAAAGGAAAGCGAGAAAGTTTCCATCGGGTGAAAACTTTGGGCTCGTGCACGACTTATCACCCTGAGTAAACTGCGAATTCATTTTACCATCGGCCGAGGCAATCCAAATGTGCGTGAGAAATTCTGACTTCTCACCCTCCATCATGGGCGTTGAAATTGTGTAAGCGACCAGGCTGCCGTTGGCAGAGATGTCAGTGCCGCCTACACGTTTGAATTTAATCATAACGTTGGGAGTCCATGCCGTTTGTGCTAGTGTAACGATAGAACATGGTAAGAGAAAAAGGAGGGTTAATGATTTCATTTGTGGTAAGAATTAGGCTTGACTTCTAAGATAGTAAAATCAATATTGAACCCCAACCATGTCTATATGGTTGGCAAGATCTTGATTCGAATTCTTGTTTGTCGCCCAATTGACTTGATTTTAAGGTCATGCACTTTGAAAGTGACGTCAATTGCGTCCTAAAGAATTGTTAAAAATCGTTGGCTAGATTGACGAAGACATATTTATAAATAAATTCAAATCAAATCAAAAAAAAACAAAACTTAAATCTATGAAACGGTCACATTTCCTACTGTCCTTAGTAGCCCCTTCGTTGTTGTTCTCTTACGACGTGAGCGCACAGATGACACCAGCACGAAGAGCTTTACTGAAAGCCGACAGTTCCATTGCTATTCCCAAAATCAATCTTGACGCCAACGGCGAATTGGTGATTCTTTCTTCAACCTCCTCGTCTCCAAATGATTTTGACTTTCTTATTGGCAAATGGAAAATGTATCACCGAAGACTAAACAAGCGACTCGAAAATTGCAAAGACTGGACCGAATTTGAGTCTCAGGATGACGACCATAAAATCCTTCGCGGCTTGGGTAACGTAGATTCATACTATACAACCGAACTGCCGGGTATGGAGGGGAAACCATTTGAGGGATTCACGCTTCGTCTGTTTAGCCCAAAAACAAAGCTTTGGAGTTTGTATTGGGTCCCCAGCACAACCGGTGTACTCGATCCGCCTGTAGTCGGTTCATTTGAAAATAATATCGGTCAGTTCTTTGGGAAGGATACTCACAATGGAAAGAAAATAATCTTCATGTTCCGTTGGGATATTCGCAATAGAGAAAAGCCGGTCTGGGGTCAGGCGTTCACTGCCGATAATGGCAAAACGTGGGAATGGAACTGGTTCAATGTGTTAGAGAGGATGAAGTAATGAACCTGGATTCAATACCCAGGACAATATCAATCTTTATACTCCCCCTCCCACTTCGCCACTACTACAGTTGCTAAACAATTGCCGAGCACGTTGGTGCCTGTTCTCGCCATATCCATAATTGCATCGACACCAAGCACCACAAAAGCTTTATGCGGGTCGATGCCCATATCAGCTACTGTGGCAACAAGAATTAAAAAAGTGGCTCCACGTACACCCGCTACACCCTTACTAGTGAGCATAAGGATAACGACCATTTTGATTTGCTCCCCTAGCGATAAATCGATGCCGGCCATCTGCGCAACAAACACGGAAGCAAGTGAAAGATAAAGGGTACTTCCATCGAGATTAAAACTATAGCCGGTGGGCAATACAAAGGCAACTACTTTTCGTGGAATACCCATCTTTTCTAAATTCTCCATCGCCAAAGGAAGTGCAGATTCACTGGTGGCTGTAGAAAATGCAACCGCGACTGGTTCAGAGACAGCATTGATAAATTTCCTGAAATTCAATTTGATGATTAGTCCGATTGGCGCTAAAATAAAAAGTACAAATACAAGCAGCGCTCCATATAAAGTTGCCACAAGCAATGCCAGATTTTTTAAGACTTCAAAACCAAACGAAGCGATGGAATATGCCAATGCTCCCAACACCGCGAAAGGAGCGAAATACATGACAATGTGGGTGAACTTAAACATGACATCCGAAAGACTTTCAGCAAACTGAAGCATCGGTTTTCTTTTCTCCTCGCTAAGCATCG
>Ga0207112_1008_pt1 | contig 51195 bp, 45 predicted proteins | sample Alteio_BWMinHeat_72_FD_153549 | JGI IMG/M metagenome (GOLD analysis project Ga0207112, IMG submission 153549) | Enriched cells from forest soil in Barre Woods Harvard Forest LTER site, Petersham, Massachusetts, United States -... | ecosystem: Environmental > Terrestrial > Soil > Temperate forest >...
ACGAACTTACGCTGCACGAGACAACGCGCAATGTGCCGACCGTACCCACCGTAACTCCATTCGTGGCTGCTCCGGCGCCATTGATCGTAAGGTTCTTGAGCACAACCACATCGCTCGCGCCGCTATTGACAGTGATCGCGTCACCCGCCGTCTGGGCGACCCCGACATATGCGCCCGGAGTGCCGGTGACCGAAATCGCCTGCGTTACGGCGAAGGGGCTGTATCCTCCCGGGTCCATCGCCACAACCTCCCCGCCGGGGTTGGTTCTGCTAATGGCCGCGCCAAAGCTGCGGCACGGCGCGGTGCGAACGCAGTTGGTCGTAATGTTGGCGTCGCTTCCGTTGAGAGCAGAAACAAAGGTGTGGCTGTTTTGAGCGCGCGCGCTGGATACAGCCGTGATTAATGTCGCCACTAGTAGAACAGCTCGGAGAACTACCTTGCTAACATTCATTACCGATCCCTCCTGCTCATGTTTTGGACGAGCCAAGGACATCTCAGCCCCGTGCGAGTATACATGGGGCGACAAACGGAGTAAAGAGACGCGCGCGCGGCGCCCGCGGCGCCGCGCGCGAGCGTTCCAAGCGCAGCGAACAATAGGAACGCCAATGGATTTGAATGATTTCACCAGAAAATAGCGTCCATGTAATGTAGGGGCGATCCGGCTGCTCTTTACTCGAGGAGGGAGGCATTCGAGCAATCCGGCTTTAAACCTTGCATCGCGCGGACCCGCCCCCGGGTTGAAAGTTTCTGTTGGTTGTTATATCTTACCGCTTCGCCTGCCAGTTCTGGCGGCTGGCGGTCGCCATCGGAGAGGCGTGGCCGTTTTCAGGGCTCCTAGCAGCAAGAGTGTTGATACAAGTTTAGCGCGAGTCGCCGCCGCAGAATATTTGTCGGCGATAGCACAGGCCGCAGTCTTGAGCCAATCGAGATTGGGCGTGAACAATCCGACCAGAGCAGGCGTTGTCGCAAGTTCTGGGCGAAACTCCAAAGGAGAATCTCTATGTATAAGTTGAAATTTGCGATGAAAACCCTGGCCGTGCTCGCGGCCATCCTCACAGCCGGCTCAATTGCCAACGCGCAGGCAACCCGCACCTGGGTCTCCGGCGTCGGCGACGATGCGAACCCGTGCAGCAGAACCGCTCCGTGCAAGACGTTTGCTGGAGCTATTTCAAAGACGGCGCCGGGCGGCGAAATTGACGTGCTCGATCCAGGTGGATTCGGCGCGGTTACGATAACAAAGTCGATACGGATTGAGGCTGACGGATTAATCGCAGGCGTACTCGTTTCCGGGACGAACGCGATAGTGATCGCCGCGGGCCCCAATGATATCGTTCAGATACGTGGCCTGACGTTCAACGGTCTCGGAACGGGACTCACTGCAATCAAAGTCAACTCGGCCGGAGCAGTCCATGTTGAAGAATGCTACATCTACGGCTTCACGCAGATTGGCATTGACTTCACGCCGTCGGCCGTGTCGGCCTCCACCAGCCAGCTCCACGTTCGGAATACGGTGGTGAAGGACAACCTCGGCGCAAGCAGCGGTGGAATTCGCTACAAGCCAGGCGCCAATGTCACCGCCTCTGGGGAGATAAACAATTGCAAGCTGGCGAACAACCAGTTTGGGCTCCGAGTTGAGGACAATAGCACCGTGACCGCCACAAACACGAATGCCAGCAACAATACGGGCGCCGGCTTCATTGCTGTATCAGGCGGCGGCGCCGCTGTTCTGAATCTGACAAGTTGCGCTGCCACCAGCAATGGGGCCGTTGGCGTCAAGGCCGATGCCAATGCCGCGGCCTTGGTCCGCATTGCGGGATGCACGATAGCCGGCAACGCCGCGGGCATTGTATCAAACCTCGGTTCAGTCAAGAGCTATGGCAACAATTTCAACTCCGATAGCGGCACGCCAGTGGGTCCTAACCTCGGCCAGCAGTGACTTCTCGAAGACAAGTCTATAGCCTAGTTTAGATTGGGAGCCCTTCCCGTCTCCGGCGGGAGGGGCCTTTTCTCCAGGATCCATTGTCGTGGAGGGGTCCAGAAGTAGAGTGAGAGCCCCTTGAATTGAGTGTAGCCTTTTGAAAACGCCGTCTTCCCGCCGGTCTGAACCTATCACTTCTGTCGTTCCAGGACGGTGATTTTTCCGAACTCTTTGACCTTCCTAAACTCGGGGCCAACTATTTCAGAGATCAAGCGATAGGGACCAATGGCCGAATCGGAGGCGTCATCGAAGACTACGCTCGCCGCATCGCTTAGGTATGGACGCCAGCTTTCGAAATCGCGTCGGACGCCCTCGTATCGATGATCGCCGTCGATCCACAGCAACGAGACCGGCACTTGCCAGTTTTGGACCACCTGTTCGCTGCTCACACTGATCAAGCGCACTACGTGATAGCAACCCGTTTCCAGCACCGCTCGATAAAAGGCTCCCGCGTCCGGCGGGCCAAATTTACCGCCGAGCACACCGGTGAAGGGCTGGTGGGGCTCGATAGTAAACACGGGCACACGATGTCCATCGATTGAGCCACGTCCAAGGGCAACGGTTGAACGTCCCCGGTAAGCTCCGACTTCGACTATGCATCCCTGTCTTACCTCTCGGGCAAGGTCGTAGAGGAACTTAGCTTCTTCGATGCTCGTCATACCCTCAGTCATTGAAAGGAATTCGTCCACCGGTCCGGCTAGCATCACCTGGTAGCGGTCGCATTGCGTATTATCCATCGCTTTCATCCTTCCTTCCGATCGGAACTCCGTTCAGACGGATGATCAGGGGGACGGTCAGGGTCATCGGGTGGCTAATGCCGTGCTCCCATAAGCCGTCCTCTCCCCAACAATCGCCGTGGTCCGCGCATAACACAATGGTGGCCTTCAAGAACCGTTGGAGCAGCGGGCTTAAACAGCGATCTACGAATTCAAGGCACGCTCGTTGGCGCAGGCGGCAATCATCGGCGCGGTCATGCCTCTGGAAAGGGACGCAGGGATTGTCCTCCACCTGCCATGGAGCGTCTTCATGATAATAGGGGACGTGCGTCTCGCCGACGTTAAGGAATACCAGGAGCGGCAATCCCGAATGCTCCTCCAGTTTACTCTCAATCCATGCGAGTTGACTCGCGAGCGACCAGGAGTTTCCGGGATAGAAAAAATAGTCGAACTCGCTTATCAGGAGTTGGGGCGCAGGGGTCTTCGGATCAAACCAAGCGACCCCGCCCGAGCCGAGCGTTCGATACCCAAGACGTTTGAATCCCTCGACTATATTGCGCCCCTCAAGGATGAAGCCTTCACGGCCTTTGCCGGGAAAGGCGGCCCCAGAGAGTTTGAATATCTTGCCAAACTTCGGATTGACGAGGGGGGCTTCGACGTTCGCCAATCCTGGTGTGAACCCCACGAACATTGCCGCATGCGACCCGAAGGTGAAATACGAGGGCGCCTGTGCTTTATGCAGTGGGCCGACGCTCTTCATCCCGGGAACATCCGAGTCCGCGAAGGTGTCATAGCGGCACGAATCGAGCGTCACAAACAAGACAGATCGGGGGTCAATCGACATATCTCGCCCTGACCGCGGGAACAGGTGTAGCCACGCGAAAGTGGTCGAGTCGCTTTCGAAGATCCGCTATCTCTCCAACATACTTGCCATCGTCAACCAGATTGCTGTGCTCCCGTGGATCCGCAACCCTATCAAAAAGAAGGCAAGCGTGGTCATCGGGAGCGAATTCGATTTTCCAGAAGTCATCGATGATCGCCGTGTGTCCCATAAACTCGCTTACCGCGAAATCCCGGTGCTTCTTTGCGGCTCCCTCGATTATCGGCCGGAGCGACCTGGCGTGAGAGACATAAGAATGCCCGGCGCCGGCATAGTCAAGTATCGTAGCGCCAACGTCCATCAACTCGGCAGCCAATGTCACATCATGAATCTCGCACGTCCAAAAATCCAGCGGCGGCCTGATGATCAACGGGACCTGGATAGCCTGGTCCAAAAAATTACCCTTGTACAGCAATCCTTGATCTCCATTCATCTCACCATGATCAGACGTAAACACGACGAGTGTCCGATCGAGTTCTCCGCGGCTTTTGATCACGTCAAGTATCGAGCCTATCTGTTCGTCAATCAGGGTCACGTTGCCGGCATAGTTCGCGCGCATGGCCCGGACTTCGTGAGGCTGGAGCAAGGGGCTGTAATGGCCGGAGTCAAAAGCACGCCGAAGCAAACCACAGGCGCGGTCGCAGTCGAGCAGCCGCGGCGTAGGCAATGGTATTTCGGCATCAGCATAAATGCTTTGGTATTCTTCCGGCGAATCCCACGGCTCATGCGGGCCAGCAAAGCTCACCCAACAAAACCAGGGCCGCGGATCGGCAAGACCGGTCAGGTATCTAGCTGCCTGCTGGCCAACATACGCATCGTAGTGGTGCTTGGCCCCGAGTACGGATGGACGTGCAACATGGCGCTTAGTCCGAATGCGGTCGCGCAGATCGTCGCGGAAGCGGTCCAACAGCCCTGCCTCCTGCCACGACTGAGCCATGTTGCTCATGACGTTGAGGCTGGCGTGCGGTCCCGCGGTTTCATCCACTACTTGCAGGCCATACGCGTGCATCAGATGGAGGCGGTCGCGCAGGTCGCCTTCGTGCGGATGAAGATGAGTCTTGCCGAATAGACTTGTTGCGTATCCGGCGCGTTCGACTGCCTGCATCCAATTCGGGCATTCCGGGTTGAGAGTGAAGACTCCGTTCTCCCAAACGCCGGTTTGATGTGGATAGAGCCCGGTTGCAAGGCTGAAGCGAGCTGGTATGCACTCCGCGGAGTTGCTCACCATGCCGCGAAGTAAGAACCCCTCCTGGGCGAGACCGTCGAGGTTTGGCGTTCTGGTCCAGCCGCTCACAACGCCGAGAGCGTCCGCGCGCATCTGGTCGGCCATCAGAAAAAGGATATTTGGCTGACTCTGCATGGCGTTCGTTATACTCGATTCGAAGCAAGCGGAATAGGCTAGCATGGCGTTGCTCGTGTATCCAGTCGACCTGGGATGTGCCAGCTAGGCGGTCCTCGCTAGACCCATGAATTGCTCCCAAATTCGGCTAATGAACCGCCGCGAACCTGCTTCCTCTGCAGTCCGGGGTTATTGACAGAAGAGCCTTAAGGACGCTAGCTTTGCCAACGGCCTCAGCCCGCTGCGTAACTTCCAAGCGGCTATGAGTGCCAGATTAATGCCGATGACGCATGCTAACGCGCAACTCTCTCCCTTAATCGTGACAGGCATGCACCGCTCTGGAACGTCCCTGGCGGCATCCATTGTGTCTGCCCTGTCGATAGACATGGGACAAGATCTGCTGACGGCGGATTCGAATAACATTCGCGGCTACTTCGAAGACGTTGAATTCCTCGAACTGCAACGGGCAATGCTATCGGAGTCCTGCGCCGAGGATGACGGAGGTCATCCTGATTGGGGATGGACTGAGAGTGACAGTCTTGATTTGTCTTGCCTCAAGAAGTTTCTCACACAAGCATCCGGTCTTATTGGCCGGCGGGCGAGCCAACCAAAGCCCTGGGGCTGGAAGGACCCTCGAACTACGTTGCTGTTGGACTTCTGGGATGATCTTTTGCCTGACGCGCGTTACCTCTTTGTCTACCGCTTTCCATGGGACGTCGCGGATTCGATGCAGCGGCTCGGCGCTGAAGTCTTCCTGAGAAACCCGGAATACGGCTACCGAATCTGGGAGTTCTACAATCGACGCATTCGTGATTTTTGCGCTAGGCATTCCGACCGGTGTCTCCTGATCAGCACGAACGCGCTGCGCGGAAGCCTCTCGGAGCTTCCGGCATTGATCACGAGCAAGCTCGGCATAAACGCATCCGTCGCGGACCTCCAAAACATACAGCAAAGGGACCTCTTGAAGGCGACCTCGGATGCAGATCCCCTGATCGATCTCGTAAAAGCTATATGGCCGAACTGCATTGGGCTCCTTTCGGAATTGGATGCCCTGGCGGATATATCAGCAAAGGGTTTGTGGCAAGCGCGTCCGGTGCGTAGCCGGCTGGGCCGGCCGGATCGGCCGACTGAAGGCGAGTGTATCGACATATCGGTGGTGACTCCTTGTTACAACCAGGGCGTGCTGCTTGTAGAGGCCATTGCGAGCGTCGAGCGGTTCGCTCCGCCCAACTGTGAGCTGATCATTGTCAACGATGGCTCTGACGATCCGAGAACGCTGGAAATACTGGAAGTCTTAAAGGGATGCGGTTACTTCATATTGGATCAGGAGAACCTGGGGCTATCTGGGGCTCGGAACACCGGGATAGCAAAAGCACAGGGCCATTACATCCTGCCGCTTGATGACGATAACCGAGTCCGTGCGAATTTCATCCACGATGCGATTAAGGTGCTGGACGCGTCGCCCGAGGTCGGTGTCGTCTACGGCGATCGTTACGATTTCGGGCTGACTAGCGGGATTCGTCAGATACCGGAGTTTGACCTGACCTGGACCTTGAAAGTGAATTATGTCGACGCCTGCGCGGTGTTTCGCAGACAGATATGGCACGACTGTGGGGGATACGACGCCGATATGTCCCCGATGGAAGATTGGGAATTGTGGATTCAAGCAGCCGAGCTCGGCTGGCTCTTTCACCACTTGCCTTATGTAACGTTCGATTATCGGGTTCGGCCGGGTTCTCTGCTCTCTTTTTATCAAGCGGGTGATGCGCCGCAAGAATTCCGAAAGAAGATTCTGCGGAAGCATCCTGGCTTGTCCGCTCATGTCTCCGACCTGGTGCAATTGCTTTCATCTAAGCTCGCCATCGCGGAGCAGAACGCGCGCACCTTGTCAGTTAACGTCGAGGAGGCTAGAAATCAGATTATCGAGAAAGGCGAGGCCATCAACGCCCTTAGGCGGGAGTTAGGGGAGGTTGAGCAAGAACGCTCATCTCTCGTGAGGCAGCTTACGGACCATAAAGACCTTCGGTGTCGCATAGAAGAAATCTCGGAGCAGCTTGCGCGCAGTGTAAAAGAACTGACGACGATTAAAGGAACTCGTGGATGGCGGCTCCTTTCTCGTTATGGCAAGATCAAGCATGCGTTCCTTCGGTGGTTTTCTTTGAGATAAGGTGACAGTGCTAACGCCAACGATAAAGACCGCCAACGGCAGAAGGCCTTCAACCTACTCAGAAGCCCTCCAATCGATATCTCGCAATCGAGCAAGCCTATCGACAGCTCAACTGTTTTGGTTGACGTTGTGGAGGTAGATTCGAACACAACCAGCACGCACCGGATTGCTCGAAGGATACCAAGCTTAGTGGCAAGACCCAACAAGTTTGGACCCTGGTTCCAAGCATCCGAAGCTGCTTCATCTCGGTTTCAGTGCTGAACTTATTGCAGGGGCCAGCGGAAGCCCAACGATGTCAACGAATCGCGTAGGCGGCTTGATCTTTCTCCACTCTGTTCTTAGCAAATTAAAATGTCCGCTTTTTATAGCAAGTGACATGTCCGGTTTGCCATTTTAGCGGATCGGCGAATCGAGCTGCGCCGACCCCGGTTGTGTTGGTGCTTGGAGGCGCATTGGCTCTAAGCATTAACCCCTTAGCGGCCAGCCTCAGCGGAAGGAAAGGAGAGTCAAGGGTCGGCCCGTTTTTAGGCAGCGAGGAAATCAACATCGCGAAGCTTCCTTTGGACGCTGCCGTTGGGCCGACTTGCGCAGCCCTTGACTCTGCTTTGCTGGAGCGTACAATCGGCCGCCGGGGTTAATGCGGCGGGTGTGATTGCCCGCTTGTCCGCTTATGCCGCTCGACGAGCCTTGCTTGCCGCGCCTCCAACGCCGCGCTCTTTGACCGCCAAAACACCCTCGGTTGAGTAGGAGCCAACCAGGTGTGGCCCGTAGCCGACACTGAGAGTGCCATCGAGGTGTTCGTAGACTATGACTTTGCAGCTCGCCAGCGTGCCCCGCCATTTGGTCTTCTCGATCTGTAGGATCTTATTGGCGAAGCTTATGGTGTTGTCTTTGCCCACCACACGCTCGTGCTGCAGCGCGAAGATGAGATCCAGGTTCCGCCGCCCGACCGGTACAAAGGCAGTGCCCTTCTCGGCCGCCGGCACCGTGAATTTACGGTTCCACTCCTCGATGTAGCGCTCCTTCAAGAAGCGATTCGCCGCCTCCACCGTCGTGATCCCGTGCACCCTAAGCTCCTGCGGCAGTCGGCCCTGCCACGTCCCAAAGCCGCGCTCCGAACGCCCGCGCGCCTGCGGTGAATACGCCGCAATCGCCTCTATTCCCAGCTCTTTCAGCGCCCGCCCCACCTGCGTGAGTCGGTCGCGGTCGACCTTCTCGCCCGCCTTCGCGGTCAGGAAAAAGTGGCTCGCCCGGTCGCTGTACAGCGAGCAGAAGAGGCCCCGCTCCTGCACCACCTCCCAGATCCCCACCAGCACCGTGCGCGTCGACTCCTCCTCCACCAACTGCGCATAATAGATCGCGCTGGTCGCGTCATCCATGATCACGATCAGGTCGTACCAGCGCTCGTCTTGCAACCACCGGTGCTTGCTCCCGTCGATATGCAGCAGCATGCCGGGCAGCGGCCGCCGCGCCCGCCGCTTCCGGTGCACTCCCCGCTTCCGCCCCTTCTTCACCAACCCGGCTCCTTGCAGCGCTGTCTTCACCCACGTGTAGCTCAACTTGATCCCATGCTCCTCCTTCAGCTTCTCGTGAAAGTGCCGCACATTGAAATCGTAATACTTCTCCTGGTACAGCTGCAGCACCTTCTCCACCTCCGCCATCGCCACCCGCTTCGGGCTCGGCTTCCCCTTGCGTCGGTCGAATAGCCCATCGTACCCATATTCCTCGTAACGCTCCTTCATCCGCCGCATCTGTCGCGCGCTTATCCCGATGATCTCCGCGGCCTGCAGCCAGCTGATTCGCTTCGCCATCGCACGTAATATGATCTCCTGTATCTTCATTGCCCGCTCCACTGCGGTCCGCGGGTATTCCCTCATACTTCACCTCCAATCTTTGAGGTTACCCGCTCCGCCTGAAAGCGGACATGTCACGTGCTAATTGAGGCGGACATATTATGTGCTAACGACATGATCTTTCTCCACCCTTGCCCTTTGTCACCCGCCCCTCTAGAATGCCCCCCATGTGGCTTGCGAATCGACTGTTTCCGTCAGTGAGACGGCTTCAGGCGCGCCTTGCCGAGTTAGAGAGGAAGAACGGCAAACGGCAGCCCATAGAAACGCATTTGAGCGCCGAACACCGAGCCTTTCGCGACAAATTCATCGCAATGCTTCTCGAGCGGCCGCCCGGTCTACTCCTCGAAATCGGGGCCAGAAACCGCACAAGCCCCGATCGCAAGCCGCCTGTCCCGCCCGGCTGGAGATACGAGGGCTTGGACGTAGCGCCTGACGTTTGGGTTACGATTATCGGTGATGCCCACAATCTCAGTCTTCAGCGCTGCTCTGTTGACGCAATTTTCTCCGGGGCCGTTTTCGAGCACCTGTTGATGCCCTGGAAAGTAGCTCTCGAAATGAACCTTGTGCTGAGGATAGGCGGGCTCGCATACGTTTCGTCCCATCAGACCTTTCCTCTGCACGAGATGCCCGCCGATTACTGGCGCTTTTCCGCCAACGCTTGGCGCGCGCTGTTCAACAAGGACACCGGGTTTCGAATTATCGAAACTAAAATGATCGGACCGGCAAAGGTGGTCGCCGACGTCGAAGATCAGACCCTCCGGGACTTACACACCTTGCCCGCCTATCTCCTATCGATGATGATCGCTCAGAAGACTCACGAAACGATCCTGCGTTGGGATGTCGATCCGCATGAGGTTTGGCCGCTGGAATATCCGCGCTAAGGGCACGGCTTCCTGCCGGGGACGCTCGCGGCAAACCTCTCAAACGTATTCCCGAAGCCGGAAGCGAACCGGAGCCGACCGTTCAGGATGCCTTGCGGATTGCCCGCTAGGACGTTAATTATGAAGGCAAAGTTAACGGACGAGTGTTCGCAGAGGACCCGTGAATGAAAACGAGAGTAGACGGGCAGCCCCTCCTAAGCGTCGTGATGCCAGTCTTCAACCCGCCCCCTGAACTCCTGAGCCGCGCCATTCAAAGCGTCATCACCCAGGTATACCAAGAATGGGAGCTGTGCCTCGCCGACGATGCCAGCACGGTCGAGGCGCCCGCCCAACTGTTGGAGGATTGGGCGGCGCGTGACCAACGAATCAAGATTGTACTCAGGGAGCGCAACGGCGGCATCAGCGCGGCAACGAATAGCGCCGCTGAGTTAGCGACGGGGGAATTCCTGCTCTTCATGGACAACGACGACGAATTGGGGCCTGAGGCTCTGGCCGAAGTCGCAGTTTACTTGTCCAGCCATCCGGATACGGATGTTTTGTACACCGACGAAGACAAGATCGATATCGAGGGTCGCAGGTCCGACATGCAAATCAAGCCGGATTGGTCGCCGGAGATGCTCCTGTCCCGCATGTATGTTGGGCACCTGCTCATTGTCCGCGCCAGTCTGTTCCGCCAGGTCGGCGGTCTACGCGGCGCGTTCGACGGCTCCCAGGACCACGACCTCGCGTTGAGGACGACAGAACTCGCTAGGGAGGTCGGGCATATCCCGAAGGTGCTCTACCACTGGCGCGCCATTCCCTCCTCGATGGCGCTGAACGCCGATTCGAAGCCGGAGGCCTTTCAGGCGAGTCGAGCGGCGATCCAGGAGGCGTTAGCGCGCCGGGGAATCCAAGCTCCAGTCTTTCGCCCGGGCTGGGCCGTTGCCGGCGGCTCTCCCTTCTACAATCCGCGCTTTTCCGATCACGGGCCGCGCATCGCCATCCTTATACCAACCAGGAATCAAGCCGGGCCGTTGCGCGCATGCATCGAGTCTTTAGCAAAAACAACCTATGCCGACTTCGAGATTGTCATCATCGACAACGGCAGCGACGAGCCGGATGCGTTAAGGTATATCGCCGCAAGTCCTCATCGGGTGCTGCGGACCCCGAGTCTGGACGGCGGGCTCCGTTTCGCCGAGGTGATTAACAAAGCCGTGCAGCAAATCGAGTGTGACTCCGTGCTCTTGCTCGGCAACGACACGGAGGTGATCGCGCCCGAGTGGCTGAGTCAGATGGCCGGGTATCTCGGCATTCCGGGAGTCGGCGCGGTCGGGCCTCGCCTTCTCTTCCCCAACGGCCGAGTTCAACACGGCGGGGCGGTCGACTGGCCCGGGGAGGGCCGGCCTTTGTATCAGCTCGCCCCACCAGACGATTCAGGATTTCTGGTGTATTCGATGACCGTGCGGAATTACACGGCGGTTACGGCGGCTTGCATGCTGACGTCGAAAGAGTTGTTCGTGCGCCTGGGCGGATTCCGGGCGGACGGCTCTTCTCCCGGTTCGATCGAGTTCGATTATTGCAACCGGCTGCGTGAAGCGGGCTACCGCATTGTCTATTGTCCTTCGGCGCAATTGATTCATCGCGCGGGCTATCACCGGGGATTTGAGGAAGATCGATCGGCGCTTGACGATTTCTGGGCGCGCTACGGCGCCTATTGCGGCGATGCCCGCGGCGCCTCGGCCATCTCGGACAGCGATATGGAGGTCGATCCGAGGGCCCTGGGGGGCGGATTGCCGGGCTTCGGCCTGGGAGCGCCTGACGGCGCCACAATACAGATTCTTTGGGACGCCGGAGGGGACTTCTCGGAGGCCAACTCGGTAAAGACGCCCTTCATACCAGACGGGACCGCGCGACGGCTAAGGTTCGATCTGCCTCCCGGAGCCCAAGGTCGGCTGCGCCTCGACCCCGGCTCTGGCTTCTTGCATGGAGAACTGGAGTGCGCGGCGCTGTACCGCATGGGCGGAGAGGGCGCCGCAGAGTCAGGCTCAGCAGAAGGCGACTGTATTGCCCGATGGTCCGCGGATGCCGGCTTCGCGGGCGTAACGCCTGCGAACGGCGTGATGGCGATCCCGAGTCGCTCGACGTATAAATTCATGTGTCTTGGCCCGGACCCGCAGCTCTGGTTCGACGTGACGCTGCCGCCCGCCGTCCCGCCGGCCGCTTACGTCCTGGAGTTGACGATTAGTCTTCGATCCGATTTTCACGCGGGGCCGACCGAGTTGGGGCTGCTGGCCAACACCCGCGTTGAACTTAGCCGGAGCGCGGGCCACGAGCAAGAGCAGCGCCTCCAGGCAGAGGCACGGCTCCTGAAGGCAGTCGAACGGATTGAGACTCTTGAGGCTTCGCTGAGCGAAACCTCGGGGGCGTTATCGCGAACAGAAAGCGAGTTGCGGCGCGTCAAGGCCACCCGGGGGTGGCGGCTCCTGGGGCTTTACGGCAAGGTCAAGCACTGGCTCCTGCGACGCCTGGGCAGTTCGTCTCGGGCGAGGTGATTGCGGAAAGCTTTCAGTTTTTGGTTTTTAAGTTTTCAGTTGGCCGCAAAATTGGTTCCCGTTCTTTGAGTCAATGGGGCAGGGCCAAAAAGGAAGAGCGGGGTCAGGCCCCCTTCCACACCTCTAATGTGCTAAATGCGCTCCGGCGTCCGGTAGCTCATGACGTCGCAGTTTTCCATGCCTCATCCCTCCGCGCTCATCCCTTCTTTTTCATCCTTCATCCTTCATCCTTCTCTTCGCTTGCCTGTCGAAACGCCATCCATGTAAGATTCGAAGGCAAGGCCCTCGCTCGCAGGGAGTTCTCAGGAAAAATCGGGCAGGAATAGGAGCCGCATCCGGATGACGGTCAGGTCGCGATTGGCGAGCCTCTTTGCGCGCTTCAAGGAATATCTTCGCTCCCGAGCGCACGCGAAAGCCAACGACCTTGTTCCGCCCGCGCCCGGGCCAATCGACCCGGCGGATCAAATCCCGTTGCGGCCGCTGCATCAGGTTAGCCGCCTTGGTCCCTATGATTGGGCGTCCAACGGGGACGACCCTCAAATCGGCCTGCTTCCTCCATTCCCAACCGGTTGGATCACGTTGGAGGTGCGGATCGAGTCGCACGCGGCGGGCGGTGACCGGGCCTGCCTTTTCCTTGACGCCGGCGCCGGTTATCGCCAGGAGGACTGCCTTGACCTCGGCCCGGTCAATACCGAGCAGACGCTTTCGGTTTTCCTGCCAGATAACGTGGTCGGTTTCCGGCTCGACCCCCTGACGCGCCCGGGCAACTTCTCGATCAGGAAGTTCAAGTTCCGCGCGCCAACCGTCAGCGAAACGATTAGAGCCATGGTCGAACGCGAGCGCGGGCGCGCGGCGGCCCTGCTCGACGCGCAGGAGCGCGACGCTGGCAATCCTGAGAGCGGCGCGCCATCGCATCGAATGGATGCCTACGAAGGCTGGCTCGCTGTGAATGAATGGAACGATCGCCGCGAGCGATTGCTGCGCGCCCGGCTAGCTCAGATTGCGCCGGGTCCGCTGCTCAGCGTCATAACGCCGGTGTACAACCCTCCGCTGATATACCTCGACCGGGCGATCGAGAGCGTCGTCGGCCAGATCTATCCGAACTGGGAGCTGTGCCTTGCCGATGATGCGGGGCCCGATCCGGACGTGGCAAACGCGCTGCGCGGATGGCAAGGCCGCGACCGGCGGATCAAGACCGTCTTCAGAGAGCAGAATGGCGGGATAAGCGCGGCGGCCAATACGGCCAGCGAAATGGCGGCCGGCGAGTATCTTGTCTTCCTCGACAACGACGACGAATTGACGCCCGACGCCCTTGCCGAAGTGGCAATCTACCTCGCGGAGAATCCCGAAGCCGACGTGCTGTACTCGGACGAAGACAAAATCGACGGCAACGGGCGGCGCTATGATCCGCATTTCAAACCTGATTGGTCTCCGGAACTGCTGCTGTCTTACATGTACATGGTGCATGTGCTGGTGATTCGGAGAAGCCTGTTCGAGCAGGTTGGCCGGCTGCGGCCGGCGTTTGACGGCTCTCAGGATTACGACCTGGCGTTGAGGACGACAGAACTCGCGAGAGAAGTCGGGCATATTCCGAAAGTGCTCTATCATTGGCGCAGCCTGCCCTCTTCGCTGGCGGCAAGCGGCAACGCGAAGCCGGCCAGCTTTCGGGCGGGACAAGAGGCGGTCCAGGAGGCGCTCGAGCGGCGCGGGATTTCGGCCACAGTCTTTCGGCCGGATTGGGCGGTGGGCGCCGCGATCGGCCTCTATTCGCATAAGTTCTCCGCTGCTGGCGCAGGCGCGCGGCCGCGCGTCGCGGTGTTGATCCCGACTCGCAACAAAGCGGGCGTGTTGCGAACCTGCGTCGAATCGCTCGCACGAACCTCCTACCCGAACTACGAGGTGATCATCATAGACAACGGGTCGGACGAGGCCGAGACGTTGGAGTACCTTGCCGGATGCGGGCGCCGCGTGCTGCGCATACCGAGCCGAGACGGAGCGTTCAACTTCGCCGCCATCAACAACGAGGCGGTCAAACAGATCGACTGCGACTACGTCCTGTTTTTGAATAACGATACGGAGGTGGTGTCGCCGGATTGGCTGAGCCAGATGGTTGGATACATGGGCATCGAAGGAGTCGGCGCGGTCGGCGCGCGGCTAGTGTTCCCGGACGGCCGGGTGCAGCACGCCGGCGTAGTGCACGGCCAACATGGCGTGGGGCCGCGGCATGCCTTTAAGCTTGCCGCGCCGAATGATCCCGGGTACATGGGCTATGCCCTGACGCTGCGCAACTACTCGGCGATCACGGCGGCGTGCATGCTCACTCCCAGGGACCTGTTTCTGCGGCTCAACGGCTTCGACGCCGACCTTTTTCCGGTTGCGTACAACGACGTCGACTATTGCTATCGGCTTATTGCTGCAGGCTATCGCGTGGTCTATTGCCCATCGGCCGAACTGATCCATCATGAGGGGCAGTCGCGCGGCTCAGACGACGACCCGGCCAGCGTCGCGAACTTTTGGAAAAGGCATTCGGCTTTCGAGGACAGATATAAGAGCCCGCATCTGGCCTACTATAACCCATACCTCGCGGACGACAGCAAGATCGAAGTCATCGCCAGAACCATCGCCCCGGCATCGACGCCGCCCGTGCGCACGTTAATGTGCAGCGCGAACCTGGAGATGACAGGACCTTCTCTGAGCCAGTTTGAACTTACGGCCGGGTTGACGGACAAACGCGTGATCGATCCGGTGGTCTTTTCGCCGATAGACGGGCCCCTGCGCACGGAATACGAGCGGCGGGGGATTCGCGTTGAGGTGCGCCCGAACCCGCTCGAGGCGGCGGCTCCGACGCAGGCAGGATATCAGTTTGCGATCACCAACTTCGCTGATTGGATCGGAACGCTTGGGGTCGAAGTGGTTTACGGCGGCGCCCTCGAGACGGTTTACGCCATAGCGGCGGCCAAGGAAGTTGGGCTGCCCTGTCTTTGGACGGCGCGCGAAAGCGAAGGTTGGGAGACCGCCTTTGACGGCGACGGGGCCCACTTGCTGAGGCGAGCGCTGGAGTGCTTCGGATATCCCTATAAACTGATTTCCACCTCCTGGGGTTCCTTTTACCGGTACCTGCCGCTCTGCTCGGGACACAACTTCGTCAACGTCAACGACGCGTTGGACCGGAGGCGCTTCGAGTCGAGGCTAAGAGAGACTCCGAGAACCGCAGCGCGCGCGAAGCTCGGGATCGGAGAGGGCGAAATCGCCATCGTTACCGTAGGCACGATCAGTGAGCGCAAAGGCCAGGCGGACGCAATAAACGCGCTCGGGGCGCTCCCGGACGAGACGGCGCGCCGCGTTCGCTGGTTTATCGTCGCCAATCGCCCCGGCGCGTATACCAAGGCGCTCCAGGAGCTGCGCGCCAAGCTGGATGAGGCGCGCCGGACGCGCGTGGAGATCGTCGCCGAAACGCTGGACATCATGCCGTACTATGCGGCCGCGGATGCTTATTGCTGCACCTCGCGGATACAGAGCTTCTCGCGAGCGCTGCTAGAGGCGATGGCCGCGGGCTTGCCCATCATTAGCTCGGGCTTCCTGGGAATTACGGAGCAAGCCAGGGAGAACCACAATGCTCTCTTCTATCTTGCCGGCGATGCCGTCGGTCTCGCAGACCGCGTGCACCTGCTGGCCACGGATCAAGACCTGCGACGCAGGCTAGCCGCCACAAGCCCGGTCGTGCTCGACACGCTGATCGATTACGACACGATGGTTGCGACCTACGCGGCGTTCTTTCGCGAAGCATGGCTGGTTGGGAAAGGATGAAGGATGAAGGAAAAGGATGAAGGGTCGGGCTCGAGGGACACGCTACCGGTGACTGCGGCGCGAAGAGCTTCTTCACCGATTGCAAGCTATCCGGGCCAAGGGCTTCACGGTCGGCGGAGCCGGCCGAGAGCTTCAGACTTGCGAGCGCTCATGAGGGGACAGATCTCCTCGCGTCGAGGCAGCTCAGCCCTCATTCGTTTGAGGTCTTGAGGGTTAATTCAAGGGGGACCGCGGATTTTGCAGGCCTCCGTTTGAACTGCCGGGTCCGTTGCCGCGCTGATTGTTGGGATTTTGCAGATTCTGATTCGGCCTTAGCTGCTGCAGTTGCAGGGTGGGATCCGGGATGTAAATGAAGACCCACTCTTCATACTTGTCCAGGCCATAGAGCGAGTGCACAGCGGTTCCCTTGATCTTCGGCGCGACTCCCACGATAGGAACATTGTCTTTGCCTTGCTGGCCAAAGAAACGCGCGAACGGGTCAGGCGGCGTCACGCCGTCATCATCGTCATCGTCGTCGTCGTCCACCACTCGGTTACGGTTCGTTCCGGGCGCGGGGCGGATGCCTTGCCCGGGAGCCGGGATTTGGATCGCTCCAGTTGAACTGCCGCCCGGGTTCGGATTCCCGTTGACGCCCGTGGGCGCGCCCTGGCCCGGGTTCCCGATGCCGTTAATTCCTTGCTGCTGACCGGGCGCGCCGGTGGCCCCGCCCGTACCGGTGATCCCTATGCCTCCCAGATTCTGACTGATCTTGGCCGGAGGCGCGGCGAGCAGCAAATACTGGGGCGGGATGGGCGCGCCCGTATAGGCCGCCCACGCCTGCAGGACCTTCATCAGCCTGGGATCGCGCATCCGAACCGGCTCCCATTCCTTGTTGTTCATGGGATTAATCATCGCCGACGGGCGGACAAACTTAAGATCGACGCCGCCAATGTTAATTCCCGAGCCCAATTTCTTGAGATCAAGGAGATACCCCCAGCCTGGCGGGTTGCCGACGTTCAGGGGCGCAAGCCGGCGACTTTGGCTGTAGTAGATCGCGATGCCTTTCGCCATCTCGTCTCCGCGAAACAGCAGCTCAAGCTCGCGGTCCGACTTGACCAACGTCTGCACATTGGGAACCACCGAAGAGACGAGCACTATGCTCATGATGCCAAGGGCCAGGATCAGGCCAAGCAACGCCCAGCCCTGTTCCCGCGGCGATCGCGAGAGCTCTCCAGTTTCTGCGTGCGCCGATCGTCGAGTCTCTGTCATTATGCAACTGCCTCGCCCCAAAAGATCCCGCTGCCAAAGTCCCCAAACCGCGATCCCGTCTAACCCTAAACCCGAAACTCTTAAACCCCTACTCGCCTACTTCGTCTTTTCCTGCAGCGGCACGCGCTTCTTGATGTCGTGTGTGGTATCGGTCACTTCGATCCCCTGATCACTGATCGAGTCGACGCGCCAGAACCCGCCAACGATCTCACCTCGAACGCACCGCTTGACGTTATTGTCCGCTCCGGCCATGGGAAACAACAGAACGGCGGAGGCGCCAATCCGGCCGACATACTTGAAGTTTGGGTCTGGCGAGGGCGCCACGGTCAGCATCATTGAATTCGAGAAACTCTTAGACGGATCTTGCTTCGATCTGACGTCAACTTTGATGCCGCGCGAGAAGGAGTATTCCTCGGGCGCGATCTCCGTGGTCAAGGTCGAGTCACTCGCCCTGGCGGTCGGTTTCGCTCTGTCGTCTAGAAGGATCTGGGCGTCCGGCGGGAAGCCCACTCCTATCACTTTGAGCGTAAAGGCGCGAGGCGTGCCCGCTGTCGCGCTGTTGGGCTGAATTGCCTGGAGAGTGATTGGGGGCGGCGGCTTCGGTATTTCGCGTGGCGGGGGAGGAGGCGGCGGGTAAACAAAGAGATTGCCGCGCTCGCCCACCTTTGCCTCTCCCACGCCCGCGGAGATCAGCGACAGATCAAGCGGAGTCCGATCCGCCAACTGCTCAGCCAGTTGTTGCGCCAGCTCATCGGCGGTCGACGTCGCCTTCGCGGGTGGATTGGGTTTGCCGGTCTGACTGTCTGAAGGCGCGGAGGAGGAGGAGGTCGACGGCGTGTTCGAGTTCTGCCCCTTCGGTTTCGGTTTCTGCGCTGGCCCGGCGAGGAACAATTCGTACACGATGGCGAACGCCAGCCCGACCATAAGAACCGCCGCGACTATCTTTTTCTTTTGCTCGGATGAGCCCTGCTTTGCCATGCTCTTGATCCCTGACTCGGGGTTTCCGCGCTCGCGGTGTTTAGCGCGGTTTAAAATATGCCGTCAGTTCGATGGCGAGCACGATTCCCGACACCGAGCCAGCCTGCACGCCTCTTGGCGCCCTGCCGCTCGCCTTCGCCTCCTGGTTGGTCAGGCTGACGTCGTTGATTACGACAAGCTGTTTGTCGTGCTCGATCTCGTTAATAAACGTTCTCAAGTTCGCGTACTGGCCAAACACGCTGAAGTGAATGGCGAGCTTCGGAAAGGCGCTCGCGATAAGGCTGGCATCCTCGTCAGACTTCTTGGCCTGGCGCTTCCCGCTCTTGGCGGGCTCGGCCTTCGAGAAAACGTCCGAGGTCATTTCGATGCCGGTCGTCAACTGGACGCCGGCTTTCTTCGAGAGCGCGTTGATTTCGTTGAACAACTCGATTCGCCCTTGCTCCAACCGCTTAAGATAGCGGCTCTTGAATGTCTCGAGCGAATCCAACGCCTCTTGCGCCGTCAGCGGCTGCGCGGCGCCCTTCTGGTTGCTGACGCCCAACGATTTGACCAACTCCACATAGGTTCGATCCTGCTCGCCGAATTGGGTCTCCGCTACCCTCAAACGATCGGCGTTGGGCTTGAGCGCGGTCAGGTAATAGACGATTGAGATCACAAAAAAGATAAGGACCAGCGCGCACGCGACGATCTCGCCGCGGCTCAAGCCCCAGGGCAGCGCGCGAATCTTGACGGGCTGCGACTCGACGCGCCCGATGCGTTCTCTCACCTGGCTGGTCATCAGTCTCTGCGCCTCGCCGGATCGTAGGTAAGACCAAGGCTGAACGGGACCATGCCCTGCTCGTCCACCGCAGCCTGGACCGCGGGGCCCGTAACAAACAGACCGTTCGAGGCGTCCAGGTTCGTCATCATCTCGGTCATCTGCGCCGCCGTCTTGCCCTCCGCGTGTATCTCGATCGACGCGATTGCATTATTGCCAATCCGGTGGATCTCATCGACCTTGATGCTGGCGATGCGAACATCTTTTGGCACGTAGCGCTCAAAATCGGAGATCATGCGGTTCCAGGAGAATGCTTTCTCCTCGATCAACTGGCGCGCCGCGGCGAGCTCGGCCGCCTCCTGATCAGTCAGGACGATGTCCGTCTTGACCTGGGCTTTCTTCTTTTCCAGTTCCTGCCTCAGGTTGTCGATCTGCACGGCCTGGGTTTTAATCTGCCGGCCGAGCTCGTCTGCCCTTGCGCTGACGATCCCCTTCGCTGAGTTGGTCCACACGACCAGCCACAAGCTCACCATGAGAAGGCAGGTCAGGCCGGTCCAGAGAAGTCGGTGATTGGTGAACGGCCGCCGAGAGAGATTCAAACTTAATCGCATGTCTTAAAAGAATAACCGATTGCCGGGGTCCGCGGCCAGTCTTATGTCATAACTCCTATACAGTAGAAGCGGGCCGCTTGAGGCAACCCCTGACCAGCGCAAACGCATCTCGACCAGAGAAGTTCCCGTTGTTGCGCGATGCAGGAGCGGGCAGCGGCGCGTTTGCCGCGGCGGGAGGGTGCGATGAAAGCGTGTCCAACGTGCGGGGAGCTGTTCGGAGACGAGTTCGCGTTCTGCGCCGAAGACGGCTCGGAGCTCGACTCGATAGGCGAGGAGGGCAGCGCGCACGCCGTTAGCGCCGGCGCGGCGGCGGTGGAAACGAGCGTCGAATGCCCCATAGCGCCCAACACGGACGGCCCTGGTGACGGGGGCGGTTCCGCGTCAAGCCTGGTGCTGCGGTATTGCCCCGCCTGCGCGGCCGAATACCCGCTGACCTTCACGACGTGCCCACTTCATGGTGTGGAGTTGACCACACGCGAGATGCCCAGGTTTGTCACTCCGCCGGTTTCGCCGGCTCAGCCTGTTTTGAGCGAGGGCCAAAACACCGATAAGTCCGGAACTAACGAGGCTCAAAGCTCAGACCAAGCGGGAGAAGAGAACGGGCAAGCGGCCATCGCAGGAGCGACAATTGGCCGGGCGCGATCCGCCAACAGCCCGGAGCCTGCCCGCGCGGACGCCCTTAATGCAGCCGGAACTGCGCCTCTGTCTTCAGAGACGCCTGCTTTGAGTTTGACGGCGCGCCCGTCAAAGGTTGCGGCGAGGCGCAGGGCAGAGGGGCGCGGAGCCCTCACGGCCCCGGCGTGGCGCTCCACGTCGGCCCTTAACCTTTTCAGAGCAGCAAGCTCCGCTGACCAGGCCGACGGCGAAGACGAGGCGGAGAAGCGCCTCGACGGGCCTGGTCTGCGGCTTGGCGCCTGGATTACGGCCGCCTTCCTGCTCCTGTTTCTAGCCGGGGCGGCCTTCGCAATTCTGTCGACCACAAGAGGAAAACCGCAGACCGGTTCCCAGCCGATCCCCGCGGCTCAGGCCAGCCTGGCAGCGCCGGCGCCAGCGCCTCTGATAGCAACGCCGCAGGAGGCGCAAGACTACACGGAGAGCGCAACCCCGTTGACGCCGCCAGCGGGGAGAGCAAAGGAAACCGACCCCTCCGCGCCCACAAAGAATCCGGCTCGCGAACAGCGGGAACTGCGGAGCTTGGCGGCTGACCGGGTGTCCGCGCCGAGACAAACCGACGCTGCCGCGCTTCATCCTCGACCTGAAGCTCGACCTGAAGCTCGACCAAGCAACTCTTCTCCGTCATTGATGGAAACGCCGCGTTGGGCGGCAAGAAGATTCGACGCGCGGCTGGTGCGCATTCGTTCGCATCCGACCCCAGCAGGAATGCGTTACGACCTCACGTTCGCGTTGCAGGACCAGGGCGGACCGGCAATCCACTGGGACCGCCTCTCGGTGGCGACGCAGACCACGAGCGGCCGGACGCGAAACGAAGCGATTCCCTTCTCTCATTACCTCGGGCCGTCTGGCAGCCTTACGTTCACAGTGAGCGTTGAGATGCCGGGGAGGTCCGCCGCCGATTGGCAGGGCCGAGTAGTCTGCACCGGCGTGGGCGCCGACGCAAGCGGCCAGCCGGTGCGAGCCAGCTTCAGCGCGATCGTCTCGCCTTAGGCAGTAAAAAGAGTGAAGAGTGAAAGAGTGGTTCGTGGTTCACTCTGTTCACTCTTCACTCTTTCACTTCACTAGCCACTCTTTCACCTCATTCAAAGTCCCCTTCCTGGCAAAACCAAACCCCAGTCACTATAGTCTTTGTTTCAAGGGGCGACCTTTGGGAAGAGGAAACCATGGCCGAACACAAGCACACAAACCGGTTGATCAACGAGACAAGTCCTTACCTCCTGCAGCACGCGCACAACCCCGTCGATTGGCAGCCCTGGGATGCCCAGGCTCTGGAACAGGCGCGGCGCGAAGACAAGGCGATACTGCTGTCGATCGGCTACTCGTCGTGCCACTGGTGCCATGTAATGGAGCGCGAATCATTTGAGAATGAACAGATCGCCAGCTTGATGAATGAGAACTTCGTTTGCATCAAGGTGGACCGCGAAGAGCGGCCGGATCTCGATTCGATCTACATGAACGCGGTGCAGATGATGACCGGCCACGGCGGTTGGCCCATGACGATGTTCCTTGCTCCCGACTTGAGGCCGTTCTATGGAGGCACATACTACCCTCCCGCCGACCGTCAGGGCATGCCAGGCTTCCCGCGCGTCCTGCTGGCCATCGCGGACTCGTACAAAAACAAGAAGGAGGATGTTGCCAGCAGCGCCGATAGCATCACCCGGGAACTGCAGAAGATCAATCAGTTCGGCGCGTCGGACGAGATGCTGACTTCGGAAGCGCTAACGCAGGCGTTCTCCGGGCTGGCAAGCAATTTCGACGGCGGAAATGGCGGCTTCGGGCACGCGCCGAAGTTCCCGCCATCGATGAATCTTATGTTCTTGTTGCGGCACCATAAGCGCACCGGCTCGCCCGAGGCGCTTGCAATGGTGGAGCTGACGCTCCAGAAGATGGCGGGCGGAGGCATGTACGATCATCTCGGCGGCGGTTTCGCGCGATATTCCGTCGACGCGCACTGGCTCGTGCCGCATTTCGAGAAGATGCTTTACGACAATGCTCTGCTCACGCGAATATACCTTTACGCTTACCAGCAAACTCGCAATCCTGAATACAAACGCGTCGCTGAAGAGACGCTGGAATACGTCATCCGCGATATGACCGACCGAAGCGGAGGGTTCTATTCCTCTGAAGATGCGGATAGCGAGGGCGAAGAAGGCAAGTTCTACGTATGGACCCGTGACGAGGTGATCCGGCAGCTTGGAGTGGAAGAGGGCGCCTTGTTTTGCGATTACTTCGATGTGAGAGCCTCAGGCAATTTCGAGCACGGCAAGTCGATTCTGAACACTCCCCTTTCTCTCGAGGCGGTCGCCAAAGCCCGCGGCATGCGCCTCGAAGAGGCCGCACGGATAATCACCTCGGGTAAAAAGAAGCTGTTTTACGAACGGGAGACGCGCGTGCGCCCCGGTCGAGACGAAAAATCCCTAACGGCCTGGAACGGATTGATGCTGACAGCATTTGCCGAGGCCGCCAACGTGTTAGGCCGGGATGATTATCGCCAGGTCGCAGTCCGGAATGCCGATTTCATTCTTGAGAGACTGACTCAAGGCGGACGCTTGCTGCGCACCTATAAAGCCGGCCAGGCCAAGCTGAACGGCTACCTTGAGGACTACGCCTATCTGATCGAGGGACTGATCGCCCTGTACGAAGCGACGTTCGATCTTACGTACTTTGAGAAGGCGCGCGAGCTTGCCGACACGATGATCGCGCAATTCTGGGACGAGCGGAATGGCGGCTTCTTTTTCACCTCCACGGACCACGAGGAGCTGATTACGCGCACCAAGGACTATTTCGACAATGCGACTCCATCGGGCAATTCAGTTGCCGCCCTGGCCCTGTGCAAGCTCGGTGCGCTTACGGGCGATGCGAGTTATCAGCGCCGCGCCGCGGAGATCCTGCGCTCGCTTCGCCAAACTATGGCCAAGCATCCGAGCGCCTTCGGGTATCTGCTCTCGGCCCTGGATTTTTACTTGTCCGAGCCGCGGGAAATCGCCATCGTGGGCGACCTGACGTCGCACGAAGTGCGCTTGTTCGTGGAGCAGATATATTCTGCCTATCTGCCCAACAAAGTGGTGGCGGCAGGTTCAGGCGACGCGCGGGCCGCGGCCGCGATTCCCTGGCTGGCGGACCGGCCCGCGGTCGGAGGAAACGCAACTGTTTACGTGTGCAGGAACTACGCCTGCCTTGCGCCGGCGGTGACTTCGGAAGAACTGGCACAGCGCCTGAACGAGTGATTTCTTCGCATTAAGTCGTGCTAATTAATCACTTGATGCGAATCTCGAAAAGGCGCGGCCACTTCTTGCCGCAGACGAAGATGCGCTTCTGCTGGGGATCGTAGGCAATGCCGTTCAGAACATCCTCTGAGCCGGTTCGCATACTCGCCGGAAGAATTCCCTTTAAGTCTAAGTAAGAGTTGACACGGCCGGTTTCCGGATTGATGCGAAGGATGAGGTCTGTTTGCCAAACATTCGACCAAATCTCGCCTTCTATGAACTCAAGCTCGTTCAGTTCATTCACGGGGCGTCCGTTCATCGTGACCGGGAGCTTGCGAATCACCTCAAAGGTATTAGGATCGAGAAAGAATAGGTTGCTGCTCCCGTCGCTCATCACGAGGCGCTGTCCATCGTAGGTGATTCCCCACCCTTCCGTGTTGTACTTGAACTCGCGAGCCAGCGCGAAGGTGTCGCGGTCATATACAAATCCACGCCCCGATTTCCACTCCAATTGGATGAGGCGATTGTTGACCATGGCCAGGCCTTCGCCGAAGAGGTCCGGCGATAGGTTGATCGATTTGAGCACCTTTCCGGACGGAAACTCGACCCGTCGCAGAGTTGAGCGGCCGTAGAGTCCAGTGCTCTCGTAAAAGCCGCCGTCCCACCACACTAAGCCTTGCAAGAAGGCCTGCGGGTCGTGAGGGTAGCTATTCACTACCTCGTAATTGAGCTGAGGCGCCGCAACGTGATCGGGCTGAGCCGACGACGGCGCTGCCGCGCCCTCCGATGGCCGGCGCGAAAGAACGCCGTAAAGGACAGCCGCCCCAAGCAACAGCGCAACAACCGCCGCGGCGAACGTCGACCGCGTGAAGAGCGGCCTTTGTTTGGAATTAGATACGGGCATGCGGCGTTTCGCCGCGCGCTTGGCCATCATGACGCCTCCAGCATTATTTTTCGTACTTTTCCCCTGGTTTGCGCCTCTAATTATAGTCGGTTGTTGTGCGTTTATAAATGGATCGGGCGCTTCGAAGGGAGCGAACAGACCCGGCGAGTATGGGGATCAGACAGATTGGCAAAGTCGAGCGCATGCCTTATACTCCGAGCCTGGTTGTTCGGTCGGCATCTGGATCTCCCCGGATTGGAACAGGAAACTCAGTCTAAAATCTGCCACATAGGAGCCATTGAAAAATGATCTGGAATCGGTCATTAAGTGTCGCTGTTGCTGTGTTGCTGACTCTGGTTGCCGGATCGGCAACCCGAGCCGCGGGCGCTGACCCGGTGGACCGCGAGATCAAAGTGACCGCTCGGCGCTTTGCGTTCGAACCGAGCCGAATCACCGTGCAAAAAGGAGAGCGGGTCAAACTGATCGTGACGTCCGAGGACGTAGACCACGGCTTCGCCATTGAGGAATTCGGCATCGACGAGCGGATCAAAGCCAAGCAGACCAAGGTCATCGAATTGACGCCGGACCACGCCGGGAGGTTTAAATTCAGCTGCTCCGTTAGGTGCGGCGATGGTCATGCGGATATGGTCGGATATCTGGTGGTCTCCGATAGTGAATCCGCGCCCTTGACGAACATGAGCGTAACTTTCGACGAGAGCACGCCAGGAGTGGTCTATGTTCAAGCCGGAGGCGAGCGCGTCCGTATCGACACCAACGCGAAAGTGTTCGCGCGGGTCGCCGACGCTCCGGCGGCCGGACAGAGCGCGCCGGCGCAGAAACCGGCGGTCGTTGCGAAACGAGAGACCGGGAAGGCCTCTGAACCATATGACTATCACATCGTAAATGTGCCGACGCCTAAACAAGTTCGCCGGCACAGCTTAAACGCTTACTTCACGCATCGCTTTTCGGAGTCGATTATTCCGTTGAGGACGTCGGATAAGGACATTTTAGGGCTCGACAGCTTTTCGATTTCATCCTTCGGGCTCATGTATGGAATCACAGACCGCCTTTACGTTAACGCCTACCGGTCGCCCCTGTGCCAGCCAGGAGTATGCAAAACGATCGAGCTTGGGCTGGGATTTCACGTGCTCAGCGAGGCTGGCAAGTCTCCAGTCGCGTTGTCGACCTATGCGAGCATCGAAGGCGACAATAACTTTGAGCGCAACTATACGTTCAACCTGCAGGCGATGCTCGGCCGCAGTGTTGGAAAATACGCGAATCTCTTCTTCTCGCCGGCCATCCATATAAATGCAAACGGGCAAAACCGCTTCAACCCGAAGCCGGAAGATTTCTTCCCGCCAGAGCCGCTGGCGCAAACCTTAAGGCTGGGATCGAACACCGGGTCCTTCGGTTTCGGGGCCAACATTCGCGTCCGGCCGACCGCATCATTGCTCTTCGAGTATACGCCGCGGATCGGTTTCAAGCTCGGCCAGGTGATCCCTGTCTTCGTGAACGGTCCGGCGGGCCCGCAGATCGTGGGCTTCAAGAATCAATCGGAGGCCGAGATCGGGTTCGGCATCGAAAAACGAATTGGGCGGCATGTCTTTTCGCTGACCTTTTCCAATACGCAGGCGACTACGACCAGTCGCTACAATTCGAGCAACCTGGCTCTCCCTCCAGATAAGTTCATCGTCGGCTTCAATCTTTACCGGCGCCTGTTCTAAGCGCACGCCCGCTAGTCAGCGTCAGCACCACGGACCAGGCCAAAAGTAGTTGCGGGCCTCGCACCAATATCCCCAACTAAGACCAATCGCTGGCGGCGGCCTGCGAAAGCTGTGACCTGCCGGCCCCTGAGAGCAAATAATGGAACTCTTTGACTCGCCAGACGTAATTGTCTTACAGGAAGAACTGTAAGGAGGGTCTTACGATATGCGAAATGATACGGGATCGCCTGGTGACGTAATTATTGAAGAGAAGGGGTTAGAAGGCGAAGATGTCGCCGTCACCCGGCTCCGCAACGAGGGTGGCCGCCAATCCAGCGGGTTCGACGATATAGCTTCCTCGGTCAAAGAAGTGGCGCAAAAGACCGGCGATGTGCTGAACAAGGCGACCGAGTCCATCAGCAAGGCAATCGAGTCTGCGCTCAGCGCTAGAGATCATGTGGTCATGGTGCGCGTAAACGACGAGGCTTTGCGTAGTCTTGACGCGTTGGTCCAGTCCGGCATATTCAAGAGCCGCTCGGAGGCGGCCGCGTTCCTCATCGGTGAAGGCGTAAAGGGTCAAGCCGCGCTGTTCGACCGCATATCAGATCGAATAAGCGAGATCGAGCGGCTGCGCTCAGAGCTCAAGACCATGATCAAGCCCGATTAGACTTCAGCGCCAACGCAAAAAGCCTGAGTCTCTTTTCTTGCCTTGGATCGGAACACGAGCCGCGCACGGGGGCGTCGCTGGGCGCTCCCCTTTATTTGTCTAAGCTGTCCGGTGTGTGCAGAAAGCGCCCACTGGAGGCGGCGATTTTGTTGGATCGATTCAATCCTCAGCGAAGCGCTGAGAGTTAAAACACGGCCCTGAGTTTGGTAAAGAGCCCCGCAGTTTGTATAATCTGATTGGGAACGGAGCCCCTACAACCATCCGACTCTCTTCATGGAGAAGGTGAATGATCCCACATAGCTTGCCGGCGGATTTGCTCGAGATCTCAGAGAAGGTGGATAAGGTTCAGCGGCTCTCGTTCGAGGATGGCGTAACGCTATTCCGCTCGCACGACCTGCTGAGTATTGGCGTTCTGGCGAATCGGGTCCGCGAGCGGATTAACGGCGACTTGACCTACTACAACGTGAACCGGCACATGAACTATACGAACGTCTGCGTATCCGACTGTGCTTTCTGCAGTTTTTACAGGCGTGTGCGCGACCCGGAAGCCTATGAGTGGTCCATCGAGGAGTGCATTGAGATCGCTCGCAAGGCCTACCAAGAGGGCGCGCGCGAGCTGCACATTGTAGGCGGTCTCCATCCACGGCTGCAGTTCGACTACTACACTGGACTGTTGCGCAAGTTGAAGGAACACTTCCCCGACATGCACTTGAAGGCATTTACTATGGTCGAACTCGACCATCTGGCGCGAACCTGTAGGATGACCGACCAGGAAGTGATCGACGGGCTGATAGCCGCGGGGTTGGATAGCTGCCCTGGCGGCGGAGCGGAGATCTTCGCGGAACCCACTCGAGGCCGAATCTGCGCCCATAAGACCACGGGAGAACGCTGGTTAGACCTCGCCGAAAAGGTGCATCGCAGCGGCGTCTACACAAACGCCACCATGCTTTACGGCCACGTCGAATCGATCGAGGACCGGGTCGATCATCTCGTTAAGTTGCGGGAGCTCCAGGATCGCACCGGAGGCTTTATGTGCTTCATTCCGCTCGCATTTCACCCGGGCGGGACCGCCTTGTCGCACTTGCCGGGACCGTCTGGCATCGACAGCCTGAAGACGATCGCCGTTTCCCGGCTCATGTTGGACAACGTGCCGCATATCAAGGCTTACTGGGTAATGCTGGGCCGCAATATCGCGCAAATCGCATTGCGCTTTGGGGCGGATGATCTGGACGGAACGATCAACGAGGGCGGCTCGCTAATGGAGTCCTACCTGGCTGACGGCAACGAGAATCAACTGACAAAGGACGGCATCGAAGAGATGGTCCGCGGCGCCGGACGCATCCCGATGGAGCGAGATACGTTGTACAACCCAATTGAAGAAAGCCAGAGCGCAGCCCGTAAGACGCCTGGCGCGAGAGCGCTGCCGGTGCTCTAGGCTTCAGTAGGGGCTGCGCGCAGCAGCCCCTACTGACCGGTCGGTTTCTAGTCGAACTGGAGAGCCACCTTCATTCCCTTGATTTCAATTCTGCGAATCTTGAACCCGCCGTCGTCTGAAGCGGCATAGACCACAGCGCTGTCCTGAGCCTCTTTCGCCAACGTGGTTATTTTGTAAGAAGCCTTTAACACCTCGCGGCCATCCTTCATCACAACCGCTTCGCCATCCTTTTTGTCATCGAACTTAATTGAATACTTGCCTTGAGCCAGTGATTGGCTGCCGACTTTGGCGTTTCTGCTAAGAGTAAGGGATTTAACTACATCTTGTCCCTTTGCCGGAATCGCGAAAAACAATAAGCCGCTACCCAGTATTGCCGCCAAAATACCTGATTTTAGAGCCTTGGAAACCATTATTCTCTCCTTTCGCTATAAAGCATAACGTGACGAGGGCTTACGTCAATAGCTCAGTACGTTGAATCTGAACTCAAGTTCGATCAAAATATCTTGAGGTGCGATTCAGATTGCTGATCAAAAATGCTTTGTTCATCACCAGACCCGTTTGGTATAATTTAGTCGATCTTGTGGCTCAGATCCAATCTGGATACCGGAGGACGAATGGGAGAAGCTTTAGGCTTGAGCGTGCCAGCCGACCCGAAGCAGGCGCGCAGCAAGCAGACCAAAGAAAAGATAATTCAGGCGGCGATTCTCCTCTTTCAGGAGCGCGGCTACGAAAAGTCCACATCGAACGACATTGCGGCTGAGGCGGGAGTGAGCGTCGGCTCTTTTTACGTCTACTTCACCGATAAACGCCAACTGCTGCTCACGGTCTTTGATCGCCTGGCGGACGAGTTATTCAAGAATATATTTGATACCCTGCGTCCTGAACATCTCTTCGATTCCGAGTTGAGACCGCGCATACGGCAGGCCGTGTATAACGCGATCGAGGACAAGCAGCGCCTCTCGGGCTTGCATCGGGTGATCAGCGAGATCGTCTTAAAGGACAATGAATTTGCGGCGCGGCGCAAGGCAATTATGGACAGATCAATTTCGCGACTACAGGAATTGATCTTGCTGGCGACCAAGGCTGGTTTGACCTGGGACATCGATGTCGAAGCCGCCGCCTTTGTGGTGAACCGCGTTGTTTTCGATTTTTCACAGGACTACGTGACCGGGTCTTGCGATTTCGACAAGGGCAAAGCTATCGACGCGTTAAGCGACATGATTTATCGTTATGTCTTCAAACCCAAGGGTTAAGCGAGCCGCTCGCGCCCAGATCCTCGCTCAAATCGTTCCGCAGATGGGCGCTAAGCGCGGTGATCACCATTCCCGGGCGGACGTACAAACGGCAAGCCAGGGCGGATTTCACGACCCCATCTTCAGCCTCATACCAGACCTGGCAATTCGTGCAGTCCCCGTTCCAGCAGTAGTCGCCGACTGAGACGGCGTCGGTCCTGATGTACTGAAAGCAGCGTAGCAATTTGTTGTTCTCGGGCACGCGCGCGCGGCTTAAGCAAATCTCGATTTCGATTAGATCGTGATAGTCTTCGAAGAGACCTTCTCTCCATATAGCATGGTCCATGAGGATGCTCCCCGGGGCTTGGCGGTTCTTGAAGGGGTGCAGGGATTCTACCCCAAATCTCTCGTCCAAGGCAAAAAGCCCTGCTTTCCGCGTTTCTTCGTTCCTTTTAGGGGCGACTCAGGATTGCGACGCCGTCGTCACGGCCAATCACAAGGCAGTCAGCGATCCCGATGAACAGCCCGCATTCTACGACTCCGGGCAGTTGCTTAATGTCCTTTTCCAATCCCCGAGGGTCCGCGATCTCTCCGAACTCACAGTCTACTATGTAGTTGCCGTTATCGGACGTAAATATACCCTCCGGGCCGCCGCGCAAAATCGCGTTGCAGCCTAGCGCCACAAGCCGCCGCTCTGTCTGACGCCAGGCGAAGGGCAGCACCTCGACCGGCACGGCTCGCGTTTTTCCCAGAATGGGCACTTGCTTACTCTCATCGATCACGATCACCCTGCGCTCCGATGCGAGCGCAACTAACTTTTCCCGCGTGAGCGCGCCTCCGCCCCCTTTTATCATGTTGAACGCCGGGTCCACTTCGTCCGCTCCGTCGATGGTTATGTTGATGCGTTCGACATCGTTGAGGCCAACGATAGTGATGCCGAGCTCGCGCGCCCGCTGCTCGGTTCTTGCGGACGTCGCTACGCCTGTAATAGCGAGACCCGCTTGCACGCGGCCGCCGAGATCCTCAAGCACGTAGGCTGCGGTCGAACCGGTTCCTAGTCCGATCACCTGCCCTTCTTCCACGAATGCGACGGCGCGCCTGGCGGCATTCTTCTTTGACTCGTCCTGCATAAAGGTCCTTTGATCCTTCAGGTTCGCGGCTTCGATGTAAACTCGCCGCCAAAGATAGCATTTCAATAGCCTCGAATCAAACCGGGAGAATTAGACAAATTCAACCTATAGCTTGGCAGCGCAGCCAGCCTTTGCTAAACTGGCGCAAATGAGTGCAATATCGATCTTAGGATTGACGCGGCGCCGAGATTCAAGTGGGCTGAGTAAGAGGTTGAATCCGAGCACGCAGAAGGAAAAACCATGACGACAGCCTCCGCAGGACAGAGTTTCGCCGGCCCGTATAAAGAGTCTCTCGAACAAGTGGCCTCTTTGATCGATTGGCTATGGGCGGAACACGATAAATCCTTCGTTAAGGCAGGAGACGACAAGGTCTATGCATTCGGGGGAAATGGTTTTATCCTGGTGTTTGACGAATCCCGCTGGGAGGGATTGATTGAGCTAATCACGCCCAACGGGACGGTAACGATGAAGGGCGGGAATGGCGGGCCCGAGGTTGTCGCAACTGTCCAGGATGACGCGGCGATCCGCGACCTTTTCAACGGCGGGATCGAAGGCATCAGGAATTACTACGAGAACCGCTATTGGAGCACTCCAAAAACTGCCTAATCTCCCGGCGGAGCTTGCGCGCTTTACCTCCTCCCCGGGCAAGTCCTGCGGCTTCACGATAGGTTAGCCCTCAGGTTGAGACCGTGAACCCAGCTCGATCTTTAGGTGTTACTTTAGCAAGCCTTGACTTTCCCTCAGGGTGGCCAGCTTAATTGTTGCCATAAAAGGGGAGCGCGACAACGACAGCTGAAAGGGTCTGGCTCTCAGATCGTACTTGAAGGGCAGTCCCGGGATCAAAGACCCCGTACTTGACATAACCAAGCGCGATGATTTTCTCAATCGTGGATGATCGAATCGCGCTGGTGATATACCCAACGTCCTTGTCTTCCTTGAATATCCGGGCTCCAGGAGAAGGCAACTCGTCGCCCGATAGGATGAGGCCGGATAGCAGCTTGCTAACGTGACCGCGATATGTCGCCATCGCCACCGCTTCCTGCCCCTTGTAGCAGCCTTTTGTGAGGCTGACAGCAGCATTGAGACCAGTCTCGAGCATCATGTTGTTTTCGTCGACATCGACCCCGTAGATCGGTATGCCCGCTTCGACCCGGAGGGAATTCAACGCATCGAGCCCGAACGGCGTTATCGAATGAAAGGCTCCCTTGAGAAGAACAAAGTCCCAGACGTCGGCGAGGCCGGTTGACGGCGCCAGAATGTCGTAACCGATCTCTCCAGCGCGGTCGGCGCGTACGACCAGCGTTTCATGCCCGGCGATTATCGTCCGGATCCAGCCGTGCGCTTCGAGAGCGGGCACTGGCTCAAAGCAAACCTCCTTCATCACGAGCAACGCTTTCCTGCCCTGCACCGATAGAATGCGATACTCGTCGGAGACGTCGCTCACCTTGAAATCACCCGCGTACGAAAAGGGGAACAGAGTGTTGTAAATCTTCTCGTGGGTTTGCGGCTCATTGATTATCAAGTACTCACCATCAAAAGCAAGAACGCGGCAGAGTCCTGAGACCTTGCCGTGCGCGGTCAAGAAGGCAGCCTGCATCCCGTGGCCATCTTTCAGAGTCTTTACGTCATTAGTGATCAGTCCGTTAAAGAAGGGTATCGCTTCAGCGCCGCCGAGTTTGATCGCTCCGCAAAACGACAGATCGACGAGCCCGACATCCGTGCGCACGCGATCGTGCTCTGCCTTCGGATCTCCAAAGGAAAGCGCCATGTCCCAGGCAAACACTTCACCGATCACGGCGCCTAAAGACCGTTGCCGCTCGATCAAGAGAGAATTCCTACGGATCTGCTCAGTTATCCCCGGCTCCATAACAACACCGCCTATGAACAAAGAAGTGGATCTTTCCTTGCGACACCCATTCGGCGTCGCGCCCAGGTCGCGTCGAGCCATTCTTAAGATGTCAGCGCGCCGACATTTAAAGCTTCACATTACACTCAGGACCTTGCCCGGAATGGTTAACTCCTTCCAGGCAAGGTCTTACGCCATACTTCTTAAAGTTAGATCGAGTGCAAAGACGACCTCAAACAAGCGACTACTTGCCAAACATCGGATAATGCGACGCAGCGGCCATGAAGAAGAGCATCGGCACAGAGAGCCACGTGTTCATTCTTGATGCCAAGAAGGCTCGGCGCGCAAGCTTTGCGGATTCCGCGGGAATCGCAGTCCCCTTTTCAGCGTTTTCGGCGGTCCACGAAATGATGCGCTTCTGGTGCGGCCATATGATTCCCCAGACGTTGAACAGCATAAGCACACCCATTCCGCCGCCGATGCCAATGCTCAAGGCCTTGTTGCTAGCGGCCTGGAGCGTGCCGGTTCGGGTTAGCCCGGTTCCGCCATTGAGCTTGAGCAGAACTACCGCCATTATCATTACGACGATCCCGACTATGACGGCCAGAATCCAACCCTTGTTGAGCGCCCCGGAGACGGGCCGCAGCAATCCAAAGATGACCACGTACGTGACCAAAACGACGACAAGCCACTTGAAGAATGTCGGCCAGGTGTCCGGTTCCGAATGCAGAATAACGATGTAGTAGATTATGCCAGCCAAGACGGTGAGGGCGGCCCCCCAGCGAAACCACCATAAAGCGCGCGGCATCAACTGTGGGATCACCTTGCCTTTGGTCGGTCCGTCAAGCGCTTTCATTAAACCCCCATTGACGAAGTTGAAGAAGTAGAGATGACCAATCCAGGTTATGCCGGCCAAGAAGTGAATCCAGCGCAGCAGAATCTGAAGGATTGAATCAAAGTCGGTAGGGGGGAGGAAGAACTTCGCTAAAACGTGAACACCCTGCCCAGACAGAATCGGTAGGTCAGCAAAAGACACTGGCAGCATACGCCCTCCTTTTATCTTTTTCTAATTTGGCAAGTCCACAAACTTCGGCATCTAATTGAAAAGCGAACCGGCTGGCTTAAGAGCGTTCCACTATAAGTTTCCCGCAACGGCATGTCAACCCCTAAGGAGGCGCACCGCCCAAATCGGCGCGGCCCCCACACCGGCCCCAGACTCACAGACGGATGTAAATTCTTGGCTTAGAGACAGAAAGGATCGATTCCCTCCGCAGCCAAATCGGTGTAAAACGCACGAAAGGTTGTAACGCGTATGCAAAAACGCTTTAGGGTGGAGGATTCACCGCCAGCGTGAGCGCACAAGACAATCCCGCGCTCACGCCGGGGCGTATAAACGACTACGGAGCACAGGCGGTCGGGAAATCCGTCTAGACCGAGAAGGAACTCCCGCACCCGCAGCTTCCAGTCGCATTCGGATTGCTAAACGTGAACCCGGAGCCCATGACGGAATTGACGTAGTCGACCTGAACGCCGTCCAAATACTGGCGCGAAAACATGTCGACGAATACCCTAAGGCCGCTCTGGTCAAGGATATCATCGCCCTGGCGCGGGCCATCTTCAATCTGCATCGAGTATGAGAAACCGCTGCATCCACCGGGCACTACTCGGATGCGCAGGCCGGCTTCCGGACCAGCGTTCTCGGCTTCAATGAATTTCCTCACTTCTGTAACAGCGGTGTCGGTTAGTGTAAGCATTCTGCTTCCCTTCTCTCCTAAAAGTAAGATCTGCGGCGTTACTGCCGCCAGTGCTTCAAAGTGTCGCGCAGCCGCATTTGCTCAAACGGCGAAGTGATCGCCCCGGCCATCGCCCATGTTAAGAATCGGGAGCGCGGCGCCCTTCGCAGCGAGGACGCTCAATTCCGTCGCCACATTGTCGGCGATCCCGGTGAAGGCCGCTGCTTGGGGGCTGTTCGGAGCGCCCACAACGATCGGGATGCCTAAATCGCCGCCTTCTCGTATGCCAACGGATAGCGGAATCTGCCCAAGAAGCTTTGCCTTGAAGCGCCTTGCCAGCTCTTCGCCGCCGCCGGCGCCAAAGATTTCGTGCCGCTCGGTGCAATTTGGGCAAACAAAATAGCTCATGTTCTCAACGATGCCAAGCACCGGAATGTGCACCTGTTCGAACATGTTAAATGCCTTGCGCACGTCCGCCATAGCAACCTCTTGAGGCGTGGTCACGAGCACCGCGCCTTGCACGGGGACAAGTTGAGCCAGGCTCAATTGCGCATCCCCGGTGCCCGGGGGCATATCGACGATTAGATAATCGAGATCACCCCATTCGACCTCATAGAGGAACTGCTTGACTGCGGTGTGCAGCATCGGTCCACGCCAAACCACCGGCTTATCGCCACGGTTGAGAAAGCCGAGCGACATGACCTTCAAATTATACGCGTCATGAGGGAGCAGCCTCTGACCTCGCACCACGGGTTCCGCATTGACGCCGACCATGATTGGAACGTTTGGACCATAAACATCGGTGTCGAGAAGCCCAACCTTGACGTTGCGCTGAGCCAACGCAACCGCCACGTTGACAGCGACTGTTGACTTGCCCACCCCACCCTTTCCGGAGCTTACAGCGACAATGTTCTTTATCCCCGGCAGCGCCTGTTTTCCTTCCTGAGCCGAGCCGCTCCCGACTTCGGTCTGAACCAGGATGTCAACGCGATCAACTCCTGTCAGGCTTTCAAGCGCAAGCCGCGCGGCGCGCTCCAGTCCAGCAGCCAGACTGGGGATAGGCCGGTTGACAACCAATCGCAAGCTCACTCTGGCGGCCTGCACAATCAGGTCGCGGACAAATCGCAGGCTGACAATGTCACGGTCAAGGCCAGGATCTTTAACTTGCCGCAGCGCAGCTAAGGCCGATTCCTGACTAAGGGCTGGCATCTAAGCGTCTCCACAGCCACCCGCGGCCGCAACCACCGCCTCTTGCGATGAGTTTGCGGAGCCCCCGGGCAGAATCTTATAATCGCAACTTTGTGCGCCCGCCGCAATCCGGCACTCGCGCAGAACTTCTACGTCAAGCAGCTCGCGGTAAAGTCGCAACTCCTCGATACAGACCTGACCATACGTAGCTGCAACAGCGAGCATCGGGCAGTTATGCTGACGAACTACATAAGCTCCACCTGGAAGCCGTTGAAAACTTACGTCATAGCCCCGTTCATTAAGAAGCTGGCTTAGCTTTTCGATCTTCGCCTTGAAGCTTAATCTCTCAAGCAATGGTTTAAACACTGCGATTAGTTCGTCGGTTTGCCCGCAAAGCACACTTGCAATGCCGCTCTCGCCAAACTGTGCTCGCACCTGATGAAGCACTCGAAGTGCGAAGGCGTTATAACCCGTCGGAAAAAGCATTTCCGCCTTGTCGGTCAAAAAATAGACATGGCCAGGGCGGCCGCGCTCCTGGCGCTCCGTTTCGAACGCGATGAGACCATCACTGCCAAGCAATTCCAGATGACGCCGGACGGAGACCTTGCTGACGCCCATCTCAATCGCAAGCTCGTCAACGGACATGCGCCCCTTCTTTTTGAGGGAGGTCAGTATCCCGCTTCTGGTTTCCTTCAGTATGTTTGCAATGGCCGCAACCACATAACAATACTAAGGAGGGCCCGCTCTTTTGTCAACCTTTCTGTTATTAAAAGAGGCGAATCGGCGGCCCCTGCCGCGCCTCGCGGGGCAATGCTATAATGATCAGCCATGTCGAGGTTTGTCCACCACAGCAACCCACTAAACCCGCAGGAGTGGAGCGGATTGACTGAACTAACTCGGCGAATTGGCAACTCAACTGTTGCGCGGCGGTTCATACCTGCAACCGAGCCGCTGGGCTCAGGGAACCAGACGGCCGCAGTCACCGAGATGGTTGGCATAACGGAAGGCTACCGGCGGGCGTCCAGCTCGACGCCATCTCCGATCGCAAGCCGAAAAACCGGCAACATCATCCCAATCATTGCTCGGGATTTTATCATGCACTGGCGAGACGTTGAAGAAGCGCACTTGACGGGCCAGCCACTCTCATTCGCAAAATCAGCGGCTGCCGCCGCGGCCTGCGCGCGCGCCGAGGACCGATTTGTCCTGTATGGCGATGAGTCGTTAGGTTACGAGGGATTGATGACGACGGCGGGACGGCGGAGCATCTCGGGTCTTACCTGGGACGAGCCGGGCGCCGCATTCGCGAATTTCTCGATGATGACGCGAGAGATAGCGACGCGTGGATTCGCCGGACCCTTTGCCTCGGTTGTGCACCCTCGCATTTATGCGAACATGCACCGTGTTCTTGAGGGTTCGTCCCTGCTCGAGATCGCGCATGTTCGCGCCCTATTGCAGGCCGGAATCTTTCGCTCGCCGGAACTCGGGCGCAATAGCGGCCTGGTAATGTCGGCGGGCCGACAAATCGCGGAACTTGCTGTATCCATTGATGTAAGCGTTGCGTTCTTGGGAAGTCGCCAGATGAATCTCCCGTTTCGGGTGTTCAAGGCGGTCTATCTTCGGCTCCAGTGCGGCGAGGCGATCTTCACGTTTTCGCCATAAGCAATCAGACGCAAGGAAACGCCGGCCGGTCTGCGTGGCAAAGGAGGAACCGCGCCATGAAAGATGTGAATGACAAATCCGACTATCTTGCCCTGGTCGAAAGGGAGATTGGGCGTTATGAGCACCCGCTATTTGAGTGGCGCGCGCGCTTAGCGGACCGCGGCGTCGAGGTGACCGTTACCCTTAAGCAGGCTGGCTTGCATGATGACCCGTATCGTTTCTACCTGACTCCAAGAGAGCTCGACGCGCGCGCCTTCGAGTGGGATTTTCAAAGACAGCTTTACAACTACCTCCACGACTACCTCATCGAGATGTTTACCCGCAGCCCGCAAATAAAGGAGTACTGACGCCGAAGGGTCTAGGAGTGTAGAAGTTTGAAAGAGATTAGGCGCGAAGGTCTCGGAGTCTCAGGCCTCAGGCCCCCAAACACTCCTAGATTCCTATAACTCTTGTAGACGGCTAGCCGCTTACGCGCGAGGATGGTAGCGCTTGTAAATCTCGCGCAGTCTCTCATTCGTCACGTGAGTATAGATTTGCGTTGTGCTGACGTCAGCATGCCCCAGCATCATCTGGACCGAACGAAGGTCGGCCCCATTTTCTATGAGATGCGTCGCAAAGCTATGCCGCAAGAGGTGCGGCGTAATGTGCCCAATGCGAGCCTTTTCGCCGTAAGCCACGATGAGCTTCCAGAAAGATTGCCGGGACATCGGCTGCCCTCTAGCGTTTACGAAGACGAATGGCGAGCCCGCCGCCACGCGAAGCCGCGCGCGCGCCGGTAAGTACTTCCGCGTCCAATTAACGGCGCTCTGGCCCATGGGCACCGTGCGCTCCTTGCTTCCCTTGCCCAGAGTCACGAGAAATCCGAGGTCGAGATTGAGATCGGTGACTTTCAGCCCGACCAACTCGGAGACTCGAAGCCCTGTCGCATAAAGGATTTCAAGCATCGCCTTATCGCGTAAACCCGATTCCGTCGCTACATCAGGGCTGTCGAGAAGCCTCTCTACCTCGTCGCCGATAAGGAATTTGGGCAGAGATTGCCAAGACTTCGGGGTTTCGATGTTTGCCGAGGGATCATGCTTCAGCAAGCCATCCAGAAGGAGAAATCTGTAGAGGTTTCTAACCGTGACCAGAGTGCGCGCGATACTGCGGGATTCCAGGCCCGCGCCATAAAGATGCTGAACGAACTCTACGAGGTCGTGTCGCTCAAGGGTAAGCAGGTCTCTGCCGCGCTCGTTTGCGAACTTGGCGAGTTTCTCCAGATCGCTGCCGTAGGCAAGCAGGGTATTTGGCGCAAGCCCCTTCTCAACCCGCAAATAGTCAAGGAATCTTGCCTCCAGATTCTGTGGCATTCTCTGCTCCCACTCCGGTTGACGCACAGATCACAGCTTTGACATATTCTATAGGAATCTGATTGAGAAGAGAATGTTCATGACGGCCGCGCCGCCGGTTCCGCGACCGAAGTAATGACGTGAAGGCCGCGCGGACGCTCGGCCTTCAACTGAATGAGGCGGGGATTGCAGTTAAGGATATACTTGATATCGTAGGGGTTAATTAATGCGACTACAGGAGCTTGCGAATCGACTAGAGTGTAAACTAGAGGATGAAAGCCAGGTTGAGATCCTGGGGGTGGCGACGCTGGAGGAGGCCCAACAAGGAGACTTAAGCTTCTTGTCCAATCCTAAGTATTATCCCGAGGCCAAGGCGACGAAGGCGTCGGCCGTGGTCGTAGGACCTGATTGCCCGCCGTTGCACACGCCGCGGTTGATCCATGCAAACCCATACCTGGTCTTTGCCAAAGCCATCGAGCTATTCTATCCCCCGCAACGGAAGGAGGGCGGAGTTCACCCGACTGCGGTGGTTTCTCCAGATGCGCGCCTAGGGAGCGGTGTGGCGATTGGAGCGTACGCAGTAGTCGAGGCTGGGGCTCTGATTGGCGATGGGGTGGAGATAGGGCCCCACTGCGTTGTGCACGCGGCCGCACAAATCGGCCCAAACAGCATGCTACACGCTGGGTGCGTCATACGGGAGCGGGTGCGGATCGGGAATCACTGCATTGTCCAAAGCAATGCTGTTATCGGATCGGATGGATTCGGATATGCCAAGCAAGACGATGGAAGCTGGTACAAGATCTCCCAAACGGGCGCGGTGGTGTTGGAGGACTACGTTGAAATCGGCGCCGGCACGACAATCGATCGCGCGACGATCGGCGAGACCAGAATCCGCAAAGGCGCCAAGATCGATAACCTCGTGCAAATCGGCCATAGCTGCGCGGTGGGCGAAAACAGCCTGCTCTGCGCGCAGGTCGGCCTGGCTGGATCGACTAGGGTAGGCCGGAATGTTATACTGGCAGGCCAGGTTGGATCCGCTGGCCATCTTGATATCGGGGATGGCGTGGTGGCGACGGGGCAAACGGGTATCCCAAGCTCAGTGGAGCCAGGCAAAGTAATCTCAGGCTCGCCATCGTTTGACAACCGCCAATGGCTGAAGTCGACATTGCTGTTCCAGAGGTTTCCAGAATTACAAAGGACGATCCGCGATATAGTGAAAAGACTAGCCAAATTAGAGGCCATTTTAAAAGGATAACCTGAGATGCCCCATCATCTCAGTTAACACATCAGATACTTCACATTAACAGCATGAAGATAAAGACGGAACTAACATCTGCCCGTGAAATTAAGAACCTTCAATTGACGGTCGATAAGGTGGTTGACACGATTCCGGTGGAGCACCTGAGGGGATTCAGCAAGCTCGTTTTTGGCGATGTGATCATGGAGCCGCGACTTACCGCCGCGCAACGCAGCTCTCTGCCAGCCCTCTATCATCCGCGAATGGGGGCGCTGATGGCGTGGGGTGAAGTAGCGTTGACAGTCCTGTTGCCCAAGAAGCGGTTCCCTCAGAATCTGCTGAACAGGATCGCTCTAAAATCCAACATTGCGCAGGTAGTTCTATCCCTCGTCGCACAGCACTACTACCTGACGCTATCGAAGGGCGTCAAGAAGACTCAGATGGAAAGCGCTTGCCGGGCCTACGTGGAGAAGTATTTCGCTCTCTGGCGAGAAAAACAGGGCGGCCTGAGAGTCAAGCTGCTGAAGCCATTCAAGCCGCAGCTCGACCGGTGGGCCAAAAAGCTGGCCAAGAAATACAAAGAGGAAATGGCGCGCAATCAGGCCCAAAAGAAGTCGTAGGGCTCAGTCGCCATCCTCGCCAATCTGATCGGCGGCCTCGAGCAGAGCGGCTCTCACTTCCGATTTTCCGACCGCCGATTTCTTAAACCTCACCAACACCGACCATGCCTGGTTCTTCGCATTGAATCGATAGGCGGCAGGCTGAGACTTCTTCACTTTACCCTGCCGCGCCTTCCGGGCTTCGTCGCGAGTTAGGCCGTGTTCCTTTATGTTGTCGACAAACCGCCGCATCTCGTCCAGAGAGGGCTGCCTAACTACCTGTAATAGCATGGACTTAGAACATATGTCGGCGCGCCGACATATGTCGCGAACATCCTCTGGGATCATCGCGAGGGAAAGCGACTCCGTGATCGACGGCCTCGATTTTCCGATCTTGCGCGCGATCTCCTCGTGCGTGTAGCCAAAGCGCTCTGCTAGCGCGTGGAGGCCGTCCGCCTCCTCGAACGCGGTGAGGTCCTTGCGTTGCAGGTTCTCGATCAAGGAGATCTCCGCCACCGCCCGGTCGTCGACGTCCATCTCAATGCAGGGCAGTTCGGTTAGGCCAACTTCCAGACTCGCCCTGTAGCGGCGCTCACCGCTGATGATCATGAAGCGGCCACCCACATCGCTCGGCCGCACGAGCAATGGCTCAAGCACCCCCTTCTCACTGATCGAGGCCACCAGGTCGGCAAGGTCGCCGATCTCAACCCGAGGCTGTCCCGGGTTGGGCGCCAGCTTATCAATGGGGATCATCCGCCCGACCGGGGCTCCAGCGCTCCTGCTGGTCAACAGTTCCACGTAGTGCGCATCGTGGCGCAGTTTGAAGTTGTTGGGCAAGCCTCGCTTAGACACGGCCTATCACCTCCCTGCACAAGCTTGAGTATTCGACAGCGCCGCTCGAGTTAGGCGCGAACGTAAAAATGCTCTCTTTGTAGGCCGGGCTCTCTTCCAGACGCACCGACTTGCTGATAACAGTCTCAAACACTTTGTCTCCAAATACTTGTCTGATCTGATCGTGAATGTCTTTGGCCAGCGTGGTGCGCTTGTCCAAAAGCGTTATCACAACGCCAAGCACCTTCAAATTCGGATTCGGCCGCGCCTTCACCTTCTCGACCGTCTCGAGGAGGTCATCGGTGCCCTCCAGGGCAAAGTAGGACGGCTGAATCGGGACGATCAGGTAATTGGAAGCCACGAGGGCGTTTACCGTGATTAACCCTAACGTCGGAGGCGTGTCAATGATGACATACTCGTACAGCCGGGTCAGACCTTCGATGCGGTCCTTCAGGCGAAAGGGCGCGTCAAAATCGCCAATAACCTTGCTTTCGAATTTCGCCAGACTGATCCGCGACGGCAACACATCGAGCCCCGGAACCGAAGTCGGTCTTATTACGTCATCGTAGGCGACCTCCGGCTCGGTCAGGAGCTCGTAAATCGTGCCCTCGATCCCGCGCTGGTCGAGGAAGGTCAGGGAGCTGTTCGCCTGCGGGTCAAGATCGATCAGGAGAACTCTCTTCCCTTCCAAAGCCAGAGCCGCCGATAGGTTAATGGCGGTGGTCGTCTTGCCTACGCCCCCTTTTTGATTCGCAATTGCGATTACCATCCCCGCAGATTTCCTTCCGAGCAAGCTTCTGCATCCTAATTGCAGTCGAGCCGGGTGTCAAGCGCGCCATCTGTTTGAGCGCACAGGAGTTCGTTCCGGCGACCGAGATGGGCTGACCACGATCGTGAGACGCCAATCATTGACGCGCGATCAGGCGCCCCTAGTAGACTTTCGCTATTGAATGTGATTTAATTTATCCCACGTTATTGAAGACGCCGGGCGGCTTGGAACGTCCATCGATTCACGCAAAGGCTAACATCAATCCGCGACGTTGAGAGGACAGTCAAAGGGGCAGGAAATGGAAATCGAGATGAAGATCAGGGGCTTGATGATGGACCCCTCAGCAAATACGCCGATTATTATTCTCAAAGACGTCACGGGCGACGCGATGCTGCCAATCTGGGTCGGAGCTTTTGAAGCCAATGCCATTGCGGTTGAAATCGAAAAGCTGGCCAGCCAAAGGCCGATGACGCACGACCTGGTGAAAAACATCATCTGGGAACTTGGGGCAACCGTCAGGCGAGTTGTGATTACTGATCTCATCGAAAACACGTTCTTCGCCGTCATCGAGATGCTCAACGACGGCGAGGTGCTGGCGGTCGATTCACGTCCAAGCGACGCGATTGCCCTCGCCCTTAGAGTCGACTGCCCAATCTACGTAAATGAAGATGTGATCAAGAAGTCAAGCACGTCGATTACCGAGGATGCTCCGGCTTCCGAAGACGAGTGGCCCGAAGATGTCATCGATGATGCCAGCGATTATAAAATGTAGATTCTTGCGCTCCTTGGCCGCTTTTGGATCAAAAACTTGACTTAAAGCATTTAATGAGGTTTAATTGGCCCTTCGTTCCAAGAACCAAAGGGCTTTGGAGCAAGAGTTTCAGAGTTACCTCAGTCCGCCTTAAAGTAGATTCTCAGGGGTTTGAATGCGGCATCCTGATCACCCTAGTGAGTCTCAACTCCAAACTTTACAAAGATTAGATTTGTTTTGTCCGATAAGGAGGAAGAATGGCGTCGTTCAACAAAATCACCATCGTCGGCTACCTGGGTCGAGACCCGGAACTGCGCTATACGCCAGATGGCACACCGGTTTGCGACTTCTCGATTGCCACGACCGAGCGCAAAAAAGACAAATCCGGGGAGTTTCAGGACGTCACCACATGGTTCAGGGTCAGTCTGTGGCGGCGGCAAGCTGAAGTGGCAAACCAATACCTGAGCAAGGGGAAGCAGGTCTACGTCGAGGGCCGATTGACCCAACGGGAGTATCAGGACCGCGACGGCAATACGCGGACGAGTCTGGAGGTCCAGGGCAGCGACATACAGTTCATCGGTCCGAGAGGAGACGAGGCGCAAATGCCCAGGGAGGATCGGGGACCGCGGCCAGCCGCTGGGCGTTCTGAGGCGCCGCCCACGGTGACCGACGACGATATTCCGTTTTAGATCTGATCCTCGGAAACAAACTTTTTGGTGAGGCCCAATTCCCTGATCTTGTGCTGCAGGCTCTGCCGGTGCATCCCCAGGAGGCTTGCCGCCTGCGTGATGTTGCCGGCAGTTTCATCCAAGCGCATTTCGATATACTTTCGCTCAAATTCCAGCTTGGCGTCGCGCAGTCCCAACCCCGGAGGTACGCTTATGCCTTGTGGCGACGGGGCTGCCACCTTGACGCTCTTGTTTCCCATGAGCACTTCTTGAGGGATCACATCTAAAGTGATTTCATCCGTTTCTGCAAGCACCGCCGCGCGCTCGATGCAATTCCGTAGCTGCCTTACGTTTCCTGGCCAGTCGTACTCCATTAGCACCTTGAGGGCGGGCCTCGCTATCGCTAACCGCTCGCGACGGTAGGCCAACGCGTAACGGTCACAGAATGATCTTGCGATCGCGGGAATATCGCTTTTCCGTTCTCGCAAAGAGGGCAAGCTGATATTGACCACGCACAACCGATAATACAGGTCATCTCGAAAGCGCTGCAGTTCGACCTCGCGTTCGAGGCGCTTGTTGGTCGCGCTGACGATCCTCACATCGCTGCTCAGCGTCTCGTTGCTGCCCAAGCGTTGAAACTTCTTTTCTTCGAGCACTCGCAGCACTTTCGCTTGCGTTGCAATGCTCATGTCGCCGACCTCATCCAAGAAGAGGGTCCCTTTGTGTGCGGATTCGAATTTCCCGATTCTCTTCCCCGCGGCGCCGGTGAAGGCGCCCTTCTCATGCCCGAACAGTTCAGACTCAATTAATTCTTCCGGCATGGCGGCGCAGTTCACGGCCACAAACTCTCCGCTTGTCGCCTGGCTCCGCAAATGGATTTCGCGGGCGACCAGTTCTTTGCCGGTTCCGGACTCGCCGGTTATCAGGACGCTAACATCCGTTGGCGCCACCTTCTCGATCAGAGAATAGATCCTGAGCATGGCGGGCGATGAGCCTAGCATCTGGCCAAACGTCTCGGCGCCGGCAAGCTCGTTGCGAAGCTTCTCATTCTCTGACCTCAGATCGAAGGCTTCCTGAGCCCGGCGCACCAAAATCCGCAGCTCGTCGACATCGAAGGGCTTGGCGAGGTAGTCGTAGGCTCCGCGCTTGATCGCTTCGACCGCGAGCCGCTCTGAGCCGTGAGCGGTCACAATGATGACTACGGGAGGGTTGCGGCGTCCCGCGAGGCGCGGTAGGTAGTCGAGGCCCGATTCGGACGCGAGTTTTACATCCAGAATAACGACGCTTGGAGCGCGTTCTTCTACGAGCCGGTCGGCGACCTCAACGCTGGCGGCTTCAAGAATCGAGGAGACCTCTTTCTCGAGCGCCCGGCGCATTCCGTAACGCGCGGCCGGCTCATCGTCGACAATCAGAATTGGCGAATTCATCCGGGTTTGGCAGGGGCCAGCGTGCGAGCCGCGCCTGCTTACTTCTTGCCCTTAGTCGCCTGAGTGTTGGCCCCCTCGTTGCTCCAGAATCCTTTGGCGTTGTCCAGTTCAAAGGGGTACACGCTGTTGGTAATTGGGTTGTATTCCCACTCCGCCGTCATGTACTGCTTTTGCCAGTCTTGATAGTCGAACGCGACTTTCCACCGGCCTACGCTCTCTTTTTCGTACGGTTTCTTCTGCGCCGCCTCCCAACCAATGGGCGAGAGATTGTTTTGGTCTGAATTCTTAGAGTATACCTCCACCATCTCGGCAATCGTCTTGGTTGAAAGCTGCTTGTTTACCTCGGGCTTCATCGCCTTAACCTTCTCGATGATCTGCTTCCCTTCTGGCGTTGTCTTGTTGATGCGCTCTTCCATCGCCACGCGTTTTGGATCTTTGGCGGTCGACTTCGCGGCTACCGGCGCGGGCTTGTCGCCACATCCAGTTAAGCCTACAACCACCATAGCGATCATTATCGGACACAAGATTCTTGTGAGCATCGTTGTGGCTCCTTTCCTCAAAGGTCTATTTGACTTGCACATCAGGTCCTGCGGCTCTGCCCAAGTCCAATTCTAATGTCCCGCACGTTGTTCCCCGTAGGACCGCTGACCACGAGTCCTCCGAACCGGCGAAAGAAGCTATGGGAGTCGTTTCGCCTTAGGAAGCCTCCGGCATCCACACCATTCCGCGAGGCATCTCGCCAGGTGTCCTGATCGACTACGGCGCCTGCCGCAAAACTATTCCCGTCGATGCCATCAGTCCCACACGAAAGAACAGCGATGTCAGAACCACTCACTACCTTACTGAGCCGCGCCGCCGAGTATAACACGAATTCCTGGTTGCGCCCACCAACCCCATCCCCATCTACCGGGCAAGAGACCTCGCCGCCCGACACCACGCAAACCCTTTCGCGCGGAAACCTCGCCTTCATCGAGAGCGTCTGCTCAATCAGAGCTTCAGCCACATCGCGATAGTGTCCTTCCTGACGGGAGTAGTCAATCCATGTGCGAAACCCGGCGCTGCGCGCCGCGGCCGCCGCCGCGTCGATGGCCGCAAAATTATCCAACAGGAGCAACCCTCTGAGATTGTCCGCCTCATCCGTCTCTCGCTCTCCCCGCAGTTCACTTTGGCTGTTAAGTGCGCGAGATACGGAGGCACGGAGCCTGCCCCCCAGGTCATAGCGCTTGATGATCTCCATCACGTCTTGCCTCGTAACCGATTCAGGCGAAAGGGGATTTGATGCGAGCGCGCAGACATCGCCCGGGTTCACATCGGACAGGTATAGAGCGACGACGGTAGACTTCCTTGCAAGACGACCCAGCTTTCCACCTTTGATCCGGGACAGATACTTTCTAATCGTATTGATTTCATGGATGTTTGCGCCAGATCTAATGAGAGTCTGATTCAAGTCCCGAAGATCATCGAGGACGATATCAGACGCGATCGGCAGCTCCACCATCGCGGAGGCTCCGCCTGAAATAAGGAAGATGAGAAGACAATCGGAACCGCAACCGCGGACGGTCTCGATTATCTTCGCCCCTGCTTTGATCGAGTTGGCGTCAGGCAACGGATGGCCTGCGACTATCACCTCGGATCTGACTACAACGCTGTGCCGCCGATCAGTCACAAGCACGCCCGCGCTAAGGCGATCGCCCAACAACTGCTCAAGCGCCGAGCCCATCTTGAGGCTCGCTTTCCCGAACCCGATTAGCACTATGCGGCGAAAGTTAGAAAGCCGCAGCTCAAGATCGTCCAGTTTGAGAGTTTCGTTTTCAACGCGGACGCGCGAGTGAATCAGCCTCTCGACATCGATTCTTCGCACAGTGTCGAGGAAGATGCTCTTGGCCTGCTCTTTCAGGTCGCTCATCAAATACTGGGCAAGAGCCAGAGGGGGATGCCGGCCAACGCGGTCGCGCCAATGGCTTTCTCTCCAACCCGCGTAATCGGAGAGATGAGCTTCTGCCAGAAGGCTTTGCGCGGCTCGATTCTCAGAATCTGCGCGTTCTTGCCCAGACCCGCAAGGGACGCGGCGCGGCCGACGGCAGCTTCGAGATCGCCGAGACTATCGATAAGGCCAAGACCCAAGGCCTGGCGGCCGCTTAAGATCCGGCCGTCCGCGAATGACTCGATCTCGGCGGTGGATTTCTTGCGGCCGGACGCCACAACCTCAACGAATTGCCTATGGGTGTCGTCAATGACGCCTTGCAACAGCAACTCCTCGTCCTTCGAGAAGGCGCGATAGGTTGCAAGCATGTCCTTGTGCTTGCCCGATTTCACCACCTTGGGCGTGATTCCAATGCGATCGTACAAGCTGCTCAGATCATTCGAACGAATGATCACGCCGATCGAGCCGGTGATCGTGCCGGGGTTGGCGATGATCTCCGCCGCCGCCATTGCGATGTAGACGCCGCCCGAAGCAGCCACGTCGCCCATCGAGGCGACAATCGTCACGCCCTTATCCCTGAGCCGGACGATGGCCGCGTAGATCTCCTGGCACGCCGCGACGCTCCCGCCAGGACTGTTTATGCGCAACACGATTGCGCGAATTCGTTTCCTTTCCGCTGCCTTCAAGGATGCGATCACCTTGGCGCGGCTCGCGGAAAAAACGTCAGCATCCGCAATAATGCCTTCGATCTTTATGACGGCTAACTTCTTGTTCGATCTACGCGGCAGACCCATTGTCATTCACCTATTGCTGAGCCCTCAGCCCTTTCCACACGTTCGAGAGCCTCGGCGATAATCGCGGGGTCCGAGAAGCCCCGAGCCGCAATATTTCGCGCCGCCCAATCACACTCTTCCTGGATTGGGTGGTTGTTGTGTCCCTTGATCCAGGTCCATTTGACTCGATGAGCATCGACCGCAAGGTGCAGGCGGCGCCAAAACTCGTGGTTCTTTTTCTCTCGAAACAACCCGGTGAGCGTCTTCACGACATATTGGGAATCGGTTTGGATCTCCACGTCGCATGGGTATTTTAGAGCCTCCAGGCCGATCGCCGCCGCGACGATTTCCGCCTGGTTGTTAGTTGCTTCACCGAGATATTCGACAACCACCCTGTGGTGTTTCTCGCCATTGGCGTCAGCATATGTAATCACGGCGGCCGCCCCGGCGCGCGCGGCGGCCTGGCCATTGCCAAGCGAGCTTCCATCACAGACCACGCGTATTTTTTTCATAAGGGTATTTATGATGCTGTAGATTATATTTGAAGAATTATGCGGGGAAAAGGTGCGCGGGTGCGCGGCTTAAGGCCTGAGCCGCGATGGAAATCCCGCCGGGCGTCCGCCCGAGGAACGAATTGACCCGATGACAGGTTTAGCCAAAGGCGCCGTGCAACGGGCTCTCTGCAATTTGCATCAAGGAAGCCGGGATAAGGAAGCCCGAAGAAAGCGACGATCGATATCGGCGCCGGAGGCCAGGCGTTTAGAACGTCGGAACCAACCCTGTTCCGAAACCCGCAGCTCTAACACTCGCCGGCAAGCGGACTTTAGAAAGACCCGATGATCAATTCCCTCTCAGACTCTTAGACTCTCAGACTCTCAGACTCCTAGACTAGGTATCAAGTTCTGATGAGTTAATCCCGTATGTCTGCATAAGCCTGAGAACGTTCTGCCTGATCGAATCCCACTTGTAGGCAATGGAGCGGGGCGTTCGGGTCGCCGCCGAGGCGACCACAATGTCGGTGCGGCGCGCCTGCCGGGCAAGCGAAAGCGCCGCGCCTCTTTGGCTCTGCGGGTCCTGTAAGGAAGCGCTGAGGCGGTTGTAAAGTTGCGCCGCGTTGGCGAAGCCATCAAGCGCAAAGAGCAACTGAATCTCAGCATCTCGGTATTGAGTCTGGCTGTCAATCTCTATCCTGGAGCCGCTCAACCGCATTCCATAAACTCGTTCGTATTCCAACAGAAGGTCTTCAGCCTGGCGCTGGATGCCGCTGCCGGTAGATGCATCTCTACCCGCGGCCCCATCCCTGCCCACCGGTACATCTCGGCCGCTGGGCGCCTCTCGGCCAGCGGATGCATCTCTGCCGGTGCTGCCAGAGCCATGGTCCGGATTGTCCCGGTTGCCAGACCGCCGGGACGGTTGGGGGGCGGGAGGTCCCGCAAGCGCGATAGTCTGATCTCCATTAGCGGAGTGAATTACGACGCGACTGACATAGGCGACGCCATCGCGCACTGTAAGCTCGATCCTGCCTCTCGATAGAACCTGAGTCGCCATCCCTTGCGGCGGCTCGGCGCGCGCATACACCTCTAGTGTGTCCCCATTTACGACTGACTCCCCGAACCAGCGCCAGCCGCCGGTGTTCGCTTGTGTCGTGATCGATACACGGATCGCGCCATCGGGAGTTCGCTCGGCGGCGGCGGTCAAGACTCTTGCCATGCTTCGCTCGCCGGTATCGCGGCGTTCGCCGGTATCGCGGCGCTCGCCGGTATCGCGGCGCTCGACCGGCGGGGCCGACGACGGCGCCCGGTCGGCCGCGGGTTGAGGGTTTCCCCCGGCAACGATTCCAAGACTCTTCGCAGTTTGAGGGTCGAGGTCGCCGGTTTCCGGTATGTTGTGCTCCCTCTGATAGGCCTTGAGCGCCGCCGCGGTGCGCGGACTCATCGCTCCATCGACAGCGCCTTCATAGTATCCCTGATCCTTGAGAACGCTTTGCGCGCGGCTCAACATCTCCGGCGAGGAGAGCGGCGCATCGCTGGCCGGCGGCGCATCGGCGCTGGGATCCGACGCTGGCGGCGGCGCTTCGGTTCGGCGGGGTTCAGAGGTCTCCGGCTGCCGGTTTTCCGGCTCGACCCGGTCGGGCATTGGCCGGTCGCCAGCCGCTCGGTCAGGCGGCGGATTGCCTCGCGGACTGTCGTCAGCCCCGGCCTCCCGCGGCGGCGCGCCCTCTCCAACAAACCCTTCCCTGACGGTCAGCGCTTGCCGCAGTTGAATGCCAAAGGCCGTGCCCGAGTAGACCTGGGCCTCTTCACCCTTTTGCAGCATAACTCCTACGGCGCCCGCCGCGGCCCCGCTCACTCCGCCGATGACAGCGCCGACCCCGCCGCCGCTAGCGGCTCCCAGCACCGCGCCAATGGCTGCACCGCCGCCGATGAATACCGCCCTGCGATGATCAGGCTCCGCCGAGACGCGGCTCTCTTGATCGATCCTGCGCCGGGTCGCCGGGTCAGTAGATGTCAAAGCGCCGCTCAGCGGCAGACGCGACCCGTTCGGGAAGACTATGCTGTCGAAATCAATGCCTATTGTGCCCGATTTGCTCCCGCGCCTGGCGGGAGTCACCTCAGTAACTCTGCCCTCCGCGACCGCGCCGGCGGGAATGACCGCCTTGCCGTCAACATAGACAGGAACAGTTACCGTTGCCGTGAATCTGTCTCCGACCCGCGAGGTAGCCGAGTTGAGATTGCCATCCATACGAACGCTGATCACCGTATCCTTGGGCACGGTCCACATCTGTTCCGGGTACTGCGGCGAGCTATAACGAGGACGGGAGTCCTGAGCGTAGGCGCTCTGAAACACCCAGCACGCAATCGCAAGGGCCATAACAATGCGTTTTGCGGTCGCCTTCGCGGCAACCGCGGACGATCGGGCCAACCGGTTCCGGCGTAGCTGATACCTTGGATTGTAGTTCATAAAGGCAGCCTCCATCGTTTTGACTCGTTGTAACTTGCGGTGCTCGAGCAGCTAACCAGTCTTCGTCTTAGTTGCTGAGACGTTCGAAAGCCAGATTATGTTGTCCGCACCGTTGAAATAACCGGCAGCCGGACGGTTGCGGTTGTACCCAGTCCCTTTCTGCTCCTCACGGAAAGGTCGCCGTGATGCAATTCTGCGATTTTCTTTGCGATCGCCATGCCCAACCCGGTGCCGCGCTCTTTTGTCGTGTAAAACGGCTCAAACAAGCGCCGCAAGGTCTCGTCGTCCATCCCTGACCCCTGGTCGACTACCTGAACGAACACTTCCCCTTCGCCATTGAGCCTGGTCCGCAGATCTATCTGGCCGCATTTCGAGCTGGCGTCTATAGCATTTATTATCAGATTCAAAAAGAGCTTGCGCAGCTCGGTTCCGTCATAGCTCGCCGGCGGCACCGCCGGATCGTACTCACGCTTGACCTCTATCTCCTTCTCATTCAGTCGATCGGCGACCATCGGCAGCAAATCATCGAGGAATTGATTCAACTCTATGTCCGCGCGTTTCAACTCTTTTGGCCTCGCAAACTCGGATAGCTCCGCAACGATCTTGCCCAAATGGTCGACGCTGCGCTCGATTGCCTGTATCGTCTCCTGCCGATGCTCGACGTCCCCGTTCTTTTCACGCTTCAGCAACTCTGTCGCGAACCGAATGCTGCCCAGCGGGTTCTTTATTTCGTGCGCGATCTGAGCCGTCATCTGGCCCACTGCGCTCAGCGCCCGGTTGCGCCGCAGCTCCGCTTGGGTCCGCGTCGTCTCAGTAATGTCGAC
>Ga0207112_1009_pt1 | contig 47135 bp, 29 predicted proteins | sample Alteio_BWMinHeat_72_FD_153549 | JGI IMG/M metagenome (GOLD analysis project Ga0207112, IMG submission 153549) | Enriched cells from forest soil in Barre Woods Harvard Forest LTER site, Petersham, Massachusetts, United States -... | ecosystem: Environmental > Terrestrial > Soil > Temperate forest >...
TCATTGATCTCATCGGAGATCTGGCTGTCGTAAAGGATTGGATGCTCACCGCAAAGTCAAAGTAGTACTTCTTTCATATTTGTTCTAAGACTATCGAAAGCTCGTTACACCGTTCATGGAGAGTGAGCACGGGATGATCCACAAGAGGCTTGTGGTGCCGGGGGTACTGTCTTCATTGGAGACTGTTCATTGTTGGGCTGTTTCTGCTTTGGGTGAGCTTCGACTGCCGGAAGTTGCGCTTCACAATATTTTGCTCGCGATCTCCGAAGCAGTGACCAACGCGATACGCCATGGTTCCAAAGAGCATGAGGAGCATCGTGTAGTGGTTTCGCTCGCTGCGAGTTCAAGTAAAGTAGAAATCCAGGTCGATGACGAAGGTGATGGCTTCGATCCGGCGGCAGTGCCTGATCCTACGCAGGGAGATCTCCTTTTTCGCCCCGGAGGCCGTGGCATTTTTCTTCTTCGAGCGCTTACAAATGATCTGCAGGTCCGCAGCTCCGGCGATGGCACGAAAGTCCTCTTTAGTTTTGTGCTGAAATAAGGGCGACCGCCGTCCGTAATTTTTTCTCCGCTCTGTAACTCTACGCTTCTTGACTCGCTCCACGATTCAATTCTTAATTGCTGCTCTTGTACAACTGGCGCTATCCGCGCTGATTGGATTTGGCGTGTTAACGGGATGGTCGGCGCTCGTTTGTTATTTCGCCATGTGGGCGGCGATGCTCTGGGCTTACAAAGCATCGCAGTCACGAGAGGATAAGGACCCAAATCAACTTGTCAATTGGCTGCTTGCAATCGCGGGATGCTTTGCCGTGCTTTCCGTTTTTCCCGCCATACCGTTGCTATTTGGTGGTTGGTACAATGAGCCGCTTGCAATTTCCAATTTGCCTCACTACCTATTGTCGGTCCCGCCTCATCTCGCGCGAGTCATTGAAGCTGCCTCTTATGTTGGCATTGTCTTCGCGTTATTGAAAACACTTCGCTTACTTGAACGGCGTCCGCGATTTGCGCTACTCTTCATTCTCAATCCGACCGTTCTGCTTGTGCTCTTAGGCCATAGTAGTGTTTTCGTGTTGTTCATGTGCGCTGCCTTCGCGTTTTGGATGTTAATAAAGGGAGATTGGTGGATCGCGTTTGCATTTCTTGGACTCGCATTTGGATTCGGTATTCTTGGATTGGCGCTTGTTGGAATATTTCTTAAGCACCTTGTTTCCAGAACGGCAAAGGAGCAGCGGCCTCGTCAGATCGTACTTGCTGTTGTCGCGTTTGCTGCCTCCGCATCACTTGTGACGCTGCCATATGGTCCGCAGGACGTGCTCTCGATCCTTGCACTTCCGTGGACAGGGAGTATCGGCTTGGTCGGCATTCTCCTCGGACTTACGATCCTGATAACGATCGCGTTTATTTACAGAGCTGAATTGAGCGGCAAGGACACGGTGCTCTTCGCCTCGCTCTTTGTGATGACGCTTTTAGTGATCGCGGGTCTCGCGATCTCCATCACACCCTTCATTCTTTTGCTTGTAGCAGCCATTCCATTCCGAAGCGCGCCACAACTCTGGCTTTCGTTTGCTATTGGAGTGATCGTGCTGCTACCTATTGCACACTCTTCGGACGCACTGGTAATTGCGGCGATCGCCGTGTTCCTAATTCTGATGATCATCCAATCGCGTCACGCGTGGAAGGAGACGGGACTGTTCACAACGATCGACGTCCGTTGAGGAGCATACTAATCTATCGCAGTGCATTCTCTAATGCAGTTCTTCCGTCCGTTTTAGCGTCACGATATTTTATGATGATAGGCGTGTAGAGCGCAAGCGAATGCTCCTTTGCGAATGCGGAGCGATTGGCAATCGATCGCGAGCCGGCGATCACAACCGCCCCTTCTGGAATGATCAGAGGTTCGTCCGCTGAAGCCCGCGAGATGATCCTATCATTGACAACATCATACAATGGAGTCGATCCGGTCAGCACAACACCGGTACCAAGCACCGCTCTGGTCTTGACGATGCAGCCTTCGTAGACTCCGGTATTGCCACCGAGCAGCACATCGTCTTCAATGATCACCGGCATGGCCCCGGCGGGTTCGAGCACGCCGCCGATCTGCGCCGCGGCACTAATGTGCACGCGTTTTCCAACTTGAGCGCAGGAGCCGACGAGCGCATGCGAATCTACCAGCGTACCCTCACCGATATAAGCACCGATGTTCACATATGCCGGAGGCATGATGATGACTCCAGACGAAATGTAAGCGCCATCACGAATGCTCGTGCCACCGGGGACAACTCTGACATTGTCTTCTATGCGGAAACTCCTTACAGGCACGGTGGACTTATCAAAGAAGCACCATGGCGGTGTACTTGCAACTTCGGCGAGGACTCCGAGCTTAAATCCTAATAAGATCCCTTGCTTCACCCAGGCGTTCGTTCGCCAGCCTGTTGCTGAGCTGCTGTCGGGTTCTGCGGCGCGCACTAAACCTGCATTCAGTTGATGCCTAAGCTTCACAAAGCAATCGAACGCTTCGTGTTTCACTCGTTCAAACTCGACGGCAGGCATCGTAATAAACTCTTCGATCTGTGAGCGCAGTGTTTTTTCCATGTTCCGGGACTTACTTCAAAATGAGAAGCCCAACCTCAAACTGAGGAAGGGCTTCTCCAGTGAGAAGAGCAACTTGATTGTTTATTGAAGCTTAAAGCTCGTCGCTGCACGTTCCAGCACAGGCTTATACGATGCTTCCTGCGAGACAGGCCAGTTGATGGTGATACGATAGACCTGTTTGCCGTGCGCTACAAAATACGCCTTCGACGCCGCTGACGCCTGGAAAGAATAACTGATCGCTTTCGCGGATTGTCCTCCAACGGTCGCATTCTGGACAGTCGCACCATGATAGACCTTTTGCGAATTCTCTTCGACGAACTTCCCGAGATCAGCCCCGCCTGGATTCTCAAGCACATCAACCTGGATCGTCGCGTCGTTCCTCTCGCCCTTGATCAGGACGCCCTTGGCGGAAGCGCGGATGTTAAAGTTGCTCGGATAATCGATCGTGAATCCGTTGCCTTTGTAGGTGCTCATCTGATCCGAAGGCTTGATGTCCTCGTTCATCTGTGCTTCCGTCGCGCTATCCATTTTGCCGCTCGCATTGATACGAATGATATGCGCAGGCACAACTGACTTCTCGGCAAGATCGAATACCGGCTTATACTTCGACATTCTTCCCGGACCAAATGTTGCGGCGTCGAAGTAAGTGACAAGCGAATCATGATCGGTGAAGATCCGATAGCCATTCAGTCCGTTCTCATCCTTGCCCTGCGAGTAGCTCACTTTGACTGCTGGCTGCCCAGCTAGCGTTGACGGCTCTGGATTGCTGAATGTCACGCCTTCGATACTGCTACGAAATGCTGCAGCATCATCAGCAGCTGATTTGCCGCTATCGACGCCCACTTGAATTCGAGCGCCATAATCACCCGTAGTGAAACTTGTGAAGCGCTGCTGCGTGCCGGGCGTGGAATAATAGCTTGTCTTGACGCCGGGTTGCGACTCCGCGACCCACGCCTTTGGGGCTTTGAAGCTAAACTTTCGCGAGTCATCTTTATACGTGATCGTCTCGCCTGGTGAGACAGGTGTAAGATCCTCTGATTTCTTTGAGCAGCTTTGGATACAGAGGATCGCTGCGATCGTAATGATGAGCGTGCGTGAGGCAGAACGGATCATGGTTGTCGAAAAGATTTCAAATGCCGGTTGTGCAACAAAATTCAGGCACTCAAGTGCTCCGCACAAGAAAGATTTTGTGCGAGGTGATCATGGCAACGGCTTCGAGGACTCGAAGAAGCGGATGTTCGCATCAAGTCCCTGTTTGCGAAGCTGCTCAATAAACTTATTCAGATTCGTGACGAGCGAATCGAGGCGGTTGCCGAACGCAACATCTTTGGTCAGCTTGAAGAGTACTGTGTTGTTGTGCGATGCTCCCTCAAGCAGTGTATCAACATTTGCGAAGACATTTGTCGCCTTCAGTACGAGACTTCGCGCGTCATGCATCACAAGGCTTGTCGTGTCGAGCAGCGCATGAATGATCGGACGGTCGGTCTGCAAAAACTCTGCAAGATCCTTCGTTGCTGATTCAGCCTGCGCGAGCGTCCGTTTGAGCGGTCCAGCGTTCTCATCCAGCATTGCATTGACCTTGTGCGCGGTCACGTCAAAATGTTCGAGGGTTTGCTGCGCGTCTTTGAGCGTCTTGTTGACTGTGCCTTTTAGGTCATTGTCACGAAAAAAGCTGTTGACGGCAATGAGCATCGTATCGGCGCGGGTTGCGAGTGACGTAACAGTCTCCTTAAGTCCGGTCACCATTTCCACCAGCGTGCCGATGTCGCCGCTGTATGTACCTACCAGTGTGGTATCCGCTCGCAAGTGATTCTTGGACATGCCTGGTATCATCTCGATCTTCTTGCCACCCATGAGCTCGAGCATTACGATGCTTGCCTTCGCGTCGCTGCGAAGATCGACGGTTGAACCGAACTTGATCGTCACGAGTACCACTGAATCGATCAGCGAAATATCTGAGACACCCCCACGTGTTACACCGTTGACACTAACAGGATCGCCAACACCAAGTCCACCTACTGTGGGAAAGCGCACCTTCACAGTTTGCTCGTCCAAACCCAAATGCCAGCTTTTCGCCCAAGCGATACCAAGGAAAAGGACAAGAAGGCCGACGATAACGGTCATGCCTACTCTGATGTCAGTCGATCGTTCGGTAGCCAATGGGTTGGGTTAAAGGGTGCAGAGCACAAAACAGCGCACAAATCTACGCAATTAGGGCGTCTCGGTAGGAATACGAGCTAATGCTGTGCCGAAGACCGTCGCAAGCGAAAGAAAGGTAGAGAACACCGTCGCGTTCTCTACCTTTTTCTGCAATTTAGAACGGGAGGTCGTCAACCGCGCTTGCCTGGTCAAATTCATGCACCACCGGTGCTGTCGACTGGCTCGGTGCAGCACTTCGGTTGTTTGAATATCCACTCTCAGCATGGTTGCCGCCGCCACCTTCGCGTGGGGTGCCGCCATCCAGCAGGATCATGTCGCTTGCGATGATCTCTGTGATGTAGCGTTTGTTGCCTTCCTTGTCATCGTAGGATCGCGACTGGATTCTTCCCTCGATATAGACGCGCTTGCCTTTCTTAACATACTCGCCGCAGATCTCCCCTAGACGCTCCCAGGCCACGATATTGTGCCATTCGGTCTTTTCCTGCATCTGTCCTGAGGTCTTGTCTTTCCAGGAATCCGTAGTAGCAACACTGAAGGTCGCGACCGCTTTGCCAGTACCGGTGTATCGGACCTCTGCATCTTTACCGGCGTTGCCGATGATCGTCGCCTTGTTTAAACTCTTACCCATAACGTCGACTAAATATTCTATTTGGTTATCGTCCACGCCGAAGGTTATACCCTTCCCAGCGAGAGAACACGTCCCATATAATTCGAAAAGTGAAGTAACCGTTTCTGCGATTTTTGGGGGAAGTGGTCAGTGGTCGGTGGTCAGTGGTCAGTGGTTATGACCTGAACTATGCGTCGATTCCCCTATCCCCTCACTGACCACGGATCACTGGCCACTTCCCGGCGTGTGTAAATCCGAAATTCATAATTCTCCTTCATAGAGAAAACTATCCAGTATTGCAGGGGGATGGATTCCCGCATTCGCGGGGAATGACCCGCCGCGTGTCCGGCCCCTGCCTGACTGTCATTCACGCGCTGCACCACGGGCAGGTGAAGAGCTGGGGCATGGTAGAATCGGTGTAGCGTGAGCTTTAGCTCGCGTTAAAACAATGGAAGTTGTAAAGGACCGGTGATTCCAGATTAGAAGGATACTCGCAATTGGTAGCTTAATAGAAACGCCTTCGAAAAGCGTAAAATTTCATAAATTATGGCATTAACTCAAAATATCCTCTCAATCTCAGAAATCCCAAAAATCCCATAAATCCCATAAATCACAGTTCAGACAATAGGAAGGGCGGACTTCCTTATCCGGCTACAAGAATATCCTTGATCTTTTGCATCTGCAGATGCTTCGGGGTCAGGAAGCAAAAATTTTCTGAGTCCGAAATAATCTTGGGTACAGGACCGGCGAGTCCGTTCTTCAACATTTGATACGGCTGATATCCGAACTGAGCAAGATAATTTTGCACATCGTCGAATGTATATCCAGCAAGTCCCATCATCAGGTCATTCATTTCAAGAATGAGTGGAGGTGTGCTGCGTTTCAAGAGTTCAGGCATCCCTTTAAGTGCGAACAACTCAGCACCTTCAATATCGATGTTGATGAGATCAACGGTTTTGACTCCTTGAGCATCCAGATAGTCATCCAGGCGAATTGCTTCGATCTCGATCGTCTTCTCATTCTGATTGCGACCCAGGATCGTACTCGCGATTCCGCTCATCCCTGGTTCAGGATCTGTGATTCGCAATGTCTTAGGCTCATCGCTTAGAGCTTTCGTTACAAGTGTTACTTTGTTCTCCAGGTGATTCATCGCAATGTGCTTCTTCAATCGTTCGATGAGGCGCGGAAGCGGCTCAAACGTATAGACCTTTTTAGCGTGACGAGCAAACCAAAGTGTATGCTGACCGATGTTCCCACCAATATCGAGGACCACATTTGTGTCCTTCATTAGCGCGAGCATGATCTTATCATACTTTGACTCATAGAGATTGTAGTACATCGTGTACTGGGTCCAGTCGTCGATCTCAAGGATCATCCTTCCGCGATCTTTCGTCACCACTTCTTCGATGACCGGCTCCGACAAGAACTTGTGGAAGAACATCATCAACGGGAAGCGGCCAAGTGTAAAGGGAGTGTATGTCAGGTAGCCGCGCAATCCATGTCGAAGGATGCGCTTGATCGAAGAAGCCATCGTGAAATGTTAAGTATCGATGAAAATGTCTGACAAAATTATCTCAAGACTGAGAGCTTTTTGTAGCTGGCGAGATTCCCTGTTCTAAGCACGACCGTGTAATCGCCTTCAGGAAGTTTCGAAATGTCGAACTGAGTATCCTGCGTCGTCATTTCAAAGGTCTTCTGCAACCTTCCCACGATATCGAAAATGTTTACAGTCAAGGGTGGGATTCTCTCGTCAGAATGAAGCCGTATAACGGTTTGAGCAGGGTTTGGTTCAAGAGTGACCACCGACAGAACATGATTCATCAGATCGGCAATTGTCTGGTCGCCACACCTCTGCTTCAGGCAGATCTGGACTGAGTCCATTTGTCCCGCGGTCTGACAGAGAATTCCATCACTCTGGTCCAGTGTAAGGTTATCCAGTCTCAGATTGGTGCAGGATGTGTTTGTAGAAAAACTCTCGAAGACGAGTTTGGTGATCGGCAGGAGAGGAGAAACAAGAAAAGCTTGGGGTATGCGGACTGTTCCATGCCCTAACCCATCACTACAGATCGAGACCAAATTTGCCGTCGCGGTTCCAGAACTCTCGCAACCTATTAGGTGCAATAGGTCAGTATTGTAACTCAATGCAAGCGAAGCCCCATTCACTGGGATCGTCGATTTCACGAACATAAATAGAGGGATCCTAATTGTATCCCCTAGGAACGCCTGTTGAGGAGGAGCCTGCAATAGTATTGGCGCTAAGGACTTACCTCCAGCTCCTATCGAGGACGAAATGGCGACAGTCGAAGAAAGATTGTGTCCCTCAATTGTGTAAGGGAGTATGAGAGAGATTGTAGCGTACCCTGGAGCAGCAAAGCTACCCGTGACGTGAAAACGGATGGAGTCACCCGGCAATAACAACGTATCGCGCTGCCAAGAACATATGAAGTTGTTGGAGTCCACACCCTGAATCATCGCTGGGTGAAGAGTCAAGCTAAGACAGCCCAAATTGCGAAACGCGACAATCGTATCCAGTGAGCGACATTGCGACGCTGCAAGAAAAAGCTTGAAGGGGCCAGTTAGTCCCGAGGGTACTATCGGTTTGTTTGCGTTAACCCGGACATATCTGCGGAGCGTATCTCCGGACCGATCTAAAAACGTGAACTGAATAGCCGATGTAATCGAAGCATTCGAAATCAGAGGAATGATCGAAATAAGGAAGGGACTACTTGATCCTGAGTGAATGCTGTTTGGAAGAAGGGATGAATTGAAATGAACACCGATGTCATTGCCGAGAGCTAAAATGCTAATCAGGACGATCGAGTCACAGCCGCCATTGTAAATTGTGATGCCCGTGTCGAGTTCTCGACAAGCATTTGAGTCAGGCAATAGCACTTGCCGAACATTGAGTTGAATATTTGGAGGGATCGCAGCTACTCCAAGATCCAGTTTTTCAGAACTGGCAAGTATCGAATGTTCGCTGAGATCACCACCAAATGCATAAAGAACGCGCCTCGCTTCGCAGTGCCCTTCATCCGGAGCCTGCTGCAACAGTGCTGATGCGAATGCCGATCTTGGAGATAGCATTGCTGGTCCGATCGTCTCGAGTTTGTTCTTAAGGTTGACAACGGAGGAACCTGCTATTCGCGGATCACTCGGACTTGAATTTGTCGACCCACCAAATTGCAGAACCGTATCGCTCCCTATCAAATAGGCTGCACCTGCCCAGTGCGCTTGATCGATATTGCCAATGGTCGCCCACGTATTCGAGACCGGCTCAAAATTTTCAACAAGCGTCGTAAATACATTCGAACCGATCCTGCCTCCAGGTGTCACAACTCTTTCGTCTGGTAGCTGTACTGACGGGGCATCGTGCGGTGAGATGGCAGAAGCACCGTTCTTCCACGTAGAATCGAAGAATGAAAGGAGTTGTGTTGTATTGACCCATGTGCCGTTAAAACCTCCACTGGACCCGCCAACAACAAAGAGTCCGTTCAATACCACCGAGTAAAATACTTGCTCCCCAAATTGGGGGATCAGCATCGGCGCGAGTCGTTTCATCTGCTCTGTCGCCGGGTCGAATAGATCAACGGAGGTCAGGTACAACGGTTGATTCGCATCTAATCCTCCAACGAGTACGACATGACCATCCGGCAACAATACGCTGGAGTGATTCTCCCTCGCATCATTCATGGGTGAGGTAAATCTCCATGATCCAGAACTGGGGTCATACATTTCGCAGGTCGCGGTCGTTGCAACGTTCAAATCGGTAAGACCGCCGGTCGCGAGAATCCTTCCATCAGCCAACTTCACCGTCTGAGTTCGATATCTTGCCTGAAGCAAATTGCCCGTTGTTGTCCATGAGTTCGTGCTCGGGTCGTAGATCTCACAGCTTGATAGTGCACTATCGGAATTGCGGCCGCCAACGATCAGGATCCTGCCGTCATCCAACTTTAAGGCACGATGTTCAGCACGCGCGTGAAGCATTGGTGCAATCGCTTGCCATTGCTGAGCGAAGGACACAGTTGACAGAAAGACGAGCAGGAATCCAGCGACCAATGATCTCATAATGCCAATTTGGATGAGAACCCACAGCAAACAACTCAGATGTGGTCAAATCGTTACATGCATTGCGGACAAGACTCTACGTAAGGTAATAAATCGACGCAATTATAGCCGATTGTAACATTCGATGCAAGGCATTTCTGCGTACCCTTTTCCTGCCCAAGGTGACATCCAGACGACTTTCGGCCTCCAACCATCCGGCAGGTCGGAAGTTGATTTGCAATAATTAGGGACTCATACTTTTCCCTGTGGATACTTTAGTTTTCACTGTAAAAAAAGGGTGAAGTTTCTGTAGGAATTTGGATTTTGTGGTATGGTTGTGTATATTAGTTTGTCGTGAGACATATGCTCTTGGTGGATTTTGCCCATGAATCCGAGGTCATAGCTCGTGACAGTTTGCCCGTTCTTAAGCCTTCTTGCTCGAAGTCTTGGAGCGATCATCCTTTCTGATCAATGTATTGCCCAACCCAGCGATGGGTTACTGTAGAGAAACAATTTAGTCTTAAATCGTCTTTTGTAGCTGTTGGGGAGGTGTGTATCGGTTGACGCGAGTCGATTCGGATTCCCTCATCCACCTTCCGACGCTCGTCTGTTGTTATATGTGCTTCTTAACAAACTTTGATAATCGGTCTCCGATGAGAACGAAGAGCCTCTCGCTGTCCCCGCGTGTCTCATTGCTAGCTCAGCAATGGACGCTCAATTGCTCTTTAGCAACGCTTGTTTGCCTGCTGTTCGTTTGTGCCGGATCGGCTAACGCACAATGGAGGATCTCTACACCGCGAGATACTCTAAGCGTTCTTGCAAACAACCCCAGCCCCGTCACGAGCAACATGGTGCTCACGAGCAGCATTGCGGTAAGTATGGAGCTAGGCGGTACGTTTGGACTCTGGTCGGGCCAGGATGGCTCTGGGTTTGACGCGCGATATACCTATGCTCTCCCAGGCTGGTTAGCTCCATTTCCTCTGATCGATCCGCCGACATTCAACGGGAAAAGTTATCAGATCTTTCTGGCGATCGACACGAACCGGCTTGGCGAAAGCATTCTTCGCGTCACTGAGCCGTACCAGCTGTCGCATAATTACACTGCCCGGTATGTCAGCACAGGCGTACCGTTCAAGTTCAGGATCAAGGATCGTTTGAACGAACGTCCCGACGGCTACTTCTATGGTACTGGCACGGGCGGCATTAATGTCAAGCTCGCCAGATTTACGGCAGGGCTGGCACTCCAGACAAACAAGTTAGAATTCGGTACAGTATTGATCGGCTTCGCTGCAACGATCCCGGATTCGATCGAGAGTTATGGCGTCGATCCTTTACAGATTGACAGCGTTCAAATCCTCGGCTCGAGCGATTTCAGTTTTCTCTCGGAGCGCGGCGATCACTTCATGCTTTCGTCTGAGACGACGAACGAGTTCACGATCCGATACGCCCCCAGTGCGAAGGCGGACGCCGATGCTGATCTTCATATTTATTCGCATAACGCCGACGGGCCGAATCGTCATCGAGTCGTCCATCTTCATGGTGTTGGTGGAGCGCCTGCGATCGCCATCGGGCCGCACAAGATCGATTACGGGAAAGTCCGCATCAATTCGTTCGTAACGAGTTTTACGAATGTCTATAACGGTGGTAATGCAAATCTGTATCTCTATGGCAATCCGATCAATCCGGCCGGATCGCCATTTACGACACAGCCGGTAATTACACCTCAATCGCAGGTCACGGTTGCGCCTTCGAGTAACTGGCAGATGCGCGTGCATTTTGCTCCGGTACTCAAGCAGCAATATGCTGCAACGATGTTGGTGGAGGCCCAAAATGTGCCGCTCGATAGCGTGCAGTTCACTGGTGAAGGCGTCCAGCCGATCCCGGTGCTAAGCACGACATCACTGAATTTTGGAAATGTTCGAAGAGGTGACCGTGTCACAAAGATGGTCACGCTGACGAACAGAGGCAACATGACCGCTACGGTTGTGAATGCCGGACTTCACGGTCCGAACGCATCTGCCTATCAGTATGCGCCGAATTTGACGAGCTTCCTGCTCGACCCCGATTCCTCGATCGTCTTTAGCATCAGCTTTGCACCAGGCACAGGACCTGAAGGTCAGCGCCAGGCGTGGCTAGAGTTCAACTACGATGATAAGAGCGCGCAGTATGTCAACCTCGATGGATACGAGATTGAACCGAAGGTTGTTCTTGGCCGCGATCTGATCGACTTTGGGAAAGTACAAGTAAACTTTACGAAGACGGATACCGTCTCGATTCGCAATAATGGTAACGTCGTGCTGCCGCTTATCACGCGGCCGTATATCCTTCCATTAACCGCGCCGTTCCTGGCCTCGTACACTCCTGCAAATCTGACTTCATTTCAGAAGGACTCGATCCAGGTGACGTTTACTCCACATGCCCACGGCGCCGCAGCCGGCTGGCTTCATACCGTCGTGAATGGACAGCTGGACTCGGTGTATCTCGTTGGCTTTGGTGCGATGGCCTTTCCGAAGTTGAGTCTCGATACGCTTGATTTTGGAATTCACCCTGCGGGTATTCCAGCGACGCTTTTCACGGTGCTATCAGATACCGGTGATTTTGAATTGCGTGTAGCACATCTAGAGATCACGGGACCTGACCAAAAAGATTTTTCGCTAACCTCTGCAACTCCTCACTCGACATTCAAAATACCGGAGGGTCGGGATACAACGCTTGCCGTAACGTTTGTTACGAATGCGAAGACAGGACTGCTGCATCAGGCGCTGCTTACGATCACCTACGCCGATAGCTCAAGGGGCAGGGTCGTGTTACTCGGACGTGAGCAATCACAATACATCCAGTTCGCGCAGAAGTCGATCGACTTCGGTAAAGTGCGTGTCAAGAGTAAGGCCGTTCGTCAAGCGGTATTCTCTAATGGATCGAATGCGATCTTGCATGTCGGTAGTATCAGTGTTTCGCAGACCGGCACCGCGTTTACAGTTGGAGACAGTTCATCGACCGTTCGCGCACAGGACACATCCAACGTTGCGATCAATTTTCAGCCCCCCGTTCGCGGCGCGTTTACGGGTTATCTGCATGCGCGCGATGGCGATATCAAGCCGGATTCGGTCCTCTTGCTCGGCACGGGCGCGGCGCCGGTTCCTGTGTTCTCGAGCAGGGTAGTCGATTGCGGACTTGTTGTGCTGCCTGGGACAGGGTCAAAGACACTAACGCTTACGAACGCCGGTGATTGGTATTTGAAAACTTCGTTTGCGATCGTCAATGATCTCAATAAGGAATTTTCCATTACGACTGCATCTGGCTCGAAGACGACCGACAGCATTTGGTTCGGTGCGAAGTCTGATTACACGATCACCTTTACGCCGAACGTGCCACGACTTCTTCACACTGCGGATCTCGTCTTCACGTATGACGATGGTATGACAGATACGATCCGTCTCATTGGAAGAGATGAGTATCGCAAGCTTACGTTGGATTCTACGTTGATCAATTTTGGCAAGGTGCGTGTATTCAAATCTGCAACGCAGACGATCAGCCTGGTCAATACATCAAGCGGCCCGCTTACCGCACAGATGATTGCGTTGCAACCGCAAGCACCTCCGTTCTCGCTCGATGCTTCCGGCTCGATCACCGTTCCGACACGAACCGTATTGCCGATCCATATCACGTTCGCACCAACGCAGCGCGGCTCGTTCCAGTCGAAGCTTGAGGCGGTCGGCGGCGATATGAAGAATGACACGGTCGTCATTAGCGGAACCGGCGTTGCTCCGATCGCACAGCTTGCTCAGGCAACACTTGATTTTGGAAGTTTGTATATCGGAGGAAGCGGCTCGCAAAACACGATGCTCGCCAACGTCGGCGATTGGAATCTGGTTGTGACCGGCGTCGCAATCTCGGGACCAAATCAGGCCGATTTCGATTTCAGCTCGATCCCTTCGTCATTCACACTGCATCCAGGAGATTCGATCCCCCTTGCAGCGACGTTCATCGCAGCATCGCCTTTACAGCTTACGCCAAGAACTGCGACGCTGACGTTTACGCTCGACGACAACACAACATTTACGCTTGGGCTGATCGAGCTTGACATGGCGCCGAATGCGACGCAGATCGCCTTCGGAAATTTCCTGGCTCGTCCGGGTGACATGGTCTATGAAGAACTTCGACTTCGCACGCCGATCTCCGTGGGTGCGAATGTGCACGAGCTCTCTGGGACGTTCACCTTCGACACAACGGTCGCACAATTGGTGAAGATCGAAAAAGGCGGGGCTGTTTCAAATTCGAATTGGACGCTCACGACATCGAACAGCAGTGCTCAGACGACCGAGTCCGTCAATTATGACCTTCACGATCCGATCGATCCGCTCACGCAGGCAGGCGTGCTGCTACGTGTGACGTTCATGGTAAACAAGAACGCAACCATCGGCGGAAAGACAGAGCTGAAGCACACGAGCTTCCAGTTCTTTAATACGAATCAGGTTGCGCCTCTTACGGTCAGCGGTATGATCGTTGTTGATTCGTCCTGTGGCAATACGCATCTTCAAATGGGTAATATCACGGGGACGTTCGTTCAGCAGAATTCGCCGAATCCTGTTGGAGGTTCACATCATACGTCGATCATGTTCGATGTAGCGCATGATAATACGCAGATCACGATCCGTGTGCTCGATGTATCAGGGCGTGAGGTTCTTCGTCCGGTCGATCAACGATCGTTCTCGCAAGGCAGATATAGCGTGCTGGTCAGGACAGCCGAGTTGCGTGATGGCATGTACTTCTACGAATTCACCGCAGGCGACCAAAAGCCCGAAGTGAAGAAGATGATCATCGCAAAGTAATTCGTATCAGCGAGGCGTTTTAGAACTCTCGCTGATCAAGCAGCGCCGGCCCAAGAAGTTCGAGATACTCTTCATGCGATACTTCATACAATCCGAACTGCTTTAAGTGCTCGGTTGACATCTGCGCGTCGAGAAGCTTGAATTGCTTCTCACGCAGTCGCTCGACCAAATGCACAAGCGCGACTTGCGAGGCATAGGCCACAGTTGAGAACATTGACTCTCCAAGGAATGCGCTTCCGAGATGAAGGCCGTAGAGGCCTCCAACGAGTGCTCCGTTCTTCCAAACTTCAACGGAATGGGCGATACCACGCTCATGCAATTCCAGGTAGAATGGGATCAACTCTTCGCTCAACCAGATCTCTTCATCTGGTAAAGTCGTATGACGTGCACATGCCTTGATCACCTCCGCGAAGCTTGTATCGAAGGTCACACGAAATTGTTCTTTTCGCTCCGCCTGATGTACTGACCTTCTTACGGTGAATCCCTCATTAATCGGTACAATGCCACGAACCGGAAAGGCGCAGAACTTGACATGACCGTGCCGGCCGGAAGCCATGGGAAAAAATCCCTGACGATAGGCATGCAGGATCCGATCTGCAGTGAGGTTCATGGAAGTTGCGCGATCTGAACGAAGATCACTTGACGAGGACGAGAAACTCGATGCGCCGATTAGCGCGCCTTCCTTCTTCGGTGGTGTTCGATGCCAACGGACGCGTTGCGGAATATCCGACTGTCTCAAGCCGTTCGGGCTGGATCCCTGAAGTGATCAGGTAGTGTTTTACCGCCTCTGCCCGCTCCTGTGAGAGCCGCATATTGAGGTCTTCCGAGCCGGTCGAATCGGCGTGACCTTCGATCCGGATGCGCATGGTAGGACGCACGTGCATCAGCCGAACAACGCGCTCGAGCTCAGGGACAAACTCAGAAGCAAGGGAGGCCTGATTTGCACCGAAGAGCAAGTCTTCGAACACAAATCGGCGGCCGGGCTCAAGGGCGATCAGCTTGCGTGAGGCAAGAGGGGAGCGGTCCTCGGAGCGAAGAATATCGATGCGCACCGAATCCGGTGCGAGTGTCGACTGCGATAAATACTTCAGCGAATACAAACTTGTGATATCCTGGATGAGATCACCAAGTACATTATCAAAGCTCTTGCCCAGGTCAAAACTTGCACCTTCGGTAAGCGTCGCAGCATCATGATATTCCGGAAACTCCGGCGGCGTGACGGTAAGAAGTTTGATCTCACGCTCGTAGAGAAAATCCCCAATCGAATGCATCGTGAAGTCGGTCGTTCCATCACCGTGCTCGCCTGCAAGATGGCACTGTGCATCTGTGATGAGCACCGCCATGCGGATTGCGATGCGTCGAAGCGGCATTGACGCCACTGCATGGAGGCCCTCGAGTGCATTTTCCTTAACGTCACCTCCACCACTTGCTTCAATTGCGGCAACCCATTTCTCGAACACTGCAGCGTCATCGGTGAGCTCCGGGCTTACCCATTCGACAGCATCGTCAAAGCGCACCATGCCTAATCGAAAATCGGAACCGTGCCGGCGCAATTGATCGGCGAACGAGATGACGCTCTGCTTGACGGTCGCTACCATGTCGCGCATGCTAGCGGTCTGATCGATCACAAATACGATATCGATCGGTACACGATTCTGTGCGCTGATGAGATCGAGCGAAATCAGCGGTCGCTTCTGTCCATTCTCGATCAACAGCACGTCATCTTTCTTTAGCGTCCGAATAAACTGGTTGCGGTTGTTGACTGCGGAGAAGATGACGCTCATTTCCGGGAAACGCGTGATGTCGACGTCCTTAATGTCGAACAGCGCATCGCCTTTGACGGATTGGAGTCCGTAACGTGCTGGCCGTTTTGTTACATCGCGCAGCTTGGCGATCTCCTTCGGCTGAGCGAAAAGCTGGCTGGACCAGAAAAAGCAAACAACGACTGAATATGCGAGTAGGCGGTTGATCATGAATGGGATAGTGGGCATCACCAAGGAAAAGGGAATGCTAACCTAATTTGTGCCCGCTCAAACTCTGGCAAAAAAAATCCCCCGTGCAAGTCGGGGGATGAAAAACGCCGGATCGGCTTGCTTTAGAAATTGAAGATGATCTTCGGCGAAACCATCACGTAATCTTTCCACTCCCACTTTTCGGGGTCGCGACCAACAACTGCCGCATACTTGACTTCGAGTTGGAGCCATGGGAATAGCTTCACAAAGCCGTCAGCAAGCAGCGTGTTGCAGTATTGCAAGCTCATGCCGTATTCGTCACCTGCATCGCCGGTGTGTACGTAGCCGACCTTAATGAGCGGATCAAAGTAATTGAATGCCCCGGAAGCCGTAACATCCGTACTATTTGGATCGGTCTTGGTCCCGATCGTAATTGCGTTGATCCTGTGGGTTCCAGCACCGGCCGAAATGTAGACACCACGAAGGAATGACGTCAACTTATATGTAACCCATGCGTGAGCGGAAAGCTGCATGTAAAACAAGCTATCCTTAAGCACACCCGGTATTTGATTCGAGATATAGCCAGTGTGGAATTGCTTCTGCGTTGCACGGCTCGAAAATGTCGAGAACGATGGGTTGAAGCCGGTTAGAAAATCCGCACCGAAGTGAAGTTTGCCTGACTGCTCATTCAAAAGGCCAAGGTCCTGATCGATCGCAGTTGCGAACGTCATTACGCCTTCAAGCTTGCGCTCTTTGATCTTCATACCACCGGTGATCGTAAATGGAGCTACACCGGACTCACCCAGCGGCCATTCAAGACCGATCTTGAAATCTGTTGTACCGCGACGAAGCAAGCCGAACGTGCCGAGCGTGCCGGGCAGCCAGAACGGATAGCCAACATAGTCGTTGCCGACGCGAAGGCCAAAGCCGAAACCTGACTTGAAGATGATCTGTCCACCGAACAGCGAAGCGTCCAAATAAACGAACTGGATCTTCTGTTGCGCTGGCTCGGTCGAGATGAGCGTGTACTCGTAACCCTGGCGACCTTGGATCTTCTGGTAAAGATCCTGGCCAAGTATGCGCCTGATATTTGGCTCACCATAGACACCGATCGATTCAATGACCAGACGGAGTAACTGCATGTTGTCCGGGTCAGGCGAATCGGCCGTCGGCGGCTTTTGTGTTACCGTAAGCTCTGCTACAGAGTTCGGCGAAATGGATTTTCCTGCCTTGCGAAGTGCAGAGATCACTCGGCTCCGAATGTTACGATCGGTGATGATCCATTGGATCAGCTCATTCTGACGTGCCGTATCGATCGATTCGACAGCTTGCAGAATGCGCGTGAGCGACTCGTTCTCGGCACGTGCCATTCGAAGTGAATCGGCCCAGTTGCTCTGAGGCGAGACACTTTGCTGGCCCTGGTTAGGCTGCGCTTGAGCGTCCGCCGTTTGCACCGTGAGTGCTAGCAGACCGGCCACAACTAAGCCGGGCAGATTCCAGAGAAGAGATTTGTTCAGTACTGACATTGTAGGCGGTCGTTAAAAGTTCAACGTGTAATGTCGCGCTCTTCTTAGAAATAAATGCGCGGTGTAATTTGGAAGAAGTACGCTGGCTCGTATGGCTTCGCATCGCGGACGAGTGGCGCCGTATAGCTTGTCTCGATTCGGAGATGGTCCTCAATCAGTTCGATCCATCCGCCGAAAGTAAACAAGTGATCGTAGTAGAGATTAAGCCCGAACTTGCTCGAGCGGTGATTGACGTATTCCAGACCCACATGAGGTGTTACAGGTGTGGACGGTCGGTCGAGATCCTGCACTTTGTCGACCAGGCTCTGATCGATCGGATGTCCGCCGTTAGCACGGAAGCTAACGTCACTTGAATCGGGGATCCATGAACGGTACACTGTGTGAATACCAACGCCGGCTGAGAACTGGATAAAGTTTGCGGGATCAAGCTGGACGATGATCGGGATGAATACCTGCCCGATCATTGCGGTGCGATAAAACGTGCGACCGTTTTTTACAAGATAATCACTGCCGTCAGCGGCTTTAGTGATTGCCGGACCTCCATTATAGATAATGCTGGAATTATATCCACCAGCTGGCAGGATGGTGAAATTCAACGCGAGCGGCATATTGAATGCGCTGAAGAAGTCAATGCCTGCGAAGTAAGCGTCGATCGATCCGCCAAAAAAGCCGGAGAGCTTGCGCGCTTTGAAGATGGCCGCGTCGTCTCGCCCAAGATTTGCCGGGAAGTCGAATCCAAGCTTAAAGTTACTCTCAGTGCCGATCTGGTTTTTCAATACCAGCCACAGCCTGCCTTGGCCCGAACTCCAGAAGGGAAGCCCGACTTCGGGGTTGCCAAGCTGAAGTTCAACCGCGGTATTTCGCGAGACATTTACCAATAAGTGATCGATGGATAGATCGACCGTCTTCCCATACTTGAACGCACGGGCTGCAAGTTGCTCGTCCGGAAGCGCCGCAGAGGCCTCTGGATCTCTGGGGATAACGTCTGGACTGGTCGCGCCTGCAATAAGGGCAGCAGTTGTATCGGCGGTCCCGAACGACTCATCGAGCGTCGGCAAGCCGAGAGCCCGGTTTTGTTCATCTATGATCTGGCGCTTCGAATAGAATCCATCGAACATCTGATGGTAGATATAGCGCTGCGCCGAAGATTTGATGAGCTGGACACCGCTTGGTAGAATATCCCCCGGCAATTCAACGATCTCTCCCTGGACCGCATTGATCTGCTCGAGTAGGGCAGGCTGTCGGTGCATAAGTCTAACGACATCTCTACCCTTGAAAGCGATCGGGATCTTCTCGTTTGTATTCTTTCTTTTTGTATTCCCGAAGAACGGATCGAGTTCAGAACCTCCGGCTGTGTCGGTCTTCACTCTTTTTCCCATGAACAGGACATGGAATGGTTCGAAATTCTCGCCTTGGCCAGGAGCCGCAAATAGGTATACGTCCTGAATATCGAAATCCTTCAATTGCTTCTGGCCATACTGATCGACATAGACTCGTTTGATGAGATCGAACAGATCAGGATCAACGATATGCCAGGCCGTGACATTCGTGAACTGATACGAGGCTCCCTTATCATCCATCGCGTTCAACGTCCTGTACATCTTATCATTGCGCAATTGCAGCGCCTTCAAAGAGTCAACAAGCGGCTGTGCGAAAGCCGAAACGCTCATCAGCGTCAAGGAAGCCGCCAGGATCGAACCCAGCGTGAGTCGTGTGGCTATCTTACTGAGAGAAGTCGATATTGTCATATTGTTTACAATCTAACCTGCAATTAGCCCAGAGTCCAATATTGTAGGGATCGGAATATGTTCATTCCAGAATCAGTCTGCCGTTAATGTATACCACCGCCGCCGCTTGCCGGTACGCCTGGACGGCCAGCAGCCTTCGTCTTCGGAGTTATGGTCAACTGGAAGCTCTGGCTTTGATGTGTGATCGGGTCCGTAACGGTGTATGGCACAATCTGACCGGACTTGCTTCGAATGTTCATCGCCTTGCTGGTCATCTTAGCCTCGAAGTTAAAATTCGTACCGACTTTACCGGAGATTTGCTTTTTAGCACTCGGCTCAAAGAAACCACCGGATTCGATGTCAACATGATCGGCTCCAACCTCGCTGTACGCACCGGCGATACCAAGTGCAATCTTGAGATCCAAAGCATCCCCGACCTGGAGGTCATCCGAAGGAGCAACCTTCAGCGGCGGAGGCTGAACCGTGAGAACGGTATCCTGCAGCTGAATCCAGTCCTTCATAAAGGGCGACTTGTAATAGGTACGAGCTTCAAGCTTCTTGCCTTCATCCTGTCTTAAGACTGGTGTATACTCGATCGTCGGTTCATTGCTCGAAGCAACCTTTGCGTCAGCTAAATAGAGCTCCATTCTGTAGCTTCCATCCAGCTTGGCACGTTTGCCGTTTGCCTTGAAAACAATCCCTGTATATGGCGTGCCAGCATGCGTCTTCGAATTCTCAGGATAGAAACGCGATGGAATAGCTGGCTCAAGTTTGTCTACCTTATAAGAGAAACTTCCCTGTGCAATATCCTTTGCACCGCCGCCACGCTTAGCGTTGGCAGAGAACTTCACGGTGCCGGTTGTTCCGACATCGATCGCACTAGGTTTCCACTTCCAGACCCAGTTTGTATCTACTTTGACGATCTGTCCTTTACCCTCGGTCTGAATGATCTCGACCTTGCTTGCTTCCGCACCCTGAATCTTCAGAGGATTCGGCAGCTCGAGAGTTGGGAACGCCGCGAAGTCATTCTCTTCAGGGAATACCGAAAGCTGATCATAGACAGGATTCTTCGGCGGCTGCACGTTCACTGTGAATTCGTTCGAACCTACGTTCGTCGCGAAGTTCATGTAATTGCCGCTGAGCAGGGAATCGATGTAGCCTCTCAAAGGTACATTCTCGACGATACCGTCTTTAACTTCTCGTAACTCTCCTACGGTTAAGTGGATCGCGCCGATCTTGACCGTGTCGTTGACACCCGCCTCAGGCGTAACGCCAACGACCTGGTTTGTACGAGCATCGAAATGAAGCTTGTATTCGCCTGCGCCAAACGAGGGTTTGAAATTGTAACGGAAGGTATAATCCTGGCCAGAATGAGTTCTGGGGTACGTCACAGAATCGTTTGCGATATTAAAGACCGACATCTCCTGGTTGTTACGGAGAATGTGGAGATCAAGCTCCTTGACCGAATCGCGGAACGGATCGGCAACACGTACTCGCACAGAGAACTGGCGTTCCTGTTCCTTCGGGTCACCAAGGATCATGCTCTGATCCGAGGTCGAGCTCACGGAAGTGGCACTTCCGCGAAGCGAGTTAATGATCGTTTCGGCGATCAATTGGATTCGCTTGCTCTTCTGCTCGAGAGCTAATTTTTCCTTTTTGAGTTCGTCCTCTGCATCATCGCGTTCGACGATAATGATCAGCAGCTCAAGAAGAACTGCGAGGTACAGAATGAAATATACTTTTCCCGCTCCGCCTTTAGACATGGTGCGATCCTACGTGGAATATGAAAATGCGACGTTCAATAAACTCTCTGTGAGCTGGGTACTTCCGGTGGCTAGGCAAACTACGCTGCTCGTTCTCTCAAAATTCTTGCTGCCCGTGCGGGCGATCTTCTTGACTCCTTCAGTACAGCGATCGATTATCCTCAAGAACTTCCACTAAATCTCTATTCTGCTCTGCGCTCGACAAATCGCTCTACCATCTTCGCGATCACATCGGTTTCGATGTTAACCTCGTCGCCTGGGTGAAGGTCCTTAAAGTTGGTGACAGCGTGCGTATGCGGAATGATCGCAACCTTGATCGTTCTCGACTCGATATTCGCGACGGTCAGGCTGACGCCATTGATGGCGATCGAACCAACCGGGACGATATACCGGATGAAAGCTTCGGGAATCTCGAAAAAATATTCCCAACTTCCGCCCACCTCCTTGATCTCCTTAAGGCTTGCCCGTCCATCGACGTGTCCTTGTACCAGATGACCGCCTAATCGTGTCCCTAAGGTAGCGGCCCGCTCCAGGTTGAGTGCTGCGCCAATTTTCAATGATCCGAGTGTCGTTTTTTGGAGAGTCTCCCTGACGGCAATGACTTCAAAAGCGGACGCCTCGACGCGTACGACTGTCTGACAGCAACCATTAATCGAAATAGAATCGTCGATTTTCAGGTCTGAGAGCACTTTCTGTGCCTCAATTTGTAGACGCACCGAAGTTCCCTCTGTCTTTCGGTCAACGAGTGTGCCGAGTTCTTCAATTAGTCCGGTGAACACAATGCCCTTCTCCTTTATATGTGTACGCTGAAGTGGTGAGTCGCTTCTGGATGGATCGAACCAGAGTTCGAGATGCACAGCACACAAATATGCAGGCCTCCAGGCTTGGCAATCCCTAATTTGGCAACTTCGACTTTCCGCTCGCTTCCAAACGCTTTGACAAATTCCCGATTTGGATTTGGTCCCAAGCAAGGTTCAGGTGGGATGAATATGCTCTCAAGTGAGTCCTCGTGGGTCAGGGTGTAGCATTAAAGTTAACAAAAATGAATCCAAGGAAACCAGTGTCACTAAAAGTTGATTGCACTTGGCTCGGAATCTCAGTAACTTCCAGGTTCCTATGATTTGGTTGAGTTAGTATTCAGAAAACACCGCCTTAGTTGTCGGGCAATTTCTTTGTTGATCTGCGGAGTGAGACCTTCGTCATCCAAACGAAGAGAAGGTTGATCGTTCGTTAGATGCAGCCGTCTTCTTTCGGCTATATTTTTACTCCTTCACGCAGCACGAGTGCAAACGAGTGCTGAAAGCACAGCATTGTTGAACCAAAATGTTCGACGTGCGTTGCAATAGGTGGATGAGCTCTCACTTTGTCGAAAGAGATGTGCTGATTTAGCCACTTCGATTGGTACCTTCACACTTCTAATTGGTACTTTGCGGCTCTGTGTTGTGTAGAGTCTGCAAGGGTTTTTGAGTCGTTGGCATGTTGCAAACCTAATTGACTGTTTCCGTTAGCTCCGTATGAAACTTCTTCGAATGTTCCGTGCGCTCGTTACTATAGCTATGCTCCTTACTCTCGGCGCTCTCGCCAGAACGGAGCAGGCTTCGGCCTGGATCGGATTGCCTAGCATGCAAGCTGGTTCTCACTCCGTGTTTCCGTCAAGCATCGATTCCAATTTTCTTCGACCAACGTCACCTCTTGATACATCGAAAAAGGGTGCGTACAGGAATCTGATCGTGAAGAATCTTGGAAAGCTCGTCAATACCGATAAATTCGATTTTGCTCCTACGATCACCGCCGACGGGCGGACGATGTACTTCGTCTCGCGTCGAACGGATGGCGGAGCACTTGGTAATGATGACTTTTGGGTGACCCATAGTGAGGAAGGTAACGATACCACGTGGGGTCCACCGACGAACGTCAAGCAGATCAACAGCCCGGGTGGCGATGGTGCTGCATCGATTGCAGCCGATGGTCAAACCATTTATTTTGCCAGCGATCGTAACACGACGGTTAAGGGTGACATGAACCTTTGGTCGGCAACACTTGACGGCATTACATGGAGAAATGTCAAAGAGGTCGGCTCTCCGATCAACACGATCTATTTTGAATCGCAGCCTTCGATCAGTCCGGATGGCAAGCGCCTTTTCTTTGCATCGAACCGCCCGCCGAGCTATCCCAATGATCCGAACGGAAAGATCCCAGAGGACAAGGACTCCAAAAATCTCGACATTTTTGTCAGCCACCAGTTAGCTGACGGCCGCTGGGGCTCACCCGTCAATCTTGGTCACACGATCAATACTAAGGACTATGACGGTTCGCCCTTCATCTCCACGGATGGGACCACGCTTTACTTCGCTTCACAAGGGCATGGTTCGATGGGCGGTTTCGATATCTTTCGATCCGAGTGGAAGGGACCTTCCGACACCGATTGGACGGAGCCTGAGCAGTTGCCATATCCGATCAATACGAAGTTTAACGACATGTTCCTGACCATTCCGGCCTCGGGTAACATTCTGTTCTTTACCTCAGACCGTGACGGTGGATTCGGTGGACTGGATATTTATCTGGCGACCAACCCTCCGCCGCCGAAGAACACGCTTGTGCTACGCGGTATCTGTTATGACATCAATACCAAGGAGAAACTTGGTGCGCATGTTGTTATTACCGACGAACAAACCGGCGACACCGTTTACAACAAGTTCGCCAATAGCGCAACGGGCGAATATCTTGCGGTTCTTTCGAGCAATTCGAAAGGCCAGCTTGGTGGAAGTTATTTGATCAGCGCAACTGAGGCAACACACTTCCCTTATCCACCGACGCCGGAACGCATTCCACTTCGTGCCGATACATCGCGCATCATCACGCATGACATTCCGATGAATAATGAGGAGCCGCCGATCGTCAAATGGGTGACGCAAACTCCGGAGATCATGCAGAAATATCCAGATAAATTTCCGCGCGATTTCAAAGGCGTGATCATCAAAGAGCAGGCAACGATCGAGCTCTTCACACTCTTGCCGATGATCTTTTTCGATCAGGCGACGGGCACAATGCCCGGACGCTACGTGCTCTATCACAGTCCTGCCGAGACGCAGGGCTTTAGCGAGGATACGCTGAGCGCAACATTGAACGCGTACTACAATTATCTGAACATCATCGGTCTGCGCATGCGCAAGAACCCGACGGCGTCGATCACGCTCACCGGTTGCAATTCGCAGGACGCACAGAACGAGAAGTCCATCGAACTTTCCCGCCAGCGCGCCGAGGCTGTGAAAAAGTATCTTGTAGATATCTGGGGTATTCAACCCAATCGTATTTCCGTCGAGGCTCGCAATCTGCCAGAGAATCCGACATTGCCTACGTCACCAGAAGGTATCTCGGAAAATCGCCGCGTTGAACTCGCTTGCGATTCATGGGAGATCATTCACCCGGTGCTGCATAAGCAGAACGTAAAGGTGCCTGACTTCCGCAATGTGAAGTTTAATATGATCAATGGACTTCGCGAAGAAATGATCAAGTCACGTGAGCTTGACATTACCTACCAGGGTAAGTCGTTTGGGGTGCTGACCGAGCTTGGACCGATCTCTTCGAAAGAATCACCGGATTGGAATTGGCGTGCGACTCCGAACTCAAGCTTCCCCGAGGGATCGTTGCCGCAAGGCGAGGACAAGATGACCGTACAACTCAAAGTCACCGACAAGACGGGCCGTGAAGTATTATCGAACGTCGATGTTGTTGGTGTCAAGCAGTTCTCACAGGTCCAGGTCGTAGCAGAGCATCTTGCAGACAAGACGGTCGAGACCTACAACTTGATCCTGTTCAAGTACAACACCGCAGACATGGGTAAGTGGAATCACAAGATCCTCGATACCTACGTGTACGAGCGTATCCAGCCGAATTCGGACGTTGCCGTTAACGGCTTCACCGATATTCTCGGAACCGACGATTACAATGATCGCCTTTCGTCGAACCGTGCAAATGCTGTTCGTTCCGACATCGCTGGGCATCGTTCAAAGTCTGCTTCTCTGGTTGCCAAGGGTTATGGTAAAAAAGGTCTTCCGAGCTCGGGACCACTTTATCCGAATAGCCTTCCGGAAGGCAGGTACTACAATCGTACGGTGCAGGTATTGGTCGGGACTCCGATCAACAATCCCTAAGGATCTGCTTCAGTAGTAAGATATTCCATACTGCAAGCAAAAAAGTTGTAACGACGTCCTCTTCATGGTGTTATACCGTGGGGAGGAACAGTATCTTCCGTGGAGCAGGAGCTCGGAGTGTGTGTGCGTTCGTAAAGATTCAGCGCTTGTAGCGTAGCGCTCCGGTTGGTGTCTTTTAGGGTTACAGATGGATTGTGTCAGGATTCGCTCCTATCATTCCATTTTGGAACCGAATCCAGAGGCATGGGCTTGTTGACTCGACATCAGTGCTGGTTGTGCAGCGCCCCAAAGTGCACGATCCACTCACGGAGATCGGACCAGTGCTCCGACTGGAGCTCGCCTACGAGAGTTAGTTGTAGATACCTTCGTTTAGCCTCTGTGCGACAATAGGGTGAAAACGAAAGGGAGTTTTGATTCTGAATTGTGTTGGATATCGCATCCCAAATCCTAATATCATCGATGGAGATAGGACCCATGGTACAGCTCTGCTCACGCGGTACTTTTGAGCGTAGAAGTGCGCTTCGGATTGCTACATTCGCTGCGCTCGTTTTTGCGGTAGTAGTGCTTACCGGGATTTCGTCCGGACTGCAGGCACAGTCGCGGATCAAGCATGTTGTATCAATGAAGGCGAAGGGATATCCGCCGGTCTTCGGGCGCGATCTCTGGTTTACAATGTGCCAGAACTATGATGCTGGAGGTCAGAACGGAAAGTACTATATGCTCTACGTAACGTCGGCGTCGACCACTACGGTGAACATCCAGGTTACTGGGTACTCCGTACAAAAATTCGCCATCCAGAAGGAGCAAGTTGTAGCCTTTAAGATCCCTCTTTCATGGGAAGTCACTTCGAGCGGTGTTGTAGAAGATAAAGGTATCCGTGTTTGGTCTAATAACGCAGATCTCACTGCTTATCTGCTTTCGCGTAATCCTGCGACCTCGGATGGCATGTTGATCATTCCGAATATTGGATGGGGCAAAGACTATGTCGTTTGTGGGTACACCTCGCTCTTCGAACTCTCGTTTGATTATCCCTCAGAATTTTCTGTGGTTGCCAACCAGGACAACACATCGATTGTAGCAACCCCTTCCTGGGATATTCGTGCATCACACCAACCGACCAAGGTCTTGCACGCACGCAAAGTGCCCTTCAGCGAATTCTTGAATCGCGGACAATGCGTCCAGTATCAGCTGACTCAGGCTGGAAATCCTGATGATTGGGACGTGACTGGCTCACTTGTAAGCGCCAATGTTCCCGTCGGCGTTGTCGGTGCATCGGAATGTCCGAATATTCCTCCCGATTATGCCTACTGCGATCATATTTGTGATATGATCCCGCCAATCCGTACGTGGGCGAGTACGTATTACACAGCGCCATTCATTGCGCGAAAAGGTGGTGACAGTTTCTGCGCGATTGCAAGTGTGGACGGACAGACGATCTGGCGTGCGGACAATACCGGTGTTCATTCCTTCGCACAGCTCAATAAGTATCAATATTTCAGAGAAGCGGATATTGACGTTGCGCAAAAATTCTATAGCGACCAGCCGTTCTTGCTTGTGCAGTACATTAACAGTACAGGCTGGCCTGATGGCGGAGCATTGAATAATGGCATCGGTGACCCTGCAATGGTCGTCATCAATTCCGTGGAGCAATACACCCCGAAGATCATCTTCCAAACGCCGACGATCCTTGGAGGACAGAGCGCGTTTAAGAATTACGTGAACATTATCATCCCTATCTCGCATGAGCAGCAGACGAAATATGATAATGTCGGGATCGCCAGCGCGCCGGCTGGAACCAAGATCACGATCGACAATCAGTATGAAGCATGGCGATTCGTCAATCAGAAGCCCGGCACGCATACTGTCTATTCTGATACCGGTATTACTTGTTATATCTACGGGTATGGGAGCTACGATTCCTACGCATGGGCTGGTGCATTTGGATCGCGCACGTATAACGATCCGGACACGATCCCACCAGTTGTTGATACGATCGGGCAGTGCTTCTGCGCGCACGTCACGACCAAGGACGTGCATCCAAATGCATCCAAGCTTTCTTCCTACACGCTCGATAGTCTGTTGAACATGAATTATTATCCCGATCCGACCTTCGTAGCAGGGACGAGTCGCGATAGCTCGTTCTATGACATGTGCGTGATCGACAGCACGAAACCAGCATACGTGCAGGTCACGATTTACGATATGGCCGGCAATGCCACCATCGTGCAAAGTACTTATTCGCCACAGACGGCCGATATCTTTCCGCCTGTGCAGAACTTTGGAACAGGCACAAGTGGTCAGACTTCGTATTCCTTCGATACGATCGTCAACACGGGAAAGACAAACTTCGCACTTTCCATTCTCAAGTTGCTCAACGGCCAGCGCGGCTTTACCATAGACCAGAGCAACAATCTTGCTCCACTCACTCCAGGTGAGCGAAGAATTATCAAACTTGATTTCTCGCCGATCCAGCCCCAGACAGTCACCGATACGATCGAATTTGGCGATGCCTGTGTACAGGAACATGCTATCCTCATCGGTAATGGCGGCGCTCCTGATTTTACCCCGACTGGAGTTGACTTCGGGTGTATTCTCGTGGGCGACAGCACTGACAATACCAAGGTTACGGTTGCGAATCCATCTCCGGTCTCAGTGAAGATCGATAGTATCTGGGTTGATGATCCTGCTCACTTCAAGTACCTGGGCACACTGCCGATCCTCCTACCCGGAAAATCGCAATCGATCCTCAATCTGAGATTTGCGTTCAAACCAACTGCGATCAATCCTCACTATTCAACGGGAGTGCATTTCCTGGATATGAAGGATAACCTGCAGCGTAACGACAGTCTCTTCGGCTGTGGTATTGCACCTGCTGCGGTGTTCTATGCGGACAGTGTCTCGACAGTTGCTTGCCAGGGAGATGCGACCTTCGGGTTCACCCTGGAGAGTCATTCCAATGCTCCCACGGCGATCACGCAGTTGAAGCACACGAACAATTTGTTCACAAACTTGAAGACCGTTGATCAATATAATAATGTAGTGACGTTGCCGCACAACATTTCGAGTCAGGACACGAAGTTGTTCATCACCGAGACCTTTACGGCGCCGGCGAAAACCTCGGGAGTGTTCTATGATACGATCTATGCGATCGATGCAACGGGGCAACCGATCAAGCAGGGTAGTGGCAAGGATTACGTGGTGGCGACGGCGATCGTTCATTATCGCGATTTCGCAGTAGACCAGACCAGCCTCGACTTTGGTACGCTTGCCTTTGGAGGTGCAGCTTCGACGATGCCGTATAAGATCTGCAACACCGCCCAGGAGGATGTGATCATTGACCAGATCATTCCGAATGGTCTTTACAAGGACGCATTTGCCGTCAATCCCGCGCAGCCATTGCCGGTGACGCTGAAGCCTGGCGAGTGCCTGTCCGTGGATGTTGTCTTTGATCCGAAGGTACATGCGATTGACTCGCAATATTTCACGATGCGTATTCAGACGAATGCATGTACTCCTCAGGCTGTGGTTGCAGCCGCTGGAAAGGTGAAGTTTGGCGTCACTTCGGCTACAGGATTTGTCGATCCGGCAATCTTTGCCTGCTCGAACGCGACGGATAATGTGCAGGTGACAAATGCGAACTCCGCTGGGGTCTGGGATACGATCGTGAGCATTACCTCATCGCTTCCAAACTTTAAGTCGACGGCAACACTGCCGATCAGCCTCCAGGGTGGCACGAGCACCAAGTTCCCGATTCTCTTCACACCGAACCCAACCGGTGGTGTGACACCCTACACTGCGACGATCACGATCACGATTCATGATTCTCGTGGATTCGATACTGTGCTTACGACGACAGTTTCGTCGGGTGCAATCGGAATGAATGCGACGATCTCATCGATCTTCGCTTCACCGCGTACGTCAACGGCCGGCTCCACAGTGGTATTGCCGATCGATCTTACGGTCCAAAAGAACGGACTGCTGGCACCCCTGGCAGATGCGGGTATCACCGGTGTCAAACTTGTCTATCATTATGATCAGGATGCGCTTGATATCGCAGGCGGTAATATCGCCGGCGCCGTGACAAACCGTTACGCAGATTGGGCAGTCGACAACACGAAGTCGGTGCTCGATCCTGCTGCAAGTACGCTTACGATCTACTTGGCGGGAACGACAGCGCTTGCTGATGGTGTCTCGAAGCTCGGTGATATCAACTTCAGAGTGATGCTTACGAAGAATGGCCAGCAGCAGATCACTCTTGGACTTGATTCTGCAATTCTGCTCAATTCCGGCGCGCCTGCCGGTTGCGTAGCAACGACTCCAGTGAGTGGTGATTTTGGCCTGGTGTTCGCGTGTGGCGATACAACGATCAAGAATCTCCTTGCTGGCGACAAATTCGCAGGATTCGCCGAACCAGCACATCCGAATCCGGTGACGGGTACGAACCGCACCATTTTGTTCGGTTACGTGACCCGTGTCGAAGGCCCGATCTCGCTTGTCGTCTATGACGTACTCGGTAATGAAGTCGCGCGCGTCGTCAATAACGTCCGACATGCGCCGGGTGTGTATGAGGTACCATTCGACGTTAGCCGACTTGCAAGTGGCACGTACAGCTATCGTTTGATCGGACCGAGTTTCCAGGGTACGCGACAGTTCGTCGTATCGAAATAAGTTGTTTCAGCGGCTGCGCATCTATTGAAGATGCGTGGCCGGTTGTAGGTAGATGTGTTTGGATATTGCGTTTGTGTTCTCAATCTGATGTTCATCATGCGTATTAAATTAGTTATAGCAGTTGCAGCGCTCTTCTTGATTCTTGGCGCTGGTAAGGCGCTCGCTCAGGGAGATATCGGTGGTGGAGTTCTTGGTCCTCAGACGGAAACAGGATTCCTTATCGGACCAGTCGGCGGTATTAATATCGTCGCTTATAATTCGAATGCATTCCCGATCATTAATTCTGAGCCCTCGTGTTTCACAGCTCAGAACGGTTCGGGCATTGCTCCATGGGGAGGAATCACAGCGGAATTCCCGCTCGGTGCGCTCATGCACAACTTCCTCATTGCGGAAGTGCTCTATGATTCGCGCTCGGCTTCGTTCACAGCCGACAATGGCTCGATCGTAACACGTCCGACCAAGCTCAATGGTGTTGAAGCTCCAGGTACCGTGACAACAAAGCTCACGGCGGATCTCAATTACCTGCTCATCAATCTTGCCTACAAGTACAACTTCACAGAAGGACCAAGTCCGGTAGGACCTGGCCTTCAGGTTGGACCTTCAGTTGGATTGAAGATGGGTGCAAAGTTGAACAAGACCGTGACGGTCACCGCATCAAGCGGCAACGCAAATGCACCGACAGCTAGTCAGACAGTAACGGAATCAACCGACGTGACTGACGCTCAGAGCGTCCGCCTCGGTCTGCGTGCTCAGTTCACCTACGACATTCCGTTCAGCCAGTCGTGGATCGCAACACCGACCGTCGGCTACGATTTTCCGGTAACCAAGGTTGACAACAGCCGCTCATGGCGCGCTCAGGGTGCGTATGCGGGTCTTGCCTTCCGTTATTTCTGGAAGCTATTCTAAGTTGGACCACAAGGGGCTTCCATTCAGGACGCCCCTTGTCTTTATCAACTTCGCCACGCTCTTCATCGCTTCCTTCGTCATCTCTTCAGGTATCCAGAATTTGCAACACCGATAGTACCATGAAACAATTGATCCGCATTTTGAAACTGTCTGTCTTGCTACCATTGGCCATGCTTGCCCTTTGGTCACCAGGCCAATCGCGTGCGCAGGGGCACGGTGTGAGCTCACTCGGAACAGACTTCTGGATGGGGTTTATGCCCGATTATACGGTTCCAGCTCAGAGTGTTTACGTTTTTATTTGCTCGGGAACAGCAAATACAGTCATCGTTGAAACCTACGGAGGAGGAAATGGTGGGCCCGTCATATCGCAGAGATTCGATTTGCAACCGAATGAGGCCAAGACCGTTAATCTTGACGTTGCAAAAGTTGAAACGCGTCAAACCGAACATCCCGCCTATCGTGCGGTGCACGTGACTTCGACGAACCCGCTTGCAGTCTATGGTTTTTCGAACGAGTATGCCACAAGCGACGGATTTCTTGCGCTTCCAACTCCAACGCTCGGCAAGGACTACTACGCGGCATGTTATTTTGATGATTGGTATAGCGCACCATCAGAGCCACTTGCGGGCGAGTTTCTCGTCGTCGCTCCCTATGATAACACCGACGTTATTGTATATCCTACAAGTGATACTCGTACAGATCCAAGCGGCCTTGTTATCAGCCAGCATCAGGGAAAGCCATGGACATTCTCGTTGATGCGTGGCCAAACTTATCTTGTTCAGTCCCCGGGTAGGGATAAGGGCAACGATATCACTGGTACGCACATCACAAGCTCCAAACCCGTGGCCGTTCTCTCGGGACACCAACGATGCTCCATCCCCAATGACCCAATTGATGACCCAGGAAATTCCAAGGATCTCCTCATCGAAATGCTGCCGTCCCTGGATAAATGGGGCACGCAGTATTTTGATATGCCAATGGCAGGCCGTACAAAATGCGGAGACTATATCAGGCTCATTGCTGGGCACGATGGAACAACAATTTCCATAGATGGACTAACGAACGTCTATCTAAATGCTGGAGAATTCTCGGAGCAGACGTACGTGCTTTCTCCTCAGGTCTATACCTCGATTGGTACGAAGCAGCCATTCTTGTGCGAGCAGTACGCTTATTCGCAGGGTGTTCGTGGAGATCCATTCAATTCGGATCCATTCATGATCACGATGACGCCTCAGGAGCAGTTCCAGAAGACGATCATCTTTAGGACGCCTGTCAACAAGAACTCTAACGGCGATTTCACCCATTTTGCCACATTTGTGGGAGAAGCGGATTCGTTGCTCAAGATCCAGGTAAATGGCAAGACTCTTCTGAGCTGGGGAGCGACCGCGCCTCGAATTTTTAACAATACGAATAATCCTCCGATCGGAGCCGTTCGCATTCAGCTTAAGCCTGGTGAAATTACCTACGTTGCGAAGTCAAACGCTCCGTTCGGATGCTATCTCTACGGATTTACCGCAGTTGATGGTTACGGCTGGCCGGCGGGTATGGCAATGAACATTCCTTCAAGGGATACCTTGCCACCACTGCAGGATACTGTTGCTGCGTGCGGTGATTTTACTGTGAAACTGTACGAGCTGCGACACATCCCAGCTTTCTCGTTCGAAGACACGCGTATTTCGAGCGTATCGATGATCAGCGACTCAACCGATACACGCTGGCATAAGGCGAGCTTTAACTATACCTTTACACTCGACCCGAACTTCCTATCTGGTGACTCTGTAACGCACTTCACGTTAAACGTCGTCGACATAACTAAAGACGCGTACGCTGCGATCTATACGGTTGATCAGGCTGGCAATGATACAGTCTATCAGTACACCTACTCGGCTCCGAAGTTTACGCTTTCGCCAAAGCCGGATTGGAACGTGGGATCTGTGACTGTGGGTCAGGATAGCTGCCTTGCGATCACGTTGACAAATACCCAGGTTGCCGGCCAATTGAAACTACAGGGAATACATCTGGCGCAAACTGCAAAAGGTGGTACGTTCAGCATCAGCCCAAACACCGATCAGTCGATTGATCCTGGTAAGAGCGTTCAGCTGAAGATCTGTTACAATCCGAGTGATACGGGTATCCCATCCTACGATTCATTGCTGTTCCAGACATCCTGTGTGCCGTGGAAATTTGCGATTCAAGGATTGGGTGTCACGCCGCTGATTTATGCAACAGATATTAACTTTGGCGTAGTCGATCCAGGAAACTCGTTGTGCAAGGATCTGATCATTACGAATCGCGGAACCGCGAATCTCACGATCAACAAGCAGGACCTTCCGAATACAACGGAATTCACTGTCACACCGCCGAACGGTTTTCCGATCGTGCTTAAGCCTGGCGAATCGATCACTCTGAATGCGTGCTTCCATCCGACACAACAGGGGACGTTCCAGACTGTCGATCTCTTCTCGACGATGAACCCTGCGAAGTTCGCTCGCTCGATCAAAGACACTTCGCTCTTGATCGGCCAGTCGTTCAAGCCGGGCGCGCGTTTGACATCGTACACCGAAGGATTCCTCGCGCATTGCGGTGAGACTCCAGCGATCGTCGATACAGTCTACGATCCTGAGCAGATGGATGACGAGATCGAGAGCGCTGATATCAGCGGCCCCGATGCTGCCAGCTTCGCGATCGTTGGCTTCACGCCAGGTTCCGGCACCTATCCTGTGCCGCTCGCAAAGAGGCCGGCCCCCGGCGTTTTCTACACGCTCAAATTTGACCCGATGGTCAAGGGCATGCTTGCAGGCATCAGGACTGCCTACCTTAATATCCACACCAAGTCGGGTATTTTGCTGACGGCTTCACTGAACGCAGATAGCAAGGCCCCTGTCCTGACGCTGGCGCCTGGTACGGCACTAACAGTTGATCTTGGCACCACGCTGGTCAATCAGTCGCTAACCGGGCAGTTCACGGTCAAGAATACAGGTAACGACCCGCTTGATGTTACGTCGATCGTCATGGGTGGGGCTGATCCGGCAAACTTCGCCGTCAATCCGAATCCACCATACACACTGCAACCTGGCGCATCACAGATCGAAACGATCACGTTTAATGCTGGCGCTCAGGCGCGGCAGTATGACGCGATCGCGACCGTCAATACGTCGAACAATTGTGCAACCCCGCAAACACAACCGATCAAGGCTACTTCCAGCTCGACCGGATATAATGTGCAGGGTGCAGACTACAAGACCGTTTACACCTGTAGGACGAAGGATCTGACGTCGACCTTCAGCAATCTCAGTTCGACAGATACCGCCTGGATCTTGTCCGCCAATGTTTCGAACTTGAACACGTGGTTGGACGCGAGCGACTTCCAGCAGGTACCTGCTGCTACTTTCAATATCGCGGTGCCACCTGGTAAAACGATCACACTGCCTGTTCGCTTCATACCAACTGCAACCGGCCCACGTGATGCTGCGCTTGTTTATGTCTTCGCAACTCCGAAGGATACCGAGACGCTTGTAGCACATCTACAGGGCGTTGGATCGAACGTGGCCGAGGTCGTTGGTACGGGCAGCGTCACGCAAACAACAGCGTATCAAGGTCATGCAGGCGATCCTATCACCGTGCCGATCGTGATCAGCCAGCCATTCCAGCCAGTGACCAGCGAGGTCTACGGTTATGATTTCTCGGTTAGCTGGTTTGAGGATGCATTCAGATTGAATGGCATGCCCACCGGCCCGAACGGAATCACAATGACTCAGAAGGCTGATGTGGTTGACCCTGTGACTCGCATGGAGACGTTTACTTTCCATGCCGCGAGTCAGAACCCGCTGACAAACGAAACGCAGATCGCGACCATCTCGCTGACTGCAATGCTCGATACTAACTTCGCGACTGCAATCACGCTGAACAGCGTTACCTTTAACGATAACCAGGGACAACCGCTCTGCTACATCACTACAGCACAGAAGAGTGGCACCTTCGACTTCCAGGCAAATTGTGGTGACAAGACGATCCAGAACAACTTGTCAGGCAAGCCGCTGGTCTTGAGTATCGCTCGAATTGAGCCGAATCCGGTTCATGCAAAGGCGCTGATCAACTATCAGGTCAATCAGGCTTCGACAAGCGTCAAGCTTGCAGTCTTCGATGCGCTCGGCAATGAAGTCGCAAGACTCGTCAATGGCGAACCGCGCAGCGTTGGAAGCTACAGCGCAACATTCGATGGCGCAAGGCTTGCCTCTGGCTCCTATTTCGTCCGCCTGACGGATGGTTCGACGACCATGACGAAAGAACTCGTTCTTTCGAAGTAAGCTGAATCACTAGGTTGGCGCCGAATCTCGGCGCATCGGGAGGCTCTCCATTCGCAATGAATGGAGAGCTTCTTGCGTTTTGTCGGCCAAAGCGGAGCGATATTTGCATTTGACCCAGAGAATTCACATTCATTATTAACGACGATGGCGAACCGGTGGCTGGAGATCGAGAAATTTGGGCAGAGCTTGTGGTATGATAACATGAGCAGGGGTTTGGTGACCTCCGGGGACCTCAAGAAAATGATTGGGGAATTGGGTCTCAAAGGGATTACATCGAATCCGTCGATTTTTGAGAAATCCATCTCCAAAGGCAAGGAATACGATGCCGACATCCAGAAATTGGTCGCACAGGGCCTCGATAGTGACGCGATCTATGAACGCCTAACCACGGACGATATTAGGAGCGCAGCGGACGTCTTACGCACCGTATACGACCGTACAAACGGCGAGGACGGCTTCGTGAGCATCGAGGTCGATCCGAGGCTGGCAAATGACACCAAGGGCAGCATAGAGGCTGCACAGCGGTTGTGGAAGCTGATCGACCGTCCTAATGTCATGATCAAGATCCCGGGCACTCCCGCAGGCGTTCCGGCGGTCGAGCAGCTACTTACGGAGGGGATCAATATCAATATCACGTTATTGTTCGGCATCACGAGCTATTTGCAGGTTGCGCATGCATACTTGAATGCGCTCGGAAATCGGAAGAATGCTGGAAAAGACAACTCCCGAATCGCGAGCGTCGCAAGCTTCTTCCTTTCACGTGTGGACACCAACGTTGACAAGAAATTAGAGACGAAACTATCCGAGGCCACGTCTGCTGATGAAAAGGCTGCGCTTAAGGCACTCGAAGGCAAAGCAGCAGTTTCGAATGCGAAGCTTGCATATGAGCAATTTCTGAAGCTCTTCCACGTCCCTGAATTTAAACCATACCTCGATGCAGGCGCAAGACCGCAGCGATGTTTGTGGGCGAGTGTCAGCACCAAGAATCCAGCGTATCCCGATGTCATGTACATCGAACCACTGATCGGACCGGAAACTGTGACCACCGTGCCCGATGACACGATCAAAGCATTTGCAGATCATGGTCATACAGCGAACACGCTTGCCGAGGGGATTGAAGATGCTCACAATGTGATCGATACGCTGAAGGCGCATGGCATCGACACGGAGATCGTCGCGGACGAACTTCAGGTCGACGGTGTGCAGAAATTTATTGAGGCGTTCGAGGCTCTCGCCAAAAATCTTGAAACGAAGCGCCAGTCGATCGAAGCAGTTGCCTGACGGCAGCAACGACGTTACTCTCACTTTCACGTACTTATGATATCGACCTCTGCCGAAGTCCAGGAAACAATTCAGGAAAATCTTGAACGACTGCGCGAAGCTAAACTGAGCGAAGCGCTTTGGAAGCGCGATCTCAGCGTTTGGAAAGGTCGCGATGAATCGGCACTGAAGTCGATCTCGTCTCGGCTTGGTTGGCTTGATTGTCCGAAGAATTTTCTTGCGAAGGCAGACGAGTTAAACGCGTTTGCCGATGAGATCCGCACTACCGGATTCAAACAGGTCGCGGTGCTGGGCATGGGTGGCAGCAGCCTTTGCGTCGAAGTGCTTCGGGATGTCTTTGGAAGCGCCGAGGGATTTCCGGAGATGTTCGTGCTTGATAGCACGCATCCGGATCAGATCAAGACGCTCGAGTCAAAGCTTGACATTAAGCATACGCTCTTCATCGTCTCAAGTAAATCGGGTTCGACGCTTGAGCCTAATTGCTATCAGGCATATTTCTGGGCCAGAGTCAAAGAGGAAACAGGCGCAGAGCCCGGGCCATCGTTCGTCGCGATAACAGATCCTGGATCTGATCTGGAGAAGCTGGCTCGAGCGCAACATTTTCGACGAGCATTTCTTAATCCTCCTGACATTGGAGGAAGATTCTCCGTGCTCAGCTATTTTGGAATGCTCCCAGCGGCACTGCTCGGAATTGATTTGAAGCAGTTATTGCAACGAGCACTCAACGAAGCAGAGAGCACCAAAGCCGATCATCGCGCGAGCACTGCGTTGGAGTTCGGTGCACAGATGGCAACTCTTGCCACAGCAGGACGCGACAAACTCACCATCGTAACATCGCATTCGCTTCGGAGCTTTGGTTATTGGGCTGAGCAGCTTATTGCCGAGAGTACGGGTAAGCATGGGAAAGGAATTCTGCCTGTCGAAGGCGAGACGCTTGCCGAAGGCACCTATGGCGACGATCGGTTCTTCCTCGCGCTCCGACTCGCCGGCGAAGCTCTCGATGTTCCTCAACCGGATGGCCCGACCACAGAATTTGCGCTTGCCGATAAGTACGATATGGGCGCGGAGTTTTTTCGCTGGGAGTTTGCCGTGGCAGTCGCGGGGTGGTTGCTCGAGATCAATCCCTTCGACGAGCCAAACGTCGCTGAAAGCAAGGAGAATACGAACAAAGTCTTGAGCGGTGTGCCCGTGGCTGATTTCTCAGAAGATATCAGCATCAAAGTAGGTTCGAAGGAAGTATCAGAGAGACTTCACGACTTTCTTGATAAGAACCTGCATCCCAATTTTTATCTGGCGATCATGGCGTATGTCGAGCGCAATGAAGATAGCATTATTCAACTCTCCATGCTACGCGAAAGCATCGAAGCGAAATACCAGTGTGCGGTGACAGTTGGATTTGGCCCGAGATTTCTGCATTCAACCGGGCAGTTTCACAAGGGCGGTCCGAACACGGGTGTGTTTATCCAGATGACCGACATCCCCAAAGAAGATTTACCAATACCAACAAAGCCATTCACCTTCGGCAAACTCATCGAAGCGCAGGCCGAGGGCGACAGACAATCGCTGCTGTCAAAATCGAAGCCGCTGCTACATGTCGAATTGGGGAAAGAGCCTGTTCGAGCGATCGGGACGATCGCTTCGGGGTTCTAATTCAACTGGCGTATCGCGCGCTCGAGATTCGGTAGCATTGTTTCGATTTCCGCGATCGAAACCGCCCCGACGGACAATCGAAACCATCCAGTATCTTCAGCAGTCCCAAAGGCCTGAAAAGGAATCACTGCCAGCTTGGCTTCGCTCAGGAGATACTTGCGAATATCTTCGTTGGTCTCAAGTCGGACGCCCGCTTGCGTCGTTCTGCGCATCAATGGGAAATGTGCGGTAAGATAAATAGCACCCATGGGTGGAATTGCATCGACCGGCAGCCCTGAGTTTTTCAGATTCTTGATGCCGGAATACAACTTATCGAGCCTCGAACCAAGCTCCTTGATCATATGGGTATGATATCCATCGATCACAGCAGAATCCTTTAGTAGAGCGGCCGTGGCAACCTGCTCCGCACGAGGAGCCCACGCTCCGACATGCCCGAGTATGCTTGACATGCTCGAGGCGACATCTGGAGGAGCAACTGCCCACCCTACACGAATTCCAGTCGAAGCAAATGCTTTCGAAATGCCATCAATGAAGATCGTGTACTGAGCCATCTCCGGGCGAAGACTGACCGGATTGACATGTTCGGTGTTGCCAAACGTTAACATCCAATAGACCTGGTCATACATCAGGAAGATCGGCCTTCCGCCAGAGGCTGCGCGGACTGCATTCTCTTCGAGGATCAGATCGCAAATGCCTGCAAGTGCATCGCTCGTGAATGCTGTTCCGGTTGGATTAAGTGGTGAACAGAGCGCAAGTAGGCGCGCACCTGTGATCGCCCCTTCAAGGTCTGCACGCGTTGGAAGAAACGCATTCTCACTCGAACAGGGAAACGGATAACCGAACGCCTTCGTGAGATGGCAGTAATGATTGTTATTCCATGAAGGCACAGGATAAACAACTTTGTCACCAGGCTCGACGAGCGCGCGATAGGCGGCGTAGATCGCGGGGCGCGCACCGCTTGTGATGATAAAACTTTCGATCGGGTAGTCCAGGCCCAGCTCGCGAAGATAGAACTGTTGCACCGCCTTGCGTAGCGCGGGCATTCCATCAGAGGGCGGGTAATTCGTTTCACCCGCCTGTAATGCTGCTTCAATTCCTTTTCGAAGCTCGACCGGTATTGGAAAATACTTTGGGTTGAAATCGCCGACGGTAAGATTGCAGATCTGCTCTCCCTCAGCGACCATCGCCCGAATATCCGCAGCGATCTTCAGGATCTCAGAGCCGATTAGTCCAGCGGCCATCGTGGAGACACGTGGGCTCGCTTGTGCGGGGAAGGCTGGCTTAATAATTTCGATGTCCGTTGAGATTCCTTGATCCATGATTGTTTTCGATCGCGCGGGCGGATGTTGCGTCCTCTTTTTATAACGCAAATATCGCACCTTGGTTGGTGGCGTACCCAGATTTCAACTACTTGAGCGAGAAAAACGATATCAGTGATGGAATCGTCACAGGAAGTATGATCGATTCGAGCTCGGCGAGATCAAGAATGGCGGTGATAAAACCGTGCTCGGGGTGGAAGAGCAGTCGATGCAGTGCGCGTACTGTGCGAGAGCCGGTCGTCATTGCAAATTCAGTGTCGGGCAATTGGAAAAGCGTGTGCATTTGAAAGCTTGTCGCGCCACACTTCAAGTATTCGAGAGCCTCACTTCCCGAGGTGATGTTGCCGGTAGCGGAGAACGGAAGCTGTGGTCGGTATTGAGACAGGATCTTCAAATTACGAGCACTCAGATCTGGACCGCCATAAGCCACCCCAACTTTACCTTCGAATTCTTTACTCGGATCGAACAGTCTGTTTCCATAGATCAGATAATCCGCTCGATATTCGGCATCCGCTATGTCGCTGGCTCGAAGCAACTCGACCTGGAAGTCATCCTCAAATTGTGCATTGAATATCTTGAGTCCGACTGAGATATTTTCCTTACCAGCGGCCGCCCGAATCAAACGCGGTACTTCTTTCAGCCATTCGCGTATCGTTTCTTTAACGCTTGAAAAATTGGCGTCTCCAGCGAGCGTTGGGGAGAAATCTTTTTCGATCGGCATTGCGTCACTGCGATGCTTCTGCCAGGTTGCGAGCAGTCGCTGAGTCGTGTAATTGTATTCCGTCTCGCGCCAGATCGATTCGCCGGGTTGTGGAAGATGATACTTGCAGGAAGGAACAACAAGCGTGCGGGTGGACGAAGTTGTAGTGAGTGAGTGGTCGAAGAATTCAATATAATCTTCGAGCGAGCCACTCCATCCGCGGCCTTTCCAGGTAACGGTCCAACCTTCGGCGTCGGTTGCGTCAGGGCGTTTCGCAACAATGCGCTCTACTTTCATTCGAGCTTCAGGTATCGCCCAGGCCTTCATACTTTGTCCACCAGATTCGTCCTCTGCGATGAGTGTCTTCAGCACGACAAAACCCAGGCCTGCTTCCACATCATGCTCAACCTGCTGGTTATTCAGCGACAGTTGCCCTGATGCCTTGCCAAACGGATTGCGAATAAGGTGGCCCCCATAGCTGCTTTCGAGTGAGATGCCGTAAGCATCGAGAATGTAATCTTCGAGTGCTTTCGGCAACCCATGTCGAAAGCGCTCATTATCGCTCGACAACAGTGTTCGCAATCCTGCGATCGATTTCACTTGAGAGAATCTAATGTGGCGGCGAGGCTGTCGAGCTCATCTGAGGAAAGCTTCGGTCCCCATGGATCATGCGATGAGGTTTGGGAAATGATCCCATCGTTTGCGAGGATGCGTAACATCCGTTGGATATAACCTTCCATCGGTTGGGTGAACGTAAGCTGGGCGAATTGATCGATCGCCGCATTCCTTTTCAAGAATGCGGGATAGTCAGAATTGAAATACGACTCCAGCAACTCTGACAGCATGTTGGTGCGAGCCGCAGCCATCCCGATCAACGCTGACTCGGCGCCAAGCATCAAGCTATAGCCCAGGAAGCGGTCTTCTCCTGTGATCAGGAGTTGCTCAGGATGGTGAAGCCGAAGCAATTGTGCGACACGCTGGAACGTCATCACTGAATCAAGCGTGGCCATCTTGATCCCGAGTACGCTCTCGAGTGCAAAAAGATCAGCGAGCTCCTCATCCGAATAAGAGATGCCTCCCGCTGCTTCGTAAAGATAGAAAAGGATCAGAGGCAGTCCGGCTTCAGCAATTGCCTCATGATACTCGCGCACAAACTCTAAACGAAGCTTTGCCGGACGATCACGAAATCGAGTCGGTGCGAACGCGAGAATGGCATCGGCTCCAAGCGCAGCGGCTTCTTTTGCCATAGCTCGTGCACTTTCGATATACTGAACGTGATCATTCAATTTCGGATCGGCGCCAGCGCCGGCAATAATAACATGCTGAGGCATTGCATCGCGCCATGATGCGAACACGCTTTTGCGCTGAGCATGTGATAGCTGTAACCCACGCCCTGTGTGAACCCACACCGCAACCCCCGCGATTGGTTGCTCCGACATCCAACGCGCGTATGCTTCCTGCGCAACACCATCAATCTCGCCGGAGGCGTTGAACGGCACTGGCACTGCTGGAATGAGGCCATGACGAATCCGTTTCTGAATATTGCGAGCTTGCTCGTTCATTTCTCAAATACTTTCGTTTCTACAGTATATCGCTCAAGCTTTGATATGTCGACTTCATAACCCATGCCGAGTTCGTTTAGTGGGTGAATGAAGCCGCGCTCGTCAATTTCAATCAGCGGTGTAACGATATCGTCAACGAACCATCTGCTTGATGCTTCAATGTCCGTAGGATACCGGAAGTCAGGTAACGATGCGATCTGCAACGCTTGTGCACTCGCGATGCCAAGTTCGGGCATCGTGCCAAGCCAAAGACGAAGCCCTGCTTCTCGCGCGCGGTCATGCATCTTTCGAGCATTCCAGAGACCGCCAACCCGTTGCACTTTAATGTTAATGATCGAGGCGCTTTGCTTGAGTATGATCTCCTCGAGATCCTCCATTGTTTCGGCAGATTCGTCCGCACAAATCGGTGTGCGGATTGTGCGTTGCAGCTCAGCCATGTTATCAAACGCATTCTTCGCCAACGGTTGTTCGATCATGATAAGATCGAATCGGTCAAGCGCCATCAATACCTCGTGATGATCTGCAAGAGCATAGGATGCATTCGCATCGACCATCAGCGGTACTCCAGGATAATACTTTCTTACCATCTCGAGCGGAGCGATATCCCAGCCTGGTTGAATCTTGATTTTCAAGCGCTGATAACCAAGCGGAAGATATTTTGCGATCGCGTGACGCAATTCGGTGAGCGTATCATACAACCCGATCGCCAGACCCGATCGCACAGGCTTCGAGCGCATTCCGAACAGCGAGCGGATAGAGGTTTTCATTCGAAGCGCTGAAAAATGCCAGACTGCGCCTTCAATACCTGCCCGCGCAAACGGCTCCTTGCCATAACTATTTAGGACTTCGGAATATCCAACTGGTCCGGGAACATCACGAGCAAGCAGATCAGGAATGAGATCGGTTGCCAGAGCCGTCCAAGTTGAGTCCGGAGTTTCATTCGAATAAAAACTTCCAGACATCGGAGAGGCTTCACCATATGCGACAAGCCCTTCACCATGCAATTCGATAATGATCGATTCTTTGACCGCGACTGATCCACTCGAGATCCGGAATGGCTCATGCAGCGGCACTCTCACACGGCGAAGCCTGACCTGGTCGATCGTGAAGTGTGCTGCAATCATTATCCTTTGATCCCTGAACGCAAGAACGCGTCTGTTACCCAACGTTGCACTACGAGGTAGAGAACGATGACCGGCACGACACTAATGAGCGTGCCTGCCATGAGAAGATCATAACGGCTCACGTGTGACGCGGCCTGGAGTGTTGCAAGACCGAATGGCAATGGCATTTTCGAATCGCTGGAAAGAAACAGCACCGGACTCAGCAGGTCATTCCAGATCCCCATGAAGATAAACAGCCCGAGGACGGAAAGCGCCGGTTTCGAAAGCGGGATGACGATCTTCCACAGAAAACGAAAGCTGCCACCGCCATCGATCTGATAGACATCCTCCAATTCGCGCGGGATCGATTCAAAGAATTGTCGGAGCAGGAAGATGCCAAACGCGGCAGTTGCAAACGCTCCTCCAAAGAAATGTGGTATGATGAGTGATGCCTGCGAATCCATCCATCCGAGCGCTCGAATCACAATGAATACCGGCACCATGGTGACCTGAAACGGAATGAGCATGGTCGCAAGAAGCACCGTATACACGATCTTCTTGCCAGGAAACTGCATGCGTGCAAATGCGTAGGCCGCGCAGGTAGCAGCGATCAGTTCACCGATCGTGCCTAGAACGGTGATCTTAACAGAGTTATAGAAATAGAGTCCGATCGACATCGACTCCATCACAGTCTTGTAATTCGAAAAGTGTGGTGGCCTCGGCAGAAATTCTGGCGGCATTCTCAGAACGCTCTCCGGCGATTTTAACGACGTTGATATCATCCAAAGAAATGGAGCGACGAGCAGGAGTGCAATGATGATCATTCCCGCGTATCGCAGGAGGATCGGTAGAGAAAGTCGTTGCTCTGTTCTCATTGCGTGAAGACCCAACGCTTTCTCACCCAGAATTGCACTAGCGTCAGCAGGCCAAGGATGAGAAAGAGAATGTAGGCCATCGCAGAAGCGCTGCCCATGTTGAAGAATTGGAATGCGGTCTGCCAGATATAAAAACTAAGCGTCAATGTCGAATTACCGGGACCACCTCCGTGCATGAGCACGTAGGTTTGTTCGAAGACCTGGAATGCACTGATCGTCGTGACAATGAGAACGAAGAAGAGAACGGGTGAGATGAGCGGGAGTGTAATTCCAAAAAATCTTCGTGCAGGGCTTGCGCCATCGAGTCGGGCAGCTTCATGCAGTTCAAGCGGGACAGTGGAAAGTCCTGCGAGAAAGATCATCATGTTATAACCGGCATTCTTCCAGACGCTAAGGATCACGAGAGATGGCATCGTCCAATGAGGATCTTCAAGCCAGCGAGGGCCAGTAATGCCGAGCTTCCCGAGCAGGAAGTTTAAGAGACCAACATCCGAATTATACAGCCATCCAAAGATCAGCGCAGCCGCAACCATACTCGTGACGACCGGAAGAAAGTAAACGGTTCGGAAGAAGGCAATGCCTCGCAACTTCTCATTTAGTAGGAGTGCAAGTCCCAGTGAGACGATGATACTGCACGGAACATAGAGCAAGACATAGTAGCCGGTGTTGCCGATCACCTGCCAGAATAGCTGGCTCGCAAAGAGAAGCGAGTAATTGGCGGTGCCGATAAACACTGGTGCGCTCGTGACATCCCAGTGTGTAAAGGACAAAAAGAGCGAAGCGAGGACAGGTCCGGCAGTAAACACACATAGCCCGATCAGCACCGGCGCCAGATAGAGCCAGGGTTCGTACCATTTGTGTCGAGAGAACGAGCGAGCCATGGTCAAATCTACGAAGAGTCTACTGGGGCTTGTACGAGCTCAAAAACAGTTTCGAATCGATCTTGTCAGATTTGTCTAGCTCAGAGAATCGGACCGGTCTGGACAACTGTTCGGATCGTTTCGCGGCAAGTTCGATCATCACCGCATTGAGCGAATCGCGAATGCCCAATGGTTCTTTCTCGGAAGCGAATGCAATGAATGCAGATAGATAGTTATCGTAAATGTTATTGGTCGGAAGCATCCACTCTTGCAACTCGTCAGCGTATTGAAATGCGATCGACCAATTCTCCGCATGGACAAGATCGGCGGTCATCCCAGACTCAGCAACACGCACAACGCCGTTTTTAGACTCAACAATAGTGGATTCTTTCGGCTGGATCAACCGAGTCAATAGCTCCGTGCTGTGAACGCCCATGAAATAAGAATCCCGAGGACCGTAGATAGTTAGTTGGAGAATTCCTCCCTGAACAAGCACTTCACCGATTCTCTTAACTTCATCAAGATGAAGAAGAGCCGAACCACCGAATAATTGTGCAGGGTGCTGAATTGCTAACACATCAAACGCTTCAACATCAAGGAGGCTGCCACAGACAGGTTTGTCGATAAGAATTTTGATATCTCTCTCAAGTAAGACCTTCGCACTCCCCAGATGTTTTTCCCAATCAACTGAGAGAACCAGCGCTGCCCCCACTTCTTCCGAAAGATCAGAAAGAGAATTACAGATGTGAAGACTGTACTCGCTTGCAAACTCACCAATCCAACTGGATGAACGAACTCCGCTGTAGTTGACGACGGAGGTGAGCAATACATCTTCTCGGGCAGATAAGTATTGCGCGAATGCTCTCGCGTGAGAGGTATCAGGATCGACAATGCCAATGCGGATCACGAAGACTTATTGATTGGCGCGCGAAAGTACTCCGTTGATCGATTGATCGATCGCTGTGAGCGCCTCACGGACCGTCTTGCGCCCTGCGAGCATGTCCTGGATATTCGGATCGAACCCATGATCGCGCCACTCCTGCCAACCCGGAGTGATGAGCGTGAAGACATGACCAGTATTGATCGCGAGCAGCGCATGTCGATCGCACTTTGGCTCGCCCTCAATAAACTCGGCAGAGTTGGCGAGAGGCTTGTAGACCGGCATCGACGTATTGAACAGCTCGTTAATGCCCGTCTTCGTCGGAAGTGTCACAATGAACTTGATGAGCTCCCATGACTCCGCGACATGCGAACTGGTGCGAGTAATGCCGAATGCTTGACCGTTCTGACGATCGACAAGTCCCGAAACTCCTTTTGGCGGAGCGGTGAGGTCCCACTTGAATGGTGCGCGACCGAGTTCTTGCTTTGATACATCAAAGTTCATCATCATCGCCGTCCGTCCAAGCATAAACTTCTGACCCATACTCTGCGAAGGATCAGGTGCTGGCGCAACGCGGTACTTCTGTACCAGATCGGTGTAGCCCTGAAATGCTTCTACAGATCGCGGCTCCAGCACTGCACTGCGAGTATGATCATCCGAGATGATCTTTCCGCCGTTCGAGTAGATCCAGGTATCGATCGCGGTTGACGTGCCATCATCCACAATGAAGCCCCAGATCTTCTTTGAGGGATCAGTTTCTGCGTTGGTAAGTTTTTGAGCAGCAGTTAGCAGTTCGGAATACGTCCAGTTGGTGTCGGGATATTTCATCCCGGCTCTATCGAAGATATCTCTGTTAAAGAAGAGCGCTGTCACTCCGCCACACGCGGGCATTGCCATTAGTGGAGCCTTCTCCTGATTACCTTTGCGCCAAACGGTAAAGAACTGTGTAAAGAAATCACTTTTTTTAAGATCGTGATCGAAGAGCGTGTCAAGTGTGATTGTGTAGTCGCGTTTGAATAGCTCCTGTCCGAACCAGTCGTCGATCAGCACAACATCTCCCAGTGGAGTGCCTGAGGCAGCTGAGGCCAGGATCTTTGTCGTGTAAAGTCCGAACGGAATTGCCTCCACATCCACCTGAATATCGGGATGCACTTTCATGAATTGATCGGCTACATCTCTCTGCCAGAGGTCTTTCTGGTCCATATAGAAGTGCACGAGCTTGATATGAGTCTTACCGTCAGCAGCATCCTTCTTCCCACATCCGGAAATCGAAGACAGAACGAGCGCACAGAGGAGGATGAATGCAAATGTTCTAATGCGCTTCATTTCTTCTTGTTAACCGTATCATAAAATCGTTTTTGGGATTTGGCCAACGCAGCATATTCCCTGGCGAAGAGATCAAGCCGCACAAGGCGTTCGATATCGTCTCGCGTGTGATCCGTCCTCGGATCAATTAGGAAACAATCGAACGTAATACGCTCTGCGTCCAGGTCTACTTCGGCAAGCGCAACTCCAGGCCTGCGGCCCGTCTGCGTGAGGATATCACCATTGTGATCGAAAATGCGGCCAGTGCCGGGATAGAATCTTCCAGCATACGGCGCATAGGGCGGTGCCTGTGCGTAATTGGCTTCGACCAATACGAAGGAGTTATCCATCGCGCGAACGGA
>Ga0207112_1011_pt1 | contig 45283 bp, 48 predicted proteins | sample Alteio_BWMinHeat_72_FD_153549 | JGI IMG/M metagenome (GOLD analysis project Ga0207112, IMG submission 153549) | Enriched cells from forest soil in Barre Woods Harvard Forest LTER site, Petersham, Massachusetts, United States -... | ecosystem: Environmental > Terrestrial > Soil > Temperate forest >...
CTGCTTTCTAAGGAACCGTCGAAGATCGAAGTGGTGAATGACATCAACTCAGATCTGGTCAACTTCTACCGCTGCGTTCGGTTCCACCTGGATGGTCTTGTCGAGGAACTCAAGTGGATACCGAGCAGTCGGCAAGAGTTCATCGACCTGAAGAAGAACGCGGGCCTGACAGACATTCAGCGCGCGGCGCGCTGGTTTCGGATTCAGAGCCTTTCGTTTGGAGGCGACGGCGACAGTTACGGCGTCCAGCGTCAATCGGGCGGCGCTGTCAACAAGTCCCGTCAAGGGTTGCTTGAGCGCATCGCCGCTCTGAACGCTCGGCTCGATAAGGTCAACGTCGAGCATTTGGATTGGGCTCGCTGCGTTCAGGTGTACGATGCACAGCGGACCTTCTTCTTTGTCGATCCGCCATACACAGGGTGCCAGATCAAGAACTATGCCGCGTGGTCTCACAAGGATATGGTGAGGCTGCGCGACGTGCTCGCGAGCGTGAAGGCCAAATGGCTCCTGACCGTGAACGACACGCGAGAGAACCGGGAAATCTTCGGCAAGCTCGACGCGCGCGTCACATCGCTGAAGCGCTGCCGGGGCATCTCGAACCGGAGCGGGGGGCCGGCGACACCATACAAAGAACTGCTCTTTGAGAAGCGCTAATAGTTCGAGCAGGGTTTGTGTATAATTTCCCTGAAGGGTTGGCATCAGCGCCCTTTTGTTGCCAACCCTCCTGCGTAAATCGCCCGTTAGCGAGGTGTTGACTCGGGGTTTTACGATGTATGTCGGCGAAAGGTGGCTTGATGTGCTATGTCTATTCTGACCATACCCGTAACGTCTTCAGACAAACAGGGGTGCCCACGAAATGAAGCGTTCGTCTGTTGTAAGGATTGTGGATTTTTGGCGAAGCGACTCAGGCGCTATCCTGGAGACCGGCACCGACCACAAGAATCCCCCTCTTACGAAGTGACGCACGACGAAAGGGAGACCGGCGCTTTGTTTGAATGCGTCCTGCCGAATGGTCGCAATGAGCTTGGAGAGCCTTTTTGCTTCAGAGACTTTGCGATGCTTAAGGCCGAGGTGGAAGCGCTCGTTCCGCAGTCAGTCCGTGAACGAACAGGCGAGGAGACGCCAGAAGACAAGACTGCGGCAAGAGCAGTCATCACTCGAGATAGGGCCTGTACGGAATGGTATGAGTATATACCTGGTCTCAACCCGAAAGAACATTTTCAAAGACGCGAAATGCAACAGCTAGCAAATATTCCAGTTAAGCTTGCTGAGCTAGAAAGGCACATCTTAGAAGAAAGCAATAAACTAGCCCAAACGCTCCTGAGCGTCGTAACGGACAGTAAAGCCGTCACTCAAGAGATCAAGGGCCTGACCGCTAACTCCCTGACAGTAATGCAGGACAGTAAGAACATCGCCGAGCGCATGGAAAAAGCAGCCAAGGAATCAGGGAAATTCAACCGTCGCATTAACCTTTGGCTTATCGTACTTGCTCTCCTGTCAGTCCTTGGCACCGGCATTCAGGTGTTTCTCGCGATAAGATCGCACCGCACGATCCAGGCGACAACGGGAATCCAGCAGGTCCTCCCCCAGGAGGCACCCCCAACTCCATCGCAACAACAGCAGCCTCCGCCCATTCCGTAAAGGTTCCTGACGCCGGCTACGGGCCTAGAACCAGGTCCGCTTGTTTGCCAAATGATCTGCAAATCGGGCCTACTTTGTCGTTTGCCAATTAATCTGCAAAAGTTTGCCAATTAATCTGCAAACCTACAAACCGGCAAACGCCAGCGGCGGACGAAGCTCCACGTTCACCACGTTCACGGGATTACTTGACATATGCAGTAAGATGACTGCATAATTGGGAGGGATGCAGGACGACCAGATAGACCTCGTCTTCAAGGCGTTGGCTCATCCGGAGCGGCGCCGCATCTTTGATTCCCTGCACCGGCGGCCCGGCCAGTCGCTGTTTGAGATTTGCGCGTCATCAGTAGCCGAGAATGGACAAGCGCTTTCCCGGCAAACGATCTCCCAGCATTTGGACGTGTTGGAAGGAGCTGGATTGGTCGAAACGTCTTGGAAGGGCCGAACCAAGGCTCATTCAATCAACCTCGATCCGCTGCGGGCGGCGATCGAGCTTGCGATTCGTCGCTACCTCTAAAAAGGAACGTGAATGCGAATCTACGTTACGAGCGTGTTTGTCGATGATCAGGCCAAGGCATTGGACTTCTATACCGGGAAGCTCGGGTTCCAAGTGAAGCACGATATTCCCCTGGGAGAACATCGCTGGCTAACCGTCGTGTCGAAAGAGCAGCCTGACGGGACGGAACTGTTGCTTGAACCGAGCGATCACCCTGCCGTGACGCCTTACAAGAATGCGATGGTCGCGGACGGGATCCCTGCGACTGCATTCCGGGTCGATGACCTGGACGCCGAGTTCGAAAGACTTAAGGACACTGGCGTTAGGTTCACCCTTGAGCCTATGGATGCCGGACCTGTGCGGATGGCCGTCTTTGATGATACATGCGGAAACCTCATTCAGTTGGTGCAGATGACTGGTAAGCAGTAGAGCCCTTTCCGGGCGCAGGAGGCGACCGATGGCTCCGCTGTAGCGAGCCGCGTCGACCTCCGCCAGGATGTGTTGTTTGTTAGGCGGCCGTGACTCTGGCTCCGAGGGTGGCCTGACCAACCGGAAAAGGACTCACCGCCGAGACGCAGAGGATGCTGAGAGTACGACAGAGAACGTTCTGACCGTTACGAATCGTATCATTTTGACGCAATCTCAAGGCTGCCATCTATACGGTCAAGGCTGCCAAACCCAAGAATTTGGCAGCCTTGACATCTCCTTTCATGTCTATAAATTAAGGCCGATTTTTCGTCAAGGCTGCCAACTTTGCGCGCACGGATGCGTACATGTATGCTGTAATCGCCAAGCGGCACGCGCCCCTTGAGATCAGGTCGCTCCTTGAGAGATTGGACCTGTGCGGATCTTTGATGATACATGCGGAAACCTCATTCGGTTGGTGCAGACGACTCGTAAACGGCGGTGACGCGAACTCAGAATCCGCAAATGGGCCGCTCGGGCGCCTGCGGGCGTCGCTCGCGTGGGCCCTTGTGAGGAGGCTTCCAAATCCCGGCCCCAGCGGGGGCCCAAAATGTTTGTAGCAACCCAGTGCGTCCGTGTCCTGCCCCAGCGGGGCAGAATGTTTAACGGTCAATCTGTTCCCGCATACCATCGCGGATTTTAGATCATTTCGCGCATGAATTCCGATTGACAGGCTCCCAAGTTACTGAAATTATCGGTGCTGCCCTCGGAGGTGCGATTGCTGGAAAAAGTATGCCTATTTGCAAGCCCATCCGGAATCATTAAAGCGTTGGGTGGCCGCCACGGTTTCAGGTGGATTCGCATTCGTTGAAGTAAGGGCAAGGCAACTTTATTTTCGAGATTTCTCGCGATAGCAAAGAGTTGAGCCGTCACGGACGATAAGCAAGGCTACATCAGGAGGAGAAACAGGTGAGAATCCGCGCGATCGCACTTTTCATCTCGCTATTATTTGTAACTGGCATCTCATCGAGCCCGCTCGTGCGGAGTTCGGATTCAACCCACTTTGTCATACCGGGGTCTTTTCTATACACCCTGAATTCGGCCGGTAATGTGTTTGATGTCGACCCTGGCGGCGCTATCGCCGTGAGCTTGACGAGTGGCATAAATGAAAGGATCCAATCCGGGATACTAACAAGTTTCGACCCTCGCACCGGCGCGGTGTTCGACACGAAAGACACTGACTTCGGCCCTGCTGAGGTGAGGGAGGCGGACACATTGAATGGGAAGAAGGTCGTCGTGTTGAGCACTGAAGGGGGCGCAAATACAGTGACCCTCTTTGATATGAGCCCTCTGGGAAAACTGGCGCAGCGAGCGTCGACCCGCCTCACGGAGTCCAACATAGATTACCGGAGCCAGTTGGTCCTCAGTGCGGCCGGCGGGGTCGGCTTTGTAATTGTTTTTGGGACCTTTCCGCTGTATGAGCTGGTGGCCTTCAGCCTGAACGATGGAAGCATAATAAGCCGCACGGTCCTAGCCAGCGTCCGCCAATCGGTCGTTGGCCATTCGCTCGCAATGACGGAACACAATGGAAGGCGAATCTTAATATACCTTAACGGAACCTTTGCCGGGTTCTCTCTGACGTTCAACGCGGTCAACTTGGATGTGACGGACCCCGCTCAGCCCAAGGAGATGGGCTCCGTTGGCTTTCCCGCCCGCAACACGTCGACCTTCGATGACCTTCCCGGAATGGCTTTCAGCGCAGATTCTCGCCTTCTATTCTTGGCTGGCGGCACGACAGGCCTGCAAGTTATAGACCTGTCCGCCTTGAAGGTCGTTGCAGCGATCGACGATGCCTTTTTCGACGAGGTGAGGGTATTTGATGGTCCAACAAAGAGGTTTGTCGCTCTAGTTAGCTCCGCCAGCTTCGGAAATCTTACCCTTCTGTTGTTGGACGCGACCGATCCCTCTAGCTTGGCAATTGTGAGTCGGTTAGATTTTCCGGATAGGCTTTATGGAAAAGCGGCGGTCGCCTTTTCGCAGAGCGGCAACGAACTCTTCCTTGCGTCCGGCAGCGGCATCATGGGTCTTTCTGTCCCGTCTCTGACTACCCTTCAATCGGCGCCATTCCCGAATCCTCAAGAAGGCGACGTCCAAGAGATCAGAACGCTTGGTCACCCTGAGGCTGCCCTGGCAGCTTGGGGCATCACCACGGCGCAGTTTATCTCGCTAGCCTCGGTCTCGGATAAGCCATTGGATGTATGTCTCCAGGATGACAAAGGAGGCGCAGTTTTGCGGCTGAGTTCTACTACTGGCGACTACGTCTTTACGAGGTGCAGCGACAGCTTCACGTTTTCTGGCCGAGGGAGCATCCGTCTGTCCAACTCGATCGTATATTTGACAGACAGCCGGGCCGAAGGTCGGATCAGCGCCGGATTCATGACTGGCCAGAGAACCGGTCGCGCAACGATCACGCTCGCAGTGGCGCCCGGAGTCTACCAGACGGTCTCCATCAACTCGACTGACCCAAATCCCCCCTGTGAATGTGGACGGATAACCAGCCAATGAGGGTTCGAATAAAGCGGGAGCGTCTACAGTGCCGACCACGACGCCATGACGGGCGAGCAGAAGTTATGACTATCTCAAGAGTATTTGGGCTCGGGCTGTTGCTTTCGAGCCTTGGCCTTGGCGGCCTTGGCTATGGCAGGCAGGAGATCCCTCAGAAATTAGCAGCCAATCCGTTGGAGCGTCAGGTTCCGTTCTCTGGCGTCGAACTGCAGTCGACCAAGAGCGCCTTTCAATGGGCCGTAGGCGCCACTCGGGCGCCGGCGGGCGTTGCTAGCGTGGACGCTTGCGAGGAGGCTTCCAAACGCGAGTTTCGGAGCGTCGGCCAGCGCCTCGGCGAGGCAATGGATGACTTGGTCAACGCCGATCCGACCTTCCGCTGGGAGATGGATGATGGAGTCATTAATCTATTGCCGGCAGGGGGCGAGCCCGGATTGCTCAAGACACAAATCCCAGCTTTCGACAGAGAAAACTTGACCTCCGTAGCGGGGGCAATGGAGAAGGTTGTGCAGACGCCTGAGGTGAAGGAGGCGATGATCGAAATGCACCTCGAATGGGGGTTAAATCTGATCAGCAAACTTTTCTCTCCACATCCAAAGGAATTCTCCGTGCACTTCAAAGGCGGCACGGTCCGAGAGGCGCTTAACACGATCGCGCGCGCCGAAGGATCCTCTGTGTGGGAATACACTGAACGGCTTTGCGACGGTAAGCATGAGGTTTGGATAAGCTTCTAGAAAGGTTCAGTCTCCGGAAGTTCGCAGTCCAGAGCGGCAGCAACCATCCGGTCCGCCTCTTCATCCGCTGGTTCCATCAACTCGTTGCGAAGTCCGCACTTCGAGCCTGGATGGAGCTATGTTACAATGCCTTTGAAGAAAAAGACGACAGGTCGGAGGCACATCGCAACCTCCTCCCGGCCGTGAGTCGAGGTCAAATCACGTGGACCATTCGATTGAGAAAGAAATACTCGACCAGATCCAGAGGCTTCCGGCAAACAAGCAGCAGGAGGTGCTTGACTTTGCCCGCAGGCTCGCCCGTCCCCGCGGCCGCCGCATCGAGGACCTGAGACCGTTCGCCGGCTCGATCGACGTCACCGACCTGAGCCTGATGCAACAGGCTATCGAGGACGCGTGCGAGCAAGTTGACCCGGATGAGTAAACTCTATGTGCTGGACACTAACGCCGTGATCTCGCTGTTCGCCAATGATCCAGCGCTCGACTCGCTGCTCTCAGGCGCCGAGATATTTGTTAGCAAGGTACCGCGGGCTCGCGTCGCCCACGTCCGCAGCTTTCTCGAGGCCGCGCTCCCGGTTAGGCTGATAGCAAGCTACTACGGGCTCACACCCGCAGCTTTCTCGAGGCCGCGCGCGGTTAGGCTGATAGCAAGCTACTACGGGCTCACACCCGCAGCTTTCTCGACGCCGCGCTCCCGGTTAGGCCGATAGCAAGCTACTACGGGCTCACGCCCGCAGCTTTCTCGACGCCGCGCTCCCGGTTAGGCTGATAGCAAGCTACTACGGGCTCACGCCCGCAGCTTTCTCAACGCCGCGCTCCCGGTTAGGCCGATAGCAAGCTACTACGGGCTCACGCCCGCAGCTTTCTCGACGCCGCGCTCCCGGTTAGGCTGATAGCAAGGTGCTACGGGCTCACGCCCGCAGCTTTCTCGACGCCGCGCTCCCGGTTAGGCTGATAGCAACGTGCTACGGGCTCACGCCCGCAGCTTTCACACGAGCGGCCGTCTTATGACGGTCCATCCCAGCCCGCCGCACGAGAAACAAGCATAGGGACCCAGTGGAGGATGATCGCGCGCTGCCCCGGTCCCCAGACACGACTCACACGGTCGCACCCCGGCGGGGAGAGCCGGGACAAGCGCTTGCAGTTCGGGATACGTCCGCGCCCCCTCGGCAATCGCCACGTAGATAGCCTGGGGATCGGTTTCCGGCTCAGTAGGGTGGTTGAATTCCACGTGGTCCATGCACAGAACCGTGCCGTCGGGTCGTATAGCCCATATGTAGTTGATATCGCCTTGGATCGGGAGGGCATTGAGCTCCTCCTTGCAAACCCGGTCCGGCCAGTTCCGCAAGGGGTCTCCCACTTGCAATTCGTTGATCAGGTCCTGAATGCGTGCTGAAAGCTCGGGCGAAGGCGCCAGTGAACCCATGTTGTTTCTCTTTCCGGTGACTAACCCGATGAAAACGCCTTAGACTATCTCGCGCCGCCTTGCTTGAGCGCGCCAACTAGTTGCGCGTTTGGCCCGTTTGCACTCCGCGATCCAGCCATCGATTAGCAGCGCGCACCCCAAGAGATGGACGGCGAAATCTCAGCAGTCTTCTCCATCATATTTTACTCCCAAAGTAAGAGCTCAGCGAAGTTTTCTGGGCTCATCCACCTTCGAATCAAAAGCCGAGGCGCGGCGCGTCCGCGCCAGATAAAGTAGACGGGAATCCCTGTGAACACCAGTAGATACACTAGCCCGGACGTTGAGGGGGCAACAAACAGCAGATCCAGGACTACGAGCGTTGCTAGAGCGATGTAGACTAGAGGCGCCAGCGGGTACCCGGAAGTGCGATAGGGGCGCTCGGCCTGTGGCGCTCTGCGACGCATGACGATCACCGCTGCTACAATCAAAGCATAAAAGACCTGCGAAAGATTAAGGGAAGTACCACGATTTGAGGCTCGCCGTGGGGCCAAGCGATCGCGAAAGCTGGCGCAGAGTTGCGGAATCGCGCGCAGCACGAGGCCTCAATGTCCGCCGAAATCCTGCGCGAGAGCCGAGTGGATGTACGTCTCGTGCAAGAGTACTATGATGTCGAGCGCCTCCGTAAGGAAAGCCGCTGCCTTTCGGAGAGGGAGACGTTAAGGGATGAAGCGAAAGGACGGGGACATAGCATCGCGAGATGACATCATCGGACTACACCACCAGTCCGGCCGGCCGCTCGACTATAATCACCTGGAAGGAATCCTGGCGAAGCGCATGAAGTGTGACGTCGACCGCTCGGTGAGTCATCACCTAGAAGCGCGGCTCAACAAGAGCATCCCGAAGTTACTGGCCCGCATGCGAGCCGAGAAAGGAAAAGCAGACGACGAATGATTCCAGAAGCGAGCCCTGCGCGGCTCTGCATGCTTTTGTTCTCTCCCTCCCGAGAAGTAATGATGGTAGGAACCCGGCCGCCGCGCGGGATGCAAAACAGCCATACGGAATTCGCCTCGGCGGCTCCGATCAAACCGGCTATTAACACCGAGTCCTAGCACGTGTTATTCAGGATCCTCCGTGTGGGAATACACTGACCGGCATTGCGACGGTAAGCATGAGGTTTGGATAAGCTTCTAGTTGTTCTAGGGGCGAAACTGAGACTCCGCGCGGCTGAAGCCGGCGGTATCTCGATGCGCCGCCGGCGCGCGTCCTTCTAGGTCGGAACTGAGACCCGCCAGCTCTACCGGGACGGTGATGCCGATCTTCGTGGTGTCGTAGTTGTTCTTTGTAAGGAAGGAAAGAGCGTATGCCATCGGCGTCACCATCCGGCGAATGGCAGCTCGTCAGCCGGCTCTACCCGGGTGACGAATGGGCGCTCGTCGCCCGCGGCCCGCGCCTCCTCGTAGACTGTGCGCCCGTCGGGGCCGCTGCTCAGGAGCCGGTCCCCGCGCACAGCCACCCACTGCCCGGCGTAGGCCGAGCGGTGCTTTTCGATCCATCGTAGTTCGCGGGAAAGATCAATCAAGCGGTCAGTCGCTTGGACTCTTAGCCGATCTTCACGGTCCAGCGGTTCGCGCACTTGCCGCTTCTCGTCCGGAGCCAGCCGCCGCAATGCTTCAATGTTTCTGTCCACTTCTGGAGATGCCGCGGCGCCCGCACCCTCCTCCTGGATTGGCTCTAAACACCCGAAGACACTTCGATTCCTTCGGAAGCGCGCGACCCCAAGGGGGTGGCTAGCACTTGCAGACCGCCGATGGGTTAGTGTCATTGATCCGGAAGAGTTGCGAGACTCCGGGGGCCAACTGCAGGTAAATATTTGCGCCACCTATCCGCGAGCCTAGGTTTAACCCCGCGCTGATTCGGCGGTCAGGTTTGGAGTCGGTAAGAGTTAATATCCCGTTAACCTGTCCAACGACGCCTGTTCCAGTCAACACAAAGCCGCCTGAGCACCTGGTGAACATGTATTGGCCGGTCGTGCTATTCCATTGAAAGAGGTCCCCGGTGCTGTTGTCTTTCAAACAGGCGTCGAATTGCTGTAGCTCAAAGGCTCCTATATCAACGTGCAACCCGGACTTGCGAGGGAATCCCGCTCCGCGCTGATCTGTTGTGAGCAACACCGGAAACACCGAGTCGTCACCGGCATCTATTGCCGGACTACCGGCCAGTAGCGCCATCGTCGGGGTCGAACCGCCGTTGTTTTGCAAGGGACCAAGCGTTGGATCGAGCGGGGAAGCGACGGACCCAACCTGATCGTTATTCGAGCCATTGGTGAAGCCGGTGCTGCCGTCATTCTTGCCGATCAGGTTGTGCCCCTGCGAGATGAAGTCGTTCCAAACGTCCGGGCTGCTCGAGGCTGTGTTTAGGGCAATTATGGTATTCCTCACATTCACCACATTTCCCAGTATCGACCCTGCAATGCCGCCCGCGATGGAGGTGCCGCCATTAGTCACCGCGGCATTGCCCGAGATCGTGCTGTTTGTGATTGTCGTAGTCTCGGGAGCAAGGATTTGAATGCCGCCGCCTGCGCTGGAGGAGCTGGCGCTGCCGAGGGCAGTATTGCCCGAGATCGTGCTGTTCGTGATTGATATTAAACCGCCGAGAACCAAGCCGCCGCCGGTCCCTTCACCGCCGCTCGCGGTATTGCCCGAGATGGTGCTATTGATGATTGATGTCCTACCCTGGAGAAAAACCGCAATCCCCCCGCCATTTCCGATGCTGCCGCTCGCGGTATTGCCCGAGATGGTGCTGTTGACTACAGTAATCGGGCCCCCAGCGCCGTGAATGCCGCCGCCATTCCCGGACCCTCCGCCGCTGGCGGCCGTGTTCCCCGAGATCGTAGAGCTGTCGATCATCAAGCTGCCGAACCCGGTGAAAATGCCGCCGCCAGATCCGCCGCCGCCGCTCGCGGTATTGCCCGAGATCGTGCTGTTGATAATTGTCAAAGTGCCTGTGGTGTTGTTTAAAATGCCTCCCCCTTCAGCGACGCCGACGCTAGTAACCTGCCCATTGGCTATCCTGAGCCCGGAAATGGTCACGTTAATGCCCATGTTGACACTGCCGATGTTGAACACCCTTGCCGCGTTGTTGCCGCTGATAGTGAGCGCATTCGCTCCTGGCCCTGCAACCGTCAGGTTCTTGTCGATCGCCAACTCCGTCGCCAGCGTGATCGGGCTCGTGACGGTGTTGGCGAAAGTTATCATGCCGCCGTCGCAGGCATCCAGAATAGCCTGCCGCAGTGAGCCTGCGCCGCTGTCGCTGTTGTTCATCACTACGGGATTACTGAGGCATGTAGCGGCCCTTATCACGGCCCCGTGCCTTCCTAATAGCAGCATGAGACCGATTACCAAGGCGATGAGAAAAAAGGATATACGAATTCTGAAATGAGCCTTCAATTTGCGACCTCCGTAAGACTACCTCTCCGTACGCCGACCCTTTGCAGACCACGCCGCCGCCAAAGATGGCCGGCGTTTTCTTCATAGATTTCATGGACCAGCCAGGATGCTACATTAAGTCTTGTCCTGTTTCCAATCCTAAGGAGAAGCCATGTCCCCTGCCGCTAGATCGAACCGGCTATATTACCCCCGTGCAAAAGACTTTAAGTTTTCGAACACCGAATAGCGCGAATCGGCTCATTTGGATCGCGTTGCTGCCGGCGAAGAAATGCGAACAGTCGGAGCACGCCGGATCGCGCCGAATTTCCGGATCAAGGGGAAATGATTCGCTCCAGCGCCCGGGCGATCGGTGACCGAACGAGGACGGTCCTTCACCACTTTCAGTTGCGAGACGAGGCCGGGGTCTCTTAACGTAACGTTCCCTGTTGCGTCGTCCACCTGGATCCGGAACAGCGCAAGGAACAAGCCAGGCGAAAAGGGCGATTCGCGTGCAACGTGACAATGCCATTGGCTAGGGAGAGTAAAGTGTCATGGGTTATTACATTCGCGTGCTGAGCACTTCCCCACAAGAGATCTCGGTAAGCGAACTCCAAACGGCAATCGATGCGCACAGGTTTGCCGCCACGCTTGTCGTAGAGGACGGCACACGCGACCGGTGGGGGGCACTCGTGCTTCGCCACCGCGATGGCCGAGAGATAGCTGTAGTTGAACACAACGCGTCGAGATCGGCTCACTTGGCTCAGAAGAGTTGGAAGAGTTCGCCGAGGACATATCGGATTGCAAACCGGAGAGTTCCGTTCAGTGGCTGTTGCATTACTTTCCGAGGGTCCGATCCATCTACGCATTTCAAGTACTCAGCGGCGCCGACCACCAGAACGGTTGGGAGATACTTGGGGCGGTCAAGAACCACATCTTTTCGTTTGCTCCATCCATTCTCCAGGCTGACGCAGAAGGTTTCACGAACGAAGATGGCTATCACATACTGTGGCAGTTCAATGACTCAGTGCAGGGGAGCTGGTGGATGGGCGTTTTGCAGAATGGGGAGTGGGTCCACTTCCAAATGGATTTAGGGAACATCGAGCATCGGAAATCCTTCTGCGCCGGGGAAGTCCCCGATGGTGTGAAACTCGCCTGACCGGTCGTCGGGGACCTTGTCGAGCCGCCCTGATTCAGGTTGCGTGGTTGCGGCGCCGGTGAGTATGGACTAGGCGGCTTCGAGAGCAGTTCCGCGGATATCGACTCGGTAGCCCGTCAAGTAGTATATCGAAGACGCGTCTGCTACCGCCGAGCCGCTGCCCTGAGAGAGGAAGACGTTAAGGGATGAAGCGAACGGCCCGGGACAGAGCATCGCGAGATGACATCATCGGACTATACCACCAGTCCGGCCGGCGACCCCGAACTTAATGCCCATCCGGAAACAGCGCCAACGGGCGCTCAGGAAAGACTATGAGCTCGTCTTTTGGCCGACCGGCTACTGTCCAAATTCCTTTCACTTTTGGAAGATCGCTGACACCAGGTGACCGAGGTGAGAAACTTCCCGTTGGGCGCGAGGCAACAAGTTGGGCCAAGGTCGGGTTGTGCGTTGCCTTTCTGCACTAGCAAAAACGCGCCGCAGCAGCCCGGGTCATTTATCCAACACCCCTACTATTTTTTGGTCACCCGCGCTAATATAGCGTTTTGTAGGTGTTTTCCTAGTACGAACTTGGCCTTCAAGGAGAAACAAATGGCCGCGAACTCTCTTGATGAGATTGACACCACTCTCACACCAGATCCCTTGCTCACACCAGAGAAACTCCAAAGGTTCTATCGCAACGAATTAAACGTAGTACGAGGTGACGACAAAGTGGCTAGGCTGCACAGCGGTTTGAAGCTAGCCTATAAGAGAGAGAAACCCTATAAGGCCTTCTTGATGGGACACCCCGGCGTTGGAAAATCAACTGAGCTAACCCGACTAATCGAATTAGTCAAAGGCCATTTTCGCGTGATTCGTTTCAGCGCCACCAAAGAGATTGACGGGCTGAATTTTAAACCGTTCGACATTGTCCTGATCATGATGGCCGAGGTCGCGGAGAGAACTGCAAAGCCGATAGCTGAAGAAGGAGCCGGCAAACAAATATCGGATCCTCTGTTGGAAAGAGTGTGGGACTGGTTTGGGACGGAAACAGAGACCCAAACTCAAGCTAGTCAAAAAGGGGCTGAGCTTGCTGGGGGACTTGGCATTCCGGGCGACTCCCTTCTCGCGAAGACCTTTGGCCTCTTTGCAACTCTCAAAGGAGAAATCAAATTTTCCGCGAATAGGGAGATTAAGAAGGTTCAGTACCGACTGAATCGGCTGTCGACGTTGATTGAGGTTGCAAACCAGTTGCTAAAAGAGTGCAATGGTCACCTCTTGCAGGAGGTGCACCGTGAGTGGCTATTCGTGGGTGAGGATTTTGAAAAACCCGGTATTCCCGTGGCTCAAACGGAGAATCTCTTTTTGGAATACTCCAATATCTTTAATGAGCTCCGGACTCATCTCATTTTTACTCTACCTATAACGCTGGGATACGGAGATCGAGCAGCCTTGCTACCATTCGCGCGAGAGCGGGTCTTCTGCATTCCAGACACTCCTGTGTTTCATTCTGACCACACGCCTCAAGAGGAGGGGCGCGACGCCCTTCGAGCGGTTTTAGAGGCGCGAGTTTCCAAAGACTTATTCGAAGAAGTCCAGATGACAAGGTTAATAGTTGCGTCGGGGGGCAATCTCAGGGATCTTTTCTCATTGATAATCTATGCAGGACAGACCGCGCTGATTAGTAATCCTCCAAGAACCAAGATAAGTAGGGTTGATGTCGATTCTGCTATCGCCAATCAGACAAAACTTTATCGAGGGCTATTGGGCGAGAGCTTACGTAGCGGCGGAGCAATTAGCTACGAGACAAAAGCCGAACGCCTCGTTAAGCTTTATCAGCAAGATCCGAACGCGCAAATCCCCGACACTGTCCTTTACTCCCTTCTGCTCTCTCGCGCTGTTCAGGAGTTTGGTGACGGTTCCTTTGGCGTTCATCCTATAGTTGTAGACATACTAAGTTCGCAAGGTCGCATTGGACACTCCGCGAAGGGGCTGATACCCGGTGGCACACAATGAACTGACAGCTTCAGAGCCCGGTTCCATCGGGGACACGGTTGCACGGCTTATTAGTTGGAGTCGGAGGCATTCCTGGGGATTAGCGCGTGTTGAGTATGTCTCTGAGCTTGCCAGAGAACGTGTGCTAAGCAGTCTACGTTACGCTCTGGCCGAGGAGCTCATACCGTTTCACGAGATCGAGCTGCCTTCTTATCGATCGGCATCCGAGATTGTCCGATTCCTTATCGATCAACTAGGAAAAATCGAATCTGGAGTCGCGTCTATTTCGGGCTTCGCGATTGCTTTTCCGACGGAAACCCCGCTCGAGGACTCATTGCGTGTACTGAATTTCAATCGCGAGAATCTTGTTCTTTCCAGTCTTCGGCAGATATGGTGGTTACCTTCCAGCTTCGCACAGACCTTTGTTCCGGCCGTTCCGGATCTCGATTCTTGGTTTACAATTCGATTGTACCTAACTCAATCGGCGCGTTCACCATCCGCACAATCGGTAGATTCTGATTACGAGGAGCAATGGCTTGATCGAATAAGCAATATTCCCCTAAGCAATAAACTGTTTATTGGTCGCGACTCGGCTCTCGAAGCAATCCAAAGCGAGCTTGAGACTGGGGGGACTGTCGTTATCTACGGGCCTGCCGGCGTAGGTAAGACGCAAACTGCATTTGAATATGCACGTAGGCATCGGGACGAATATAAAGCCTTGTTCTGGACATTAGCTGAGGATGAGGATTCGCTGAGGACAGGCTTGTTTAAAATAGCCATGCTGCTCGACCTGCCCGAGCTAAGGCAGGTCGACCAGAGTATCGCGGTTGAAGCGGCTCGGCACTGGTTGCAAGGCAACGATAAATGGCTCCTCGTTCTCGATGAGCTAACAGACCTCGGCGGGATTGTCCCTCCCATCGTTTCAGCCGGCCGAAAACGGCACGTCCTGGTTACATCGAGGAGAATCCGCCCCCCATCTGGCCCGGCCGTCGCCCTATCGACAATGACAGCCGAGGAGTCTCGAACGCTACTATTGCAAAGAGCCGGTCGGGAGCCAGCCAGCAAGAAGGACGCAATGGCGGCGGACGATTTGGTTAGGGAATTGGGGTACGTGCCGTTGGCGCTCGAACTTGCCGGGGCGTATATACAAAAAGAAGAGATAGACTATGAGACCTATCTGGCCTTCTACAAAGACCATTCTCGAAAATCTCAACTAACCAATCGAGAACCATTCCCTTCTCTTTCCGCTATTGACTTGAGTTTTGACCGGCTAAATAAACCCTCTTGTGATTTTCTGATACTTTGCTCTTTTTTTAATCCGGATGAGATTCCGTTCGAGCTTGTGAGGCAGTCCTTCGAGGTGCTCCTTGAGTCCGACCAAGATGCCGCTGAAGGTGATTCCAAAGAGGCCCAGGAGATCATGAGAATGATCGACCGTTACGCCCTATTGCGCGCAGATGTGTTTTCAAGAGTCTATTCTATGCATCGGATCGTTCAGGCAGCTATTCGCAATCACATCGGTCAAGATGAGCAGCGGGAATGGGCTGAGAGTGCTGTGGGAGTAGTTAACTCTCTGTTCTCAAACCCGAATAACGATTGGGCCAAAATGCACCGCCTCCTGTCGTCGGCCTTGGCAGCTGCGGAATTAATTGAGAACTTGCGTCTTTCGTCCACACAGGCGCTGGAACTGCTTGTGTCGTTGGGTGTTTACTTTTCCCAGCTCGTTCAGTATGCAAGAGCGGAACCGCTCCTGCGCCATGCATTAAAGCTCGCATCCGAATTCCACCTATCAGGTGTTTCAACTGAGATCCGCATTTTGTGTGTATTGGCTAATCTGTATGCCGAAGAGGGTCGGCATGAGGAAGCGAAGGGGTTACTGAATCGTGTCCTAAATCGGTTGGAAGAATCGGGCATAGATCCTAAGCACCCATTTGTCGCAGATGTTCTCAGCGCATTAGCTAAGGCCAATCTGACTACCAAGAATTTTCAAGAGGCCGAATCCCTACTGCGCAGGACGCTCCAGATACAACTGGATGCTGACCGTCGTGATTCCAGCGACATCATAGCCACGTTGAATTACCTCGCTTTCGCATATATGGGACAAGAGAGATTCGCAGACGCAGAACGGTCCTTCGAAATGGCCCTCCAGTTTGGAGATCCCGTGCTCGGTCCTAAAGATCGTAATATCAGACAAACTCTCAAGGGTCTGGGTAGAATGTATATCAGACAGGAGAAGTATGAGGAAGCAAAGCACATATACGAATTCCTCTCGACCTACTTATTGAGTCAGGTCGAGATTGCTGAAGATGTCGAACCACTTGTCGATTTGGGATTTATTTACCTACGTGAAGGATCTTACGCAGAAGCAGAATCGGTCCTTCTAAGAGCCCTCAATGCGTTACCAAGCTCGAGAAGGGCGGATTCGGAAGCCGCGAGACTTTTCACTTACTTGGCATACGCATACATGAGTAGAGGTCGATACGAAGATGCTGAACGAAGCGTAAAAGATGCGCTCGCTATTCAAGAGCCCCTGCTCGGCCCAGGCCATCTCGACGTTGCGGAAAGCTTGCGGATTCTTGCGATGATTCTCCGGTCTACAGGTCGGCAGGAAGAGGCTGTAGGGGTCGAGAAGCGGGCTGCCCGAATAGCATCTCTAGGTCAATCATCTGACCCGCATCCGAATACGCAATAATGGGAGTTATCTTGCACTCAAGATCTTAAGAACGGGCCTTTCCTAAATCGGGCTGGCAACGCCAGCCCCGGCCATAAACGCTAGATGTCGTCGGAGGGCGTGCTCGTCTCGGCGTCAACAAGGGAAGCGCGGCCTTCACGAAGTGGCAATCGGCAGCCCAGCCCGCAGTAGCCTGCTCTCAGCCTTAAGTGTTTAGCGCGAATTTCGAGGGGTACCGCGCCCTCGGCTGGACTCTCTCCATAAACCCTCGTTTTAAGCGATCTTTGCCAATCGTTCATTTATTCGGCGGATTTTGCTCGTTGCTTCTTCCTCCTCGCCTCCCGCTCTTTCGACCCACGTTTCAATCAGCGAAATCGCATGATCGAGGTCTACGCTCCTGCTTGTGAGCGTGAAGCTTAGTGAGGTCTTGAATCGTTCGCCTGCTCGGACATTAATTACCTCACTGTTCCTGGCGTCACGAATGACATCTCCTAAATTGTTTTTCCAGTTTTGGTCCGGCTCAGCAGAAAGGACCGCGACATAAGAACGCGGCGTGGCCGAGGGCGACGACTTGCTCTCATCAACACTAAGAACCCTAATCTTCGGCATTTTGTTACTCCTCGAACGAACTACAGCATATGGGAGTCCTGCTCGCCCATGCGTCAATATATAGCATCTGGGCTGAAAAACTACAATCGGATATTTTGAGGAAGTTTCAATGAGCTGGCCATTGCCGGCGAAGTGCGACGGACAAACTCGAAGAGAGCGTCTGTTCCCGCGCGCCGCAACTACGGGAGAGTACGGCGGCAGCCGGATCTTTAACGCGATCCATCGGCGACCCGTAGCACCCGTGCTGCGGCGTGGCTCAAACAGTCAGAATGCGATAGAGGTAATCGAAGCCCGAGGAGGCATTGCCTGGCCTGAGTCGCAGCCAATAACCCTTAGGCTCGGAATTCCTAACGGGTTGCTCCCCTAGATGGCCGCGATTGTCGAAGCAATGATTCCAGCTCTTTCGATGCTTTGCCAACGTTGCGCTCGGCGTCTTCCACACCCTTCGCCGCCTCTTTTGCCTCGGACGCGATACTTTGCGAACGCTCGGCCGCATCTCGCGAAGCGGCGCTCGCCTGGTTGAAGCGCTCCTCTGCTTCACGCAACTCCTTCTCCGCGTGCTTCGCGTCCGCATCGGCCTGCTTCGCCTCCGTGTCGGCCTTGTGCTGCGCAGCCTCTAATCGCTCGGCCGTGGCTCTGGCTTCAGTCAGCGACCTTTCGGCGTCCTGCAATGAGGCTTTTGCGGCAGCGATCGCGGCCTGATGCTTCTCTTCAAGCTGGCGCTCCTTTTGCGTGTCCCCGGATGGCGGGGCCTTTTGGGGCGGGCGCGCAGCGGCGCTGCCTGCTTTCTGCGAGGGAGCAGCGCGTGTGGTTCCGCGCTTGCTTTCGCCGCGCCGGCCCGCCATCAAGGAGACGAGTGATTCGAAACCCGGCGGGTCTACGTCGCCGGTGAGGCGGCCTGGAGTTGGACCATCGGCACGCAGGGCGTAGGCTGACAGCGCCTCGAGGGTGTGGTGATGCGGTGGATCAACTCCGGAGTCGGGTTGTGACCTGCATCGCGCAGCAACGACCTGGCCAATTCCGCCAGGCGCGCGAGCGCTGCGCTGCGCGCCTCGAGCGATTCGCGGATGCCGGCGGTCTTCCCGGCGGCGAGATTGACCGCCTGACGCCGCTGTCCGCCGAGATGCGCGGGTACCTGCCTGAATGATCAGGCGGTCTCTTCGCCGCGTCGCGGCGGCCGACTTTAGCCCCGTCTTTCAAGGCGGGGTGGGCTGTCCCGCAGGTGCAACCCCGTCGCCGTAGCGACGGTCGATTTTAGGCCGACCTCTCAAGGCCGGTTTAGGCAGACGGACGGCCCCGCGTCGCATAGCGACGCCCGAATCATCCCGAAGATCGGCGTGTGAACGATGTCCCAACATTTATTTGTTCTCCAGTCCAGGCACCTTATGAAGACCGAGGAGCGTCGTCGTTCGCGGAAAAAGCGGCGCCGCGAGTTCGAAAGTCCTTCCGGCGCCCACGTTCGACCGTCGCTACGCGACGGGGTGCGCGCGCCTTACCGCCAACCGGGCCTTAAAAGACCCGGCTAAAATCAAGCCGCCGCTACGCGACCGCGACTACGCGACGCGGGCGCTCGCCCCTTCCGCCTAAACTCTGCTGCTGCTCCCGTTCCTGCTGGCCGCGTCCGACCGAGTCGAGCGGCCGCTCAGGCTGTTCGCCCGACTATGTTTTGTGCGTTTGTACGGCAGCCATCGTCCCTACACTTTCGAGTTCGCCCCAATGGGAATGCCTGCGCGTCAGCAAGAGATAACTGACAGCCAGCAGCATCACCATGAGAGCATCGAGAAAGAACCAGCCATATCCCAACACGAAAATGTGGCTGAGAATTACGGCAGTCATCCACACAACAGTCAATCCCACTCCCAATCTGGCTGTCTTCGGGATCAGGAGCAGAACCGCCGCCACCGTCTCGAACACCCCTGACGCTAGCCGGAATACCGGCTGAGATACCAACCCGTGGACCGCGTGCGACATCTGCGTGAACAGGGTCACCGAATCTGGCGCCGCCGCAAACTTGAGAAAGATGGCGGCATATAGAAGGTTCACCGACGCCAACAGGCGAATTGCCGATAGTGCGAGTCTTGTGCTCATAAAATCTTGCCCCCTTGACGCCTCGAACCGGCCAATGCTTCGCGAATGGCAGCACTCATTTCTGCGTCCTCATGAACTGACCGATAAGCGCCGCAATATCATCCGCCGCCGTATCCAGCGCGAAATGACCACCATCGACAATGTGGACTTCAGCATTGGGTACGTCTCGCCGGTAGGATTCCGGCTCCGAGGAGTCAAACGATGACTCATACTTGCCCCAAATCACCAGCAGGCGCGGCTGCTTCTCACGCATCCAAGCTTGCCACCTGGGATAGTTTTCGACGTTGGTGCGGTAGTCGTAGAAGAGGTCGCTCTGAATCTGGACCTGGCCGGGCTGATTGAGAAAAGCAAATTCATCCGTCCACAGATCGGGGTCATAGCGTTCAACGTTGGGATCGCTTCCGACATGGCGCGTCCGCGTCGTCTGCAACGACAGGAGGTTGGCGCGAAGCGTGCTTTCGTTGGCGGCGCGGTCGGCCCAAAAGGCCCGACGCGTCTTCCAGATCGCGCCCAGACCCTCGTTGTGCGCCACAGCATCCTGGACGATGAGATCCTCGATTCGGTCCGGATGGGCCAAGGCCATCCGAAAACCCACGGGGCCGCCGTAATCCTGCATGTAAAGCGTGTAGCGCGAGAGCCCAAGAGCTTCGGTGAAGTGATTCATGGTTTCGGCGATGTGATCGAAGGTGTACGCGAATTTTTTCGGGTCTGGCCAGTCACTGTGTCCGAAGCCGGGGTAATCGGGCGCTACCAGGTGATAGCGATCGGAAAGTCGAGAGAACAGCGGCTCGAACATGCGGGATGAGGAAGGAAGCCCGTGCAACAGCAAAAGAGTTGGCGCGTCTTTCGGCCCGGCCTCTCTGTAAAAGATGGAGAGTCCATCCACCTGTATCGTGCGATAAAAAGTCGAGTGTTTCACGGGACGTTCCTTTCCCTGGGCCTGGGCGAGTACTTGATGGCCCGGCAGTTGAAATATCGCGAGCATCATAGAAACCACCGGCGCCATACGAGAAACCTGCAAGATTCGGAGCCAGCGGGACGAGTAGAAAGCGTGCATAGTTTACCTCGCCGCTAGAAATCCTGTACGGTTGGGCGGATGACCATCTCATCGACTTCCACTTCGGCCGGCTGCTCGATTGCGTAAGCGATTGCGCGCGCGATCGCGTTGGCCGGGATGGCCATTTTCATGAACTCGCGCAAATTCTTTCTGGTCGCTTCGTCCGAGCTGCTCTCGGGCAGTTCTGTGGCAACCGCGCCAGGTGAGATCATCGTGCAGCGGATATTTTGGGAGTGCAGTTCCATCCGCAGCCCTTCAGTCAACGCGCGCACAGCGGCCTTGGCAGCGCAGTAGACCGTCGCGCCAGGGGCGAACATTTTGATCCCGAAAACCGAGGCGATGTTGATGATGTGACCGCTCTTCTGCTTCTGCATGTGAGGCAGGGCGGCGGCAACCCCATATAGAAGCCCTTTGATATTGACGTCAATCAGGCGGTCCCACTCATCTACCTTGAGGGCCTCGATCGGTGCGATAGGCATAATGCCGGCGTTATTCACTATGACATCCACGCGCCCGAATCTGTCGACAGCTCCTTGGATGAGCGCTTCCACTTCTGGGCGCTGCGTAACGTCGACGGCGAACCCGATGGCTTTGCCGCCTTCGGCCGAAATATCTTTTACGATGGCGTCGATCCGGTTCTTGCGCCGCGCTCCCAGTACGACCGTCGCTCCCTGTTGCGCAAGAAGCTTCGCGGTGCTCTCTCCAATGCCGCTGCTGGCTCCGGTGATTACTACAACTTTGCCTGTGATATTTAACATTTCCATTCTCTTTCTCTCCTTATTTAAGAATCTGCTTTTCACGGCGGGCTGCGCTCCACTGAATGATGGGCCCCGCGATTTCAGAGACCTCCTCGACCAATGATTCCTCCTTACAATTGTTTTCAGCCGTTGTGCGGCGGCCCGACGTACGGAAACTCGTCCAGCAGGTCACCGTGCGGCCCAACCTTATCTGTCACGTTTCGGTTCGCGTATATAGAGAAGAAAAGATCGACAACGTCGTCGGTCAGCGTCCGGCCATTGTGCGGAAAGCGCGCGGGCTCGTTCGGATGATAGACAAGAATATCTGGCAACAACGTTCTCGCGACGGCCTTTGCGTCCTCCGGAGGATAGCCGCCCGTGTGTTCCAACTCGTGCGCGAACACGCTGATGAAACGATCATCATTCGCCGGCTCCCCGCTTAGGTACGCCTCCCTCTCCTCTCCAACGAGGAAAACCGCCTGCAAGGGCCTTCCACCCCTGTCTGCCTGGACCCAACCTTCCCCGGTTTTGTCCACTGTGCGAGCCCAGATCCCCACTTCATTGCTTCGCAGTTCCGAGTTGGGAAGTTCAAGCGCGATGCTGCAAACATTTTTGTTTTTGAAGAAGTCGTCGCCGGTGAACTGCATTTTATTAAAATTGCCCGCCGCGTCGAAGAAGAAAGGGTCGCTGCGCCAGCCGAAGAAGAAACGGAAGTCGCCGGCTTCCGTCACCAGGGCCTCTCGCCCGACTGAGACCCGTGCTCCCTGGACTACAACTTCGCCGTCATCGCCGAAGCCAGCGGCTCGTGCGCCCTGAATACGGCGAACTGTCGCGGTCTGCTTCCCATTTTCGGCGGACGCGAACTGAACGCTGTAAGAAATATCCGCAATGGCATCACCGTTGGCGTCGATCTTGATTTCGTACAGCGCTCCTGGCGCGAAGGGCTCTTTTGTCGTCGGTTCCGGCGAGTCCAACCTGAAAGAGGGATGCACATTTAAGATCAGTATTGACTTACCCGGGTCGCCTGGCTTGGGGAACGCATAGAGATCGGTCATGTCGAGCCGGGCATCGCCGCGAGGAAATCCGAAGTTGGGACCGGAGGCATGGTGTGACATTTATGTTCTCCTTCTTCCGACGCTTAGCGCCCGAGTTGACCGACGTGATAGCCCAAGCGGTTCTCCACATCACCGGTCTGGTGAAGTCCCTGCTCCATCAACTTCTTGATCCTCTCTTGCGCGGCCGGCCGCATGATCGAGGCAAGACACACATCCCACTCCGGTGCGATTTCAAAGTCAGGCGGCAAACTGGCCACGTCGACGAAGCGCTTGGTCTCGCTGATGGCGCGTTTGTCGAACGATGCGATGCGGGTTGCGAGGGACTCGACAAACGCATCAAGGTCAGCATCCGGGAATGAACGATTGACGTAACCGTATCGTTCGGCGAGGTCACCCGGGATGTCGTCCGCGCCGAGAAGCACTTCGAGTGCGCGACCTCTTCCCATCAAACGGGGTAGCCGCGCCATTGGACCACCGCCTGGCACCACTCCAGCTCCGACTTCAAAGTGCGACAAGATCGCCTTTTCACGGCTGGCGAAACGCATGTCGCAGGCCAGGGCCAACTCGCTTCCGACGCCCGTCGCGCGTCCACGAATTGACGCGATCGACACCACCGGAGCACGACTAAGCCGCACCAGCATGTCGGGCAGAGGTTGCAGCCCTGTCGGCCCCGGCGGTAAACGAGTTGTATTCTCGAGTGGCGCCACGAAGTCGTAATGAGTCAGAAAGAATCCTTCGACGGCGCTGTCAAAAACAACGACTTTGACGTCCTCGTCCGTTTCGATCGCCGTGATGACCTCATCGAGTTGCGGAATCGTGTCAGGACCGAAAATATTGAGCGGCGGATGGTCAATGGTTACTCGCCAATAGTTGGGAGAGCGCCGCGTAAGATGTATTTGCTTCCTCGTCTGACTTTCGGTTTCCATATTTGTCTCCTTGAATTCTCAGCCGTTTGTTCAAAAGCACTTACTGCCACTGGCAAAGGCGAGCGGGCATTTCGTCGCCACACCTTTACCTCGCCACCTCGAAAATGATTTCCAACTCGACCGGGGCGCCGAGTGGAAGGCTCGCGACGCCGTAAACTAAACGGGTGGGGTTCTTCTCTTTTCCGAAGATATCTTGCAGCAACTCCGACGCGCCGTCAGCAACTTTCGGCTGATCGCGAACATCTCCCGAGGTCGCTACCGACACGCCGAGCCGGACGATCCGCGTGACTTTGTCGAGAGATCCCAAATGCCGGCGCGCAACCGCAAGGCCGTTGAGCGCAGCGAGATAAGCCGCCTGCCGCCCCGCTTCCACATCAAGCTCCGCGCCGACGCGCCCAATGAACTTCGCCGCGCGGCCTTCCGTGGGCAACATCCCGGTCAAAAAGAGCAGATTGCCCGTCTGCACCGCTTCCACATAGACGCCGAACGGCTCGGGCGGCGCCGGGAGCTTGATGCCCAGTTCTTTCAGCCGCTGCTCGGCGCTGGCCGGACGAGAGCCTTTGCTTACCGATCGCATTGTCGAATTTGTATCCATCTTGTTCCCTCTGTCAAAGACGCCCACTTTGACGTGATGATCTCTCTCCTTCGAGCGGGATCAATGGCTCCCGGCTTTCGCTGCAGCTTGCTCGATCAGGTCTGCGACTGCTTTCGGGTGCGAAAGCATTGGCACGTGACTCGAAGGAACAGTGATCGACGTAGCCTTCATTGCCGCCGCTTCGGCCTTCTGAAGCTCTGGAGGAACAGCGCGATCGTCGCTGGCAATCACGCACCAAGATGGCTTGGTCTTCCACGCTGCGGTCGTGATTGTGGCCCCGAACACAGCGGCCGCGGTGGGACCCTGTGTCGCCGCCAACAACTGCTTCTCCTTGTCTGGCAGATCCTGGGCGAAGTCTTCAGCGATTCCCTTTGGGGTCACCGTCAGAAAACCTTCAGCATCCGCCCGGACTTCGCTGCCTAGCGGAGCCGCCGGAAACGGTTTGGTGACCGAAGCAACGGACTCACCCTCCGACGGCGCGAGCGCAGCCACATAAACCAACCCGACTACCTTTGGATCGTTTCCTGCCTCCGTGATAACCACTCCACCATAGGAATGGCCGACCAGCAGTACAGGGCCATCCTGCAATGCGATGGCGCGCTTAGCAGCGGCAACGTCGTCAGCCAGCGAGGTCAATGGGTTCTGCACGGCGACCACATGCAATCCCTTGGCTTGAAGCAGTGGAATCACTTTGGACCAGCTTGACCCATCGGCCCAGGCGCCGTGAACAATGACGATGTTTCTAACACCTTGAGGGGCGTTCGCCTGAGCGGCCGGTCCCGTGTGAACCACCGCTGTCAGTAGGATTCCTGCAATTGCAATCAAAGCAGTTCTGTATGTTTGCGAGAGACTCATATTTTTCTCCTTCGTTCCATCAAGATTCACCATTTGCCCGCGTGCGCGCCGCCATCCACGTGCAGTATTTCACCCGAGGTGAACGTGGCGTCGGTCAGATACAAAGCTGCGTCGACGACTTCTTTGACCTCGCCGATCCTGCCGACCGGGTGCAACCCTTTGAGAAAGTCATGAGTTTCCGGTTTATGCATAGGAGTATTGATCACTCCCGGCGCTATGGTGTTCACACGAATGCCTTCCTTCGCGTATTCAATGGCGAGCGCGCGTGTCACGGCATTCAAGGCGCCCTTCAGCATAATTTGAACGGCCGCCCCTACACCCGCGATCGGTTGGTCAACCAGGGTAGTCGACACGTTGATGATGCTGCCCGATTTCTGCCGCAACATTTGCTTTACGGCGAGCTGTGACACGTAGAGAAAGCCTGCAAGCGTCGTAGAGACCAAAGTGTTGAAGTCTTCGGTCGTGTATTCGGTGAAGGGCTTCGGAATAAAGACGCCTGCATTGTTTATCAGCACATCGATCCGGCCAAATCGCGATACCGCAGTCTCCACAATCGTTTCGGCCGTGCTTGGGCGGCCAATGTCTCCGTCAACCAGTGCAAGATTCGCGGCCGGGGCGAATCGATTTGCTTTGGTAATGTTTCGCGAGTTTGCGACCACGCTGTAACCTCGTTTCAGGAACGCTTCGACGAGGCCCGCTCCGATCCCTCGCGAGGCTCCAGTAACAATTGCTGTTTTCTCAGTATTTGCCATTTGTAAGCTCCTTTAATATCCAGTTCGCACGGAACCTAGAACCTCGCACTCAGCCCTTTAGGGGTATGGTTGCAAGGATCTCTACTTCTTCCACCTGCGGCGGAACCGCAAATAATTCGCTGGTCCGCGCCCCCACTTGTTAGTAAACAGCAGATCGGAAACGGACTTGTGCGGATTTCTGCTGGGGTGGTCGGAATCTTGCTAATTCATCATGCAGGCTCCATTCATTCCCTAGAATCTGGCGCTCTCGGGGCGGCGGATTCAAATTCCGTCATAACGTGAATACCCACGCTTTGCCCAATAATCCGGCGGTTCGTCTTTGGTATAGGTAATCCGGGTAATCGCCTTGATGTTCTTCAAGCCTAGTTTCACAGGTGCAAGCAGTCGCAGCGGAGCCCCGTGCTCCACTGTGAGAGGCTCTCCGTTCAGGTGAGTTGCCAGTAGAGTCTGTGGATGCTGCGCCGTCAGCAGGTCAATCGAAACGAAATATGGATCCGGATCCCCGTTTGCGTCGAGATTGACGGACGATTCGATGAGGGCCCACTTTGCCTGAGATACCGGCGGATAAGCGCGCAAGAGATCATCGAATCTCAAACCGCTCCACCATGCGATTGCGCTCCAACCCTCCACACATACGAGGCGAGTAATCTGGTCATGGATCTGGTGGTTTGCGAGAAGAACGCCGATGTCGAGAGAAACGCTCAGGCCGGAGGACAGCCCATCGAGAGTCAGACGCCACTCTGGAATATAAGCAGGATCTGGCGTCGCGCCGTTATAGTTGTTCTTGAGCGGAGTAATCTGCGATTTAGTATAGGTGGGCGCCAAATGATGCTGCGAATATAGAGCTGTCGCCACATCATCGTCGAGCCGCCGTGCTTTGTCCAGAAGCCATTTGTCTTCCGGTCCAATCTTAACTGGATCGAGACCCAGCCGTTCGAAGGCCTCGCGGGGAAGCTGCGATCCGCCAACCGCCAATGTCGCGAGCGCTCCGGCGCCGAAGATCAGCAGATTACGCCGAGTCCACCGGCGCAGCACCGAGGGTTCGACTTCAATCGGTTCGGGCGGCCGTTCGCTGAATACGCCCTGAAACTTCTTCAGGGGTGCAGATCCCCTGGCGGGCTTTAGTTCCGCGCCATTCTTTTTAGAGCTCATGATCGGAAACCTCCGAGCGCACGAATTTCGTGGACCAGCCGGTGATCATGCTCCGCAGCGTGTCCCAACCAGCGGCGATAACCAACACAACATGCGGAATCACAAACACTACAAAGAACCACATCAGCCAAAAGTGCCAAACGCGGGCCTTGTCAAATCCGCCGAAGATGGCTGCAAGCCAGGAGAGTTGCGCCGGCTTGTGAATTGCCCATCCAGTGGCGACAGCGAGGAAGCCCGCAGCCGCAACGGCAAAATAGGCGAGGCGCTGAAGGGGGTTGTATTTTGTACGAAAGCCGGGATGCGTTTGCCGGCGCCGGGCCAGTATGGCGTAGGGTAAGCCCAGGTAATATCTGGCCACCTGCAGAACGCCGCGAGCATCGCCCAACCGGGGCAGGAGTGAGCGCCATCCCCCTCCGAGAATTAGGCCTCCAAGGTACGCCAGTCCGTTCAGCATCAATAGGTACGCGCAGAGCCAGTGGAAACGCAGAGCGAAGGCGAGCATGAGGGGTCCAAGGCTAATGTGGTTGTAGACCCAGTCCGCCGGCTCCGGGTAGTAGCGCAGCCATGGTATGTGAGCACAAACCCAGATTCCCGCGTCAGCGAAGTAGTCGAAGGCGCCTGACTGCGGATCCGGATTATGTTGATAAACAGGCGAAGCCCAGTAGATCGATATGCCGCTCAGGATCAGGCCGAGAAGGAGCGGAATGGCAAACCAATGACTGATCCGCACTAAGATGTGGTGCCGCCAGACTACAAGCGCGCCGGTCCCGGGAGCCCGGGCGCCTGTAGCCGTTCGTTCACTTTGGATTTGTGTGCTAGATGACACGACACAGCCTCCGGCGGTTACTTGGCATTGCCCGAGCCGGGTCCGCCGATCACAAGGATCATATGCGTAGTGAGCCTGCCGTCAGCTTGTTTATCGGTCTTCGCGTAGGCCGTCTCCCCTGCCGCTAGGCGAACCTCGCCGGGAACAATGCGAACGACCGCAACATTTGCCGGCACAGAAATGGTCCGTGCTCCGTCCTGATAGTGAACGACCAGTGTTGTTCCACTTCCCTTCTGCACGACGCCGTTGGTCATTCGAGAGTGTGACTCGCCCGGGCGCCGTAGAGAAACAGATCCGTTGGTCATCCGGCTTTGAGTCGCAGCTCCGGGCTGCGCATCCACGACAACGCTGCCTTCCGCGGCGCCTCGGAGTTCCGACGGAAATACGAAGATCTGCTTTGCCACCTCCGTTCCGTCCGGCAGCTCCGTTGACGCGACGCCAATGTAGTCATTGTCCGTGATGTGGTTCACGTCCGAGGGAACTTCGTGATAGGTTGTGAGGGGCGGCGTGATGTCGATATGAAAAAGCCCCGATTTGTTCTGGATTGTGATCGAATGATCCCCGACAGACTGAACCCTTCCCAGGACACCCGAGATGGGTGGTGCAACATCCTGAGCGCGAGCTCCCGGGTTGAATCCCAAAGCGGCTGCCAGTAGAGCGGCCATAGCAAGAGGAACCATGCGCTTACGGCTTCTGCTGAGCGGACGTTGATTCGTGGTTTTGACACTCACTGACCCAGCGTGTCCGTGCGCATTGGAGCGAAGCCTGACGCTGCCCAGCTTTTCATTGCCAACCGTGACGTATGACATTTCATATCTCCCTTGTTGTTCCGGAATATCAGGAATTGCTCCACCTAGTTCTTTAAAGGTGTGCTTGCAAGGATCTCCACTTTTTCCACCTGCGGAGGAACCGCAAATAGTTCGTTGGCCCGAGCCCCCAACGCCTTTGCAATCTCGCCAGTCAGGTGGGAATTGCGGCCAGCTTCATTTGCAAAGGTGTCGAAGATGCCGAACTTCCCGGGCCCGATCTTGATCGCATACCATTTCAAGGTCGCTTTTTCATTCAATGCGAGTGGCTGAGCTGACTCTAGAAATTCCTCGGCATCAGCCTCCTTGCCGGGGCGTGCTTCGAGCGTGACTAACAATCCAATTGCTTCCATTGAATTGCCCTCCTGTGTTGAATTTGTTCCTCTGGTCACACCCATGAGTAAAGCGCAGATCGGAAACGGAGTTGTGCGAATTTCTGCTGGGATGGTCGGAATCTTGCTGAATGCATGCTCCCGGAGAGAGAACTCCAACGACTTACGCCTGAGTCTGGGGTTTGTCTTGAGGGAACGATTACGAGAGTTCGAATGAGCTACGGCGTGGCCGAGTCAGAATTGTTGACAGAGGGCACAGTGCTGAAGCGAGTGGGAGGAGCGCTGAGTTACAAATTCCTGACACGGCTGGAGGTTAACAGGGAAGTGAACGGCAATCCGAGAGAGTGAAGTTCTGGCTGCGAACCAGAAATCACCAGGGGTGGCGCGTCTTCGGAGCAGGTTTCCGACGCGCAAGCCGCTTCGGAGCCGACAAGATCCTGGCGATACTCTGTCGGGCTAACTCCCCAGACGTCCCGAAAGACCTGTGCAAAGTGCTGCTGGGTCTTGAAGCCACAGGCCACGGCCACGTCCAATACTCGCGCATCGGGAGCACGCAACATCGCTTTAGCACGCTCAAGCCTTTGGCGCAGAACAAATCGATGCGGGGTCTCGCCCGTTGACTTGCGAAACATCCGCGCGAAATGAGCTGTGCTCAATCCTACCGATTGCGCCATCTCGTCGAGACTCAGGTCGTCTTGCATCTTCGCATGGACCAACTCTTTAATCCTCCGCAAACGCGCTGAGCCTAGTCCGCCTCGGTATAACTGCACAGGACGGTGTCTTACTGCATGACCATTGACCAACGCTACGGCCATCGCCTGTTCGACAGAATCCAGAAACAGCCGCCCGCTCGGAAAGCCAGCAACCATCTCCTCATGGACGGCCGCAACGATCGCACTCAGGCGCCGGTCCGCAAACTTGCGTGAAGGGCGCAGTTCTACCTCGCCGTAAGCTCCGTTAGAGCTGGCCATCAGAGCCGCATCGGAAATACCGAGCTGCAGATGCGGTACGTTCATGAGTCCAACCCACTCACCCACATGACGATGGCACAGTGCTAAGTCGCCCGCCCGGTAGGCGAACGTTTCCAGCGCGGAACGCTTCGAGCCCCACTCAATTGAGCCGGGCCGCAACATCATTGCAAAGGCTTGATCATGCCGCACCCAATGACGCGGCTCTGTGTCAGAGTCGGGGGGAAAGAGTTCAACTCTCATCCTTTTAATACGATAACTATCATCGATGGAGGATGCAACGCCTGAGAGCTCTGACAGCTCGAAGAAGTCTGCTCCCGCGCGCAGCAGCGATCGGAGAGCACAGCCCCTGCGGGATCTTTAACGCGCTCCATTGGCGACCCGGCAGCACCCATGCTATGGATTGGCTCAAAAGTCAGAATGAGATAGAGGCAATCGAAGCCGGAGGAGGGATTGCTGCCCTGAGTCGCGGCCAATTAGTCGGGACACTCAAGTAGCACGGCTTTGTTACGATGGCTGGGATTGTCAGCGGAGCCCGGCAAGCCCCTCTTGCCTGGTAATGTGCAAATCGGGCGACCTTGTCGTTCGCTCAAAATAGTCCGCAAAGCTTACACTGTAAATCTTCAGATCATTTGGCAAACGGGGCATCATGGGACTTCGTGGGACAACTTCGCGGAAAGGTCGGGAAATAAAGGGGATGGAGCAACCAGGCCCTGAGGGTCCGTTTTCACATCTTTTGGCAAACTTTTCGTGGAAATCGGGTCCGGCCAGTCCGGATTTGCAGATCATTTGGCAAACGGCCAGGGCTCAATAACCTTTGATGGGCGGGCAGTGGGCAGGTCTCTCAAGCCACCTTGCCGACTTCTTATCAATTCGAAGTAAGCAAATAGGTCCGCCGACGTATTCCGGTGAATCCTCGATAGCTACCTCCAAAAGCTTCTTCACGCCTCGGATGTTCCCATTCCTCTTAAAGTAGTCCGGCTCGGCTTCCAAAATCTGCCTCACAGAATCAGTATGTCCCAAGGGGATATAACCGCTTCCGCGCAACCCTTCTATAGAGGCGTCAATGTCGTTAAGATCGTAGTCGGCCTCATTAAAAAGAGAGCACAGGTATAACGTTGGCGTTTGGTCCTCAATCCCAAAGAACACGATGTCTAGAACCGATCCCGTGCCGACAGGGCATATCTGATCAAAGACGGCCGGCGACTGCGTTCTTTTGACGCGGCGAAGGTATGATAGCACTGGTCCCTTGATGAGGTTTTTGAACCGCGTGGTGATTTCGGCAAGGGCGCCTCCTTGCTGAATTGATTCAGTTGCGACGGCTGCTACATCAAACCGGCCTTGTTGATCTCCAGCAAGCTTGGCCGATGCGAAGAAAACCTTCCCGACCTGAATGATTTTGCACGCAACGGAGGCGTCCCTTGTCTCGTTCAGGGCCACCGCCTTGCTGTCGGCCCCTACAACGATCTCGCTGGCCGTAACAACGGCGACAATAAGAGAGCCAGTCTGGACTGCCAAATCTTGTGCCTGTTTAGGCATAATCGCCTCTTCGATTCTGGGGAAAAGACTTACCTACTCAATGGCGGGCACCTTTTGCTGGTTTCAAGCGGCTAAAGATCGCCTCTTCGATTCTGAGCTGACTTCAAATATGTTCCAATGGTAGCCCTGGGTCGTTTCGTTTCAATCGGCTAAAGATCGCCTCTTCGATTCTGAGCACCCCGTCGTTCATAAAGGGCAACGTGCAGGAACTGGAGTTTCAATCGGCTAAAGATCGCCTCTTCGATTCTGAGGTCCTTGCCGACCGCTACGGAAGGACGAGGTGGGATAAAGTGTTTCAATCGGCTAAAGATCGCCTCTTCGATTCTGAGTCGGTGCTGTTGCTGTCCGGCGTCATCCACTCCAGCGGCAAGTTTCAATCGGCTAAAGATCGCCTCTTCGATTCTGAGTGGTCGCCTTCAACGACATCTATGACAACGGGTTCAAGTTTCAATCGGCTAAAGATCGCCTCTTCGATTCTGAGCTGCAAAGGGTCGTTAGCGTGTGCACAGATGATCGAACTCATGGGTTTCAATCGGCTAAAGATCGCCTCTTCGATTCTGAGCGGTATCAACATCTTGCAAAAGGTAAGCCTGAGAGGGTGGATGTTTCAATCGGCTAAAGATCGCCTCTTCGATTCTGAGAAATGACATGCAATCGCCACTCTATCACTGCGCGGCGAAGTTTCAATCGGCTAAAGATCGCCTCTTCGATTCTGAGTTGGTAGAGTTTTGAATTGTTTATCGCTCTTGCTTGTGGGCAGTTTCAATCGGCTAAAGATCGCCTCTTCGATTCTGAGCGGCGAGCTTAATGAGCGCCTTGACGCTTACAGGGTTTCAATCGGCTAAAGATCGCCTCTTCGATTCTGAGTATCGATCCTTGACTGCACAAAGGAGTTCGACGCTGACCGTTTCAATCGGCTAAAGATCGCCTCGTCGATTCTGAGCTGGCTCTATGCGGCGCCGTCTTCGCAATAGTCAATCACGGTTTCAATCGGCTAAAGATCGCCTCTTCGATTCTGAGGCGGATCAAGCTGGAAGCACGGCGCAGGCAGCTTCTCGGTTTCAATCGGCTAAAGATCGCCTCTTCGATTCTGAGATGGCCAATGTGCACGAGATGTCATTCGATGGGAAACAGTTTCAATCGGCTAAAGATCGCCTCTTCGATTCTGAGGCCGGGGATCTGGCTTTGCGATGCTGAAACCGGGCTGCGTTTCAATCGGCTAAAGATCGCCTCTTCGATTCTGAGGCTAACACCATAGTCGAGGTTTACTCCTAGGGTGGAATGTTTCAATCGGCTAAAGATCGCCTCTTCGATTCTGAGGAGTTTCATTTTAGCGTGCCATCGAAACGACGCAGTGTTTCAATCGGCTAAAGATCGCCTCTTCGATTCTGAGTCGTTAAGGGTACAACAAACACCTACACATTAAAGGATGTTTCAATCGGCTAAAGATCGCCTCTTCGATTCTGAGAGTGTGATGACCAAACAAACGAACTTATTCCTCGCGCTGGTTTCAATCGGCTAAAGATCGCCTCTTCGATTCTGAGGCTCTACCCGAAAGCTGGAAGACCCGACACCTTTCATCGTTTCAATCGGCTAAAGATCGCCTCTTCGATTCTGAGGCGGTAAGCCCGCCAAGCTGTCAGCCATGGAACTCGCGTTTCAATCGGCTAAAGATCGCCTCTTCGATTCTGAGAGTCAGCCCTACGAGTTCACGCTCGAGGGACTTGAAGAAGGTTTCAATCGGCTAAAGATCGCCTCTTCGATTCTGAGCCGCGACGTTTAACGCCCAGAATGCGGCGACACCGACGAGTTTCAATCGGCTAAAGATCGCCTCTTCGATTCTGAGGTGATCAAGCGATTGATCACGGCGCGAAAGGAGGCCACGTTTCAATCGGCTAAAGATCGCCTCTTCGATTCTGAGACGGACCATGGCGCAATGTGGAGAGCGATGGCCGTGCTGTTTCAATCGGCTAAAGATCGCCTCTTCGATTCTGAGGGGCTGCATACGACTCCAGAAACTCATCGCCGAGATCGTTTCAATCGGCTAAAGATCGCCTCTTCGATTCTGAGACCCCACGGTTACAGTAGACATGGGACAAGGGCTGGCCAAGTTTCAATCGGCTAAAGATCGCCTCTTCGATTCTGAGGGCCAACCACAACAACCAGGCGAACGCGGTTGCGAACGTGTTTCAATCGGCTAAAGATCGCCTCTTCGATTCTGAGTGGGAGTCGGTCAAGTCGAACAGTTAAGAGACGAGACCTAGTTTCAATCGGCTAAAGATCGCCTCTTCGATTCTGAGCTTCTTTTTGTTTCTGCCTTGGCTTGAGTGAACCGGACGAGTTTCAATCGGCTAAAGATCGCCTCTTCGATTCTGAGAAGTTGTATGCGTACACTCGATGCTCTTGATTCTCCGGTGTTTCAATCGGCTAAAGATCGCCTCTTCGATTCTGAGCCGAGGTGCGGCAGTGTACGATTCGGCCGACGTCCTCGTTTCAATCGGCTAAAGATCGCCTCTTCGATTCTGAGCTGCGGTTATCATGCGCGGACGTCCACCTTCTGCATAAGGTTTCAATCGGCTAAAGATCGCCTCTTCGATTCTGAGCTCACTTCTTTAGTTCGATTTTTCGGACCTCTTTTGAGGGTTTCAATCGGCTAAAGATCGCCTCTTCGATTCTGAGAGGCAGAGACGGAAGCGCATCAGGCTGTTACAAGCGCAGGTTTCAATCGGCTAAAGATCGCCTCTTCGATTCTGAGGTGAGCATATTTGATTTTCTCGCCCTGGTTCCTTTCCTGTTTCAATCGGCTAAAGATCGCCTCTTCGATTCTGAGGTGCTCGTGATGTACGCTTGGTTTTTCCGCGAATACAGTTTCAATCGGCTAAAGATCGCCTCTTCGATTCTGAGGCTAGGGTTGACGATTTGATTTCCGATGCGCGTGCCGGTGTTTCAATCGGCTCAAGATCGCCTCTTCGATTCTGAGGGCGGACTATTTCCGCCCTTTGTTCTCAGGGGGTTACATGCCCATTTTGTCTAACCCCTAAATTCTGCCCTCAGATTGATCGTAAAACCAGCCGCGTCTCGGTTGGAAAACAATATGTAATTGTCAATGAGCAAAGTACTTAACGGTTTTGCGCTAACCTCCCCCCTTTTTCAGGTAAAACGGGGTTAGCCCAAAGGCTGCTTCCTCGCCGTGCTACTCTATGAAACATCGCGGCGATTGTCAATTAGTTTGCGTTCCGAATCCGGCTCACTTCCCTCTTCGCTTCAGCCAACCTGCTAAACACCTTCCCGTATATCTAGTAGACGGAAATCGCTGACGTTACATTGCAACAATGCGCCAAAAGGCGGGGAATATGTTAAGCGGAAGTGTGTAATATATTCATCACTGCGCGGGGCGTTCTGTTGCCTTTACTTCTCTTGAACCCATGATATAATACCGCGCGACTCGTACGTTTGTGTGAGGCTCCGAACGGCAGACAAATTCTGAACCGCCCGCAGTCCGGGGCGTTCAAAGTCAAACCGGGTTAAGTTTCTGAGTGCGGTTAGGGGTGCTACCGCATTCTAGCTACAAAAGAGCTCAGTAATAGTACCTATTCTTATGCCCGTTTGCCAAATCATCTGCAAATGCAGCGTGCATTGCCGTTTGCCAATTAATCCGCAAAAGTTTGCCAATTAATCTGCAAACCTACAGCCAGAGGGCAATGGCTCCGGGCCTTGACAGCGGCTCGAAGCCATTGTACTATTGTACTAGTACAATAAGAATATGGAAGGCGCGTTCAACATAAGCCTCAATGATCCGACGCCGCTTTATGCGCAGCTCGAGCGCGCCATTCGCTTCGCGATCGCGACGGGACGGATCCGCATCGGCGAGCAACTGCCTACCGTGCGGCAGCTCGCGGTGGACCTGCGGATCAACGCGAACACCGTCGCTCGCGTCTACGCCGAACTCGAACGCGCGGGCCTGCTGGAGACGCGGCGCGGAGTCGGCACTTTTGCCGGCGCCAATCAGGGCGCCGCCGTCGACGCGAACGCTCGCGAAGGCCGCCTGCAAGAATTGGAAGACCGGTTCTTGAACGAAGCAACCCTTCTCGGTTTTTCGGCGCGCCAGGCCTGTGATCATCTGGCTGAAAGGTTAGATAAGGAGCAGAAGAGACATGGCTAATTTCAATACTCAGTTGTCGCAGACGCGATCCGCCCTCCCAGCGCAGAATCAGCCCCGAGTGAACATCGTAGCGGCATTTAGCTTCCTGGCGCCCATCGCGATTGGCGGCGTGTTGTCCGCCCTCACGGCAAGTCCCGCGGGCGCTATTGCGGGGGCGCTGCTCGGCTTTCTTCTGGCACAGGCGCCAAAGGTCGCCAAGCAGTGGGAGCGGGCCGTGGTCCTGAGGCTGGGCCGCTACGTTGGGCTGCGCGGTCCGGGCCTCTTCTGGATCATCCCGTTCATGGATACGGTGTCCGCCTGGGTGGATCAGCGCATCATCACGACCGCTTTTGCCGCCGAGCAAACCTTGACCTCGGACACGGTCCCGGTCAACGTGGACGCCGTGCTGTTCTGGATGGTCTACGACCCGGAGAAAGCGGCTCTCGAAGTGCAGGACTATCCGCAAGCGGTGAGCTGGGCGGCGCAGACGGCGCTGCGCGACATCATCGGGCGCACCTCGCTATCCGATCTCCTGCGGGGCCGGGAGCGCATCGAGGAGGAGCTGCAGAAACTCATTGACGAACGGGCCAATCCCTGGGGCGTCACCGTGCAATCGGTTGAAATGCGCGACGTGATCATCCCGGACTCGTTGCAGGACGCCATGTCGAGAGAAGCCCAGGCCTCGCGCGAGAAACAGGCGCGCATCATCCTGGCGCAGGCGGAAGTCGAGATCGCGGAAATGTTCAATCACGCGTCCAAGTCCTATCAGGACAACCCCACTGCTCTGCACTTGCGAGCTATGAACATGCTCTATGAAGGCTTGAAAGAGAAAGGCGCGTTGATGCTGGTTCCCAGCACGGCGGTGGAGTCTATGGGTATGGGCGGCCTGCTTGGCGCCGCCGCCTTGCGTCAGGAAAGGCTCACGCAAACAACCGATCAATCCGCGGACAGATAAAATTAGAATCCGCAGATCGTCGACTACAAGGAGGGCGCGCGTCAGGAGCGCGCCCTTCCTCGTTCTCAGAGAACCGCGAAATCAAACTGCTCTTGATGCAGATTCGGATCCGGCTCGATCGTCACGGGCATCCCAAAATGGGCCTCGATTTCGTCAAACACGGCGCGTTCGGCGCTGCGCAGCGCCTCGGCGACGTGCGGCGAAACGCGCAGCATGACGTCGCTCCTGCCGGCTAGTTGCTTGGACACGCCCTTCGCCTGGTCAAGAATCTCGAAGCACATCGTCTGGGCCGACTTGACCATGCCGGCGCCCTGGCAATAAGGACAGGGCGTGCACAACGTGCGTTCGAGTGATTGCTTGACGCGCTTGCGCGTAATCGCGACCAGGCCAAAATCATTAATCGACAGGATCTTTGACGGAGCGCGGTCAGTTTGCAGTTCTTGCTGCAGCGCGGTCATTACACGTTGACGGTTCTTGCGCTCCTCCATGTCGATCAGGTCCAGGACGATGATTCCGCCCAGGTCGCGCAGACGGATCTGGCGCACGATCTCTTTCGCGGCCTCCAGATTGGTCCGGGTGATCGTGTCTTCGAGCTTGTCGGACTTGCCGACAAACTTTCCTGTATTGACATCGATGGCCACGAGAGCCTCGGTCTGATTGATAACGATATAGCCCCCTGACTTGAGCCAGACACGCGGCCGCACCGCCTTGTCGATCTCCGGTTGGACGCCGTATTTCTCGAAGATGGGTTGAGTGCCGCCGTAGAGCTTTACGCGCTTTACCAACTTGGGCTGAACCCGATTGACGAACTCGACGATCTGCGCGTACTCGATCTCGCTATCTACGCGAATGGCGCTGTATTCCTCCGACAACTGGTCGCGGAGAATGCGCTGGACGAGATCAAGGTCTTTGTGCACCAGAGCCGGGGCTTTGACGCGCTCCGCTTTCTTTCGCACATCGGCCCAGGTGCGCAACAAATATCGCATATCGTCGTGCAGTTCTTGTTCCGTGTGCCCGGCGCACGCGGTTCGGGCGATAAAGCCGCCGCTGCCATTTTCACGTTCGCGCAAGGTGGTGACGATCCGCTTTAGCCTGAGCCGCTCGATCTCACTGGGGATCTTGCGGGAAACGCCCACATGGTTGACCGTAGGCATATACACGAGGTAGCGGCCCGGAAGAGCGATGTGAGAGGTGATGCGCGCGCCTTTCTTCGCGATCGGCTCCTTGGCGATTTGCACGAGGATCTCTTGACCTTCGTGCAAGAGCTCGCTGATGGTCGGCGGCGCAGAGCGCTCGCCGCGCCGGCCCGGACCTTGATCGGGGCGCCTATCCTGATCGCCCCGCCGATCCTGTTCGGGCCTGCGATATGACTCCGGTCGACGATCTCCGCGCCCGTCCTGATGGCGTGGAGCTGGCGGCCGTGGCTGGACTTCCGCTTTGACGGGTTCAACCGGCGGCTCTGCAATCACGGCTTCTCCGGGGCCGCGCGGGGCCGCTTCGCGCTCACCGTCATCCGCGGCCGCGGCATTTACCGGGGCCGGCAACCCTGCGGCGGGCGCGCCCGGAGCTTTCGGATCATTCGGATCGCGGCGGCGGCCGCGCCTGCCTCGGCTGCCGCGGCGCACGGCGAACTCCGCGCTGCCCCCTCGGTCATAGACCCCCGCCTCTCTATCGTGATCGCCTTCACCGGGTGTCTCTGATCCGGCGCGCGAATGGTTTGCGTGTGGGCCTTCCTCGGCGGCCCCGGCGCTGACGGCTTCGCCCCCTTGCCCCGACTCGCTTTCGAGACCTTCAGCACGCCCCATTTCGGAGCGCAGACTGCCGTACGCTTCGCCAGACAGGACCTCCCCAATATGCCGAAAAGGGCGGCCTCTGTCGGATATCGCACTCCCCTCGCTTTCTTCACCCCTGTCACCTGAAACCAACCCGGCACTGGGGCTTTGCGATTCGGTCAAGCGATCGTTCGTTTCATCGATGACCCTCTGGAACGTTGGTTCACCGGCATCGCTGCGGAAACTCCCGACCCGCCATTCCGGTTCGGGCTCCAAAGACATGGGCGCAGTTTGATACTCCGCCGTGTGCACCTGTTCAATTATCTTTTCTTGAACGATGGCATCCTTCAAAAGGTCGCCTGCATCCTGAGCGATATCTTCATCGGTAACCCGCTCGAATGTGTGCGCCGGCAAAGCTGGTTCGGCGGTTGTTTCGCCATCGTCAATCGGGGCGCCGCGACGACGCGAACCGCGTTTGGGCGGAGACTTTGCCGCTCCCTTGGCCAAAGCAGATTTGCCCCCGACGGCGGGGCCGCTCTCAGTCGCTTTGGTTCCCTTCTTGAGCGCAGCCTCGGAATGGTCGCCGTCGATTCCAGGTTTCTTGCGCCCTCGCCCTCGTCTGGACTTGCTAAGCTGCGGCTCGGCGTCCGCCGGGTCAGCAGAGGCGGGCTCCGTCTCTGTCGCATCCTCTTGCGGGGCTTGTAAGGCATTCCCTGCGGGGGAGGGAGCGATCGCGCGCCCCGCAACCAATTCACCCTCAGGCAACTCGTCGGTAATCCTCTCGGCGACGAACTCATCGACAGCGGCCACGTCTGCCTCGGCAATCTCAGAACCAGAAGAGGCAAGGGCAGCGTCAGAGTCTTCCTCGGGCGCCGGCACCGGCAGGACGCGTTCATCCGCTATTTCCGCCAGTTGCTCGACAGCGTCTTCAAGCCGCATCGGCTTCTCAGCCTCGACCGCGGTTAGAGGCCGCTCTTGAGCAGGTCGAGAGACCGGCGGCGGGAGATCGGGGCGACGCCGATCAGGACGTCTCTGGTGATCCTCAAGGCCCGGTCCGCCTCTGGGCTCGTCTGGAAGTTCCTTGAACTCAATCTCATCTTCCTCTTCCATGAACTCAGTGAAGTCCGACACATAGAGGAATGCATCGCGCTCAAGCCCGATGTCGACGAACGCGGATTGCATTCCAGGCAGCACCTTCATCACTCGGCCCTTATACAGATTGCCCACGACGCCCTGGTTCTCGTCTCTGCGTTCAACGTAAAACTCGGTAACCAGTCCATCCTCTAAAATGGCGACCTTTTTTTCATGCACATTCGCACTGATAATTAACTCTTTTGCCATCTATTCTCCTAACGTGGTTTGCGGGGAAAGCGGAATGCAAGGCAGGTTGGATTGGTGCGGCGCCCCTCGATATAGCGACACATCGCCAAAACTCACGGTTTGACAACGCGGACTCATGGGTGGGGCAAGCAGCCGTAGGCGTCTGGTTCCCGGCCTTCAGGAAATCCAACGCAGTCGAAGACCGAGACAGATCAAGCTGATCCAATGGAAAGTGAAGTTGCTTCTCCCGTTCGGGATGCCAAGCCTTCACGTTCGCTTGGAACCTCTTGCCACACCGCTCCGCAAGGCCAAAGGCTCGCCCATAAAACTCATTTATGCTGCGCCCTTCACCCAAAAAGCGAGGCTCATTGTCAAATCCAACCTGGGCTGCGCGTTGCGCTAACCCACAAATCAAAAGTAAGCGCCCGCGTTACTCAACCGGGAAAGACCCCTGGCTGGGACCGGCGCTCCGACCTACAAAATCATTGAGAGGTCATCAGGGCGGCGGCATCGGCTGCCAGGGCCAGACCACTGACCTCCTCCTGGCTCTCGAAATACAGCCTCCGACGCCGGACTCGCGAACTGATTGCCACCATCTCTTCAGCCGTCAGACCATAAATAGCAGCGACGACTTCAACAGGCTTCACTCCGCCGTTTGGCGAAATCTCCGTCACGAAACGTAAGACTCCGCGCTCGGCGTCAAACTCGACTGCGCGCGTGTAGCGTCTCACATCGACTGTCTGCCGTTTATCTTTTCGAATCCGTTGAATCGTGTAAGCATCGCGGGCCATGAAGGCCCGAACCAGCTCGCGACCAGCTTCAACGGGCCCGGCTAGCGCTAGCTCCGGGTGTTCGGCGCACTGCCGCCCGATGGCCCGATCAATCTCCGGACCGTCAACCGCGACGAGGTGCTCCGCGCGGTTTATTCCCTTAATGAGCGCCTCCGCGCCCGTCGTAAGCGGCTCCAGTGATTTAAAGAAGAGGCCCTTAGGCGTCACCGCGTTGATCTGTTTGAGGAAAGAAGCCTCGAAAAGCTCGTCGCTGGAATCGAAGTCGATCAACTCGTTCTCGCCCACCATGCCGACGCCAAGCGCCGGTCCGTATTGAATGAGCGGCATCGGATGGAAACCCTGACTGTATGCCAGCATTATTTTCGCGCGCCGGAAGGCCCGCGGAAGCGCCCGCGCCAGGTCGAGATGCGAAATGTACCTTATCTCCTCGCCTTTCATGAAGGCCGCCCGATAGCGCCGGATCGCTGGCTTCGGTCCCGACGGGCGCCCGCTGTCGCGGCGAAGATCCGGAGCGCTTTGCAACTGCACTAGCGGCGCATTCACCTGCTCGTCTACGATCGCCGCCATGCGCTCGCGGTAGGTGCGAACCTCCTTATGCATCGCTGACGCTTCTTCCAGATGCTGTCGGGAGAGGGCGAGATCGCATTCCAGGCCGCACACATAACACAATAACGGCTGAGCCGCCACCCTGTCAAAATCCTCGCTCGACGGCGCAATGGCGGTCGGCCGCCCGTCAATTATCTTAACCGGCAGTTCACAGGGCGGAGAGATCTTAGCTTTGATTCCTTTGACGTATTCGCGGGCGTTAAACTCTCTTTTCACCAGGGTATCGATATGGTCCCAGGGCAGTTGGACAAGCGGGGCGCCGGACCGGTCGAACTCCTTCACCGGGAACTCGCGAAGATAAGGGCGAATGTCGACACCCTCGTCCGCGAACGCCTGCATCCAGCGTTCGAAATTGAAATGCTCCACCCATCCGTCAAACCGGCAACCCAGGCGCCAGGCGCGCTCGATTACTTTGCAGAGACTCCGATCGCCGCGCGAGATGACGCCTTCCAGGAGCGAAGTCTCGGCGTGGTGGACCTTAACGTCGAGCCGATAGCGGCGTCCGAGATCTTTGAGGAGGCGCTGTTTACTCTTGATGGACTCGATATCTTCCTGCGCACACCACTGAAACGGCGTGTGGGGCTTGGGGACGAAGTAGGAAGCTGAGCAAGTCACCTTGACGGCCTTGTTGAATTTCGCCTTGCCAAGTTCCCGCACTTTCCTTCCGAGCTCCGCGATTCCCCGAACATCCTCCTCGGTTTCGGTCGGCAGGCCAATCATGAAATACAGCTTTATGCTGGACCAACCTTCGGAAAACGCGACGGAGCAGGAATTGAGCACGTCTGCCTCGGTAACGTTCTTGTTGATGACGTCGCGCATCCGCTGCGTCCCGGCCTCCGGCGCGATCGTGAAGCCGGTCTTGCGGACGCGAGCAATCTCACGCGCCAGCGATTCCGAAACGCCGGACGCGCGCAGAGACGACACTGAAAAGCTGACCTTGCGCCGCTCAAGCTCGTCGCCCAGGAGTTTCACCAGGGGTTCAAGGCAAGTGTAATCCGCGGTCGAGAGCGAAGTAAGGCTCGTCTCGTCATACCCACCCTGCTCGATTCCATCGATTATGGTTTCGATGATCTTTTTCGGATCGCGCTCGCGGACTGGTCGATAAATAGTGCCGGCCTGGCAGAATCTGCAACCGTCAACACAACCGCGCGCGATCTCGATGGCGACACGATCATGCACCGTCTCCACGTTCGGGACCGGGGAATCCGACGGGAACGGATATTGGTTGATGTCGGCGACAACTTGACGGCGCACGGGCCAGGGAATGTTTGAATCAGCGGGTTTGTCCACGACCAGAAGGCCGTGATGGGCGCTGACCGACGTCGCGTAGAGCGAAGGAACGTACATCCCCGGCATCGAAGCGATCTCACGCAGGACCTGCTCGCGGGTCAAGCCGTAATCCCCGTCCCTCAGTTCAAGATAACGCGTTACCAGCTCCGGGAAAGCCTCTTCGCCATCGCCCACAACCACGACATCGATAAAGTCGGCAATGGGCTCTGATGAATAGACCGTCGGGCCGCCAACGATCACGAGAGGATCGTCGAGGGAGCGCTCGGAACTGCGCAGCGGTATGCGGCCGAGATCCAACATCGTAAGCATGTTGGTGTAGGTCAACTCATATTGCAGCGAAAAGCCCACGATATCGAACTGACTGAGCGGCGTATAGCTCTCGAGAGACAGCAGGGGAACGTCGCGCTCGCGCAGCCGCTTTTCCATATCCGGCCAGGGGGCGTAAACACGTTCGGCAGCCCAGCCTTCGTGTTTGTTCAAAAGGCTGTACAGGATCTTGAGACCGAGATGGCTCATGCCGATCTCATAGGTATCGGGAAAGCAAAGGGCGATGCGCGCCTGCACGTCAGCATCCAGTTTACTGATCGCGTTCCACTCTCCCCCGACATAGCGTGCGGGCTTCTCTACGGTAGGAAGTATGGAGTCCAAGATCGCCCGATAATCGATTGTTGCACTCATTAGCGGTCTGATTGTCCTTCCGCTTCTAGTTGACGAACCGTCTGAGGCGCACGCTGAGCGCCAGCCCCACGCCAAGAAATATTGACATCACCGCCGTCCCACCGGAACTCATCAACGGGAGGGGAATTCCCATGATCGGCATCAGGCCTACGACCATTCCAAGGTTACACATTATATGAAAGCATATTAGGGCCACAAATCCCATGACCATTAACGCGCCGGCGCGGTCGCGCGACCCTTTCGCGACGGCAATCAACCGCCAGAGCAAAAGCAGATAGAGGACCATCACGAACAGGATGCCGACCAATCCCGTCTCTTCCGCGATAACGGCGCCGATGAAATCCGTCCACGCAAAGGGAAGAAACCCTAGGCGGCCTTGCGTTCCATGCCCAATGCCCTTGCCCGTCACGCCGCCCGAGCCGACGGCGATCACGGACTGGATCGACTGGTAGGCATATCCCCTTGGATCGACGTTCTCCGGATCGATGATTGCCTTGATGCGTTCTTTTTGATATCCCCTGAGATGCGGGTAGACGCCGACCAGGCCCAGGGCGACGGCAATGATGCCGGCCGCCAGCATCGTTTTGCGGATGCCGCCGAGGAAGTAGAACGCGCCGAGAATGGCGCCAAATGTAAGCGTGGTGCCCGTATCATGTTCAAGGAAAACGAGCATCACCGGCGGCATTGCTATCGCCGCCATAATCGCCATGTCTTTGATCGAAAGGGGCCCATTGCGCGATTGACCCATGTGGCGGGCGAGCATGAGTATCGTGGCGACTTTGGCGAATTCGCTTGGCTGAATGCTGGGAAGGCCCGGCAGATGAAGCCAGGCTTTGTTTCCATGCACCTGCTTGCCAATGATCAACACCAGCACGAGGAGGACTATGACGGCGGCATAAAAGAACGGCGCTCCGTTGATCAATATCTTGCGGTAATCGTTAAACATCACGACGACGGCGATGACGATCCCGATGATCAGGGCAATTACTTGCTTCTTGGCCTCGTCATTGGGGGCGGCGCTATAGATCGCAGCGCAGCCAAACGCGGTCAACGCAATTGGCGCCAACAGAAGCAGCCAATCTATGTCTCGCAGATTTTTGGAGCCTAGATCAATCATCGCAATCTGCCGGGGCGCCAGAAATGAAACACCTCACTGGATTAGGCAACGTTTTGTCATGGCGCCAACGCGACGAAAAAGGATCTCGAAGAGCAGTGGTCGGCACAAATCGCGGCCTTTGATGCATGTGGCCTGCTTGAGCGCTCAAAATTCCCTGATGGCGCTGCTCATGGCCTCACCAGCGAGCGCTTGCGGTCGGCGTCCGGAGTGGCCCGCGCGATATGCCCGACCGCTGTGCGGTCAGGGGCCGCCGATTGCTGCGGGTTGTGTGCAACCAGGTCAGGCAAGACGGGGCGGCCCAGCTTTTTGGAGAAATAAGCCGCCTCGATGAACTTTACCTTTGGCGCCGATGCGGAAGCGCCCCACCCGCCGTTTTCGGTGATCGAAACAACTCCGATCTCCGGCTTCTGGCCTGTGTGCATCGGCGCGAAGCTGATAAACCAGGAATGGTCCTTTTGATCTTTGCCATGAACCTTCTCTTTGGCTATCACTTGCGCCGTCCCAGTCTTGCCGCCGGCATTGATCTCGCGTGGGAAAGCCACTTTGCCGGCAGTCCCGCCCTCGTTCACGACGCCCCACATGCCGTAGTCAATCGTTTCGACCGTAACCGGCGAGAGCTTGACGTCAACGGGCTTGTCCTCGAAATATTTAACCTCTTCGGAAGCCTGCCTTGTCTCCTTGAACAGGTGGGGAGTGTGAAACTCGCCTCCCATAACGATGCCGGCCTCAGCCCGAATCAATTCGATCGGCGGAACCGCAACGGATCCCTGGCCAATCGATGCGAGCACCGTATCGAAATCTTTCCAGACCGGATCGCGCGGATTTATACGTTTCTTCCATTCCCGGCTGGGAATGGTTCCGCGCACCTCTCCGGGCAAGTCGATCCCGGTCAGTTGTCCCATGCCGAATCGACCGACCCAATCGTGGATCATGTCGACGCCCATCTTTAAGCCGAGCCGATAGAAGTATCCGTCGCACGAGTGCACGATCGCCGCATGAATGTCGGGCATCCCATGGTTCGAGCCGCAATGCACGAAGCGATTGCCAACCGATATGCCGCCGCCGCATACGATCTTCGAATTCTTAAGAGTTATGACGCCCTCTTCGAGCGCCGCGGTCGCCATCAATATCTTCCAGGTCGAACCGGTCGGGTACTTCCCCTGTATCGCCTTGTTCAACAAGGGATGGGCCGGGTCGCTAATAATTGCGCGCACTTCCTTGCGGCTTTCCGGCGAGATGACGTTCCTGGCAAAAACATTGGGGTCAAAGCTCGGAACCGAGACCATGGCAAGGATCTCGCCGTTCTGCGGGTTCATGACGACGGCAGCCCCCGTGTGATGCTGGCTATAAAACTGATCCTCGGCGACCTTCTGAATATCGAAATCGAGCGTCGTAACGATGTCCGGCCCTCGTATTGGCTCAATCCGTTCAAGTTCAGCCTTGGGCCGGCCATGACTATCGACGATCACGCGGCGCATACCATTCTGGCCTCGGAGAATCTTGTCATATGATGCTTCGATTCCGCCTAGCCCAATAATGTCGCCTGGCTTGTAGCCACCCTCAATATAACGTCGATTCTCAAGCTGCTTCGGGCTGATTTCACCCACATATCCAAGAACGTGCGCCGCCGTCATTTTGAACTTGTAGAGCCGCTGCGGTTGTGGATCGTCTTTGATTTCCGGGTGCTCGTATTCGTGCGCGGCAACCCACGCCCGATCCGCGTCCGTCGCGTTCTGCTTGACCAGGATGGGCTGCGATTTCGGCCGTAGCGGATTGGCTAACTCTCCGAGGATCTGCCGTTGATCCCCGCCAAGGTTTTCGACCAGAGCCTTGACGGTCTCGTCACGGTTGGTGAT